>Ga0308176_10000607_pt1 | contig 22535 bp, 19 predicted proteins | sample PhyCR2_3_FD_203890 | JGI IMG/M metagenome (GOLD analysis project Ga0308176, IMG submission 203890) | Soil microbial communities from UC Gill Tract Community Farm, Albany, California, United States - DLSLS.C.R2 | ecosystem: Environmental > Terrestrial > Soil > Agricultural land | place: USA... | reverse complement strand
CGGGTGCGCAGGCCCCTCGTGCTGGCCGCGAGCCACGCGGTGTGGTGCATCGTCTGCGTGGCGGTGGCCCTCGCCTCGCAGGTCGGGTCGATGGCCCTCCTGGTCGCCGCCACCGCAGCAGGCTCGGTCGTCAGCGCGCTGGCCAAGTCGTGTGTGCGGGCCCTGCAGTCCCAGGTGGTCCGCTCCCCGCGCGAGCTAGTCTGGGCCAACTCCGTCTACAGCGGTGCAGAGGCCGTGGGCACGGTGGCCGGGCCCGTCGTGGCTGGTGTGCTCCTGGCCCTCGCGGGCGGCACGGCCGCGTTCGGCACCATCGCCGCGGTCTACCTGGCGAGCGCGCTGGCCTCCGTGGCGATCCGGACCCCGTTCCAGCCCGCCAGCAGCTCCGGACGGTCGTGGGTGGCAGAGGCGGTCGCCGGTTTCGAGGTCCTTCTGGGCCGCGACCTGCGCCTGTTCCTCGGCCTCGCGTTCGCCCAGTGCGTCATGCGTGGGTTGCTCAACGTGTTCCTGGTGGTGATCGCCCTCGACCGGCTCGGCAGCGAGTCGCGTGCGGCCGGCTTCTTCGCGGCGGTGGGTGTGGGCGGGGTGCTCGGCGCCCTCCTGGCGTTCCGCACCTCCGGGCGCGACGCCGGTCGGCGGTTCGCCCTGGCCCTGGTCCTGTGGGGTGCGCCGGTGCTCCTGCTCGGGCTGCTCGACCGGGCATGGGTTCCGTGGGTCGCAATGGGAGTGGTCGGCGTCGGCAACGCCCTCGAGGACATCTACGTCTTCACCCTCATGGACCGGCTGGTGCCCGACGCGGTGGCCGGCCGGGTCTACGGCGCGTTCTGGAGCCTGATGACCGGCGCGGTCGGGCTCGGCTCGCTCGTCGGCCCGCCGTTGGTGGTGTGGCTGGGGCTCGGACCGGCCATGGTGGCCTCGGGCGCAGTCCTGACTTCCCTGCCGGTCGTCTCGTTCGCGGCCCTTCGCCGCCTGGACCGCACGTTCGCCGACCCGGCAGTGGGCCTGCGCGTCGAGGCCCTGGAGGGCGTGGCCCTGGTCAGTGCACTGCCGCGGCTCGGACTCGAGCGCCTTGCCCGCCGTGCGGTCCCGGCCGAGCTCGGCGACGGAGAGGTGGCGGTGCGCCAGGGCGACCGACCCGACCGGTATGCCGTGGTCACGGCCGGCGCGCTCGCCGTCGAGCAGGACGGACGGCAGGTCCGCGTCATCGGGCCGGGTGACGGGTTCGGCGAGGTCGGGCTGCTGAGTGGTGGGCACCGAACCGCCACCGTCGTGTCGCGCGGTCCGTCCCGGTTGCTGTGGCTCGACGGCCGGGACTTCGTGGCCGCCGTCACCGGCCACCACGACGTCGATGCGGACGTGCACCGGGCGGTCGAGCGCTACCTCCAGGAAGACCAGTCCCGCCGGGCTCGTGGCACCGACCTCGACCAGCCGGGCGAGCCCGCCTGATACTCCGGCGGGAGTATGCCGCGCTGCCGCGTCCGCGGGACGCCCACCACCGTGCCGCCTCCCTAGGCTGGCACCGTGCCCCGGCCCGAGCGTCCACGGTGGGGCGCGCCCGACGGCGCGCCCTGGGGGCCGCCATGGGCGGGGCGTCGAGGCGGGCGGGGGAGACCACCTGCCTTCCTGAGGTTCCTGGGCCCGGGGCTGCTGGCGCTCCTGCAGGTGGTCGGGAGTCTTGGTGCGTCGCACGGCCAGCACGGCCGACGCCGCCTCGAGCCGCTCGCCCTGGCACTGCTCGTTGCCGGTCCGGCCGCCATCGCCTTCGTCGGCAGGAGGACCAGGACCGTCCTGGTCGTCGTGGCTGCTGTGACCGCCGCGTACCTGGCCTTCGGCTACCCCCACGGGCCGGTCTTCGCGAGCCTGGCCATCGCCCTCGTCGTGACCGTGGTCCGGGGGTGGCGCTGGGTCGCCTGGGCGGTGGCAGCGGGGGTCGTCGTGGTCGACGCCGCAGCCGGCCTCACCCACGACCGCCACGGGTGGTCGTGGGCGGCGGAGGTCGGCGTCGTCGGCTGGATGGTGGTGGTCCTCGCCCTTGCGGAGGTGGTCCGCTCGCGGCGGGAACGGGCCGCGACCTACCGTGAAGCCGTTCGCGAGACGAGGCGTCGGCAGGCGGGGGAGGAACGGCTGCGCATCGCCCAGGAGCTGCACGATGTAGTGGCCCACCACATGTCGCTGATCAACGTCCAGGCGGGCGTCGCGCTCCACCTCGCGGAGAACCAGCGGCCGGAGCAGGCGGAGCCCGCCCTGCGCGCCATCAAGGACGCCAGCAAGGAGGCGCTCACCGAGCTGCGCTCGCTCATCGACGTCCTGCGCGCCGACGACGCGCCGGCGCCGCGGACCCCGCAGGCGACGCTCGCCGGCATCGACGACATCGTCGACCGCAGCCGGCACGCGGGTCTCGACATCACCAAGCGGGTGAGCGGAGACCACCGCGTGCTGCCGGCGGCCCAGGAGCTGGCGGCATACCGGATCGTGCAGGAGGCCGTGACCAACATCGTGCGCCACGCGCACGCCCGGCGAGCCACGGTCGATGTCGACTACGGTGCCAGCGTGTTGACGGTGCGCATCGAGGACGACGGCGACGGAGCGACGAGCCTGCCGAACCTCAAGCAGGGCAACGGAATCAGCGGCATGCACGAGCGCGCCCGAGCCCTCGGCGGCGAGCTCGTGGTGGAGGCCTCCGACCTCGGCGGGCTGCGGGTCGAGGCCCGGATCCCCACGGGGGACGACCAGTGATCCGCGTCGTGCTGGCCGACGACCAGGCATTGCTGCGAGCGGGTATCCGGGCACTGCTCGATGCCGAGGACGACATCGAGGTCGTGGGGGAGGCCGGCGACGGGCGCGAGGCCGTCGAGGTCGTGGGGCGCACCGAGCCGGACGTCGTCCTCATGGACATCCGCATGCCCGGCACCGACGGGCTCGAGGCGACCCGGCGGATCGCTTCGGAGCCACGGCTCTCCGGAACCAGGGTGGTCGTGCTCACGACGTTCGACCTCGACGAGTACGTCTTCGAGGCGGTGCGGATCGGTGCCAGCGGCTTCCTCGTCAAGGACACCGAGCCGGCCGAGCTGCTGCGCGGGCTCCGGGCGGTGGCCGCAGGCGACGCGCTCCTCAGCCCCGGCGTCACCCGCAGGCTGATCGGAGAGTTCGCCACCCGCAGCCGGGGCACGGCCGCGCCGGCGGCCGAGCGGCTCGGCCTGCTGACCGACCGGGAGCGCGAGATCGTCGCGCTCGTGGCCGAGGGCCTCAGCAACGACGAGATCGCCGAGCGGCTCGTCGTCAGCCCGGCGACCGCCAAGACCCACGTCAGCCGATCCATGGTCAAGCTGCACGCCCGCGACCGCGCCCAGCTCGTCGTCCTCGCCTACGAGTCCGGCCTCGTCAGGCCCGGCTGGTCGCAGGGGTGAGCGGGCGGGCGTAGCCGCGCCACGCGGCATACCCCTTGGGGCGCAAGGCAGGTGACGCCGCAGGTGGGATTCCCCGGTGGGCCGTCCGGCGAAGGATCGGTGGTGTCAGACCGATCCGACCAAGGAGTGACCACGATGACGACCACCCTCGCCACCTTCGCTGCGAACAACGACCACTGGAACGGGCCCGGCCCGTGGTGGCCGATCTTCCCCTTCCTCTGGCTGCTCCTCGTCGTCGCGCTCTTCGTGACGTTCGGCTTCTTCGGGAGGCGCCGCTGGCGCCACATGCAGGGGTATGCCGGCCGGCGCGCCGGCGAGGCGCGCCTCGCCGAACGCTTCGCCTCGGGCGAGATCGACGAGCAGGAGTACGAGCGGCGTCTCGCGACCATCAAGCGGCTCGGCGGCTCCTGAGGGGTTCCGTTGCGGGCGCTCCCGAGGGAGCGTCCGTAACGGGAACGTCATTGTCAGAGCCGTTGTGGCGAGAGAGGATTGGGTTGTCAGGCCCGCCACAAGGATCGACGGACCATCTTCACGAAAGGTGGTTGTTGCAACCATGAAGCGATGGACCCATTCACAGGACATCCTCGCTCTGATCGTCGGCGTCTACGCCTTCCTCTCACCCATCTGGACCACCACGACGGGCAAGGCGACCGGCACCATGATCGTGCTGGGCATCATCACCGCGCTGCTGGCGCTGGCCGAGCTCATCCGCCCCGACATGATGTCGGTGGAGGGAGTCCTGGCGCTCATGGGCGTGCTCTTCTTCATCTCGCCCTGGGTCATGGGGTTCAGCGGCACCCGGCCGATGGCCTGGACCGCCTGGGTCGTCGGCGTCATCACCTTCGTCATCGGCGCGGCCGACCTCCAGGTCACCCGGAGCCACCACCACGGAGGGGTGGCGCCGCAGCACCTGTAGTCCTCAGGTCAGGCTGAGCAGCGCCAGCGCGTAGGCGCACTCGGCATCGGGGTCGCGGAACTCTCCGCGGCCCCGTTCTCCGTCCACGGCCACGACCCAGTGCCCGGGGCCGCGGGACAGCCCCACCAGGTTGTCGCCCACGAGCTCGCGGAGCTGGTCCTCCCGGGGCAGCCAGAGGGCCGTGTCGAGGGTGACCGAGTCAAGTGCCCACTCGGTGGTGCCGTTGAACCCCAGCAGCGGCTGGCCGTGGAAGGTGTGTACGTCGATGGTCAGGTGGCTGATCCAGAACACCTCGCCGACGACGTTGGGCTGGTCGATCGTGAAGCGGTCACCGGGGGCGGGCTGCCAGAGCACGCCGGCGTCCACGAGGGCGCGGGCGAGGTCGAGGGTGATCACCTGCCGAGCCTACGTCGCCGGCGCCTGACAGGTCTGCGACGTCGTCGGGGTGGCTGGCGCCCTGGGGGTCTTCGGGGGTGCAGCCAGTGCGCTGAACCTGTCGCCGAGCACCAGGTCGACCGAGGAGTCGGGGCGGGCGTCGCGGACCGCCTTGGCACCCTTGACCAACGCCAGGACGAGCTTGCTGTCCGCCAGCCCGGAGACGCCGTAGCGCACCTCGGCGCTACCGGCGACGGTGCGCTGGAGCGGGTCGTTGGCCACCGTGGAGACCTTGAAGCCGCGCTTGCGGACCTGGTCGGCGGTCTTGGCCGCCAGGCCCGCCCGGTCGGTGGCGTTGTAGACGTTGAGGGTGACGTCGCCCGGCGTCACCGCCGGAGGCTTCTGGGTGCAGGACGGGCTCGCCGCAGCGTGGGGTTTGTCGCTGTGCCGGTAGTAGGAGTAGGCGTACCAGAACGCGAAGAAGAGCAGCAGGGCGACGATGGCAAGGGTGATGAGGGCACGCCGCCTGCGCCCGCGCCGGGAGCTCGACGCCCCTGACTCCACGATGTAGGTCACCGCCCCACCTCCGTCCCGCGCAGCACCGCCCGGACCCGTCGGGGCTAGTCAAGCACGAGGACTCGAGCGTGCAGGGTAGGTCGCTGCTGGAGCGCGGCGCGCAGTGCGCGGTGCAGGCCGTCCTCGAGGTAGAGGTCTCCCTCCCACTCGACGACGTGTGCGAACAGGTCGCCGTAGAAGGTGGAGTCCTCGGAGAGCAGCAGGCCGAGGTCGAGGTTCTTCTTGGTGGTGACCAGCTCGTCCAGCCTGACCATGCGCGGCGGCACGTCGGCCCAGTCGCGAGGGCTCTCCTTGCCGTGCTCTGGGTACGGACGTCCCTCGGCCACCTTCTTGAAGATCACCTGCCCACACTAGGGGCACTAGAGTGCCGACCGTGACCGAGACTGACGCGCAGAGCACCTCCGAACCTGCCGGGCAGGGCAGTGTCCCGGCCCAGATCCAGCAGATCGCTGCCGGCTACGCGTTCACCGGCCCGGCGCTCGAGTTCGGTGCCGCGGTCGTGGACAACACGGCCTACAAGGACGCCAAGGTGAAGATCCCGCTGGCGGTGATGAACCGCCACGGACTCGTCGCCGGCGCCACGGGCACCGGCAAGACGAAGACCCTGCAGCTCATGGCCGAGCAGCTGGCCGGCCAGGGCGTGCCCGTCTTCCTGGCCGACATCAAGGGCGACCTGTCGGGCATGGCCTCCCCCGGCGCGGCGAACGACAAGATCACGGCCCGGGCTGCCGACGTGGGCGAGGCGTGGACGCCCACCGGGTTCACGACCGAGTTCTACTCCCTCGGCGGACAGGGCAAGGGCATCCCGGTCCGGGCCTCGATCTCCTCGTTCGGGCCGACGCTGCTGTCGAAGGTGCTGGGGCTCAACGAGACCCAGGAGTCCAGCCTCGGTCTCGTGTTCCACTACGCCGACAGCCGCAAGCTCTGGCTCGACGACCTCAAGGACCTGCGTGCCGTCGTCCAGTTCCTGACGTCCGACGAGGGCAAGGACGACCTCAAGGAGCTCGGCGGCCTGTCGGCGGCGACGGCCGGCGTGATCCTGCGCGAGCTCATCACCTTCGCCGACCAGGGCGCCGACGTGTTCTTCGGGCTCCCCGAGTTCGACACCGCCGACCTGCTGCGAACCGCACCCGACGGCAAGGGCATGGTGTCCATGCTCGAGCTGCCCGCCGTGCAGGACCGGCCCGCGCTGTTCTCGACCTTCCTCATGTGGCTGCTCGCCGACCTCTTCCACGACCTGCCGGAGGTGGGCGACCTCGACAAGCCCAAGCTCGTCTTCTTCTTCGACGAGGCGCACCTGCTGTTCAACGACGCCTCGAAGGACTTCCTCGACTCGATCCAGCAGACCGTGCGGCTGATCCGCTCCAAGGGCATCGGCATCTTCTTCGTCACCCAGTCGCCCAAGGACGTCCCGCCGGACGTGCTCGCCCAGCTCGGCAACCGGGTCCAGCACGCGCTGCGTGCCTTCACGCCCGACGACGCCAAGGCGCTCAAGGCAGCCGTGTCCACCTACCCCAAGAGCGGGTACGACCTCGAGGAGCTGCTGACCTCACTCGGGACCGGCGAGGCCGTCGTCACCGTGCTGTCGGAGAAGGGCGCCCCCACGCCGGTCGCGTGGACCCGGATGCGCGCGCCCGAGTCGCTGATGGCACCGTCGCCAGATGCCGTGGTCGACCAGTCCGTGGCGGGCTCGTCGCTGGCTGCCAAGTACGCCACCGCAACCGACCGCGAGTCGGCCTCGGAGATGCTCCAGGCCAAGGCTGCCTCCGAGGCGCAGGCGGCACCGGAGCAGGCGCCCTCGCCGGCACCCACCCGGGACGCACCGGCACCCCGTCAGGCGAGGGCCCCCAAGCCCCAGCCGGGGATCGTCGAGCAGGTCGTGACCTCGTCGGCGTTCAGGTCCGCCATGCGGTCGGCGGGCACCGTCCTCGGCCGCGAGATCACGCGCTCCATCTTCGGCACCTCACGACGCCGCTGACGGGCTCAGCCGAGGAGCCAGGCGGCGCTGAGGATCACGGGCACCGAGCCGATCGTGGTGATGAGGATCGTGTCGCGGGCCAGCGTGGTGGCGCGGTCGTAGCGGGTGGCGTGGACGAAGATGTTCTGCGCCGTCGGCAGGGCAGAGGTGACCACGATCGCGAGCAGCGCGTGCCCCTCCACCCCGAGCAGGGTGGCGACGACGAAGGCCGTCAGAGGCTGCACCACCAGCTTGAGCGCCGAGGTGGTGACCAGCTCGGCAGCGGATCCGGCCGCGCCCAGCCCGGGGCCGAGTCGCAGCGCGATGCCGTAGGCGATCAGCATCATGGGCACCGCCATGTCCCCGACGAGGCTGACCGGGTTGCCCAGGAAGGCCGGCAGCCGCCAGCCGGTGAGCGCCAGCAGCAGCCCGATGAGCGATCCGACGGTGAGCGGGTTGCGGAACGGTCGCAGCGCTAGCTGGCCCAGCCGTAGCCGTCCGTGGTGGGCGTCCGCGTCGAGCACCGCGAGCGCGATCGGCTGGAGCACCAGCAGCTGGAGGAGCAGGGTCGGTGCGACGTATGCCGCGTCGCCCAGGACGTAGCTCGCCACCGGGATGCCGAGGTTGCCGGCGTTGACGTAGGCGCTGGAGAGCGCGCCGATCGTCGTGTCCCCCTTGCCGCGGTGCCAGAGCAGGCGGGCAGGGATGACGTAGGCGAGCACCGCCACGAGGACGCCCGCGAGCGAGGCGAGCAGGTTGTGGGAGAGCACCGTCTGCACGTCCGCCTTGGCGATGGTGCCGACCATGAGCGCCGGGCTGGCGACGAAGAACGCGAGCCGGGAGAGCAGGTGCTGTGCGCCGAGGTCCAGGAAGTGCAGGTGCGCGAGCAGGGCGCCGAGGCCGATGACGACGGCGATCGTCGCGAACCCTGTGAACACGCCGGACACGCGTGCATCCTGCCGGAGCGGCGGCCCGGCCGGTGCGCCGGTCCGGGTCATGGGCCAAATGGCGTGCGCCATCGCCCGGGCCGTCGTTAGGGTCGACGGATGGCTGCAGACCTGAGCATGAACCAGATCATCCACGCCGCGGTCCGTCGCGACGTGGGCCGCACCGAGCAGGCCTTGCGCGCGATGCCGGACGGCGACGGCGCCCGCGCGCGGGAGATCCAGCGCGGCTGGGCCCACCTGGTCCAACAGCTCACGGAGCACCACCAGCAGGAGGACGCGCTGGTCTGGCCGTTCCTGCAGGGTCAGGGCGTCGACCAGCAGCTCCTCGACGCGATGGAGTCCGAGCACCAGGGGCTCGGAGAGGCGCTGCGCACAGGAGCCGGCGCGATCGCCGACGTGGTGGCCGACCCCTCCGGCAGCAGCGCCGCCACGGCTGCGGACGTGGTGGCGCGTTCGGGGCAGGTGATCACCGGCCACCTCGAGCACGAGGAGCGGGACGTCGAGCCGCTGATCCGCGCGCAGGCCGAGAGCCCGGAGTGGAAGGCCGTCGAGCGAAGGTTCCGCGAGGGCGGCGTCACGCGGGGCGGGAACATGATGGCCTGGCTCCAGGACGGCGGCTCCCCGGCCGCGCAGGCTGCCCTCAGGGCGACCATCCCGCCGCCCGTGCTCTTCGTGCTGAGCCGGATCTTCGGGCGCCGGTACCACAAGGAGATCGCGCCCATCTGGCGCTGACAGGGAAGCGGTCTAGGGGCGCAGCACCGGGGCGAGGGTCTCGAGCACGGAGGCGTCCTCGATCGTCCCCGGGACGTTCGGCGTCCCGCCATCGGCGATCTCGCGCATCGTCTTGCGCAGGATCTTGCCCGACCGGGTCTTGGGCAGCGCCGTGACGATGTCCACCTGCCGCAGCGACGCCACTGCCCCCACCTCGTCGCGCACCCGTTGCACGAGCTCGCCACGGATGCGGTCACCGTCGGCCTCGGCGTCGACGCCCGACTTCACCACGACGAGCGCCCGCGGGACCTGGCCCTTGAGGTCGTCGGACACCCCGATCACGGCGCATTCCGCCACGGCCTCGTGCCCGGCCAGTGCCGCCTCGATGGACCCTGTCGACAGCCTGTGGCCCGCGACGTTGAGGACGTCGTCGGTGCGTCCCATGACGTAGAGGTAGCCGTCCTCGTCGAGCAGTCCGCCGTCACCGGTCAGGTAGTAGCCGTCGAACGCGGACAGGTAGGCCGACACGTAGCGGTCGTCGTCGCCCCACAGGGTCGGGAGCGTGCCGGGCGGCATGGGAAGCTTGATGCAGATCGCACCCTCCTCCCCGGCAGCCAGCCGTTGGCCGCTCTCGCCGAGCACCTGCACGTCGTACCCGGGAACCGGCACCGACGGCGAGCCCGCCTTGATCGGCATGGGGGCCAGGCCGCGCAGGTTGGCCGCCACCGGCCACCCGGTCTCGGTCTGCCACCAGTTGTCGACGACCGGCACCCCGACCCGCTTGCTCGCCCACTCGTAGGTGTCCGGGTCGAGCCGCTCGCCCGCCAGGAACACGGTCTGCAGCGAGGTCAGGTCGTGGCCGGCCATGAGCCTGCCCTCGGGGTCCTCGCGCTTGATCGCCCGGTAGGCGGTCGGTGCGGTGAACATGGCCTTCGCGCCGTAGTCGGAGATGACCCGCCAGAACGCGCTGGCGTCCGGCGTGCCGACTGGTTTGCCCTCGTAGAGGACGGTCGTCGCGCCGGTGAGCAGTGGCGCGTAGACGATGTAGGAGTGGCCCACCACCCAGCCGACGTCGCTGGCGGTGAACCAGGTGTCGCCGGGCTCGATGCCGTAGACGTTGGTCATCGACCACCGCAGCGCCACCGCGTGGCCGCCGTTGTCGCGCACGATGCCCGTGGGTCGACCGGTCGTGCCAGAGGTGTAGAGGATGTAGAGCGGGTCGGTGGCGGCCACGTCGACGCACTCGACCGGCTCGGCGTCGGCCATCGCGTCGACCCAGTCAAGATCACCCTCGCCCATCTCGGCGCTGACCTGTTCACGTTGCAGGACAACGCACCTCGAGGGCTTGTGTGAGGAGCGCCGGATCGCCTCGTCGAGCATGGGCTTGTAGGCCACCGTCCGCGTGGGCTCGACGCCGCCCGAGGCCGAGACGACCACCTTTGGCTTCGCGTCCTCGATGCGGGCCGCCAGCTCGGCCGGTGCGAACCCGCCGAACACCACCGAGTGGATCGCCCCGAGGCGCGCGCACGCGAGCATCGCGACGACCGCCTCGGGCACCATCGGCATGTACACGACCACCCGGTCACCCTTCTCCACGCCGAGCCCGCGCAGCACCCCGGCGAACCTGGCCACCTCGTCCAGCAGCGCGGCATACGTGAAGGTGCGCCTCACACCCGTGACCGGGCTGTCGTAGTGGATCGCCGCCTGCTCGCCACGCCCCATGGCGACGTGGCGGTCCAGCGCGTTGTGGCAGGTGTTGAGGGTGCCGCCGGTGAACCATCGGTAGAACGGCGGCCGGTCCGCGTCGAGCACGCGCGCGGGCGGCGTGGTCCAGTCGATCGCCCTGGCCGCCTCACCCCAGAACGCGTCGGGGTCGCGCAGGCTCTGCTCGTATGCCGCGTGGTAGGCGTCGGTGCCCATGCGTCACTCCTCGATCGGTGGGGCCCAGTGCGGGCGGGGGATGAGGCAGAAGGGGTGGCCGGCGGGGTCGGCGTAGACGTGGCCACCGGGGTCGCTGAGCCGGCGCGCGCCGAGTGCGGTGGCCTCCTCCCCGGCGGTGTCGGGATCCTCGGTCATCACGTCGAGGTGCACCTGCTGGGGGCGACCGGGGTCGCCCCACACCGGCGGCACGTGGTCAGGCGCCAGCTGGAAGGCCAGGCCCGAGTGGTGGGCGTCGGGCGCCACCACCACCCACTCGTCGCTGTCGTGGGTGATCGGCTGCCCGAGCAGCGCGGAGTAGAAGCGGGCCAGGGCGCGCGGGTCGGGGCAGTCGAGGACGACGTGGTGCAACCGTCCGGTCATGGCCCGACTCTATGCCGCGTCCGGCGCGCGGCTCCTGACCAAACCCTGACCAAACCCAGACCCGCCGACCCCTTGTCGGACTCGATGGGCGTAGGTAACTTCCGTAAAGTGGCACTTGAACGTCAATGCTTCACGTCGTGCTGGGGAGGCGCAATGTCCGGAACGCAACTATCCCGTCGAGCCGTGGTGGCAGGAGGTGCCGGCATCGTGATGCTCGGAGCCGGGCTGTCCCCCGCCGTGGGCGCACCAGGGGAGACCTACGCCCCGGACGCCACCAACGGCTGGGTGACCTCGACGATGGCGCGGATGACGACCGAGGAGAAGGTGGGGCAGCTCTTCGTCCAGTACGCCTACGGGGCCGGCGCCGACACCAAGGATGCCCGGAACGTGCCGCTCTACGGGGTCGAGACCCCGGCGGAGGTGGTGCGGAAGTACCACCTCGGCGGTGTCATCTACTTCAACTGGACCGACAGCGCGAACGACCCGCACCAGATCGCGAACCTGTCCAACGGCCTGCAGCAGGCAGCCCTCACCCAGGACTCCAAGGTCCGCATCCCCCTGACCATCTCCACCGACCAGGAACAGGGCGTGGTGGTGCGGGTCGGGCCGCCGGCGACGCAGTTCCCCGGCAACATGGCGCTCGGGGCGGGCCGTAGTGCCGACGACGCCAGGAGCGCCGCCCGGATCACCGGCCAGGAGCTCAAGGCGATCGGCATCAACACCGACTTCGCGCCGGTGTCCGACGTCAACGTCAACCCCCTCAACCCGGTGATCGGCGTCCGCTCGTTCTCGTCCGACCCGAAGCTCACCGCGCAGCTCGCGTCGGCGCAGGTCAAGGGCTACCAGGACGATGCGGGGATCAGCGCGACGGCCAAGCACTTCCCGGGCCACGGTGACACGGCAACGGACAGCCACACGGGCTTCCCGGTCATCACGCACACCCGTGAGCAGTGGGAGCAGGTCGACGCGCCGCCGTTCAGGGCCGACATCGCCGCGGGCATCGACATGATCATGACCGCGCACATCGACTTCCCCGCCCTCGACCCCTCCGGTGACCCGGCGACGCTGAGCAAGCCGATCATGACGGGCGTGCTTCGTGGCGAGCTCGGCTTCAAGGGCGTCATCATCACCGACTCCCTGGGCATGCAGGGTGTCCGAGACAAGTACGGCGACGCAGAGGTCGCCGTCCGGGCGCTCGAGGCGGGCGTGGACCAGCTCCTGATGCCTCCGCAGATGGACGTCGCGTGGGACGCCGTGATGGGTGCGGTCGACAGTGGCCGGATCAGCAGCGCAGACCTCGACGCCAAGGTCCGCCGCATCCTGACCCTGAAGTACAAGCGGGGCCTGGTCGCCAAGCCGTACGTCGACGTCTCCGCCGTCGACTCCGTGGTGGGGACACCCGACCACCTGGCCGCCGCCGACTCCATCACCGACCGCACCAGCACCCTGGTGAAGAACGACGACAACGCGCTTCCCATGGCTGTCGACGGGAAGAAGGTGATGGTCACCGGCTACGGCGCCACCACCAAGAAGACCCTGGCCGACGCGCTCACCGCACGCGGTGCGCAGGTCACGGTGAAGGAGACCGGGACGAACCCCTCCGACGCGACGGTCGACGGCGCCGTGGCCGCCACTGCCGGCCAGGACTCGGTCATCGTGACGACCATGAAGGCGTGGAGCACCCCCCAGCAGCAGAAGCTCGTGGAGCGCCTGCTCGCCACGGGCAAGCAGGTCGTCGTCGTGGCGGTCCGGGACCCCTACGACATCGCCTACTTCGACGACGCGCCGACCTACGTGGCGACGTACTCCTACAGCCCGGTGGCCATCGAGGCGCTCGCCCGCGTCCTGACCGGCGAGGTCAGCCCGACTGGCAGGCTTCCCGTCGACATCCCGGTGGCCGGCGACCCGGGCACCGTCCTCTACCCGTTCGGCGCCGGCCTGACCTACCCCTCACGATGACCGGCCTCAACCGCCGCCAGCTCCTCGCCGCAGCCGGGGTGGGCGCCCTCGCGGTGCCCGTCGCCGCGGCGAGCAGCGCCCGGGCCGCCGTGGCCACGGCAGCCGGCCCTGCGGGATACCCCGCCCGTCCGGTCATGACCGGCGCGGAACGCGCGGCCGCCTCCGGGTGGTCCCCGCTCGCCGGCGGCAAGGTCGGAGTGATCACCAACCCCACCGGCATCCTCACCAACCTGCGCAGCATCGTCGACGAGATGCACGCAGCCGGGACCGTCGACATCACAGCGGTATTCGGCCCTGAGCACGGGTTCCGTGGCACCGCCCAGGCGGGTGGCTCCGAGGGCACCTACACCGACCCGCGCACGGGCGTCACGGTCTACGACGCCTATGGGGCCAACGCGGACACCATGGAGTCGATGTTCCGCAAGGCCGGTGTCGAGACCGTCGTCTTCGACATCCAGGATGCCGGAGCCCGCTTCTACACCTACATCTGGACGATGTACACGGCGATGCGGGCAGCCGTCCGCACTGGCGCGCGCTTCGTCGTGCTCGACCGCCCGAACCCCATCGGCGGCACCGCCCGCGGTCCGATGATGACGCCGCCCTACGAGTCCGGCGTGGGCGCCAAGGAGATCGTGCAGGCGCATGGCATGACCGTGGGCGAGCTGGCCCGCTACTTCGACGGCGAGTTCCTGACGGCCGAGGAGGGAGGGCGAGTCTCGCAGCTCGACGTGGTCGAGGTGGTGGGCTGGCGCCGTGACCTGCCGTATGCCGCGACGGGCCTGCCGTGGGTGATGCCCAGTCCCAACATGCCGACTCCCGACACCGCGCTCATCTACCCGGGCTGCGGCATGTTCGAGGGCACGAACCTGTCCGAGGGGCGTGGGACCACCCGGCCCTTCGAGCTGGTCGGTGCGCCCTACGCGGACCACAAGTGGGCGGAGCGCCTTGCGGCACTGGACATCCCGGGCGCCGGCTTCCGGGAGACGTACTTCAACCCCACGTTCAGCAAGTGGAAGGGCGAGGTGTGCGCAGGAGTGCAGGTGCACATCACCGACACCTCGCTTTTCGACCCGCTGCTCGTCGGCGTCGAGATGCTCGTCGCCGCGCACTCGCTCTACAGCGACTTCGAGTGGCGCTACGACAGCTACGACCCGGTGCGGCCCTACTGGATCGACAAGCTCACCGGGTCGACCCGGCTGCGGGAGCAGATCACCGCCGGCGCGTCGGCCGCCGAGGTGATCGGCGCCTGGAAGGCCGAGCTGGCCGCCTTCGACCAGCGCCGCCAGCAGTACCTCATCTACCGCGGCCCCGCCGCCTGACGAGCTGACGAGCTGGGGAGGGCAAGAGTCACCGGGCGGGGGTAGCCGGTGTCGACCAGGCCGATGGTGACGGCCTCGGGCCAGCAGTAAACGCGCCTCCGACCACAAGAGGAGGCCGTACCGTATGCCCATGCCGTCCAGCCAGCGGAGCGTCGACGCCGGGCCCAGTCAGGTGCCGCTCCTCGTGCGGCTCAGGGGGATCCGCCCGTCACTCTCCCCGGCGGAGGACCGCGTCGCCCAGCGGGTGCTGGACGACCCCAAGGCCGCGGCGAGCCTGACCATCAGCGAGCTCGCGGCCGCGGCCGAGACCTCGGAGACCACGGTGTTGCGCTTCTGCCGGCGCCTCGGGCTGCCCGGCTACCCGCAGCTGCGCCTCGGGCTCGCCGCCGAGAGCGCACAGCCACGCACGACCTCCGCGCAGACCAGCGACATCAGTGCCAAGGACAGCATCGACGACGTCATCGCCAAGGTCTCCTTCGCGGATGCCAGTGCGGTCGAGGAGACGGCCCAGCAGCTGGACCGTGAGAGCCTGCGCGCTGCCGCAGCGGCCATCGGGTCGGCCAAGCGGGTCGACATCTATGGAATCGGGGCCAGCGCCGTGGTCGGGATCGACCTCCAGCAGAAGCTGCACCGCATCGGTGTCGTCGCGTTCGCGTGGAACGACCCGCACATCTCGCTCACGAGCGCCACCCTGCTGGGCAAGGGTGACGTGGCCGTCGCCGTCTCCCACTCCGGCACCACCTACGAGACGATCGAGGCGCTCGACGCCGCACGAGCCAGGGGCGCGACGACGGTCGCCATCACGAACTTCCCCCTGTCCTTGCTGGCCGAACGGGCCGACCTCCTGCTGACCACGGCGGCGCGCGAGACGCCGCTGCGCTCTGGTGCGACTGCCAGCCGGATCGCCGCCCTCACGGTGGTCGACTGCCTCTACATCGCCGTCGCACAGCGACACCTGGCCCGCGCCCAGCGCGCGGTGCAGCAGACGCGTGCGGCGGTGGCCGGTCACCACCTCAAGCGGTGACGACCCGTGTCGCCGTCGAGCGCGAAGATGTGAGTGGTTCACATGTTTGACGTCATATCTGTGGGAAGTAACCTCCACCCGTGGGCAATGACGTGCAGGTGAGCGCTCCCACCGAGGACCGCCACCCGGGGTCCACGGGGATGGACACCGCCAGCACGCTCGAGGTGCTGAGGATGCTCAACGACGAGGACGCCAAGGTGGCCGGCGCCGTGGCCGAGGTGCTGCCCGAGCTGGCCGTGCTGGTCGACCGTGCCGTGGCGGCCATCCGGGCAGGCGGCCACGTCCACTACTTCGGCGCCGGAACCTCCGGCAGGCTCGCCGTCCTCGACGCGGCCGAGCTGCTGCCGACGTTCAACGCCCCCGACGGCATGTTCGTCGCGCACCACGCCGGTGGGCACGGCGCGCTCCTTCGAGCGGTCGAGAACGTCGAGGACGACGACGAGGCCGGCCGACGGGCGGCGTCCGTCGTCACGGCCGGCGACGTCGCGATCGGGCTGACCGCCTCGGGGCGCACCCCGTTCGTCGGTGGGGCGCTGCAGCGCGCCCGTCAGGCCGGGGCGGTCACCGCCCTGGTGACCTCCAACCCGCACGCCGGCCTCGCGGCACACGCAGACCACGTCCTGGTCGCCGACACCGGTCCCGAGGTCCTCACCGGCTCCACGCGACTCAAGGCCGGCACCGCCCAGAAGATGGTGCTCAACGCGTTCTCGACCGCCGTGATGGTCCGGCTGGGGCGCACCTGGTCCAACCTCATGGTCGACCTCGTGGCCACCAACGCCAAGCTCCGCGGCAGGGTGCTGCGCATCCTTCAGGAGGCGAGCGGCGCCCCCGAGGCCGACGTCCGTGCGGCGCTGGACCGCGCCGGGGGAGAGCTCAAGCCCGCCCTGTTGGCGCTGCTCGCCGACATCGACGTGCCGGCTGCCCGGGCTGCCCTGGTGCAGCACCACGGCTCGGTCGCCGAGGCGGTCGCAGGGCTCGCCGCCCGGGATTCGGCCTGAGCCGCGTCCCCCGACCAGCCCGGCAGGCCGGGGGACGGGCAGGGTCAGCCGACCCGGTGCAGGGTGCTCCGCTGGGCGCGGGGGGTGAGCGTGGTCATCGGGGCGCGTGAGGGACGCAGGGCCGCGGACCGCTGGGCGGTGGCCACGCCGGTGGGCGACGGCGGGTACATCTCCATGGACCCGGTGACGTCGACCGCTACGTCGATGTTGCCGTTGCGGTTGAAGATGTTGAACGTGTTGCCGGCCCCCACCCCGGTCATCGTCATGTTGGAGACGATCTCCCCGGTGGCCAGGTTGAGGTTGCTCACCGTGGGGAGGGTCGTGCCATCGTGCGCCCACAGGGTGAGGAACGTGCCGGCCGTGGGCAGGATGCCGGTGGTGTTGGTCACCAGGGCGTAGGTGTCGACGCCGGCGACGCTCGCGGGCGCGGTGACCGTCTTGGTCGCCTTGTAGCCGAGCCTGGTGGTGCCCAGGGAGCGGCGGGTGTCCACGATGCGGGTCGGCTTGAGCGGCCGGAACCGCAGGCCGTCGTAGGTGCCGTCGTCGTAGACGCCCACCAGGTCGACGATCACGTCGATGTTGCCCGGCGAGCCGTTGAGGATCGCGATCTGGGGGATGCCGGAGGTGGTGCAGTCGTAGCACGGCGAGGTGGGCACGACGGCCATGTTGGTCACCGTCCTGCCGGGCTGGAAGTTGAGCACGGACGTCTTGCTGATGTTGGCCTCGTTGCCGTCGAACGCGCTGACGTAGCCGCCCTTGACCGGCTTGGTGACCGTCACGTTGACCGCGAAGGCGGTGATGTGGGCGTTGTCCTCGGCGCTGAAGCCGATCGGGATGCGGACGTAGTAGCCGCCCGGGAGGGGGCCCCCGAGACTGCCGTCCCGCGTGTCGAGCACCCGCGCGGGCTCCTGCGGGAAGTAGGAGCCATAGCTGCCCGGAGTGTTGGCGGCCGTCTCGCTGCGGTAGAAGCCCATGACGTCGGCGATGACGTTCGTCGCACCCTTGGCGTTGTAGATGGAGACCTGACCGTTGGTGCCCACCGGCACGGTGATGAGGTTGGCGCCGGTCCAGCCGCGGGGGAAGTTGATGCTCGACGTGCCGGGTCGGGCCTGCCCGGTCGGGTATGCCGTGAGGTAGCCACCCGCGGTGGGTCCGGTCACCGTGAGGTTCAGGACCACGGCACTGACGGCGGTCTTCGCGACGCCGCCGCGACCGGTCACCTGGAGGTTGAGGGTCTTGCCGGTGCCCAGCATGGCCTTGGGAGCGCCGAGACCGCTGCGGGTGTCGAGCAGGCGAGCCGGCTTGAGCCTCGTGTAGCCCCCAACCGGGGTCGCGACGCCGGTGACGTCGAGGGTCACGACGTGGTCACCGTTGGTGGCGTCCGGGACGGTGACCGTTGCCTGCTGCGGGCCGGGGGCCGATGGCGTGCCCGCGACCGTGACGGTGCAGGTGCCGCCGGCCGCCACCGTGGCACCCTTGCAGCTGTCGCCGGTGACCTGGAACTGGTTGGCGTTGCCGCCGGTGACGGTCGTCGTGCCCAACGTCGCAGCCGCGGCGGCCGTGACGGTGAGGGTCTGGGTGGCCGAGCTCTTGCCGAGGGCGGTGTCCGGGAAGGCCATGTAGTCGACGCCGGAGCTCCAGCGGAGCTGGCCGGTGACCGGCGCGCTGCCGTCGCAGCTGAAGCTGTAGGACGCCGCGAACGACGTGACGTTGCCGGTGCCGTCCTTCGGGCCGACCTCGTACACGGTGATCCACCCGGTGCTCTCGTTGCAGCCGGCGCTGTTCGCATCGATGTCGAGGCCCCAGGTGCTCGCGTCCTCGAAGCGCTGAGTGGCGAAGGTGCCGGTCGACAGGGCGCCGCCCGTCGGGGCGGCCACGCGCGCGTTCCCGTATCCGCTCGCCGAGGACCCGGAGAAGCTGAGGCCCTCCGCGCCCGAGGCGCTCTCCTGCACCGCCGCGCCGGTGAAGGAGAGGTGGCCTGACCCCAGGAGGTAGGAGCCGGTGTTGCCGTTCACGGTGAAGGCGCTGAGCCCGCTCGCGGGGGAGACGGCCGCGTCGGCGACCAAGGGGGTCGCCCCCAGCGCCAGCGCCGACCCGACGGCAAGGGACAGGACAGCAGGAAACCGGCGCACCGGGAGAACCCCCTCCACGTGGCCGCCGTCAGTCGGCGACAGGTGGCAGGACAGTAGCGGAACCGCCGCCCGACGTAGACGGAAATGGACAAACCTCCTCGACCCCTCCACCCGCGGTGGTGACGGGGTGGCGCGGCGCTGCCACGCGGCATACGCCGGTCGGGGGGTCACGGCAAGGTGACACCGGTGCAATTCATGACATTCGTCATGGGTCCGGACGGGCCGTTCGTGGGTACCTGTGGGGGTCACACTTCAACGAGGAGGCTGCGTGTCCACAACTTCAGAGGTGAGCCACACGAGGGACGCCCACGACCTGAGACGACACGTCGGTCGGATCGGGCTCCTTTTCGCGAGTGTGGGGTCGATCATCGGTTCCGGGTGGCTCTTCGGGGCCATGAACGCCTCGCAGGCGGCGGGCCCGGCGGCTGTCATCTCATGGGCCCTCGGCGGCATCATGATCCTGCTCATCGGGCTCTGCTACGCCGAGCTGGGCACGATGTTCCCCCTGTCCGGCGGCGTCGTGCGGTTCCCCCACATGTCGTTCGGGTCGTTCGCCAGCTTCACGACCGGGTGGATCACCTGGGTCGCCTGCATGGCGGTGGCGCCGATCGAGGTCGAGGGCGCGCTGCAGTACGCGACGAAGTACCTGCCCTTCACCGAGAAGCACATGGTGAACGGCGCCCCGGTGCACACGCTGACCGGTCTCGGACTGGTCTTCGCGATCGTGGCGCTGGCGATCTTCGTCGTCATCAACTACATCGGCGTGCGTTGGTTCGCCCGGATCAACAACGCGCTCGTGTGGTGGAAGCTCGCGATCATCACCATCGTCATCGTCGCCTTCCTCGTCACCCAGTTCAACGGCGCCAACTTCACCTCGCAGGGGTTCAAGCCGGCCGGCTGGCACGGCGTGTTCACCGCGATCGCCACCTCCGGGATCGTGTTCTCCTACCTCGGCTTCCGCCAGGGCATCGAGCTCGCCGGTGAGACCGACAACCCACGCCGCAACGTGCCCCTCGCGGTAATCGGCTCCGTGGTGCTGACCGGCATCATCTACGTGCTGCTGCAGGTCGCCTTCATCGGGGCCGTGTCGCCGAGCGCCATCTCGGGCGGCTGGGCCAAGGTCAACTTCACCAACGACTTCGGCCCGCTGGCGGCGATCGCGAGCCTGATCGGGCTGAGCTGGCTGGCGGTCCTCCTCTACATCGACGCGGTGGTGTCCCCGGCCGACACCGGGCTCATCTACATCACGGTGACCGCTCGTATCTCCTACGCAATGGCCAAGAACGGCAATGCGCCGTCCACCCTCGGCCGGACCACCGCGCGCGGTGTGCCGCTCGTGAGCATGGTCCTGGCGTTCATCGTCGGGCTGATCCTGTTCCTGCCGTTCCCGAGCTGGCAGCAGCTGGTCGGGTTCATCACCTCTGCGACGGTGCTGTCGTTCGGCTCCGGGCCGCTCGTGCTCGTGGCCATGCGCAAGCAGATCCCCGACCAGGAGCGGCCGTTCCGGCTGCCCGGTGGGCACGTCATACCGTTCCTGGCGTTCTGGTCCTCGAACATGATCGTCTACTGGACCGGGTGGGAGACCAACTACAAGCTGTTCCTCGCCGTGGTGCTCGGGTTCGTCCTGCTGGCCGTCACCCTTGCCGTGCACCGCAGCCGCGGCGACGAGCACCGGTGGGACTGGAGGGGCGGTTCCTGGTACTGGCCGTGGCTCGCCGGGCTCGCCCTGTGCTCCTGGCTCAGCGACTACGGCGGCGGCAAGGGCGTGCTGCACTTCGACAGCGCCATCCCCGTGATGTTCGTGTTCTCGGCACTCGTCTACTGGTACGCCAGCACCTGCAAGCTGGACACCAGCGCGGTGGAGCAGAAGATCGTCGAGTCGAAGCACGAGGCCGAGCTCGAGGACGAGCAGCTGGGCGCCGTTCACTGAGCGGTCAGCTCCTGCGCTGGTTCGATGCAAACGCGCCGGGGAGTCCCGGCGCGTTTGCATCGAACGGATGGCGGAGGATGGGGGATTTGAACCCCCGAGGGTTTTATCCCAACACGATTTCCAATCGTGCGCACTAGGCCACTATGCGAATCCTCCGCGCAGGAGAGTACCGGAGGACGGCCGCCTGCCAGAAATCCGCGGCAGCTGCCGGGGTCGGGCCTGAGCACCAGCGCCAGTGGCACCGCGGTGTCCGCGCCGGCCCCGTCCGTCAATTTCGGCGCCACCACCCGTGACCACTACAGTGGTGCCGGACACCCCGCGTGGTGGTACCTCTCCGAACTCCCCCAGGGCAGGAATGCAGCAAGGGTAGGAGGGCTCTTCCAGGTACGCGGGGTGTCTCCTTGCCCGCCGACGCGTCTGTCTCGCCGGCCGGGCCCGACCGGGCCTCAGCCGCGGTGCGCCTCGTCGAGCAGCCTGACACGACGCCGGCCGAGCATGACCGCGGCGTAGGACGCGAGCAGCAGGACCGTCAGGGCGTTCGGCGCGCCGGACCGGGTCAGCAACGCGGAGGCGGCGACGCCACCGATGACGGTCAGCAGCAGCGGCCGGGCGTACCAGAAGGCGACCGAGACGACTGCCGACCCGGGCGAGAACAGGGCGACCGGTGGCAGGCCTCGGAACGCGGCCATCAGGTGTGCACCGGCCAGCAGTGCGACCGTTGCCGGCGGCCAGAGCAGGGCGGCCGCCCCGGCCGCGGACGTCGCCGCGACGACACCGCCGACGACCAGGCCCGTGGCCGCGAACAGCGCCGTGGGGACGACCAGGTGGGCCAACGCCTCGTGGCCGAACCGGAGCCCGAGGAGCGGCGGGGTGCCTGCGTTGTCGCCCTGCAGCCGCAGTCCCTCGGCCCAGGCGCCGAACCCGAGGTAGCAGGCGATGACCCCGACGAAGGCGATGAAGCTGGGGACGCCCCGCACCGTGGCGTGGGCGAGCGACCAGCACCCGCCCGCGGACAGGACCGCCCCCGCGACCAGGGTCCCGGGGGTGCGGCGCAGACCCAGGAGGTCGCGCCCGGCGACGACCGCGACGGGCCCGCGTGCCCGCAGCCGGCTGCGCCTCAGCCGGGTGCCGGGGGCCACCACGTCGAGCCGTGCCGCGCGCAGGTCCCCTGCCAGGACGGCACCGCCCATCGTGACCGCACGGGCCGACTGGGTCCGCAGGCCGACGTGGTGCAGGGCACGCAGCGAGCGAGCCCCGCGCAGCACCGTGCCTGGCCCCCTCGCCCCCGTCGGCCAGGACCGCACCTGGCCCCAGAGCCACGCGGCGGCGAAGCCGAGCCCGACCACGAGGCCGCCCAGGGTGGACAGCAGGAGCGCCCAGGGTGGTCCCACCCGGGCGATGAGCATGCCGGCGCCCATGGCGCCGCCGGTGAGCAGCCCGCCGAGCAGGCAGCCGAACAGGCTCAGCCGCCACCACCGCCGCAGCACGAGTGCCCGGTCGAGCGCGCTGACCGCCACGTGGTCGAGGTACGGCAGGTCGGGCACCACGGGCCCCCGGATGTGCCCGAGCCGGTGGGCGAGCAGCAGGAGCGCGACCACCACGGCGCCGGCGAGAAGCGCGCCCTGCACACCGGTGAGGTGCCGCGAGATCCAGGCCGGGTCGACGAACTCGAAGAAGGCATGGGACGCCGGTACGCCGTAGACCAGCGCCGCGATGACGGCGACGTACGCGGCATACACCGCGTTGCCGTTGCCCTCGTCGGGCAGGCCGCCACGGATGACCCGCCGCGCCTGGTCAAGGCGGTCGCGGTCGCTGGCGCCGCCACGCTGGTCCGGCGAGCTGGTCATGCTCCGACGATGTCGACCACGTGGTCGGCGATGGCGGCCGTCAGGTCCGGGTCGTGGCAGGCGACGACCAGCGCCGCCCCCTGGGCCTTGCGCGCCAGCAGCAGCTCGCCGAGCAGGTCACGCTTGTGGGTGTCGAGGC
>Ga0308176_10000606_pt1 | contig 22545 bp, 20 predicted proteins | sample PhyCR2_3_FD_203890 | JGI IMG/M metagenome (GOLD analysis project Ga0308176, IMG submission 203890) | Soil microbial communities from UC Gill Tract Community Farm, Albany, California, United States - DLSLS.C.R2 | ecosystem: Environmental > Terrestrial > Soil > Agricultural land | place: USA... | reverse complement strand
TGGGCCGCGAGCTGGCCGTTCGGGTCCATCACCCGCACCAGCAGGTTGAGGGCCAGGTCGTTGGGTGGGGTGATGAAGCCGTTGATCACCATCGTCGCCCCGGGGAGCGTCTCGTCCGAGAGGCCGTAGAGGGAGCCGGAGCCCTCCAGGATGTCGATCACGGCTCCGATGTTGAGCGAGCCCGCGCGGCCGGGGACCGGAAACGTGCGTCCGGAGCCGAAGGCCCGCACGCCGCTCACCTTCCGGTCCTGGAAGCTGAGCTGCCCGTTGAGCATGGTGAAGCGCTGCGACGCGAACGGGTTGAGCAGCGTGGGCGGCGGCGAGACGCCGGGGCTCGGGGCGTAGCCCTCCGGGATCGGCGTCCAGCGGATGCTGACGTTGGCGACGCCGTTCGAGCTGATCCGGTTGCGGGCGGTCAGCCCCTGCGGCCCCACCTGCGTCACCACCTCGAAGCGGCGGAGCTCCTCGTTGACGTTGACCGCGGTGAACAGCGCCTGTCCCAACGTCTGGGTGGCGAAGGGGAGCAACGGCACCGTGTCGTTCGGGATCGCCGGGTTGTGGACGTTGAAGATCGGAAAGTAGGCGGCCCCTTTGAGCAGCCGGGCCACCCTGGCGGTCTCGTCGCCCGCCGGGCCCGCTCCCGGTGAGAAAACGGGCCGGGCTGCCGCTGGCGGCGTCTCTGCTCGCGCTCTCGGCCTGGACATGGTCGTCCCTCCTAGGCCGTCCGGGTGCCCGCGCCCGGTGGTGATGGCGGCGGCGGGACCGGCCCCCACCCGCTCAGGCCCTGCTGCTGGCTCCAGGCGGCCCCGGTCACGGAGTAGACGGCGTCGACGCCCATCTGCACGAAATCGAACGCCAGATTTCCCACCTGCCCCAGGAGACCCGGCGTGCCGGCGGCCGGGGCGGCGCTCGTGCCGTCCCTTGCCGGCCCCATCCCCACCATCCCGAACGAGAGATCCACCATCGTCCTCTGCAGCCGGTCGCCGGTCTGGAAGACCGAGCGCAGCCCCGGCCCCAGCGCCCCCTCCGCCGAGCGCGCCACGGTGCCGAAGGCGTCCGCCGCCCGGCGCGGAGAGGCCAGGTTGGCCATCTGCTCGACGCCGAGCATGGACATGGCCCACGAGAAGCTGAACAGGCTCTTGCTGAATTCACGCATAATTTCCTCGGTTCTGGCTCAGGATCAGGGGATCACGCGGCGAGGGTTGAGCCGCTTCGCCAGATCCTCCTCTTCCTGGTTGGGAAAGACATCCTCGGATTCCGTGTCGTCGTGATAGAGGGCATCCTGGAAACCGCGTTCGATCAGCCTCTGGACGCGGTCGGGATCGAAATTCAGGAGGCTCACGTCTCCCGCCAGGGGATCCCGGGGGTGGTAGCGATGGATCGTCAGGCGCCGGAACGGCCGGTGGCCGCCGGTGGGCTTCTTCCCCTCCACCAGCCCCCGCAACAGCTCGGCGGTCCTCTCGTCCGCGGGCAGCTTCGTCCGGATCTGGTCCACGGTGTTGAGGGCGTGGTTGATGCGGGCGGCGGCGGCGACGTCGGCGTTGTAGGAGGCCGCCCAGGAGATCTGGAAGATCCGCTGCATGGTGCTGTAGGACTGCGGGATGGGCGGCAGCGGAATGCTGCTCACGTCCGGATCGAGGTAGATCACGTGCACGATGTCCGCCCCCGCGTGGGTCGCCAGGCTGAGCGGCGTGTGCATGAGGACGCTGCCGTCGACGAAGGGTTGGGCGCCGAGCTCGGCGGGCGGGAAGACCCCCGGCACCGCGGCCGAGGCGCGGAGGGCGAGGGGACCGAATTCCGCGGACATGTCGTGGTTCCAGAACACCCGCAGCTCGCCCGTCGCCCAGTTGGTGGCGGCGACCTTCAGCCATTTCCGGGACCGCTGGATGGCGCGATAGTCGATCTTGCGCAGGGTCCTCTCCAGGGGCGACAGGTCCATGAGCAGGCTGATGTCCACGAGTTGCACCAGTTGCCGCTCCAGGGTGCTCGCCCTCGCCCCTTGCAGGAAATTGACGAGCCGCTGCAACCCCTCCCAGGCGAGGAACCCGCCGTCCGCGAGCAGCCGCAGGAACGGATTCAGCGGGTTCGGCAGGTAGCAGCCCGGATCGAGCAGCTCCAGAGGGTTGCCCCGCAGGCGGAAGACCCCGTTGTCGCGCACCCCTCCCGCCATCTCCCGCATCCAGAAGCGCTCCAGGTTGCCGACCGCCACCCCCGGACCGTACTGCTCCCACTGGGAGACCAGAAAGGCCGCGTTGAGCGCGCCGACGGAGGTGCCGATGATGATGTCGGGATCCAGAGGCTGGTTGCCCGTGACGTGCGACTTGCCGCTCACCAGGGCCTTGAGCACGCCGACCTCGTAGGCGCCGTTGGCTCCGCCGCCGGACAGCACCACGGCGACCCGCTTGCCGTCCGCCGTCACGAGCTCCTCCCCGTCTTCACCCACAGCGGGATGGTGGCCGGGTCCTGCCATTCGGGGATCTGGCGCCAGGTCAGCAGCGAGCCGGTGATCATCGTGTAGTACTGGTCGAAGTGGAAGACCAGGAAGAATTTCTCGAGCTGGTCCTTCGAGATGCAGAGCTGCCGGCTGGCCTGCCCCAGGGTGAAGAGGTTCAGCAGATCGATGGAGGTGAACACCGGGTCGAAGCCGCCGGGCCGCCAGGGCAGGCCGTCCATCAGGGCATGCAGCGGCTCGAGCCAGCGGGAGGCCCGCCCCAGAGTCAGGACCTCGGCGGCCCGGAAGCCCCAATCCAGGGGGTCGAGAGAGATGCTGAGGATCTGCGTCGGCCGGTTGACCACGAACGGCATGCTCACCCGCACCGCGCCGTCGCCCTGGACGGTGAAGGTGAAGAGCTGGAAGCCGGCGTCGAACTGTCCCGGCCCATAGACCAGGACGCTGTCGTCGTGGCGCGGCTTCAGCATGGCGTAGCCGAATTGGAAGCGGCCGCGGACGCCGGGCGCCGGATCGGTCTCGTCGCGGACGAAGGCGTCGCTGAAGATGATGTACTGCGACTGCCGCATGGGAAAGCCGATCCGCGGCAGCCGGGGATCGAGAGGAAAGGAGAGGACGAAGTTGAAGATGTCGACGATGGCCACCACCCACTCGTACCTGGTGGCCAGCTCCCGCTGGTCGACGATGGCGAAGCTCTCCGCCTCGGGGAAGCGGCCGATCTCGCCGCTGCCGCGCAATTTGTAGAAGAGCTGCTGGTAGCCGAAGCCCTCCTTGGTGACGAAGCCCCGCGGGCACCAGCTCACCAGGTTGAGGGGCGGCGGCGGGCCGGGCGAGCCGTCCTGAGCCACCGTCTGCGGGAGCTCGAAGGAGCTGACGCGTGTGAAGTAACGCAACGCGAACTCGCGCACGTTGCCGGTCCAGTGCCGGAGATCCCAGCGCCCCTTGGGCCGATCGTAGAAGACGTTGGGAACGTCGCCCATCACCGGCAGCGGGCCGGAGGGCAGGGGGGCGGTGGCGAAGAAGCTATAGCCCTTGTCGGGCCGGTTGGCCACCTGGGCCAGCTCGAAGCGGTCCGGGATGTTCCCCGTGGCCTCGGCCCAGCGCCACCAGTCCATGATCGCCACGCCCTCGGCCAGACACCGGTCCACATTGGCGAGGATGTTCCGCTCCTCGTAGCTGAAGCCCGCCTGGGACGCGCCGGCGGCCGGGGTCATGACGCCCACCCTCCGGAGGCGCCCTGGGCCGCGGCGCGGAACCGGCCGTCGGGATCGTCGAGGCGCAGGATATAGAGGTTCGACAGGGTCCGGGGCTGCACGCTGATGACCGAGCTCATGGTCATGATTCCGCGGGCCCCGGCGAATTTTCCGGTCCCTCCCAGGATCGGACCGAAGCCCCCGAACCGGAACACCGGCAGCAGCATGCCTTCGAGGCGGGTGCGGAACGAGCGCCCTTCGATCATGTTGCTGGCCACTGAGCCGATGCTCCGCCCGGCTTCGTCCTGGAAATCGAAGACCCCGCAGCGGGTCTGGATCGGTGTGATGGGGTTGAGGGAGAGGGGGTCGAAGTCGAGCCGGGCGCCGACCGAGCCCGCCAGGGCACCCCGCGTGGCGCGGCTGCGCAGCCGGCCTCCGGGACCGGCGGCGAAATCGAGTGCCGCCACCCGCAACAGCTCGAAGACGTTGGAGCCCAGGAGCCCCTCGGTGAGCGAGATACGCAAGGTCACCGGATGGGTGGGATCGACCTGGCCGAGGAAGGTCAGCCAGGTGACCCCACTCTCGGGTCCGGCTCCGGGCGGCAGGGGCGCGAGCGGCTCCTGCGTGAACAGGCCGCCGTCCGGGTCCATGAGGCGGGCCACCAGGCCGAGCTCCAGCGTGCCGCGCGGATCGAGCGTGCCGGCGGCCACCACCGTGCCGGCGAGCCCGGCGAGCTCGCCGTACCCCTCGAGGACGTCGAGCACGAACGCGAGGCCCACGGCGGGAGCCGCGGCTCCCGCCCCCGGCAGGGTCCGGCCGGTCCCGTAGGCCCGGAAGCCGCTCTCCCCTCCCGCGAAGCGCAACGTCCAGTCGAGCACCTCGATCCGTTGCGAGGCACCCGGCAGGAACGGCAGCGGCGGCTGGGGCTGGACACGGCCGGAGCCCCCCTCGAAATCGTCCGGGACGAAGCGCCAGCGGAAACGCACGGCGGCGTCCGGCCCGCCGGCCTGGTTGCGCCCCACGATCCGGGCCCCCTCCTGCCGCGTGTTGATCGCGAAGCGCCGCACCCCGTGCTCCACCTCGAAGGCGCCGTCTCCCCGGCGGATGGGCGCGGCCAGGAGCAGGGGGAAATAGCCCGCCCGTTCGAGCAGCGCGGTCACCGGGCCGATGTTGAAGGTGGTGATGGCCTGCAGGGTCTGCGAGACGCCAGGCAGCGAGCGGAGCAGGGCCAGCAGCTCCGACGAATCGTCCGGTCCGCAGTCGGGACGGCTGCTGGTGGCCTGCTCTTCCATCAGACCTCCACCGAGGCGGCGCGGGTCTCCCGCCCGGGCGCCGGATTCTCCAGACCGGACGGCGGCAGTGCGCATCCCGCCTCCCCGCAGTCGTGTTGCGCGGCGTCCTGGTAGCCGGCCGCCATCAGCTTTTCGAGCTGGTCCTGCCGCAGATCGATCAGCCCTTCGGCCCCCCCGAGGTCGGTCTTGGGCCGGTATCTGTGGACGGTCAGCGGGCGGTAGTCGCTCCCCTCGGACCGGCGTTGCAGGACACGGCTGAATGGCCGCAGCTCCGCCGGCCCCCTCTGCCTGGGCCCGACGCCGAGCCGGCGCAGGTGCTCCAGCTCGAGATTGATCCTGCTCACCGTCCGGATGTCCTGGCGGAAGGCTTCGGCCTGCTGGATGGCCCACAGCCGGTAGACGGTGTCCAGGGTGGCCGGATAGCGCGGGAAGGGGACGTTGAGGAGGCAGGGGTCGAGGTAGATGACGTGCAGCACGTTCGCCCCGTCACGGATCGCGGGCTTGAGGGGGGTGTTCATCAGCACGCCGCCGTCGACGAAGGGGACGCCGTCGATGACCACCGGCGGGAAGAGGCCCGGCAGGGCGGCGGAGGCGAGGATCGCCGGCGTGCCCACGCGGTCGGCGATCTCCACCCGGCCGAAGGACCTCAGGGTGCCGTACATCCAGCTCGAGGCCAGGATGGTCAGCGTGCGGCTGGAGGCGCGCAGGCCGCCGAGATCGATCGTGTCGGCGACCGTCTTGTAGAAGGGCCCGGGATCGACCAGCGCGCTGAGGTCGATGGTGTCGAGGAGGCGGGTGCGCAGCGGCGCGTCCGCGGCCAGCAGCTCGCTCCCCCGCGTCACCGCGTAGCGGGTCCAGAAGAGCGCGTCGCGGGTCAGATCCATGGCGTCCTCGAACGGCCGCAGGAGGCAGCCGGGATCCCCGAACTGCAGCGGCGCGCCGCGCAGCCGGTAGGCGCCGTTGCCGCAGCTCGTGGGCGTGTTGGCGATGCGCTGCAGCCAGATGCGCTCGAGCTCGGTGAGGCCCACCAGGCTCGGCAGCGCGCTGCGGCTGACCAGGAACGCGGCGTTGTAGGCGCCGACCGACGTGCCGGTGTAGACCTCGACCTCCAGGGGGCGGAACCCCGTCGCGGGCGAAGCGCCCTCGAAGAGCGCTTTCATCACGCCGATCTCGTAGGCCCCCTTGGCTCCCCCTCCCGAGAGCACGAGAGCGTCGATACGGCGGTCTCCTCCTGCGAGCATGTGTCCGGATCCCTTTCCAGAGGCGCGACAACACCCCCCTGCTGCCTGATCCTGAGCAGACCAGGCCGTGATTGGTCAGCGGCGCGCCCGCCTCGTCACGCCGCGGCCAGCCCTCCTCCAATGGCGTTCCGGATCTCGCGGAGGATCTCCACCTGCTCGCGCGCGTACGAGGAGCACGACTCCCGCTCCTTCGGGAACGTGCAACTGATCCGGTAACAGACGCGCAGGTACTTGATCTCTTCGGGTGGCAGCTTGTGATCCTGGCAGTACAGGGCGGTGACGTAGGCGGTGAAGGCCTCGCCGCTCATGTCGCTGGTGATGACGATGCTGGTGGGGTTGAGAACGATCCTCTCGTGGCAGGGCTTCACCGACACGATGTAGTAGTCGTAGACCCTGACCTCACAAAACTGCTTTCCGCACTGGTCTCCGCAGCCACAATTGCTCATCTCTCCGGTCTCCTTGAGGGTTGTCGTGGCGCCGCCCCGCGGCACAGCGCCGATTGGATTGAAGGGTTCAGAGGCGACGGCGATCTGCTGGGCCGTCTGCTGCATGGCCCTGAGCGACTGGACCATGAATTCAAGGCCGTAGACGAACGAGACCAGCGGCAGCCGGAGGAGCTGGGCCCAGGCGCTCATGGCTGGCGTCCCAGGGCCCAGAGCAGCAGCCCGCCCAGGATCGTGAACAGGGTGGCGCCGGCCGCCTGGAACCAGGGCCCGGTCTCCGGCGCCGCTCCCAACCGGACCGTCACGAGAGCGACGGCGGCGAGCGCCAGGGAGAGCGCGAGGACGGATGCCCCGGCGCCCCGGCGCCGCTCCCCGCCCGCGCTCGCCTCATCCACCTCGATGCGCAGCCGCGGCTTGCCTTCCGCCACCCGGCTGAGCGCTCCGTCCATCGTCGCCGGCAGGTCGGCGAGAGCCGCCACATAGCCTTCGAAGCCGCGGCGCAGCCGGTCGAAATCGGCCATCCGCCCGAGCTGGTCCACCGTGGAGAGCAGGCGCAGGCTCTCGAGCGCCTCGCGCAGCGTGTCACGGTCGGGCGGAGCCAGCGGGCGGGTGACCACCGCGAGCTCGAACAGCCCGCGGCAGAAGCCTTCGAGGGGGGGCGTGGGCCGGAATCCCAGCTCCCCGGCGAGCCGCCATTGCAGGAAGAGCTGCTCGGCCAGGCTCTGGCCGTCGCGCGCCGAGCCCCAGCCGCCGTCCCGGAAGGCGACCGCCTGGCGGAAGCGCTGCCGCAGCTCGGTCTCCGCTCCGGGCGGCGCGGGCTCCATCTCCGGCAGGAGGCGCGCGCAGGCCTCGTCCGGATCTTCGGCCGCCACCGCCTCCAGATAGCCCAAGAGCCGCTGCTGGCTCGCCGGGGGGAGCCCCGCGAACGTCCCTTCCTGAAGGCCGATCGAGCCCTCCGGGAAGACCAGGAGGCCGCCCGGATCGAGCTCCACGGGGAAGGCCTTGCCGCGCAGCGCGTGATAGAGCCAGGCGAGCCAGAGACGGCGCGCCAGGTCGGCCCCTTCCGCCGGAGTGGACGGCGACGGCCCGGCCGCCCCGAGGCTCACCCCTTCCAGGAGCTCCAGGCACAGCACGCGGGGGGCCGCGAGGACGATCCGCGGCAGCCGCAGCGAGACGAGCCGCACCCCCTCGGTCCTCGCGGCCCGCAGCGCCGCGGCCTCGGCCTGGAGGTCGGCCCGCGCGGCCAGGGCCTGCCGGAAGCCGGCGATCGCGGGCTCGACCGGCAACGGCCGCCCTTCGCGCTCGAAAACCGCCGCGAGCAGGGAGAGGTGAGGCAGGTCGTTCTCCAGCAGCTCGCCGAGATCCGGACGGACGAGCCGGACCAGGGTGCCCCAGCCGCCCTGAAGCCGGGCGCGGTGCGTCTGGCCCAGGAGCCCGCAACGCAACGGGATGTCGTCGATCCGCTCGAAAACCTCGCCCCAGGGCTGGCCGCTGTCGGCTTCGAGGAGGGCGTGGACGGCGGCGGGAGGCAGCGGCTCCACCCGGTCTTCGGTCTGCCGCAGCTCGAGGCAGTCGGCGAGCGGCAGCAGATCCGGGCGGGAGCCGAGATAGCGGCCGAAAGCCGCGAAGACCGGCCCCAGCCGCTCGAGGGCGAAGCGCAGCCGGCGGCCGAAACCGCCGTCGAAGTGGGGCGGCGCCGCTTCGCCCGCGAGCCCCCGTGGACCGCCGCCCAGCCCCAGCTCCGCGAGGCGGCGCTCGACCTCCCGCCGCCGGGCCTGGGCCGCGGCGCGGTGCGCGCGGGTCGCGCGCGGGGTCTTGCTGGGAACCGGCTTCGTCATCGGTCTCGCCCTCTACCGCGGATCGCTCCCGCCGCCGGTCGTCCAGCCGTCTCCGCCCGGAGCAGCCGGCTGCGGGGCCGCGGCACCCTCCAGCGTCTGGGAGACGGCGTCGGCGCCCTGCTGCATCATGTCGATCCCCCAGCCCATGGTCTGGGCCGCCAGGTCGCCGCCGCTCTGGAACGCCTCGGCGCCGGCGGCCGCGACACCCGCGCCTCCACCGACCTGCCAGCCGCCGCCGCCGCTCTCCGGGCTCCAGCCGGCCGGCTGGCCCACGCCGCCCACGGTCCATCCACCCTGCTGTCCCGTATCTCCGGGCGTCCAGCCGGTCTGCTGCCCCGCGTCTCCCTGGCCCCAGCCGCTCGAGCTCGTGTCGCCGCACGGCCCCCAGCCGCTCGCCCCCCAACCGCTCCGGCCCGCCGCGCCGCCGCGGCTGCCGCCCGGCCAGAGGCCGAAGGTGAAGAGGGAGAACATGAGGTCGACGAGCCCGCGCTGGAGGTTGTCGCCGGAGCGGAAGGCCGACCGGGCCGCCGGGCCGAGCTGGTCCTCGGCGGAGCGCGTGACGGCCTCGAACGAGGCGGCCGCGTTGCCCTGGGGATTGCCTTGGGGGTTGAGCAGGCTCGCCATCTGCTTGAGGCCGAACAGCGACAGGGCCCATGAGAGGCTGAGCATCGATTTGGTGACATCGCGCACGGGGTTTCTCCTTTCCTGCATGCCGCGCTCAGGCGAGCCGCACGGCCGTCCTCACGAGGGTGGTCAGAGTGGCCGCGAAGACCAGTGCCTCGGCGGTGAAGAGGTTGACGCCCAGCCGGGTCCCGCCCCCGGCGAACGCGATGAAAACCGCCAACGCGGCGAGGAGGGCCGACAACCGCAGGGCCTTCCCGCCGAGCGCCTTCCGGCTCTCGCTCCGCCGGGACCTGAGCACAACCTCGGCATCCACCGGCAGCTCGCCGCCCGCCAGGCGGCGCAGGAGCTCCGCCCCCCGGACCGGCCCGTCGGAGGCGAGGTGGAGGCCCGCCTCCGACCAGTCGATCAGGCGGTTGACCGAGAAGAGCGAGCGCCGCATCTCCACCCGCATCAGCCGGTCGCAGACCGACTCCAGGTAGAGGCCGAGAGCGAAATCGGGCGCGAAGCGGGTGATCAGGCCGTCGATCGCGATCGCCGAGCGGATGTATTTGACGACGTCGCGCTCGGGCAGGATGCCCGTGGCGCGCGACAGGGTGAGCATGTCGAGCATGATCAGCGTGAAGTTCTTCTTCATCCGCACCTGCTCGCCGTCGGCCTCGTACCAGCCGGAGGCCAGCTTCGTGAGCCCTTCCCGGAAAGCCTTCGGGTCCGAGCCGGCGTGGAAGGCGGAGACCTTGAAGAAGGCGGCGCACATCCCGTCGAGGTCGCCGCGGGTATAGGAGAATGTCAGCATCACGAGGTGCCGGCGCGAGTAGGCCGAGAGCACCCCGGTGATGCCGAAATCGATGTATCCCACCACGTTGTCCGGCAGGATCATCAGGTTCGCCGGGTGGAGGTCGGCGTGGAACATGCCGTGCTGGAACGCGTCGCCGAGGAAGTTGTCGATGATGTTGCGCGCGAAGGCGTCGGGCTGGAAACCGGTGGAGCGCACCCGCGCTATCGTCACCTGGTCGCCGGCGTCGAGGGCCCGCAGGTAGTCGAGGACCGTGGTGCCGGTCAGCAGCTCGAGGGTCAGCACCCGGCGGCTGGAGCGCTCGGGGAGGAGGGCGGGGATATGCTCATGGCTGTTGCGGGCGGCGTTGGCCCGCAGCCGCTCCATGTAGCGCGCCTCGAAACGGTAGTCGAGCTCCTCGCGGGTCCAGGCGATGAACTCGGTCAGCGGCTCGAGGAGCCACGCCAGCTTCCGGATGCGCAGCCCGCGGATCAGCCGGACCCCCGCGACCATCAGCCGGATGTCGCCGTGGAACTCGGCCTCCACGCTCGGCCGCTGCACCTTCACCGCGAGCGCGCGCCCCCCCAGGGTGGCGACGTGCACCTGACCGATCGACGCGGTCGCCAGCGGCCGCCGCTCGAAGGTGTCGAACAGCTCATCCGGCGCCGCCCCGAGCTCCGCGCGCACGATCTCCTCGACCTTGTCGTAGGGGAAGGGGGGCACCCGGTCCATGAGATTGAACAGGGCGTTGCAATATTCAAAAGGCAGAATGTCCGGCTGGAGGGCCAGCATCTGGCCCAGCTTCAGGAAGGTGCCGCCCAGATCCTCCAGGATTATCCGCAGGCGCTCGGGCTCGGGCAGCGAGCCGGGAGGGAGCCGCCGGGCCAGCCAGGGCAGGCGGGGCAGCAGGGCCCGCAACTGGACGGCCAGGAGGTGCGCGGTGAGCACCCGGACGATCCAGCTCAGGCGTCGCAGATTCGCGAACAGGACCCTCACGCCGTCCCTCCAGAGAGCATCCGCGCGCACCGACGCGCCGGATTCAGAAATCCTAAAGTAATGCCCTGCCGATGTTAGGAGACAAGCCGGACTAAAAGGGATCTAACCCCGGCATGGCGTAAAAAGATGCGGAGACTTTGCTAATCTTGTCGCCGGGAGGGAAAACAGATGGCCTTGCAGAAATCCCCGGAATGGCTGATCGAGGCGTTCGACGGAATCGTTCCCGACGAAGACCCCCGTGTGGAGCGGCGGAAGATGTTCGGCTTCCCCAGCGCCTTCGCAGCCGGCAACATGTTCATCAGCCTCTTTCAGGACAGCATGGTGATGCGCCTGCCGGAAGGCGACCGCGAGCGGTTTCTGGAGGAATACAAGACCGAGGTCTTCCGGCCGGCGCCCAACCAGGTCATGCGGGAGTACGTGGTGGTGCCGCACGGCATGGTCCGCGATCCGAAGGCGCTGGAGCCCTGGCTCCGCCGCTCCCTGGAGTACGCGGCGTCAGTGAAGCCCAAGGCGAAGAAGGCCGTCGCCAAGAAGCCGGCGCAGAAGGCCGCCGCGAAAAAACCGGCGAAGAAGCCGGCGGCGAAGGGGAGCTGAGGCTCAAGACGCCTCCTTCCGCTCGCCGGGCCGCCCCTCCCCTTCCGCGCCGCTGAAGATCGACCCCCGGAAGACCGACTTCCGCCGCGCCAGCATCTCGTCGATCGCCGCCTGCATGCGCCTCCGCACCTCGCGGCTGATCTCGCGCACGACCGCCGGATCGTCGGCCGCCTCGGGGCCGTACTGGCGCTCGACGTGCACCGGCTCCAGGAAGCGGGTGTGCCACTTCGAGGGGAGCGGCAGGCCGGGGAAGGGGAAGTTGGGGGCCAGCGGCAGGTAGAGCCACTCGGTGGCGCGCTTGACCCATTTCCAGTCCAGCCGGCCCAGGATCGGGTAGATCTCGGCGCTCCCCACGGTGACGAAAGGTACCAGGGGGGCGCCGTTGCGCAGGGCCATCTTCACGTACTCGTCGCGGCCGAACTTGCCCAGCCTGTAGGCGCTCTTGTAAGGGGTGAAGGCGCCGTGGATCCCCTCCGGGAACATGCCCAGCAGGTCGCCGCGCCCCAGCACCCAGTCGGCGTTGTCCTGGCAGGCCACGATGCCGCCGAGCTTGGTCATGTAGTTGGCCAGGAACGGCGGCTTGATCAGGCAGGGGTGGATCAGGAAGCGCGGGATGCGGCCGGTGGCCCGGCGCACCCCTACCAGCGCCATGACCCCGTCCCAGGGCATGAACCCCCGGTGGACCCCGGTGAGCACCGCGCCCCCCTCCCGCGGCACGTTTTCCAGCCCCGCGTACTCGATCCGCCAGTAGAGATCGTGGAGGAAACGGAAGAGGGTGCGCTCGTAGGCGGAGATGTACCCCGTGTCGAGCCCGAAGTCGTCGAATTCCGGCGCCTCTCCCCCACTCCCATAAGCGGCCAGCACGGCCTCGGCGCTCGACTTGCGGGGCACGAACCCCAACTCCCTCCCGATTCTGCGGCCGGAGACCGTCCAGTTGTGCCGCAGGTAATCGGCTCGCCCGCCGGTCCACCTCAGCGGGAGGCGCCGCACGCCCGCCAGTCGCAGGGCGCCCCGCACGGAGACGGCCCCGCGCGGCGCCACGGTGTAGACGCCGGGCTTGCCCGCCCCCCGCTCGACGGCCAGGGCCACCGCCTCGGCGAGGTCCTCGGGAGCGAGGAATTGCAGGGCCGGATCGTACCCCGGCGGCACCACGGCGGCGCGCCCGGAGAGAAGATCGGAGAAGAGATCGCCGCCGTCGCGCGCCGCCACGGGAGCGGGCCGCAGGACGATCGTCTCCCCCTCGGGGAGCCGCGCCTCCAGAGCGCACCAGGCCTCGGCGATCGGGTTGGAGCCCTGCGAGCGGTAGGACTCCTCGACATAGCCGAGATTGTGGTGGTGGGGCGCGTGCGCCGCGGCGCTCGAGATCAGGACCAGCCGCGGGAGGCCGGCGAGGTTACGGAAGACCGTTTCGGCCTCTGCCAGGTCCGGCAGGCCGTCGCGCAGGCTGGGGCGGTAGATTGCCACGTCCACGCCCGCTGGGGGTTCCGCCGCCGCGTGGGAGACCACACACCCGCCCAGCCGCCCGGCCACCGCCGCGGTGACGCTGTCGTCGGGTCCGGCCAGCCAGACTCTCAAGCTCATCCTTCCTTTCTGGTCAGTATCGGTTCCTGTGAAGGGGCGGGGATGACGACGGAAGCTCCGCGCAGGACCCGCCGCGCCACCTGCTGCGCGGAGACGATCACCGGCGTGATGCCGCCGCCAGGCCGCGTCCAATGGCCGACGCAGTAGAGGCCGGGGACGGCGGTCTCCAGGTCCGGGCGGCCCTCCCCCAACTGGTCCGGCGACATCTCCCAGCCCAGCATGGCGCCGCCCCGGTTCCAGGTGAACCGCCAGGAGGTGCGGGCCGAGGCGCTGGTGCGGACGGCGACGCGCGCGCCGATCCCCGGGATCACCCGCTCCAGATGGCCGAAGATGAAATCCTCCATCTCCCGCTTGTGGGCCGTCCAGTCCCCCACCGCGTCGTAGTCCATCTCCAGCACCTTCTGGACGATCAGGACCTGCCTCCCTTCCGGCGCCATGGCCGGCTCGTAGAGGGTCGGCGCGAACAGCTTGAAGCGGAGGGCGCCACGGCCCACCCGGTCGATGTCCCAGGAATCCCAGTAGTACCCCTGGGCCTCCTCCAGCACCTCCCGCGGCACGTCCCGCAGCCCCAGATGGGTGAGCCAGCAGGGGAAGGTGGCGCGCAGGCGCCGCAGCTCGCCGAGGGTGCCGGGGGGCAGGTGGCGCTCCCCCACCAGCTCCTCCAGGGTCTGGGTCAGGTCGGCGTTGGAGATCACCACCCCGGCCCGCACCGTGGACCGCGGTCCGGCGAGGGGGCCGCGCAGCGTCTCCACCTCCACGCCGCGGGCGGCCCCCCCCTCGATCACGATCCGCCGCGCGGCCGTGCTGGTGAGGATGTGCCCCCCCCGCTCCTCGAAGCGCAGGGCGAGCTCATCGGCGAACGCCTGCGAGCCCCCCTGCGGGTAGTAGTTGCCGAGGAAGTAGGAGAGCCGCAGCATGGAGTCGAAGACGAACGAGATGCGGCTCGGCGGCGACCCCCAGTGCGGGCAGTCGGCGGTGAGCAGCAGCTTGAGCCGGGGATCGCGGAACCAGCGGTCGAGCGCCTCCCCCAGGGTCAGATCGCGGTAGAGGGCCAGCCGCTCCGTCTCGGCGCGTCCGCGGAAGTAGTGGAGCAGGCCCAGCAGGTAGACCTCGCGCACGGCCGTGAAGAAATCGTCGAGCGCGCCGGCCTCCTCGGGGAACTGGCCCTTGAGCTTCGCGAGATAGGCGTCGAAGTCGGCGGGCACCGCAAAGCGGGTCCCGTCGGGCAGATGGAAGGTGTCGACGGGGTCCATCTTGACCCAGCCGGTGGTGACCCCGAGCTCGCCCAGCAGCTTGCCGGTGAGGGTCTCGGGGTTGCCCAGCAGCGGATAGAAGTGGGTGGCGGCGTCGAAGGTGTAGCCGCCGCGGCGGAAGGTGCTGCAGTACCCCCCCACCATGTAGTGCTGTTCCACCAGCAGGACCTTCAACCTCTCCCGCGCCAGCAGGTTGGCCGTGATCAGGCCGCCGACGCCCGAGCCGATCACCACCGCGTCATAGACTGGATCGGGCGGTCGCCGCAGGCCGCGGAAGAGGCGTTTCACCCCCCGCCCTCCGGCCGATTGCGGCCGTACTCCTCATGCGCGTCCACGAATTCACCGCTGGCGATCGCCCCGCCCATGGAGAGCTCGCCGGCCAGCACGGTGGCGGCGGCGATCTCGGCCAGCTTCGGGGCATTTCCCGCACCCGCGCAGCCCAGCATCTCCAGACACTCCCGCGCGGTCCCCAGGCCGGTGCCGCCGCCGACCGTGGCCACAGTCAGCGAGGGGAGGGTGACGCTGGCGTAGAGGTCGCCGTCCGGCAGCACCTCGAAGGAGGTGACGCCCACGGCCGAGTTGGCGACGTTCGCCACGTCCTGCCCGGTGGCGATGAACAGGGCGGTAAGGCCGTTGGCGAAGTGCCCGTTGTAGCCCAGGGTGGCGGCCTGGAGATGGCCGAGCACGGTGCGCTGCCAGACGTCCGCCAGCCCCTGGGGGGTGGTGTGGAGGTAGACCCGCACCAGCCGCGCCGGGAGGCGCGCGCCCGCCGTCACCCGCTTCCCCTTGCCGCCACCGAAGAGCGAGCCGCTCGCCCGCTTCTCGGACTCGGCGCCGCTGAACACGTAGTAGCGGCCGGCTTGTCCCCTCTCCACCAGCCGGCGGCAGGCGCGGTCGGTCGCCTTGACGATCATGTTCATGCCGTGGGCGTCCCCTGTCGAGTAGACGAAGTGGACGGCCACCTCCCGCCCCAGCGGCCGGGGCTCGATCCGCAGCAGCCGGCCGTGGCGGGTGGTGAGCTCGGCCTCGGCCTTCAGCTCCTCGAAGAGGCCGGGCAGGGCACGGGCGAAGTCCGCGGCCTCGGCCACGCCGTCGAAGACGAATACGGGGGAGACCCGGTTCTCGTCCGCCAGCAGGCGGGTGACCGCCCCTCCCGCGCGGGTGAGCGCCACCATCCCCCGCTCATAGGAGCGCACCAGGGCCCCCTCGGTGGTGGCGAGGGGGACGTAGAAGAGCCCCTCGGCATGCTCCCCCACCACCCGCAGCGGACCGGCCACGCCGAGCGGCACCTGGACGGAGCCCACCGGATTCTCGACGTTTCCGCGCAGCGATTCGGTGGGCAGGGAGCAGGCCCCCACGTGCGCGAGCCGCGCCCCCGTCCGCTCCTCCAGCCAGCGGCGCCGCTCGGCCACGGCATCGTCTGCGTACCCCTGCTCCTCGAGACGGGGGACCAGGTCGGCGGCGCCGCCCGGACGGAAGGGGGCCGGATCGCCGCTCAACCGCCTCCTCCGGGGGCCCCCAGCACCAAGGCGGCGGCGTGGCCGTCGGCGGAGAGGGCGGTGACCAGCGCCCGCCGCGCCCGCGCGATCCGCGTCGGGCGCGCGCCGGCCGCGAGGCCGCCCAACGACAGTCCCGTCTCCACCTCGTCCAACCCCCGGATGCCGGGGAGTATGCCGTCCGCGAAGGTGCCGAGCAGGGCCACCACCTGCAAGCCGCCCGCGGCCCCCATGGCCTCGCCGAGCATCGATTTGACCGCCGTCACCGGCAGGTCCGCCGCGCGCTCCCCCAGCGCCGCGACCACGCCGAGCGCCTCCCGGCGGTCGACCTCCACGCTGCCGCTGGCCGAGGCGCTCAGGCAGTCGAGGTCCCCGGGCGCCACCTCCGCGTCTTCCAAGGCGAGGCGGACGGCCCGAGCCACGGCGCCGGCGCCCCCCTCCTCCGTTCCCCAGGGGTCGAAAGCCGCGCCGTGCCCCAGCACCTCGGCGAGCACGGGGGCGCCCCGCCCGGCCGCCGCCTCCTGATCCTCCAGCAGCACCAGGGCCGCCCCCTCGGCCAGGGCGAAGCCGTTGCGCCGGGCGTGGAAGGGGACGGGGACCTCCCCATCCCCACCGCGCGAGCCGCACAGCCGGCCCGCCCGGTAGTGGCCCAGGAAGGACTCGAAGCAGAGCTCCTCGGCCCCTCCGGCGAGCAGCGCCGCGGCCCGGCCGCCGCGGATGTGCCCCACGGCGTAGCCGATGGCGGCCAGCCCCGAGGCCGCGCCGGCGGAGATCGTGGAATTCAGGCCGCGCAGGCCGAACCAGATGGCCGCCTGCCCCGCCGCGGCGTTGATCACGCTGTTGGCGAAATCGAGCGGGCTGGCGTAGGAGGGCCCGAGCTGCAGCCCCCGGCGGTCGAACTCCGCGATCGTGCGGACGCTGCAGAAGGTGGTGCCGAGCACCAGCCCGGCCTCCCGCTCCGCCAAAACCTCCGCCGTCCAGCCCGCCCCCTCCAGGGCCTGGCCCGCGGCCACCAGCATCAGCCGCGAGGTGCGGTCGATCGGCCGCAGGTTGCGCTCCCCCAGGTAGTCGCGGGGCTCAAAGGGGCGGATCTCGCCCGCCTGATGGCAGCCGATCCCCTCCGTGGAGAAGAGCTCGACGGGCTTGAGCCCGCTCACCCCCGCGCAGAGCTCCGCGTGCAGCCTGGCGGGGGAATCCGCCACGGCGGAGATCGCCCCGGCTCCGGTGATGACGACGCGCCGGCCCATGACGCTCAGACCTCCGCCTTGCGCAGGAGCACAGAGGCGTTGTTGCCCCCGAAGGCGTAGGCGTTGTTCATCGCCAGCCGCACGGGAAGCTCGCGCGCCGCGTTGGGCACGAAGTCCAGCTCCTCCTCCGGCTCCTCCAGATTCATGGTGGGGGGGATGCGGTCCTCCGCCACCGCCAGGGCGCAGACCGCCGCCTCGATGGCCGAGGCCGCCCCCATGGTGTGGCCGATCATCGACTTGATCGAGCTCATCGGCGTGCGCCGCGCCGCCTCGCTGAAGACCCGCTTCACCGCCAGGATCTCCAGGCGGTCGTTGGTCGGCGTGCCGGTGCCGTGGGCGCTGATGTAGCTGACCTCCTCCGGCGTGGCCCCGGCGTCGGCGAGCGCCCGCTCCATGGCCCGCGCCGCCCCCGCCCCCTCGGGGTGGGCGGCGGTCATGTGGTGGGCGTCGCAGGAGAGGCCGTAGCCGGCCAGCTCGGCGTAGATCCGCGCGCCGCGCGCCAGGGCCCGCTCCAGCGGCTCGAGCACCAGCACGGCCGCCCCCTCGCCGGGAATCATCCCCTTGCGGTTCTTGTCGAACGGCTGACAGCGCTCGGGCGCGATCGCCCCCAGGCGGTGGAAGCCGGTGTAGGTGATGCGCGAGAAGGCGTCGGCGCCCCCCGCCAGCATGACGTCCGCGCGGCCGGCGCGCAGCATGTCGACGGCGTTGGCAATGGCATAGTTGCCCGCCGCGCAGGCGGTGGGGATCATCGTGTTGGGCCCGGCAAACCTGAGCTCCCGCGCCACGTGGGCGGCGATCATGTGACAGGGGTAGAGCGAGATGAACTCCGCTCCCACCTTCTCGAGCTCGCCGGCCAGGAAACGGTCGTCGAAGCGCTCGACCTCCCGCGGCTCGCCGGAGGTGGTGCCCATGGCCACTCCGGCCCGCTCGGACTCTACCGCGTCCGGATCGAGCCCCGCGTCCTCCAGGGCCATGCGGGCGGCGGCGATGGCGAGCTGGGAGGCGCGGCCGAGCGCCGCGGCCTCCTGGCGCCGCACCCAGGGGGAGGGGTCGAACCCCCGCACCTCCGCCCCCAAATGGGTGGTGAACGCCCTGGTGTCGAACGACTCGACCGGCGCGAAGCCGCTGCGGCCCGCGAGGAGCCCCTCCCAGACCTCCCGCCGGCCGGCGCCGACCGGGGTGACCAGCCCGAGGCCGGTCACCGCGATCCGGGATGTCACGCCTGCACCGCCCGCGGCTGCCCGGTGAGCTCGCCGAGCCGGGCCTGGACCAGGGAGACCATCGCGGGGATGCTGTCGATCTCTTTGTAGCGCTCGTCCGGCAGCTCCAGCTTGAAGGCGAGGTCGACGTCGACGCCGATTTCCAGCAAGGAGAGCGAATCGAGCTTCAGCTCGTCCCGCAGCGTGGCCTCATCCGTGATGCGGGCCGGATTCAGCCCCGCGACGTTGCCGATGATCTGCTTGATCCGGGTCCTGATCTCATCCGTGTTGGTGCTCATGCCTTCCTCCGTCCTCGCGGGCGGAATCACCTCCTCTCGGGTGATCCGGCTCGCGCTTTCAAAGGGATCGGCAGCTCCAGGCTACCGGTCCAGAATTCAGTGAACAACAGACTACGAGCTCAAAAGGGGTCCAGCTCCCCCTTGTTCTTCTTCACAAACTCCAGCTCCCCCAGGGGCGGCGGCCCCTCCTGAGGCTCCGTCAGGAGCCCGAGGTCGTACGCCAGCCGCACGGCTTCCCGCCGCCGGTGGCACTGGAGCTTCTCCAGAATCCTGTGCACGTGATTCTTGACGGTCTGCACGGTGATGCGGAGCCGCCGTCCGACCTCCTTGTTGCCCAAGCCGGCCGCCACCAGCGCCAGGATCTCCCTCTCCCGCGCGGTCAGCGGCTCCACCTCGCGCGGCGGCGGCTCCGGCCCCAGCCTCGCCAGTGACGTGATGCGGGCCACGACGGCGGCCAGAATGCGCGGCGAGCAGAGAGTCTCCCCCTGATGGACCCGCTGGATCGTCTCGATCATCTCGTCGAGCGTCGCCCCCTTGAGCACATAGCCGAGCGCCCCCGCCTCGGCGAAATCGACGATCTGCTCGTCTTCCTCGTCGAGCCCGACGGCGATGATCTTGGCGTCCGGCCACCGGGTGCGCACCTCCCAGGTCTGGGAGAGGGACGACTGCCGGTCGAAGCTGGCGTCGATCAGCACGATTCCAGGGACGCTCTGGAGATCCAGACCTCCGGCCCCACCCGGCGCCGCGATCGCCTCCAGTCCCTCGCGCCGCGACAGGGAGGCCGCCACGACCTCGCAAAAGATCCGGTCGGCGCTCACGATCACCACCGCAATCGAGGGCTGCATGAGACTGGAGATATGGTCCGGGTGGAGAGGCCAGCAATGAACCGGCGGGACCAAAAACGGTTCACCCCACCCCTGGAGAGCCGCGAGGCTCACCGCTGCCTCCGGTCCCGGATCCAGCCGTGCTCGACCGCGTAGCGCACCGCGTCCCAGCGGCTGTGGACGCCGAGCGTCTCGAGAATCTTGTGGACGTGATTCTTCACCGTGTGCACGGAAAGGAAAAGACGGCTCGCGATCTCCTGATTGTTCAGGCCGTCGCCGACGAGATGCAGGATCTCGAGCTCGCGGGCCGTCAGCGTCAGATAATCCAGCCGGTCGCGGCGGCGGCGCTCCCGGCCGAGCCGCGCCAGGCGCGCGAACAGCGAGTGCGCCATCCCCGGCGTGCAGACCGTGTCCCCCTGCGCCACCGCCTCGAGGGCCGAGCAGAGCTCCGACAGCGATTGATTGCGGACGAGATAGCCACTGGCCCCCGCCTCCAGGCAGGTGAGCACCTCGTCCTCGGTCTCGTCGTGGCCGAGGAGCACGACCCTCGCCCGCGGGAACCGCTCCTCGACCCCCTCGATCAGGTCGCGCACGCCGTCGACGGTCGCGCTCAGCGCCACCAGCAGGAGGTCCGCGCCCGTCTGCGCCAGCCGGTCGAGCGCCTCCGGGCTGCTCGACACCTTGCCCACGATCTCGAACCTCCCCTGCTCGGCCAGCGCCGACGCCAGGCAATCACGGAAAAGCTGATGATGATCCAGGATGATGAGCTTCAGCTTCCCTCCGGCGTTCCCGCCATCCACCATCAAAAACCTCCATCCCGGTAGGAACATCTCCGGCAGCCTCTCCTGAATCCTCTCCATGGCAAGAGGGTTAGGCGCCCGGATCACCGGTTCGTTACGGGTCAGGCTCCATTATCGTTCGCCGGACCGCGGATTTGACAACGAATTTTTGACATTGCGAAGCATCATCAAAAGTCGTTCCATTGCGAATGCTCCGGCCTGTCCTTTTATCGTTTGTTGCTACCCGTGACCCGCGCCGCGGCGGCAGAGCCCTTCAATGGAGGAAAGCACAAAACCCAGGCTCCACAATACTCCCGTTGCCGCCGCGCCGATACCCTCGACGAGCAGCCGGGCCAGCCAGACCAGGAAGACGCACAGGGTCCAGGCGAGCAGCCAGAGGGCGATGAGAGGCGAGCCGAGGAGGGCGAAAGCGCGGAGCCGCCGGGCGTCCTCTCCCATGCACCGCCTCGCCAGCGGCGTGCTGACCGCGAGCTTGCGCCAGAGCTCGAGACCGCTGGAGCGCGCCGCGAGCCTCTCCACCTCGGCGAGATCGGGGGCCGCCGCCGCGAAGGTGGACTCGAAGAGGCTGTGGGGGCGGCCCGCGAGGCGGTAGGCGTCCTCCTCCAGAGGGTGGCCTTTATATCGGAACCGGTTGGCCGCGCCGCAGGCGAAGTACAGCGTGAGGAACGGGCGGAACGGTCCCAGACCCCAGCCCGCCTCCTGCGCCTGGAGGGCGTGGTAGGCCTCGTGGAGCAGCGTGCCGATCCCCTCGACGCTCGACGGGTCGTAGTACGCGGGCTCGAGGTAGACGCGGGTGCGGCGGCGCGCGAGCAGCGCCGGGATGGTGATCGCCTGGCCGCCGAGAAGGCGCGTCAGGTGCGGCACGCCGCGATGGAAGGTGACCGCGCCGAGGTCGAGGCCCGGATACAGGGCCCGGAGAAAACCCGTCACCTCCTCCGGCAGCTCGATCCGTTCCGGGAAGAGCCAGCGCCAGAGCCGGCCGGCCCGCTCCTGGAGGCGGCTCCCGAGCCCCCTCATCTCTTCCCGTAGGTGATCCGGTAGATCGCTCCCGCCCGGTCGTCCGACACCAGGAGCGCGCCGTCGGCCATCACCTGCACGTCCACCGGCCGCCCCCAGGACTCGCCCCCCTGAAGCCACCCCTGCGCGAACGGCTCGTAGGAGACCGCGCGGTCCCCCTGCAGACGCACCAGGGTCACCCGGTAGCCGATCGGCGTCGAACGGTTCCAGGAGCCGTGCTCGGCGATGAAGATCTGATTGCGATAGGTTTCCGGAAACATCGTGCCCGTATAAAAACGCATGCCGAGCGCCGCGACGTGCGGCCCCAGTTCCCGCGCCGGCGGCGTGAATTCCGAGCAGGCGTGCTTCCTGCCGAATTCGGGATCGGCGATCCGCCCCGCGTGGCAGTAGGGGAAGCCGAAATTCATCCCCGCCTTGGGAGCGCGGTTCAGCTCGTCCGGCGGCACGTCGTCCCCCAGCAGGTCCCGCCCGTTGTCGGTGAGCCAGAGCTCGTGGGTCTTCGGATGCCAGTCGAAGCCGACCGTGTTGCGGATTCCCCGCTCGATGATCTCCGGCTTCCCCTGGGGCGACAGCCGGGTGATGGTGCCGTAGATGGGATTGTCCTTCTCGCAGACGTTGCAGGGCATCCCCTCCGGCACGTAGAGGTTGCCGTCCGGGCCGACCCGGATGATCTTCCAGCCGTGGTGCCGGTCGCCGGGAAAGGCGTCGCTCACCACCACCGGCTTCGGCGGATTGGCCAGCCGGTCGTCGATGCCGTCGAAGCGGAGCACCCGGGAGACCTCGGCCACGTAGAGCGCGCCGTCCTTCCACGCCACCCCGTTGGGCGTGCTGAGCCCCGAGGCGATCGTATGGACCTCCTCCGCCACGCCGTCGTGATTGCGGTCCACCACCGCGTAGACGTTCGACCCCAACGTCCCCACGTAGACGATCCCCTTGGGCGACAGCGCCAGCGACCGCGCCCCCCGGACCTTGTCCGAGAACACGGCGATCGAGAAGCCGGGGGGGAGCTTAATCTGGTCGAGGTGGATGCCGCCCCTCGGGGCGGCCGGCGCCAGGCAGGCGAGGGCGGGGAGGAGGACGGCGGAGAAGAGAAGGACCGATTTTAGATTTTGGATTTTGGATTTTGGATTGGAGATTCCCATCGCGCACACTCCCTTCTCCCTTCGGATCCTCGCAAGAATCATGCACCCTCGCCGCCTCTCCCCCAATCCAAAATCCAAAATCTAAAATCCAAAATCAACTCAAGATGAGCCCCACCCCCACCGCCATCACCCCCACCGCCACGATCTTGCGCCAGGTCACCGGCTCGCGGAAGAAGATCCAGCCGGAGAGCAGGGCCATGAAGTTGCCGATGCCCCGCTTCAGCGTCTCGATCGTGCCCACGTAG
>Ga0308176_10000604_pt1 | contig 22633 bp, 19 predicted proteins | sample PhyCR2_3_FD_203890 | JGI IMG/M metagenome (GOLD analysis project Ga0308176, IMG submission 203890) | Soil microbial communities from UC Gill Tract Community Farm, Albany, California, United States - DLSLS.C.R2 | ecosystem: Environmental > Terrestrial > Soil > Agricultural land | place: USA... | reverse complement strand
GGGTGGGCGCGGTGGTTCCGTGGCCTTGCGGGACTCTCGGGTACCACGACCAGCGAGCGACCGGCACGGGCCCCGGTGCGAGCGGTCAGGTGACCGCGTTGCGGACGGCGTACGCCGAACGGAGGTGCTCGCCGTGGGTCATCACCTGGACCAGGTGCTCGACGGCGTCGAAGACGTCGGCGTGCGTGACGTACAGCGGCGCGAACCCGAACCGTGCCACGTCCGACGTGCGGAAGTCGCCGATCACGCCGCGCTCGACCAGCGCCTGCACGACGCCGTACGCCTCGTCGTGGCGCAGCGACACCTGGCTGCCGCGCCGTTCGCGGGTCCGTGGCGTGATCACCTCGAACACCGACCCGAGCCGCTCGTCGACCAGGGCGATGAACAGGTCGGTGAGCGACAGCGACGCCTCCCGGAGTACGTCGACCCGCACCCCGTCGAACACCTCGACCGCGGCGTCGAGGGCGGAGAGCGCGAGCACCGGCGGGGTGCCCGAGGCCATCCGGGTGATCCCGTCCGCGGGGGTGAACGTGCGCTCCATGTCGAACGGCCGCGCGTGTCCGAACCACCCGGTGATCGGCTGGTCCCAGACCTCCTGGTGCCGCGGGTGCACCCAGGAGAAGGCGGGGGATCCGGGGCCGCCGTTGAGGTACTTGTACGTGCAGCCGACCGCGACGTCCGCGTCCGCCTCGACGAGGGATACGGGCACGGCGCCGGTGGAGTGGCACAGGTCCCACTGCACGAGCGCCCCGACGTCGTGCGCGGCGGCGGTGAGGGCGGCCATGTCGTACATCGCGCCGGACCGGAAGTCCACGTGGGTCAGCGCGAGCAGCGCCACGTCCTCGTCGAGGGAGGCGGCGGGATCGGCCGGGTCGCACCAGCGCAGCTCGAGGCCCAGGGTGCGGGCGACCCCGTCCGCGACGTACCCGTCGGTGGGGAAGGTCGTCGGCTCCAGCACCACCACCCGCCGGCCCGGACGCAGCCGCGCGGCGGCGGTGATCGTCTTGAACAGCGTCACCGTCGTCGAGTCGCCGACATGCACGTCGCTGCCGGAGACCCCGATGAGCGGCGCGATCCTCGCGGCCACGCGGCGCCAGAGACCGACCCAGTCGGCGGTGTTCCACGAGGAGATCAGCCCGTCGCCCCACTCCCCGGCGACCACCTGCTGCATCCGGGGCGCGACGCTGCGGGGGAGGGCGCCCAGGGAGTTGCCGTCGAGGTACACGACACCGTCCGGCAGCGCGAACAGGTCGCGCCGGCCGCGCAGCGGGCTGCGCTCGTCGAGCGCGACCGCGTCAGCCCGTGAGAACGTCACCCGCCGAGAGTAGTCACTACAGCTCGCGCAGCCGGTCCCCGGCCCGCACGAGCAGCGCGCGGAAGCTGGTCGAGGTCATGTCGTCCGTCGGCGCCGGGGCGAAGGTCAGCTGGGCCACGGTCCGGCCCACCCGCACGAACCCGAGCCGGAAGCGCACGGTGGTCTTCTGGGTCACCTCGGTCGAGAGGTCCCAGGACGAGAGGTCGCGGGTGGACGTGCGCTGCTGCGCGGCGTTGCTGACCTTGGTGGCCAGGTCCCGGTCCTCGCAGCGGCCCACCCTGGCGCGGACGTCGGACAGGAACCGGGCGGCGGCCTGGGTGGAGGGGAACACGCCGTACGTCTCGGACAGGCCGAAGCGGGCCGGCAGCGCCGCCTCGGGGATCAGGTACGTCCGGGTGCGGGTGGTCCGTGCGCCGGCCTTGGCGAAGTCGGCCCTGTCGCAGGTGGTCGCGGACGGGTTCACGCGCGCGGGCGCCGGCTCGGTGCCGACCCACGGCTTCGCGATCCGGCCGACCGGCGGGAGGTCGGCAACGGCGAGGATGCCGCGCTCCTCGCCGGACGGGGGCGGCGGGACGACGCGGTACGTCGGCCGCTTCGCGCAGTCCTGGGAGCCGCTGCGGCCGCAGAGCATGGCCACCGCGTCGGCGAGGGACTGGGTGATCTGCTCGGCCGGCGGCGGGCTCGCGCCGACGGTGGTGCCCACCGTGGAGGTGGTCACCTTGCCGGTGCGGGCCACCGCCACGGACATGGTGGTGACCGGCTTCTTCCAGAGCCGCACCATCAGCACGTCGGCCTCGTCGCCGATGTTGTCGACGCGGTAGGCGTTGAGCACCTGCAGCCGGCCGACCCGGCAGCCGGCGTACCAGCCGACCGTGGTGCGGAAGCCGGCCTCGGCCTGCTGCTCGGTCTTGGACACCTCCACGGTCTGCACGGCGGAGCGGCGGGGTGAACCGGCGGCCTGGAAGCTGCGCACGATCGCGGCGTACCCGTGCGGGTCGGCGAACCGGCTCTGCTGGCAGACCGTGTTGATGCCCTCGCCGGAGGTGTTGTTGCCGGTGCGGGTGACCTGCCAGCGCTGGCCGGGCCCGAGCCGGCCGATCTGGTCGCGGTCGAGGAGGTTCCGGGCGGTCGGCGCGGACGCGGACAGGGCGTTCACGTCGGGGCGGGTCGACGGCTTGACCAGGTGCAGGTCGACGGCGTCGCTCGCGCTGGGCTGGTAGGCGACCGCGCCGGCCCCGAGGGCGACCACCAGCGCGACGATCGCGCCGACCAGGGCGTGCCCCTGCCGGCGCTTGCGGCCGGCCCGGCGGACGATCGGCCCGCGGGGGAGCGCGGCGCCCTCGAGCAGCGTGTCGAGCCCGGCCACCCGGTCGTGGGCACCGGCGCCGTCCGTGTCGAGCAGCTGCGTGAGCTGCTCGGAGGCGCGGCGGAGGTTCTGAGCGGCGACGTCGCGGGTGACGCCGAGCTCGCGGGCCGCGTGCGTGAGGTCCAGACCGGCCAGGTCGACGAGCAGCAGCACGCGACGCTGCGCCACCGGCAGCTTGGAGAGACCGTCGAGCACCTGCGCGTGCTCCGGGGACAGGCCCTTCTTGCGGTGCCAGATCCGGGCGGTGTGCCGCCGCTGGGCGAGCTGCCAGGCGCGGGGGCGGACCCAGTCGAGCGGGTCGCCGAGCCGGGACACCTTGCGCCAGTGCTGCCAGGCGCCGACGTACGCGTCGCGCACCGCGGACTGGGCCGCGGGCAGGTCCCCGGTCAGCGCGAACGCCTGGTGCAGGAGCTGACGGCGGGTCGCTCGGTAGAAGGAGTCGAAGCTCGTCTCCCGCTCCATCGCGCCTCTCCTGTCGTCTCGACCGCGCGGCCGCAACCGGGCAGGGGTCACCCGGGACGACGCGCGCGGAAGTCCTCCACGGTACGACGAGGCGTGGCCGGTGTGCGAACCGGCGTGGGAGCCCGAGATCGAGATCACCCTCGGCGAACATGGGTCGCGATGACTGACCTCCTCGACCCCCGCACCACCCGGCTGACCACCCGGACCCCCGCCGGAGCCCCGCCGCTGCGGCCGCTGGCGCTCGGCGCCGCGGTCGCCGGGCTGGCGGCGTCGGGGGCGGTCCTGATGGCCTGCATGGCCCTCGGGCTGGTCGGCTGGTTCGCCTCGGACGGCGGCAGCCACGGGGACACCAAGGACGCGATCCGGGTCGGCGCCGACGGCTGGCTGCTCGCCCACGGCGCTCGGCTCCACCTCGCCACCGGGGCCGTCTCGGCGACGGTGACGGCGGTCCCGCTGGGGCTGACGCTGCTGTGCGCCTACGTGGCGCACCGGCTCGGGCAGTGGGCGGCCCGCACCTCGGCCGTCGAGGACGCGGGCACGGTGGTGCTCGGCACGGTCGTGATGGCCGGCCTGTACGGCGTGGTGGCGCTGGTCACCGCGGTGCTGGCCGCCACGGCGACGGCCGAGTCCAGCCTGCTGCGCGCGTTCGCGGGCGGGTTCGCGGTCGCGCTGGTGGGCGGCGGGTCCGGCATCCTCGCCGGCAGCGGGGACGTCGTGGAGTGGCGCTCCCGGGTGCCCGAGACGGCCCGCGCGGTGCTCAAGGGTGCCCTCGCCGCGGTGCTGCTGCTGGTCGCGGCGGCGTCGGTGCTGCTCGGCGTCGCCCTGCTGCTCGACTTCGGGTCGGCCGCCAACGTGCTGTCCCGGCTGCACGCGGAGGGGTCGGGCGGCCTGCTCTACACCGTCCTGGTCGCGGCCGTGGCCCCCAACGCCGTGCTGCTGTCCGGCTCCTACCTGCTCGGCCCCGGCTTCGCGGTCGGCACCGGCACCCTCGTCTCGCCGTCCGCGGTGCTGCTCGGCCCGGTGCCGGCGTTCCCGCTGCTGGCCGCGCTGCCCGCCGAGGGCACCCCGCCCCCGTGGACCGACGCGCTGGTGGCGGTGCCGGTGCTGGCCGGCGCCCTCGCCGCGGTGCTGGTGGTGCGGCGGTTCCCCGCCCACGAGCTCGGCACGGGTGCGGTGCGCGGCCTCGGCTCGGGGGTCGTCGGCGGCGTCCTGACCACGATCCTGGTCGGGCTGGCCGGCGGCTCCGTCGGCCCGGGCCGGATGGCCCACGTCGGCGCCGAGCTGCTGCCGACGTTCCTGGCCGCGACGGTCGCGATGGGGGTCGGTGGCCTGGTCGGCGGTGTCGCCGCCACCTGGTGGGTGCGGCGAGCAGCCCGCGCGAGCGAGTAGCGGGGACTCCTGCTCGAGGGATGCCCTAGCCTTTGCGGGTGCCGACCACGCCCGCCCGCCTCGTCGTGCTGGTCTCCGGCGCCGGCACGAACCTCCAGGCCCTCCTCGACGCCTGCGCGGACCCGGCGTACGGCGCCCGGGTCGTCGCCGTGGGGGCGGACCGGGACGGGATCGAGGGGCTGGCCCGGGCCGAGCGGGCCGGGGTGCCGACCTTCGTGCACCGAGTCAAGGACCACGCCACCCGCGCCGACTGGGACGCCGCGCTGACGGCGTCCGTGCGCGAGCACGCGCCCGACCTGGTGGTGCTGGCCGGCTTCATGAAGCTCGCAGGGGAGGCCTTCCTCGCCGAGTTCGGCGGCCGCACGGTGAACACCCACCCGGCGTTGTCGCCGTCCTTCCCCGGCATGCAGGGGCCCGCGGACGCGCTGGCCTACGGCGTCAAGGTGACCGGCGCGACGCTGTTCGTCGTGGACGCCGGCGTGGACACCGGGCCGATCGTCGCCCAGGTGGCGGTGCCGGTCGAGGACGACGACGACGTCGAGGCGCTGCACGAGCGGATCAAGGTGGCCGAGCGCGCGATGCTGGTCGGCACCGTCGGCCGGATGGCCCGCGAGCGGTTCACGGTCCAGGGCCGCAAGGTGCGCTTCGGCGGGTCCACTCGTTAGGCTGAGCGCACACGACTGGCGCAGGTGGGACACCACCAGGGAGTGAAAGTCGAGCGCATCGAACGCCTGGGTGCCTCATCGAGACGACGCGATGAGGAGTCCCATGCAGAACCCTGACGACGCCCGCCTGCCGGTCCGGCGGGCCCTGGTCTCGGTCTACGACAAGAGCGGCCTCGACGACCTCGCCCGCGCCCTGCACGAGGCCGGTGTCGCCCTCGTCTCCACGGGCTCCACCGCCGGCCGGATCGCCGACGCGGGGGTGCCGGTCACCAAGGTCGAGGAGCTCACCGGCTTCCCCGAGTGCCTCGACGGCCGGGTCAAGACCCTGCACCCGAAGGTGCACGCGGGCATCCTGGCCGACCGGCGCCTGGAGACCCACCGGACCCAGCTCGACGAGCTCGGGATCGAGCCGTTCGACCTCGTCGTGTCGAACCTGTACCCGTTCACCGACACCGTCGCCGGCGGCGCCTCCCCGGACGAGTGCATCGAGCAGATCGACATCGGCGGACCCTCCATGGTCCGGGCCGCGGCCAAGAACCACCCGTCCGTCGCGATCGTGACCTCCCCGGCGCAGTACGACGAGGTGCTGGCGGCCGTGCGGGACGGCGGCACCACCCTGGCCCTGCGGCAGCGGCTCGCGGCCGAGGCGTTCGTGCACACCGCGACGTACGACGTGCACGTCGCGTCCTGGATGGGCAACGTGGTGGCCGACACCTCCGACGGCACCGGTTTCCCGGCCTGGGTCGGCGCGACCTGGGACAAGGCGGCGGTGCTGCGCTACGGCGAGAACCCCCACCAGCGCGCCGCGCTCTACACCGCCGGGTTCGCGCCCGAGGGCGGGCTGGCGCAGGCCACCCAGCTGCACGGCAAGGAGATGTCCTACAACAACTACGTCGACGCGGACGCGGCCCGCCGGGCGGCCTACGACTTCGCCCAGCCCGCGGTGGCGATCATCAAGCACGCGAACCCCTGCGGCATCGCGGTCGGCGCCGACGTCGCCGAGGCGCACCGCAAGGCGCACGCCTGCGACCCGGTCAGTGCGTTCGGCGGCGTGATCGCCACCAACGTGCCGGTCTCCGTGGCGATGGCCGAGCAGGTCGCCGAGATCTTCACCGAGGTCGTCGTGGCCCCCGGGTACGACGACGGTGCAGTCGAGGTCCTCGCCAAGAAGAAGAACATCCGGCTCATCGAGTGCGCCCCCGCCGTACGCGGCGGCATCGAGACCCGGCCGATCTCCGGCGGGATGCTCATGCAGGCCCGCGACGCGGTCGACGCCGCGGTCGACGGTGGCGGGGACGACCCGTCGACCTGGACGCTGGTGACGGGGGACCCGGCCTCGGAGGAGCAGCTCGCGGATCTCGCGTTCGCGTGGCGCGCGTGCCGGGCGGTGAAGTCCAACGCGATCCTGCTCGCCTCCGGCGGCGCCTCCGTCGGGGTCGGGATGGGCCAGGTCAACCGGGTCGACTCCTGCCGGCTGGCCGTCGAGCGGGCGGGGGAGCGGGCCGCCGGCTCGGTCGCGGCGAGCGACGCGTTCTTCCCGTTCGCCGACGGCCCGCAGATCCTCGTCGACGCGGGCGTCTCGGCGATCGTGCAGCCGGGCGGCTCGGTGCGCGACGACGAGGTCGTCGAGGCGCTGAAGGCGGCCGGGGTGACGATGTACCTCACCGGCACCCGGCACTTCTTCCACTGAGCGCCCCCACGACCCGACCCAGTGATTGGATGACCCTGTGACCGCACAGATCCTCGACGGCACCGCCACCGCCAAGGCCATCAAGGGCGAGCTCACCGAGCGCGTCGCGAAGCTCAAGGAGCGCGGCGTCGTGCCCGGGCTCGGCACGGTCCTGGTCGGTGACGACCCGGGCTCCCGGTGGTACGTCAACGGCAAGCACAAGGACTGCGCGGAGGTCGGCATCGAGTCGATCCGCGTGGACCTGCCCGAGACCGCCACCCAGGCCGAGGTCGAGGCGCACGTGGCCCGGCTCAACACGGACCCGGCCTGCACCGGGTACATCGTCCAGCTGCCGCTCCCCAAGCACATGGTGGAGACCGACGTACTCGGGATGGTCGACCCGGCCAAGGACGCCGACGGCCTGCACCCGACCAACCTCGGCTGGCTGGTGCTCGGCAAGCCGGCGCCCCTGCCCTGCACGCCGTTCGGCATCGTCGAGCTGCTGCGCCGCCACGACGTGCGGATCGCCGGCGCCGAGGTGGTCATCGTCGGGCGCGGTGTCACCGTGGGCCGGCCGCTCGGGCTGCTGCTCACCCGGCGCAGCGAGAACGCGACGGTGACGCTGTGCCACACCGGCACCCGCGACCTCGCCGCGCACGTCCGCACCGCCGACATCGTGGTCGCGGCGGCCGGCGTGCCGGGCATCATCCGCGGCGACATGGTCAAGCCCGGTGCCGCGGTGCTGGACGTGGGCGTCTCCCGCGTGGACGGCAAGATCGCGGGTGACGTGGCGCAGGACGTGTACGACGTGGCGGGCTGGGTCTCGCCGAACCCCGGCGGCGTCGGCCCGATGACCCGGGCGATGCTGCTGTCGAACATCGTGTCCCTGGCCGAGCAGTCGCTCGCGCGTGGCTGACCGCGTGGCCGAGCCGGACGGGCCCTTCAAGCGGCCGCAGACCCTGGGCGGCGTGGTCTACCTCGCCGTGCTGGCCGCCTCGCTGGTCGGGCTCGGCATCGTGGCCGCGGGGGCGTGGCGCACCGGCGTGAGCTGGATCGGCACCGGCCTGCTGGTGGCGGCGGCCGCCCGGCTGCTGCTCTCGGAGCGCGGGGCGGGGATGCTGCGGGTGCGGCGCCGCTGGTCCGACGTACTCATGCTGGCGGTGGCCGGCGTCGCGCTGATCGTGCTGGCGATCGTGGTGCCCAGCCAGGGCCCGGCCTAGGCAGAACGCCAGGACCAGACGTGACCGGGGCACGCAGCGTTCGGCTGCGTGCCCCGGTCACGTGCGGGAGCGCTCAGATCAGGCCGAGGCCCTTGACCGCGTCGCGCTCCTCGACGAGCTCGGCGGCCGTGGCGTCCATCTTGCCGCGCGAGAAGTCGTCGATCTCGAGACCCTGGACGATCTCCCAGTCACCGTTCTTGGTGGTGACGGGGTAGGAGTACACGAGGCCCTCCGGGATGCCGTACGAGCCGTCGGAGTGCACGGCCATCGACACCCAGTCGCCTTCGGGGCTGCCCTTCAGCCAGTCGCGGGCGGCGTCGATGGTGGCCGACGCGGCGGACGCGGCCGAGGACGAGCCCCGCGCCTCGATGATCGCGGCACCGCGCTTGGCGACGGTCGGGATGAAGTCGTTCTCGATCCAGGACTGGTCGTTCACGACCTCGGCGGCGTTCTTGCCGGCCACCTCGGCGTGGAAGATGTCGGGGTACTGCGTGGCCGAGTGGTTGCCCCAGATCGTCAGCTTCTTGATGTCGCTGACGGTGCTGCCGGTCTTGGCGGCCAGCTGGGACAGCGCCCGGTTGTGGTCGAGGCGGGTCAGCGCGGAGAACCGCTCCCGGGGGATGTCCGGGGCGTTCGAGAGCGCGATGAGCGCGTTGGTGTTGGCCGGGTTGCCGGTGACGCCGATGCGGATGTCGTCCGCGGCCACCTCGTTGAGCGCCTTGCCCTGCGTGGTGAAGATCGCGCCGTTGGCCTCGAGCAGGTCGCCGCGCTCCATGCCCTTGGTGCGGGGGCGGGCGCCGACGAGCAGCGCGAGGTTCGCGCCGTCGAAGACCTTGTTCGCGTCGTCGCCGATCTCGACGCCGGCCAGGGTCGGGAACGCGCAGTCGTCGAGCTCCATGACCACGCCCTCGAGGGCCTTGAGCGCCGGGGTGATCTCCAGCAGCCGCAGCTCGACCGGGGTGTCCTTGCCGAGCAGGTCCCCGCTCGCGATGCGGAACAGCAGGCTGTAGCCGATCTGGCCGGCGGCACCGGTGACGGCGACCTTGACGGGGCCCTGGTCTGGGGAAGTGCTCACGACACGCTCCTGGGTTCAGTTGTCCGGACTTGCTTCGATCCGACGCTAGCAAGGCGGCGGCCCGGCCGCGCCCCCTAGGGTCGTGCCTCTCGCACCTGCCGCAGCGTCCACGTCGCCGCATCCCGACCGGCGGCGTTGTCGGCGCTCGGCGCAGCACGCTGCGCTCTCGCACCTCCGCCTGGCCGGACCGGGCGCGGACACCGCGGTCGCTCGCGCGGCATCCGCTCGAGGCACGCCCTAGGGTCGACCCGTGACCCAGCACCTCGTCCCCGTCCTCAACGACCTCGCGGTCAGCGTCGCCGCGCCGGCCATCCTGCTCTCGGACCCCGACGGGCAGGTGCGACGCGGCGGCGTGCGAGGCTGGATCGTCGACGACGTGCGGCTCGTCGACCAGCTCACCGTCTCCGTGGACGGCAGCGGCCTGGAGCTCGTGCGGGCCGAGGTGCGCGGGGCCGACCGGCAGGAGTTCACCTACGTCGCCCGCGAGCTCGGCGGCTGGCTGCACGACCCGCAGGTCACCCTGGAGCGGCGCCGCACGCTGACCGGATCGCGGCTGGTGGAGGAGATCGAGGTCGCGTCACGGGCGCAGGAGCCCTTCGAGCTCGCCCTGCACGTCGACCTGGTCGCCGACCTGGCGGACGTGGCCGTCGTCCGGCAGGGCCTGGACACCACGCCGGTCCCGGCCGAGCGCACGGGTGACGGGCTCGCCTGGCACCACGACGGGCACGGCTTCACCGCATGCCTGGACCCGGCACCGGCCACGGTGAGCGGGGACCGGCTGACCTGGACGACGACCCTCGCGCCCGGGACGACGTACACGGTGCGGCTGGAGCTCGAGGCGGAGGGCACGCCGCAGTTCGGGCCGGGCGGCACCCCGCCGTGGGGCGAGGTGGCCGTCGAGGCCCCGGACACCCGGCTGCCCCGGCTCGTCCGGCAGAGCCTCGCCGACCTCGGCGGCCTGCTGCTGCGCGACGGCGACGACGCGTTCGTCGCGGCCGGCGCGCCGTGGTTCCTGACCCTGTTCGGGCGGGACTCGTTGTGGGTGGCCCGGCTGCTGATGCCGTACTCCACCGACCTCGCGCTCTCGACGCTGCGCACGCTGGCCCGCCGGCAGGGGCAGCAGACCGATCCGGGCTCCGAGGAGCAGCCCGGCAAGATCCTGCACGAGGTCCGCAGCACCACCCTCGAGCTCGGCGGGATGAGCCTGCCGCCGGTCTACTACGGGACCGTCGACGCGACCCCGCTGTTCGTGTGCACGCTCGCGGACGCCTGGCAGTGGGGCGCCGACCGGGACCAGGTGGCCGCGCTGCTGCCGGCGGTGCGGCGCTGCCTGGCCTGGGTGCTGGAGCAGTCGGCGGAGACCGGCTGGCTGCGCTACGTCGACCTGTCCGGGCGCGGGCTGGCGAACCAGGGGTGGAAGGACAGCGTCGACTCCGTGCAGTTCGCGGACGGCCGGCTGGCGGACCCGCCGATCGCGTTGAGCGAGGTGCAGGGCTACGCCTACGAGGCCGCGGTCCGCGGCGCCGAGCTGCTGGCGGCGTTCGGGGAGGAGCCGGTCGAGGGGCTGGCCGGCTGGGCCGCCTTGCTCAAGGAGCGCTTCGCCCGTGACTTCTGGGTGGACACCCCCGACGGCGGGCACGTCGCGATCGCCCTCGACGGCGCGGGCCGGAAGGTCGACTCGGTGACCTCCAACATGGGCCACCTGCTCGGCACCGGGATCCTCGACGCCGGGCGGACGGCCCGGGTGGTGGAGGTGCTCACCGGCCCCGACATGGCCTCCGGGTTCGGGCTGCGGACGCTGTCCAGCCGGTCCCCGCGGTTCTCCCGGCTCAGCTACCACGGCGGGTCGGTGTGGCCGCACGACACCGCGGTCGCCGTGCGCGGCCTCGCCCGCGACGGGTACGTCGACCAGGCGGCCGCGCTCGCGGCCGGGATGGTGGCGGCGTCCGAGGGGGTGGCCTACCGGCTGCCCGAGCTCTACGGCGGCGACCAGGCCGGCGACGTGCAGTTCCCGGTGGACTACCCCGCGTCGTGCCGGCCGCAGGCGTGGGCCGCGGCCGCCCCGCTGGCCTGCCTGGTCGCGGTGACCGGGCTCGACGTGGACGCCGCGACCGGCCGGGCGGACGTGCCGGAGCGGGTCAGCGACCGGCTCGGCCCGTTCACGCTACGCGGGGTCCGGGTGGGGGACCGGTCGCTCACGGTGGCCGTAGGGGCGGACGGCGCGGTCACCCTCACCTAGGCCGGTCGTATGCGTCAGCGCGGCCTAGGAGTCCCGCTGGCGCACACGACCGGGGGTGGCAGCTAGCCGTCGAACGCCGGGTGCCGGCTCGACAGCTTGCGGGCCGCGACCAGGTGCCCACCCAGGTAGGCGCCCACGCCGAGGGCGGTCGCCGCGCCGAGGGCCAGCGAGCGCCCGCGCCGCTGGTCGCCGCGGCGCCGGGCCCGCCAGGAGGCGGCGAACCCGACGACGGCGGCGACGTTGGACACGGCGTGCACGAGACCGACGCGTTGCTCGCGCTGCTCGGCCCCCGACCACTCCGCCCAGCCGGTGATCGCGGTCGGGGGGACGGTGAGCAGGCCCAGCCCGATGAGGCGGCGCGCGGCCGGGGCGGCGGACGGCCCGCCGAGCAGGTCCAGGGCCAGGGCCGAGGTCCACAGGCCCGTGGGCAGGTCGGTCAGCATCGGGTGCACGGCATGCCCCAGCCAGCGGCCCCGCAGGAGGTCGCGGCGGGCCGGGTCGGCGACCAGCGCGGCGGCCAGGGGACGGACCGCGTCGACGACCGGGTCGAGCGCGCTGGTCTGCTCCAGCCGCTCGGTCCAGGGGACCAGGGGGGTGGTGACGGTGGACATGGGGCCTCCTCGTGCTGCGGCAGTCGGAGGGTCGACGTACCCCGTCCGCGAGATGGCACGCGGCCTCCGGGCGCGGTTAGCGTTGCCGTGACGCGGTGAGTTATCTTGACGTCAAGAAATCTTCCGGAATGACCCGAACGGAGCCCCGGTGACGGAATCGAAGATCATCTACACGCACACCGACGAGGCGCCGCTGCTGGCGACGTACTCCTTCCTGCCGATCATCTCGGCCTACGCCTCCACGGCCGGGGTGTCCGTCGAGACCCGCGACATCTCGCTCGCGGGCCGGGTGATCGCGCAGTTCTCCGACCGGCTCACCGAGGAGCAGCGCCTCGACGACGCGCTCGCCGAGCTCGGCGAGCTGGCGAAGACGCCCGAGGCCAACATCATCAAGCTGCCGAACATCAGCGCCTCCATCCCGCAGCTCAAGGCGGTGATCGCCGAGCTTCAGGAGAAGGGCTACGACCTGCCGGACTACCCCGACAACCCGACCACGGACGAGCAGAAGGACGCGCGCGCCCGCTACGACAAGGTCAAGGGCAGCGCGGTCAACCCGGTGCTGCGCGAGGGCAACTCCGACCGCCGCGCCCCCGAGTCGGTCAAGAACTACGCCCGCAACCACCCGCACTCCATGGGCACCTGGAGCCCCGACTCCAAGACCAACGTCGCGCACATGACCGCCGACGACTTCCGGTCCAACGAGAAGTCCGTCGTCGTGGAGTCCGACGGCAACCTGCGCATCGAGCTGGTCGGCGACGACGGCACCACCACGGTGCTGCGCGAGTCCGTCCCGGTGCTGGCCGGCGAGATCGTCGACGCCACCGCGATGCGGGTCGCCGCGCTGCGCGAGTTCCTCACCGCCCAGGTGGCGCGGGCCAAGGACGAGGGCGTGCTGTTCTCGGTGCACCTGAAGGCCACGATGATGAAGGTCTCGGACCCGATCATCTTCGGCCACGTGGTGCGCGCGTTCTTCCCGCGGCTGTTCGCGGAGTACGGCGAGGTGCTCGCCGAGGCCGGCCTCTCGCCGAACGACGGTCTCGGCGGGATCCTCAAGGGCGTCGACGCGCTGCCGCAGGGTGCCGACATCAAGGCCGCGGTCGACGCGGAGATCGCCGAGGGCCCGGCCCTGGCGATGGTCGACTCCGACAAGGGCATCACCAACCTGCACGTGCCCAGCGACGTGATCGTCGACGCCTCGATGCCGGCGATGATCCGCACCAGCGGCCACATGTGGGGCCCCGACGGCAACGAGGCCGACACGCTCGCGGTGATCCCCGACTCGTCGTACGCCGGCATCTACCAGGTCGTCATCGACGACTGCCGCGCGAACGGCGCCTACGACCCGGCGACGATGGGGTCGGTGCCGAACGTCGGGCTGATGGCGCAGGCCGCGGAGGAGTACGGCTCCCACGACAAGACCTTCGAGATCCCCACCACCGGCACCGTCCGCGTCGTCGACGAGTCCGGCGAGGCGCTCCTCGAGCACGTGGTCAGCGCCGGCGACATCTGGCGAATGTGCCAGACCAAGGACGTGCCGGTCCGGGACTGGGTCAAGCTGGCCGTCACCCGGGCCCGGGCCTCGGGCGACCCGGCGATCTTCTGGCTCGACGCCGGCCGCGCGCACGACGCGAACCTGATCGCCAAGGTCGAGGACTACCTGCCTGAGCACGACACCGAGGGCCTCGACATCTCGATCAAGTCGCCGGTCGACGCGATCGCGGTCAGCCTCGAGCGGATCCGCAAGGGCGAGAACACCATCTCGGTGACCGGCAACGTGCTGCGCGACTACCTCACCGACCTGTTCCCGATCCTGGAGCTCGGCACGTCGGCCAAGATGCTCTCGGTGGTCCCGCTCATCAACGGCGGCGGTCTGTTCGAGACCGGTGCCGGCGGGTCCGCCCCCAAGCACGTGCAGCAGCTGGTCCGCGAGAACCACCTGCGCTGGGACAGCCTCGGCGAGTTCCTGGCGCTGGCCGAGAGCTTCGCGCACCTCGGCGAGACCACCGACAACGCGCGGGCCCGGATCCTGGCCGCCACGCTCGACCGGGCCACCGGGACGTTCCTCAACGAGAACAAGTCCCCGAGCCGCAAGGTCGGCGAGATCGACAACCGCGGCAGCCACTTCTACCTCGCGCTGTTCTGGGCCGAGGAGCTGGCCTCCCAGACCGACGACGCGGAGCTCGCGTCGGCGTTCGCGGAGGTCGCCAAGGCGCTGCGTGGGCACGAGGACGCGATCAACGAGGAGCTGCTGTCGGTGCAGGGCTCGCCCGCGGACATCGGCGGCTACTACCGCCCCGACGACGACCTGGCCGGCACGGTGATGCGCCCGTCCAAGACGCTGAACGACACCCTGGCGGCGCTCAGCCGCGGTTGAGCCTGGGTCCACGCTGAGCAGCGTCCCGGCAGGGCCCCGTCCGCTCGTCCGGGCGGGGCCCCGCGCGTCTCAGCCGGTCGGGCCGAACCGCTCCACGCGCACCACGTCCGCCGGCACACCGAGGTCCATGAGCAGGTTGCCGGCCGACGCGGCGAACCCGGCCGACCCGCACACGTAGACCGTCGCGCCGGGGGACCGGTCGAGCACCGGGGCCAGGTCGGCGGCGGCCAGCCGGGCCGCGGCCCGGCCGTCGTGCTCCTCGCGGGTGAGCAGCACGGTCTGGCCGTCGAGCTCGTCGCGGTAGGGCAGCTCCGCGAGGGTGCGGGCGGAGACCACGACGCCGAGCCGGTCGGGCCGGCCGAGGTCCCGGGCGTGCCGCAGCATCGAGACCAGCGGCACCAGGCCGGTGCCGCCCGCCACCCCGACGGCGGGGCGGGAGCCGTCCCAGACGAACCACCCGCCGATCGGGCCGCGCAGCTCGAGCTCGTCGCCGGGCTCGACCACGTCGGCCAGGTACGTCGACACCTCGCCGTCGTCGAGCCGCTCGACGTAGAACTCCAGCAGCGGGTCGGCGGGCGAGGACGCCACCGAGTAGGACCGCGACGCGGTGTAGCCGTCCTCGGCGGTCAGCCGGAACACGTAGTGCTGCCCGGGCAGGTGGTCCGTGCGACCGTCGACCTGCAGGCGCAGCAGCACGGCCGCCGGGTTCGGGTGCCGGACCTCCCGCACCACCGCCGTGCACCAGCCGCCGGTCGGCGCGCTCGTCGGGGTGTCCATCAGTCGCCCTGGTAGCGCTGCTCGCGCCACGGGTCGCCGCGGTCGTGGTAGCCGTTGACCTCCCAGAACCCCTGCCGGTCGTGGTCGAGCAGGGTCAGCCGGGTGACCCACTTGGCGCTCTTCCAGAAGTACAGGTGCGGCACGAGCAGCCGGACCGGGCCGCCGTGGTCCCGCGGCAGCGGCCGACCGTCGTACGTCCAGACCACCCAGGCCCGGCCGCCGGTGACGTCGGCCAGCGGCAGGTTGGTCGTGTAGCCGGTGGTCGAGGTGGCCAGCACGTACGCCGCGTCGGCGGTCGGCCCGGCGGCCGCCAGCAGGACGTCCACGCTGACCCCGCCGAAGCGGGTGTCGAACTTCGACCAGGTCGTGACGCAGTGGATGTCGCCGGCGTACTCCGACCCGGGCAGCGCCTGGATCTCCTCCCACGACCAGGTGGTCGGGCGCTGCACGAGCCCGTCGACGCTCATCGTCCAGTCGTCCGGGTCGAAGCGCGGCGTCACCTCGGCGGTGAGCACCGGCCAGTCGCGGCCGACGTCGTACTGGCCGGGCGGCAGCCGGCCGGGCTGCTGCGGGCGCCGCCGTCCGACGAACCCCCGGGTGACCTTGGCCATGCGCCCTCCTCGGGTCTGTGGTTGCGCGGTTCAGTGCGGGACGGGGCAGCCCCGCGGGAAGGTCCCGAGCCGCTCGACGGCGTAGCCGTCCGGGTAGGACCGCATCCGCGGGGAGTCCGCGAAGTGCACGGGCGTACGACGGGCGGGGAGCAGCGCCTCCGCGCGGGCCCGTGCCCTGAGGCCGGCCCGGGCCGCGGCGACGACCGCGGCCGGGGGCGGGCGGTAGCCGAACGCGTCGAGCAGCGGCCGGTCCATCAGCGCCCGGCTGAACACCTCCATCGGCCGGGCCGCCGGGCGCGGGTAGAACGTCGTCATCAGCGCCAGCGTCGCGTCCGCGACCCGGCGGCCGCCCTCGTCGAAGGCGAAGTGCGCGGCCTCGTAGTCGTCGTGCAGCGACGCGAACGCGTCGTAGGTCTCCGGGATGTCCTTGATGCCCATGAGCCGGCCGAGCTCGCGGTAGTACAGGACGCTCGCCCGCACCTCGGCCGGGGAGAACCGCCGCCAGCCGTAGTCGTCCATCCACCGCTTCGGCGTCACCACGAACGTGGCCAGCACGTAGCGCAGGTCGTCGCCCGCGATGTCGTAGGCGCCGTGCATCTGGTTGATCCGGCGGATCGCCCGGCGCCCCCTCTCGCTGTGCAGGCCCCACCTCGCCGGCTCGTCGAGCAGCAGCCCGGTGTCGTCGTACCGGCGCTGGGTGTCCCGGGCGAACTCCCCGGTCTCGTCGAGCAGCCGGCCGATCGACGGCACCGCGTAGGTCCGGAAGAGCGCGAACGACAGCGACTGGTTCATGTCCCAGGGGAACTCCAGGGTGGTCATCACCCGGTAGATCTCCTCGTAGTCCTTCTCCGGGTCGAGCCGGGCGATGTGGCGCTGCCAGTGCGTCCGCGCGAGCATGCTCCGGATCCTCCGGTCCCGACCCGGACGCGGTCAAGAGGTCGCCGGCAGCCTCGGCACCGGCCAGGCGGGGTCGGGCCGGAACGTCTCCCAGCCGTCGCAGAACGGCGAGCCCCAGGCCGCCACGACCGCCTCGGCCTCGGCCGCGTCGGCCGCGATGCGCTCCGCCTGTGCCGCGGTGTGCCGCCCCTGCCGGACCGCCTCGACCAGCTCGTCCGCGTCCTTGCGGTGGGGCGTGCGGTCCGTGCCCACCTCGACGTCGAGCACGTTGTCGCAGGAGTACACCGCCTCCTCGTCGCGGGTGTGCGGCTCCTCGAGGTTGACGTAGTAGCCGTCGAAGCGCCCGCTGCCCTCCTCGAACCACAGCCACACCGACCAGCGCCGCCCGCTGGGCGCGATCCGCAGCACGTCGAAGCTGTGCCAGACGGTCTCGCCCTGGACCCGGGGCTCCGTGAACGCCGTGCGCGGGTCACCGGAGCGGAGGTCGCGGCCGTCGGCGAGGCGGGGGATGAGGTACGGCGTACCGACCGGCAGCCAGGCGGCCAGGCCCTCGGCGTCGTCGCGCACCACGGTGACCGGCGTCACCGTCTCCGCGGCGCCGGGCCGCCAGCCGGGCCGGCGGTAGTGCCAGCGCACGACCCGGCCCGGCTCGAAGTACGGCGGCCCGCCGCTGGGTCTCGTCGGTGTGACGTCGCTCAAACCTGGCCCCGATCCGGTGTGTTCTGTAGCGCTCAAGGGAATACCCGAGGAGCGTGGACCTTTGCACCCCAGGAGGGGCGAAGTCGACCCTTCCCGACGTACCCCCACAGATCAAGGAACACCGTCCGTGCCTGCCGCCACCCGCACGCCGCACCTGACCCTCGCGCTGGTCGCCCTGGCCACCGGTGGTTTCGCGATCGGGACCACCGAGTTCGTGACCATGGGGCTGCTGCCCGACATCGCCGCCGGGATCCACCAGTCGATCCCGACGACCGGGCACATCATCAGCGCCTACGCGCTGGGGGTGGTCGTGGGGGCCCCGGTGATCGTGTCGCTGGCGGCCCGGCTCCCGAAGCGCGCGCTGGCCATCGGGCTGGTGCTCGCGCTCGGCATCGGCAACGCGGTCACCGCGACCGCCACCGGCTACTGGCCGGTGATGGCCGCGCGCTTCGTCGCCGGTCTGCCGCACGGTGCCTACTTCGGCGTCGCCTCGCTGATCGCCGCCTCCCTGGTGCCCGCGCAGCAGCGGGGCCGGGCGGTCTCCTCGGTGATGCTCGGGCTCTCGGTGGCCACCGTGGCCGGTGTGCCGGCCAGCACCTGGCTGGGTCAGCACCTGGGCTGGCGCAGCGCCTACTGGGCGGTGCTCGGCGTGACCGTGCTCGCCGCGCTGCTGATCCTCGCGTTCGTGCCGTCCTCGCCCGGGAACCGCAGCGCCTCGGTGCGCGGCGAGCTGAGCGCGCTCTCCGAGCCGCAGGTGCTGTTCGCGGCGGCGGCCGGCATGGTCGGCTTCGGCGGGGTGTTCGCGATGTACAGCTACATCGCGCCGATCGTCACCGACGTGACCGGCCTGTCGCGGGCTGCTATCCCCGGGTTCCTGCTCGCGTTCGGCGTCGGCTCCGTCATCGGCACCTGGGTGGCCGGCCGGCTGGCCGACTGGGACGTCAACCGCTCGGTCGTGGCCGCGTTCGTCGTCAGCGTCGCTGTGCTGGTGGCCTTCTTCCTGCTCTCGCCGTACGCCGTCCCGACCGTGCTCCTGGTCTTCGCGGTGGGGGTGATGGGCTCGGTGCTGGCGATCAACCTGCAGCTGCGGCTGATGCACGCCGCCGGCGACGCGCAGATGCTCGGCGCCGCGCTGAACCACTCCGCGCTGAACACCGCCAACGGGCTCGGGGCGTGGCTCGGCTCGATCGTGATCGCCGGCGGCCTCGGCTACCGCGCCCCGACGCTGCTCGGTGCCGGCCTCGCGGTGCTCGGCCTGGCGGTGTTCGTCGTCGGTCGCTCGGTCGAGCGCCGGGGCGAGGTCCGGGACGAGGAGCGGCGGGTCCGCGAGGTGGAGGCCGTCCTCGCCGACCTGCTCGTCGAGGCGCCGGTCAGCTGAGCTCCTCGGCCAGCAGGTCGTAGGTCACGCAGTCCACGAGCCGGTCGTCGCGCAGCCGCAGCGCCCGGCGCTCCCGGCCGGTGGGCGTGAAGCCGCACTCCTCGATGACGTGCCGCGACGCGTCGTTGCCGTCCGCGTGGCTGACCTGCACCCGGACCAGCCCCATCCCGCCCCGCTCGGCGGGGGTCAGCGCGTGCCGCAGCACGGTGCGCGCGGCCCGCGTCATCACGCCCTTGCCCCGGGCGTCCGGGTGGGTCCAGTAGCCCAGCTCGGCGTCCCGGCCGGGCTTGAGGTCGAACAGGGACAGCGCCCCGAGGAGGTCGTCGGTGACCGGGTCGGCCACGCACCAGGTGAGGCCGCCGGCGGTCGCCCGCTGCTCGACCCGCGACTCGAGGTAGTCGTGGGCGTCGGCCAGCGTGTACGGCGACGGCATCCGGGCCAGCCAGTAGGACGTCCGCTCGTCGTGGCAGGCCGTCACGACCCGCTCGGCGTCCGCGGCGCGGGGCTCGCGGAGCACCAGCCCGTCGGTCTCGAGCCGCGGGACCTCGAGCCAGTCGGTGCGCGGGGCCCGCTCGTCGTGGGGGTGCAGCACGCCCACCCAGGCGTCGACCAGCTCGCCCCGCTGGGTCAGCCAGCGCTCGACGGTCCCGTCGCACGAGAAGCCGAGCCGCCACGCCGTGCGCCGGGACGCCCAGTTGCCGCGGTTGGCCCACCAGATGACGCTGCGCAGCCCGACCTCGTCGAACCCGTAGGCCAGCAGCAGCTCCAGCGCGCGGTGCATGATCCCGCGGCCGCGGGCCCACGGGTGGGCGCCGTACGCGATCTCGGCCCGGTCGCCGCCCTCGTCGCGCAGCTCGACTGTGCCGCAGAACCGGGCCGTGCCGGCGTCGTCGGTCGCCTCGACGGCGAACACCCGGTGACCCGCGTCCCACGCGGCCGGCACCCGGCCGGTGACGAAGGACAGCCCGTCCTGCAGGGTGTAGTCGAGAGGCACGGTGGTCCACCGGCGGCTCACCGGGTCCACGCACTGCTCGAAGACTCCGGTCGCGTCGGCGGGGGTGTGGGCGCGGAGCGTGACCACACCGTCGGTGAGCACGGGCACGTCGTCTGGGAACGTCACCCGGTCACCCTGCCGAGTCGGCGGAGCACCCGCAAACCCTTATCCTCGTTGCATGGACGAAAGCCATAGACAGTGAACGGCACGCTCGCGAACATCGGGCTTGTCGTCGTCTTCGTCCTCATCGGCAGCCTCTTCGCCGCGGCCGAGATCGCCCTGGTGTCACTGCGCGAGAGCCAGGTCCGCGCGATGGCCCACCGCGGCAAGCGCGGCGCCGCCGTCGCGCGCCTCGCCGAGGACCCCAACCGGTTCCTCGCCGCGGTCCAGGTCGGCGTCACGCTGGCCGGGTTCCTGTCGGCCTCCTTCGGTGGCGCGACCCTGTCCGGGTCGCTGGCCCCGCGGCTCGTCGACATCGGTGTGCCCGCCGGTGCCGCCGACGTGGTCGCGCTGGTGCTGGTGACGCTGGCGATCTCCTACCTGTCCCTGGTCCTCGGGGAGCTCGCGCCCAAGCGGCTCGCGCTCCAGCGCACCGAGGGCTTCGCGCTCGCGCTCGGCCCGTCGGTCGACCGGATCGCCAAGATCACCCGCCCGGTCATCTGGCTGCTGTCGGTCTCGACCAACGTCGTGGTCCGGCTCCTCGGCGGCGACCCGAACGCCCGCAGCGAGCAGATGTCGGACGAGGAGCTGCGCGACCTCATCGACTCCCACGAGACCCTCGGCGAGGAGGAGCGCCGGATCGTCGAGGACGTGTTCGAGGCCGGCGACCGGCAGATCCGCGAGGTGATGATCCCGCGCACCGAGGTGGACTTCCTGGACTCGTCGACGCCGGTGTTCAAGGCCGCCCGGGAGGCGCTGCACCAGCCGCACTCGCGCTACCCGGTCATCCGCGGGTCCGCCGACGACGTCATCGGCTTCGTGCACGTGCGCGACCTGCTCGACCCGCAGATGGCGAGCCGCTCGGTGCGCGTCGGCGAGCTGGCCCGGCAGACCCTGGTGCTGCCGTGGACCCGGCCGATCCTGGCCGCGCTGGCCGACATGCGCCGGGAGGGCATGCACCTGGCCATCGTCGCCGACGAGTACGGCGGCACGGCCGGCATCGTCACCCTCGAGGACCTCGTCGAGGAGCTGATCGGCGACATCAAGGACGAGTACGACGTCGACGAGGGCGAGACCACCGTGCACCGCGGCGGGGACATCGAGGTGGACGGCCTGCTGAACCTCGACGACTTCGAGGACGAGACCGGCCTCGAGCTGCCCGAGGGCCCCTACGAGACGGTGTCCGGCTACCTCATGCAGCAGCTCGGGCGGATCCCGCAGACGGGCGACTGGGTGGACTACGACGACCGGCGGATCACCGTGCGCGAGGTGGAGGGCCGCCGGGTCGGCCGGGTGCTGGTGACGGCGGTGCCCTCGATCGTGGTGGTGAGCCCCAAGCACCCCATCAGCATCCAGCCCGGGTCCGCCTCGACCGTCGACTCCGTCGACTCCGCGGGCACGGACTCCGCCGGCGCGGACTCCACGGGCACGGACTCGAGCCCGGTCCCCGCGAGCTCCGCCGACACCTCCGACGACGACGAGCCCGCGCGGACCGAGTAGCGCCCCGCGCCGCGACCCGTCCCGCGTCAGCGCGCCGGGACCGGACGGGCGGTGCCGTCCCCGGCCACCAGGACCAGGCGGTCGGTCGTCCCGGCCGCGCGGCCGAGCACGTCGGCGCCGGCAGGGACGAGGCCGCCGACCCGGCCGGCACCGGTGACCCGGGCGAACGTCGTCCAGGTCCCGTCGGTGCTCCGCCACAGGGTGCCGCCGGGCTCGGCCACGAAGAGCACACCGTCGTCGGTCGCCGCCATCGAGTCCACGGTCCCGAACGGCACGTCGCGCCGGGTGAGGTGCGTCCAGGTGCCGCCGTCATCGGTGCTGACCGCGAGCACGCCGACGGGGGCGACGGTCGCGCCGTCGTACGAGGACAGCGCGGCGACCCGCTCACCGGCGACCGCCAGGAAGCCGGGGACCTCGGTCGTCGACGAGGAGTCGTCGACGGGATGCGAGCGCCAGGTCCCGTCCCGCAGCCACGCGACCTCGACCCGGCCCGGTCCCGACCACGCCGGCAGCGCCCAGACCGTGCCGTCGGGTGCGGTCGTCGCGACTGAGAGGCCCTCGGCCCCGGCCGGCGGGGCGAGCCTCCGGGACCCGGCCGTGCGGGGGTCGACAAGCCGCGGCCCCCGGTCGGACGGCACCACGACGTCGCCGGCCGCGGCTCCTCGGCCGCCCTCGGGCACGAGACGCGCGGTCGTGGCGTCGTCGCGCACGAGCAGCCCGGATGCGGTGCCGGCGGTCAGGACGAACCCGCCGTCGGCCGCCACCACGTCGGGGACCCGGCCAACGGGCCTCAGCAGCCCGTTCGCTGACGCGAGGTGCCAGGCGAACCGGCAGCGCGTGCCGTCCGGCCGGCAGGCCCGCCAGACCGTCAGCACCCGGCCGTCGGCGGCGGCCCAGCCCTCGAGCGTCCCCTCGCGGACGACCTGCGCGGCGCTGTGTCTCGCCGTCGGACGGGTGGCCGGCGGGGGAGCCGCGTCCGGCCCGGTCCGGGTGAGGACGGCGGTGCCTCCGGCCACGGCCACCAGGACGACGACGGCCGCACCGGCCCGCAGCCGGCGGCGTCGCCGGGACCGGGCCTCGTCCACGAGGCTGTCGAACGCGGGCGGCACCGCGCGCCGGGCGTGCTCGCGCAGGTCGTCGGCCAGGTCGGTCAGGTCGGTCAGGTCAGCCACGGCGGGCCTCCTCGGTGGACGGGACGGGCGGCTCGCCCAGCAGCGTCGCGAGCGCCGCGCG
>Ga0308176_10000603_pt1 | contig 22650 bp, 15 predicted proteins | sample PhyCR2_3_FD_203890 | JGI IMG/M metagenome (GOLD analysis project Ga0308176, IMG submission 203890) | Soil microbial communities from UC Gill Tract Community Farm, Albany, California, United States - DLSLS.C.R2 | ecosystem: Environmental > Terrestrial > Soil > Agricultural land | place: USA... | reverse complement strand
CGCGGCCAAGTATCTGATTTCAGCCGAATCAACTTCGGCCCTCGAGATGCACGAGAGGCAGGCATGCTGACCAACGACCAGCCGCTTCCGTACCAGGTTCTGTCGACGAACAGCGTGCCGATCAAGGCCTGGACCCACGGCGTGCCGTTCGAGGCCGAGGCCGAGGCCCAGCTTCGCCGCGTCGCGTCGCTGCCGTTCATCCACAAGTGGGTGGCGGTGATGCCCGATGTTCACGCCGGCCTCGGCGCGACCGTCGGGAGCGTGATCGCGTGCAAGAAGGCCGTCATCCCGGCCGCGGTGGGCGTGGATATCGGCTGCGGCATGATGGCCGTGAAGGCCTCGCTGCGCGCGGACCAGCTGCCTGATGATCTCAAGCCGCTGCGGCTCGCGATCGAGGCGGCGGTGCCGCACGGCCGTACCGACCGTGGCGGGAAGAACGATCGCGGTGCCTGGGGCGACGTGCCGGCGCACCACGCGGCGGCGTGGGCGGAGCTCGAGCCGGGGTACCAGCAGATCCTCGCTCACCACCGGAGCGCGGGGCTCGCGATGCGTGTAAACCAGCTCGGGACGCTCGGCACGGGAAATCACTTCATCGAGCTGTGCCTCGACGAGGCCGGCGCGGTGTGGGTGATGCTGCACTCGGGGTCGCGCGGGATCGGCAACCGGATCGGCTCGTACTTCATCGAGCGCGCGAAGGCCGACATGCGGCGCTGGTTCATCAACCTGCCCGACCAGGATCTGGCGTACCTGCCGCAGGGCAGCGAGCTGTTCGACGACTACCTGCACGCGGTCGAGTGGGCGCAGGGCTATGCACGCAAGAACCGGGAGCTGATGATGCAGAATACGATCGACGCGTTGCGTAACCTCGGCACGCTGCCGGCCTTCGAGGCGCACCTCGAGGCCGTCAACTGCCACCATAACTACATCTCGTGGGAGCATCACTACGGCGAGAACGTCATCGTGACTCGCAAGGGCGCGGTGCGGGCGCGGCTCGGTGAGCTCGGCATCATTCCGGGAAGCATGGGGGCGAAATCATTCATCGTTCGCGGCAAGGGGAACCCGGAGAGCTTCACCAGCTGTAGCCACGGCGCCGGGCGCACGATGAGCCGCACCAAGGCCAAGAAGCTGTTCAGCATCGCGGATCACGAGGCGGCGACGGCCGGTGTCGAGTGCCGCAAGGACACGGATGTGATCGACGAGACCCCGGGCGCGTACAAGGCGATCGACGACGTGATGGCGGCGCAGACCGACCTGGTCGAGATCGTCTATACGCTCAAGCAGGTCGTGTGCGTGAAGGGATAACGATGGATAACGCAGAGACCATGAGGATCGACGTCCCGGCCCAGTTCGCGACGCTGCGGCGGTTTCCGGTGCACGGCGCATTGTTGTTATTCGGTCGCGACACCGGGCTCAACGTCCTGTGCGACGGGCCCGAGACCGCGGCGCTGCGGCCGGTCGCGCCGCGCGTCGTGCAGTTCGCGATCACCAACCACTGTAACCTCGCGTGCAGCTTCTGCTCGCGCGATCTCGACGCCGCGAGCGCCTGGACCCTCGACACCGCGTTCGCGATGCTCGCCGGCCTGGCCGAGGCGGGCGTGCTCGAGGTCGCGTTCGGCGGCGGCGAGCCGTGGACGTTCCGCGGCTTCGCGGAGCTGGTCCGACGGCTCCACGCCGAGACACCGCTCGCGGTCAACGTGACGACCAACGGGCTCGCGCTCACCCCGGCGCGGCTCGCCGAGATCGCCGGTTGTTATGGCCAGCTGCGGATCTCGCTCTACGACGACAACGACTGGCGCGCCCGGGTCGCCACCTGCGTCGCGGCGGGCGCCCGGTTCGGCGTCAACTACCTCGTCACGCCGGCGCGCCTGGCGAGCCTCGACACCACGGTGCTCGAGCTCGTCGCGCTCGGCTGTCGCGACATCCTGTTGCTGAGCTACAACGGCCGCGACGCGGCGCTGCACCTCTCGCCCGCCGAGGCCCGCGAGCTCGCGGCGCGGGTGCAGGTGCTGGGCCGTGCGCTGCCGCGCTGCCGGCTCGCGCTCGACGTCTGCTGGGGTGAGCGCCTCGAGGCGGTGCCGCGGCTGTTCGCCAAGGCCGACTGCGGCGCGGGCGCCGAGTTCGTCGTCGTGACCAGCGATCAGCGCGTGATGCCGTGCAGTTTTCACCACGTCGCGCTGCCGGCGCGCACCGCCGCCGATGTCATGGCGATCTGGCGCGAGCGCCAGGAGCTCCTCGCCGCGCCATCGCGGCTGCCGGGCTGTGCGCGGCTCGCCGACTTCGGCCTGGGGCCGATCCCGCTACGGAGGAACCCATGAGGATCCGGATCTGGAATGCGTTCGCCAGCAACAACAGCGGCAGCTACGTGATCGTCGGCAGCTTCCCGAGCGAGCAACTCGCCGCCGAGGTCGCGGCCGAGCTGCTCGAGGTCGCCAAGGCGCACTCGGCGTGGCTCGCGAACTACGATCCGGCGCCGGTGCCGCCGTCACCGCTCGCGCAGTACACCGCGCGCCACGGCATCACGTACGACGACGCCGAGCTCGGCGAGGACTGGCCGCAGTACTCGTCGAGCAAGCACCCCGACGTGTGGGCGATCGGTCACCAGGTGTTCGTGCACAGCAACTACACCATCACGATGCCGCGCGCGATCGGTCACCTCATGTACAAGCGTGGGGGCCGGGTCGACACCGAGGTCGATCACGCGCACCACCCGCTCGTCGCGATGTTCGAGATCTACTTTCCGTGGCGGGATCGCAGCGAGATCGACGTCCCGGCGCGCGTGCAGGACATCGTCGATGCGCTGTGCGCCCCCGGCGGTGCGTTCACGACGCTGCGCGTGGACGGCCATGCGCCGGCGTGGCGCGGCGCCGTGCCCGACAAGCCCGCCGGCTTCGGCGACGGCGACCTCGTGATCGGCGCCGTGTTCGACGATCTGTGCGAGGGCTTCACCGCGGTGGAGGCGGCCGTCAAAGCAGCCGGTGCCAGCCTCCGCGTGCGCGTCTCCGAAGCCTACGGCGAAGGCGACCCGCTCGCGTTCCTGCGCCCGTGCGTGCCGCCGACCCGGCACGCCCTGGTCGATGTCGTCCTCGAGGAGCTCGGCCTCGCGCCGGCCAACGTCATCAAGGTCGTCGCCACGGCGCGCGGCATCGGCTACGCGCAGGCCCACGAGCTCGTCCAGCGCACCCCGGTCGTGATCGTCCCGGCCGTATCGCTGGCCCGCGCGCAAGAGCTCGCCGGCGCGCTGCGGGTCGGCAACGCCGTGGTTAGCCTGCGCAACGCGAGCCGGTAGTGGCCGGAGCTAGCGCGCCCGGCCGGGGCATGGCGAGTGTGTTCACCGGTGCACCATGTGACCGTAGCGATCGTCGATAGACCGGAACTTGGAACCGCGTGGGCCTCTCTCAGAAGTCCGGATCGAGGCGGACCGTGCCGAGCTCGCGCGCCAGCATGCGGCGGAACAGCTCCGGCGCGAACCACGAGTAAGCGCAGAACCCGAGCCACCCGAGCGTCAGCGCGCGCGAGGCGCCATCGTAGCCCAGCTCGTCGGTGATGATGATCGCGATCCGCGCCAGCACGAACATGCCGATCAAGCGCGCGATCCGGCGGCGCTCGCCGCCACGCGACATCCACGCGTTCCAGCGCCACCACATGCCGAGGAGCCAGCTCTTGCGCGCCTGGATCGCCGTCCACAGCGCGAGCCCGTCCTCGTCCATCGCGCTCTGGCCCAGCACGAAGCGCGCGTGCTGCTCGGCGCCGGCGGCATCGCCCGAGCTCAGATCGATGTACCCGGCGACCACGTGCGCTTCGCGATCGGCCGGATCGCTCTCGAGCGCCAGCGCGACGAGCCGGGCGGCCTCCTCCCGGTCGCCGGCGTCGAGCGAGAGGCGCGCGAGCCGGGTCAGCGCGTCGGTGTGCGCCGGCTCGAGCGCGAGCGCCTCGAGCAAGAGCTCCTTGGCGCGGGCGCGATCGCCCTGCAGGGTGCGGATGCGGGCGCCGAGCACGTAGGCTCCGGGGGCGACAACAGGGCCCTCGAGCGCGATCAGGCAGTGCGCCCACGCGTCGTCGAGCTTGCGCTCCGCCGCGAGGACCTGTGCCGCGACGTGGTGGATGTATGGATCGTTGGCATCGAGGCCGAGCGCCGTGCGCATCTCGATCACCGCGCCGGGGAGCCGCCGCGCGCCGAGCAGGGTGAACGCGAGCGCCGCGTGCGCCTGGGCGTGATCCGGATCCACCGTCAGGGCGCGCTGCACGAGCTCCGTCGCGCTGCGGTGGTTGCCGAGCCGGCGCTGGACCTCGGCCTGCTCGAGCAGCACGGTGACCTGGCGATCTTCCATCACAGCTTGCCCGTCACGCCACCGGTGATCCCGCCGGCGACGATGATGACCCAGAGCGGATCGTCGCTGAGCCCCACGACGAGGCCGTGGAGCCAGTAGCCCGCGGCGAGCAGCCGGCCCGCCGCGCGCACGGGGCCGCCGTAGTACTCGTAGACGTGGAAGGTGCGCTCCTGCACCATCGAGATGTAGTAGGTCATCGCCAGCTTGAACGTGACGATCCCGAGCAAAGCGAGCCGCAGCGGCGCGCCGGCCGGGAGCACGCCGGCCCTGGCCAGCTCGATCACGAGCGTTCCGAGCAGCCCCGTGCCGACGAACGCGGCGATGCACAGCGCGATCTCCTTGCGGCGCGTCGGGCTGCCCATCGCGATCGCGTTGAACGCGAACCACGGCCACGACAGCCACGCGCCGGCGACCATGCTCGCGAGCAGCGGTACGCTCGGACGCACCACGTAGGCACGGAGGGAGGTCTCGACGGGCTCGTCGGCGATCTGGTAGGTCATGACTTCCCGTGGCGGCGGAGGAACTCCAGCACCTCGTCGTACTGGCCGCCCTCGTTGGCGTAGCGCGCGTAGTTGCGCGCCGTGGTCAGCCACTCGACCGTGGTCGGCTTGATCTCGCCGAGCGCCGCGGTCAGGTGGCCGTGATCGATCGGGACCTCGGAGCCCCGCTCGAGCGACGCGGCGATCGCGCGATCCGCGGCGGTGTCCACCAGGTTCTCGAGGTCGGCGCCGGAGAACCCCGAGGTGCGCGCCGCGAGCGCCGCGGCATCGATGTCGCCTGCGGTCGGGCGCCCGGCGAGCAGGATCTGGAGGATCGCCGCGCGCGCCGTGCGATCGGGCGGCGGAACGAACAGCACCCGATCGAAGCGGCCCGGCCGGCGGAACGCGGGATCGATCGCCCAGGGCACGTTCGACGCGGCGAGGATCAGGACGCCGGCGTTGTTCTTGACGAAGCCGTCCATCTCCGAGAGGAACTGGCTCACCAGCTTCGACGAGGTCGCCTCGCGCGTGTACTGGCGCTTGCCGGCGAGCGCCTCGATCTCGTCGAAGAACATCACCGAAGGCGTCGCCGCGCGCGCCTTCTCGAACAGCGCGTGGAGCTTGCGCTCGCTCTCGCCGATCCACATGTCGAGGACGTCCTCGATCGCGACGTTCAGGAACGTCGCCTTGCACTGGCCCGCCGTGGCGCGCGCGAGCAGCGTCTTGCCGCAGCCCGGCGGCCCGTACAGGAGGATGCCGCCGCCCGGCTTCTTCTTGAACCTGGCGAACAGCGCCGGCTTCTGGAACGGCAGGATGATGCGCTTCTCGATCTGCGCCTTGATCTCGTCGAGCCCGCCGACGTCGGCGAACCCGACCTGCGGCTCGGCCGGGTAGAGCAGCCGGTCGACCTCGCTCTGGTCGGTGTCATCGTTGGACATGACGCGCAGCCGCGGCCCGGCGCCGTCGTGCACGCGGACCTGTGCGGCGAGCAGCGCCCGCAGATCGCGATCCTCGAGCGTCGGGTTCGCGCGCACCGCCGCCTCGTACGCGGCCAGCGCCCCCGGCTGATCACCCTGGGCGTGCAGGGCGCGGGCACGCACGACCTGCAACTCCGGCTCGGGCCCGTCGGCGAAGCTGAGCGCCCGTGCGGCCGTTCCGGCGCGGAGCAAGATGCCGGCGACAAACGCGCGATCGGTCACCGACATCGCCCCGGGCGCCAGCGGCCCGACGTACTCCGCCGCGCGCGCATCGCCGGCACCGTGCAAGCCGCGGATCACGGCGATCCGCAGCGCGACGTTGTCGGGGCTCGCCGCCAGCGCCTCGAGCAACGACCGCAGGGTTGCCTCGTCCATCGGCGCCGACTCTACCGCGGTTTCTGCCGCGCCGCGGCGCGTGGTCGCGTCTGCCTTCTACACCGCGGGCTGAAGCGTTGCGCCTTCGATGCTGTAACCCCGGCGTTTGGGGCGTGGGCGCGGTTGCGCCGTTGTGAACGCCGCGACGACGGCCTCGATCGCTGGACTTCGACCGCGCAAGCGAAAGAACGCGTGCGATCGGATCGCATATGCGTCCGGTCCCTGCACCGGTTCGGCGTTGTTCTCCCATCGGTTGATGGTTGCTCGCACCACACCCAGCCGGTCGGCGAACTCTTCCTGCGTGTCACCGATCAGCTTGCGGAGGTAGCGGACCTCGGCCGGATCGAGTTCCTGCAGCTGCAAGATGCTGACAGCGAGCAAGATGGCAATTTGATCCAGGATGCCACCGTACATGCTGACGCTGCCGCACCTCGAGCAAACAAGCGCCGGCATGTTGTGCACGACAACTCGCTTCATGTCGAGAAGCGCGCCAACATCGTGATCGATGAGCCTCTGGCCGAGGGTCCCCTTACCGCATACGGAGCAACGGATCTCGGTGGATTTTGTTCGCATATCGGCCTAGCCATCCATGATCGTGATGAGGATGATCTGCTTCCGAGGTGATCTCTGTATGCTTCTACCCCTACCTTCGCGGTCGTTCCGTCGAGCGCGGTGCCGGTAACCCGCCACGGAGTTCCGCCGGCCAAGCGCGTTGCGTTGGGATACGCTGCACACGACGTCGCCGTGGTGATGATCTTCTTGGCGTCGTTCACGCTGAACTGCCGCGTTCGTGCGCGTTTCTCGAAGTGGGCGTCGATGATGTACCGACTGGCGATGATCGCCTCCTGATCCACACCAAGGCGTCCACAGCGTTCGTCGGGCCAGGCATCGCATGTAACATAGTGTTACATGCGGCGCGCCGCTGTCAAGCGCTGCCGGCTGCGGGGGACTTCGTCGAGACAGAGGCGATGGACGGGGGATCATGATCCGTCGCGGGAATGTCGATCAGGCGCGGTGAACGTCGCGAGGCTGGTGTTCCGTGGCGGGGGGCAGCTCGCGGAACTTGTCGCCGATGATCGCGAAGTCGGCCAGGAGCTGTGCGCGCGCCTGGGCGCGATGGTCCTGGTCGGGGGCGCGCAGGACCGCCGCGGGATGGACGGTCGCAAAGGTCCAGCATGACAGCGTGCTGTCCGCGACGACGCCGCGCGACGTCGTGATGCGGAAGGCTTCGCCGAGCAAGGCGCGCGCGGCCGTCGCGCCGCACACCACGACGATGTCCGGCGCGAGCGCCTCGAGCTCGGCGCCGAGCCACGGCCGGCAGGCGACGACTTCATTGCGCGTGGGGCGATCGTGGATGCGCCGCTTGCCGCGACGCGTGAACTTGAAGTGCTTGACCGCGTTGGTGACGTAGACCTCCGAGCGTGGGATCCCGGCGCTCTCGAGCGCGACATCGAGCAGGCGGCCGGCCGGCCCGACGAACGGGTGCCCCGTGCGATCCTCGACATCACCGGGCTGTTCGCCGACGATCACGATCCGCGCCGTTTCGGGACCCTCGCCGAACACGGCTTGCGTCGCGTCGCGATACAGCGAACAGCCGCGACAATCCGGAATCGCATCACGGAGCGCGGTCAGCGTGTGATGCTTCGGGAGGAACATCGCTGCTCCGCGCGGAGGGGGATGCGTCGCCATGTCGTGGCGTGTTGCAGAGAGGATGCCCGGTCGAATGCCGTTCGGCGCTGGACGGCGGCACACGCGGTGATGTGCGTCTGGATTCGACACTGCGCGCGGGTGTGCCGGGCGTTAACGCCCGATGCGCTCGAGCGCACGGCTGGTGGGTCCTTACCGCGCTGGGTGCGGCGCGGCGGGGTCGCGGCGCGGTCGTGGCACATGATTTGAACCCGTCACCGCGCAATGACCGGCTGGACGCGCAGGAGTCCGATCGGCGCTGAGCTCGCCTCGATCGGCGAACCCGGTGTTCATGTTCGCGTCTGGGCTCCACGCAGCACGAAGATCGCCGTGGTCGTCGAGGGGGACCGGCCGCGGGAGGTCGTGCTCGGGCGTGAACCAGGTGGGTATGCGTCGGGCTTTGTCCCAGCGGTTGGCTCGGGCGACGGCTATCGGTTCCGGATCGACGACGGCGCGCAGCTGTTCGCCGATCCGGCGTCTCGCTTCCAGCCCGATGGGCCGATGGGCGTGTCGCAGGTGATCGATCCGAGCGCGTTCGCGTGGAGCGACGCCGGCTGGCGTGGGATCGAGCCGCACCGGCACGTCGTCTACGAGCTGCACGTCGGGACGTTCACGCGCGCCGGCACCTGGGCCGCGGCGAGCGCGGAGTTACCGTTCCTTGCGGAGCTCGGGGTGACGACGATCGAGCTGATGCCGATCGCCGAGTTCGCCGGCGACCGCAACTGGGGGTACGACGGGGTCAACCTGTTTGCGCCCGCACACGTGTATGGCACGCCCGATGATATGCGCCGGTTCGTCGATCGCGCGCACCAGCTCGGGCTCGCGGTGATCCTCGATGTCGTCTATAACCACCTCGGTCCGTCGGGCAACACGCTCGGTGCCTTCGCGCCGGAGTACTTCCAGCACGATCGGGCGAACGACTGGGGCGACGCGATCAACTTCGCATCGCCGCCGGTGCGCGAGTTCTATCTCGAGAACGCGGCGTCCTGGATCTCGGAGTTTCACCTGGATGGCCTGCGCCTCGATGCGACGCAGGCGATCCACGACGCGAGCGACGATCACATCATCGCCGCGATCGCCCGGCGCGCGCGGGCCGCGGCACCCGAGCGCCGGGTGTGGCTGATCGCCGAGAACGAGCCGCAGGACACCGAGCTCCTCCACAGGTTTGGCCTCGACGCGATGTGGAACGACGATTTTCATCACACCGCCCGGGTCGCCGCGACCGGCGTCATCGATGGCTATCTCCACGACTACCGCGGCACCGCGTACGAGCTGGTCGCCGCGGTTCGCCATGGCTTCCTCTATCAGGGGCAGACCTATCCGTGGCAACACAACCCGCGCGGCACGTCGACGTGGGGGCTCGGGCGCGCGCAGTTCGTGCACTTCCTCGAGAACCACGATCAGGTGGCGAACTTCGGCTTTGGTGAGCGGCTGATCGAGCTCACCGATCCGGCGCAGCTTCGCGCGCTCACGGCGCTCTTGCTGTTGTCCCCGAGCGTGCCGATGCTATTTCAAGGCCAGGAGACCGGATCGCGGCGACCGTGGCAGTTCTTCTGCGATCACGAGGGCGAGCTCGGGCAGGCGGTGCGCCGCGGCCGCGCCGCGTTCATGCGCCAGTTCGATCGGCTCGCGACCGCCGAGGCCCAGGCCTGGCTCGCCGAGCATGCCGATCCGGGCGCGCTCGCGAGCTTCGCCGCGTGCATCCTCGATCCCGCCGAGCGTGACTTTGCACGCCCGGTGGTCGCGCTGCATCGCGATCTGCTGCGGCTTCGCCGCGATGATCCGGCGTTCACGAGGACGGTGCCCGACGCGCTGGATGCGGCGGCGCTGGACGCCGGCGCGTTCGTGGTGCGCTATCGCGGCGACACGCACCTCGCGGATCGCCTGCTGCTGGTCAACCTCGGCCCGACGTTCCAGCGCGCCGGGCTCGCCGAGCCGCTGATCGCGCCGCCGGCCGGCACCGGCTGGCGCCTGGCGTGGTCGAGCGAGGATCCGCGGTACGGCGGTCACGGCACGCCGCCGCCGTTCACCCGCGCACACCTCGCGATCCCGGCGCACGCGGCGCTGGTATGCGTACCTGATCCGGCCGCGGTGCTGCGCAGGGATCCGCCGCCGGCTGGTGACAGCGTCGCGGTGGCGCCGTGAGCAGCGCGCCCATCGCCGAGCCGGTTCGCCGGGTCGACGTGCCACCCCACGCACCGCACGAGTCCCTGGTGCAGCGCGAGTGGCTGGTCACCAATGGCCTGGGCGGCTACGCCTCGGGCACGCTCGGGGGGGCGCCGACGCGGCGCTATCACGGGCTGCTCGTCGCGGCGCTGCCGAACCCGGCCGGCCGCGCGATGATGCTCAACTACCTCGGCGAGCAGCTGCGCCGGCGCGACGGGAGCCGCGTCGATCTCGGCTGGGCGGCGCCGACGTTCAGCACCGGCGCCACGCTGCCGCTCATCGCGTTTGCCCTCGAGCTCGGGCTGCCGGTGTGGACGTTCTCCGACGGCAAGCTCACGGTCGAGCGGCGGGTCTTCCTCGCGTATCGCTACAACACGACGGTCATCGCCTATCGCTTGCTCGCCGGCGAGCCGGTGCGGATCGAGCTCCGGCCGGCGCTGCAGTTTCGCGGCCACGATGATCCGGTGTCGACCGCGCTACCCGAGGCCTACGCCCTCCAGGCGTTCGGCCCGCGCATCGAGGTGCTCGCCCCCGCGCCGTATCCGAGCCTGCGGCTCCACGTCGACGCGCCGCGCAGCTCGTTCGTCGTCGAGCCCCGGCAGACGCCTGATCTCGCCTACGCGATCGAGGCGAGCCGCGGCTACGAGGCGCGCGGCCAGCTCTACAGCCCGGGGCGGTTTCGTGCCGAGCTCACGACCACCGTAGGTGTCGCGCTCGTCGCGTCGACCGAGGAGTGGCCGACGATCGCGATCCTCTCGCCGGGCGAGATCCTCGCCGCCGAGACCGAGCGCCGGCACCGGTTGATCGCGTCGGCGGTCCCGCGCGCGCGCACCGGTGCCCTGGCCGAGCTCGTGCTCGCCGCGGATCAGTTCGTGTTCCGCCCGGTGGGGAGGCGGGCGGATCATGTTCGCGCGCGCGCCGCCGGCGACGAGGCGTGCTCGGTGATCGCGGGCTACCACTGGTTCACCGACTGGGGGCGCGACACGATGATCAGCCTCGAGGGGCTCACGCTGATCACCGGGCGGTTCGCCGAGGCGGGCGCGATCTTGCGCACGTTCGCGCACCACGTGCACGACGGCCTGGTGCCCAACCTGTTCCCCGAAGGCGAGTCGCAGGGGCGCTATCACACGGCGGATGCGACGCTGTGGTTCTTCCACGCGATCGATCGCTACCTGCGCGCGACGAGCGACCAGATCACCCTCCAGCAGCTCCTCCCGATCCTCCGCACGATCATCGATGCCCACCTCCGCGGCACGTCGTTCGGGATCGGGGTCGATCCGGCCGACGGCCTGCTGCGCCAGGGCGCCCCCGGCTACCAGCTCACGTGGATGGACGCGAAGTGCGGTGACTGGGTCGTCACCCCCAGGCGGGGCAAGGCCGTCGAGATCAACGCGCTCTGGTACAACGCGCTGTGCCTGATGACCGGGTGGCTGCAGCGCGCGGGCGACGCGCCGGCCGCCGCGGCGATGGCCGGGCACGCCGAGGCGGCAAGGGCCTCGTTCGCGCACCGGTTCTGGAACCCGGCGACGGGATACCTGTTCGATGTCGTCGACGGCGAGCAGGGCGACGACCCCGCCTGCCGGCCCAATCAGCTGTTCGCGCTCTCGCTGCCGAACCCGATCCTCGACCCGTCGCGGTGGGCTGCCGTGCTCGCCGCCGTCGAGCAGCAGCTGGTCACCCCGTTCGGGCTGCGCTCGCTGTCTCCCCGCGACCCCGCGTTCAAGCCGAGCTACGACGGCGATCTGCGCAGCCGCGACGCGGCCTACCACCAGGGGACCGTGTGGAGCTGGCTGGTCGGTGCCTATGTCGATGCACGGCTGCGCGTACGCCCCGATGACGTCGCCGGGGCGCGCGCCTGCCTCGATGGGCTGATCGATCACCTCGGCGAGGCCTGCATCGGCGAGATCAGCGAGGTGTTCGACGCCAACCCGCCGTTCCTGCCGCGCGGCTGCATCGCCCAGGCGTGGGGGGTCGCGGAGCTACTCCGCGCGCTCGTGATGACGGGGGGCTCGGCGTGACGGCGTGGCTCGATCGTGCGGTGATCGAGGTCTGGCAAGGCGCGACCTATCCGCTCGGCGCCCGGTGGGACGGCTTTGGCACCAACGTCGCCGTGTTCTCGAGCGTCGCCGAGCGGGTCGAGCTGTGCCTGTTCGACGCCGGCGGCGAGCGTCGGATCCCGCTCGAGCGCGGCAGCGATCACGTGTGGCACGGCTACCTGCCGGGCGTGCGGCCGGGGCAGCGCTACGGGTTTCGGGTGCACGGTCCGTGGGCCCCGGACCGCGGCCTGCGCTGCAATCCGCACAAGCTGCTGCTCGATCCCTACGCGCGCGCGATCGTCGGCGACATCACGTGGAACCCGTCGGTGTTCGGGCACCGCCTCGAGGCGCCGGCGGAGCCGAACAACGAGGACAGCGCACCGTCGACGATGTGCTCGTTGATCGTCGATCCGTACTTCGACTGGGGCAGTGATCGGCCGCTCATGACCCCGTGGTACGACACGGTGATCTACGAGGTGCACGTCAAGGGGTTCACCGAGCGCATGCCGGCGATCCCCGAGCCGCTGCGCGGGACGTACGCCGGGCTCGCGCACCCGGCCGCGATCGGTCACCTGCGGCGCCTCGGCGTCACCGCGGTGGAGCTCCTGCCCATCCATCAATTCGTGCACGAGGGGCACCTCCTCGAGCGTGGCCTGCGCAACTACTGGGGCTACCACTCGATCGGCTACTTCGCGCCGCACGACGAGTACGCCTCGCGGCCTGAAGATCCGGTCGCCGAGTTCAAGCACCTCGTGCGCACGCTGCACCAGGCGGGGATCGAGGTGATCCTCGACGTGGTCTACAACCACACCGCCGAGGGCACGCACGACGGTCCGACGCTGTCGCTCCGCGGGCTCGATAACGCGGCTTACTATCGTTTATCGCCGGACTCGCCCGCGCACTACATGGACTACACCGGTACGGGCAACTCGCTGAACATGCAGCACCCGTACGTGTTGCAGATGATCATGGACTCGCTGCGCTACTGGGTGGTCGACATGCACGTCGATGGGTTTCGCTTCGATCTCGCGGCGACCCTCGCGCGCGGCCTCAAGGAGGTGGATCGGCTCGCGACGTTCTTTCAGCTCGTCCAGCAAGATCCGGTGTTGCGCCGCGTGAAGCTGATCGCCGAGCCGTGGGATCTCGGCGCCGACGGCTATCAGCTGGGCAACTTCCCGCCGCTGTGGTCGGAGTGGAACGGCAAGTATCGCGATTGCGTGCGCGACTTCTGGCGCGGCGAGCGCGGGACGATGGCCGAGCTCGGCGCGCGGCTCACCGGCAGCGCCGACCTCTATCAAGGCGGCGCGCGTCCGCCGCACGCCAGCATCAACTTCATCACCGCGCACGACGGCTTCACGCTGCGCGACCTGGTCTCGTATCACGAGAAGCACAACGAGGCGAACGGCGAAGGCAATCGCGACGGCGAGGACCACAACCGGTCGACCAACGGCGGGGCCGAGGGCCCGTCCGACGATCCGGCGATCCTGGCGCGGCGCCGCCAGCAGCAGCGCTGCCTGATGGTGACCCTGCTCCTGTCGCAAGGCGTGCCGATGCTGCTCGGCGGCGACGAGATCGGGCGCACGCAGCTGGGCAACAACAACGGATATTGCCAGGACAACGAGCTGTCGTGGTTCGACTGGGAAGCCGCCGATCACGAGCTGTTCGAGCTCGTCCGGCGCCTGATCGAGCTTCGCCGCGAGCACCCGGTGTTCCGGCGGCGCGGCTGGTTCGACTCGCCGGACGACCTCGCGTGGTATCGCCCCGGCGGCGGGACGATGACCGGCCAGGACTGGGGATCGGGCGTGCTCGGGCTCTACCTCGATGGCTCGCGCATCGCCGCCCGCGATCGGCTGGGTCAGCGGATCTCCGACGATTCGTTCGCGCTGCTGATGTCCGATCTCGATGACGAGATCGTGTTCGAGCTCCCGCCGGTGCGCCACGCCGCGGCGTGGGAGCTGGTGTTCGACAGCGTGCGCGGCTTCCCGGACCGCGGCGGCCACGGCGAGCGCGCCGAGCCAGGTGTGAAGTTCCGGCTCGCGCCGCGATCGTTGGCGCTCTGGCGCGAGGTGGCTTGATGATCGCTCCGCGCGCGACCTATCGGATCCAGTTTCGCGGCGGGGTCGGCTTCGATACCGTCGCCGGGCTCGCCGACTACCTCGAGGCGCTCGGGATGAGCCACGTCTACGCCTCCCCGATCCTGCGCGCCTCGCCGGGCTCGACGCACGGCTACGACGTCGTCGATCCGACCCGGCCGGATCCGGCGCTCGGCGGCGAGCCCGCGCTGGCGCGCATGACGGCCGCGCTGGCGGCGCGCGGCCTCGGGGTCCTCCTCGACATCGTGCCCAACCACCTCGCCACCGGGCCGGCGAACCCGTGGTGGTGGGATGTCCTCGAGAATGGCCCGGCGAGCCTGCACGCGGCGAGCTTCGACATCGAGTGGACCGATCGGCTCCTGCTCCCGGTCCTGCCCGAGCGCTACGGCGAGCTGGTGCAGCGCGGCGCGATCGCGATCGAACGCGACGGCGGCCGGTTCGAGGTGCGCGCGGGGGACCTCGTCCTGCCGGTGGCGCCGCGGTCGATCGGCGGGATGCTGGCCGGGATCGCCGCGGCGCGCGGTCACGACGAGCTCGGCTTCCTCGCCGACGCGCTCACCGACCTGCCGGCCCCGGCGCCCACCGATCACGCGAGTACGCATCGCGGCCATCGCGACAAGGCCGTGGTGCTGGGGCTGCTCGCGCGCCTGTTCGCCCGCGATCCCGATCTCGCCGCGGCGGTCGACGCCGTGCTCGCCGCGACCAACGCGAACCCGACCGAGCTCGATGGCTTCCTCGAGCGCCAGAACTGGCGCCTCGCGTACTGGCGGATCGCGTCGACCGACCTCGGCTATCGCCGGTTCTTCGACGTCACCGCGCTGTGCGGCGTCCGGGTGGAGGAGCCGGCGGTGTTCTTTGCCACGCACCGGGCCGTGCTCGGCTGGGTCGCCGAGGGGAAGATCGACGGGCTTCGCATCGATCACGTCGACGGGCTCCGCGATCCGCGCGGGTACCTCGATCGCCTGCGCGCGGCCGCGCCGCACGCGTGGATCGTCGTCGAGAAGATCCTCGCGCCCGGCGAGACCTTGCCGTCGAGCTGGCCGGTTGCGGGCACGACCGGCTACGACTTCATGCGGCTGTGCGATCAGGCGTTCGTGGCGCCGGACGCCGAGCCGGTGCTGCGCGGGCTGTGGCGCGAGTTCGGCGCGGAGGAGGCCTCCTGGGACGCGACGACCCGCGCCGCCAGGCTCCAGACCATCGACGAGTCGTTCGCGGCCGATCGCGATCGTCTCGTCGAGATCGCGCTCGGCAACGCGGCGTTGCGCGCCGAGTTCCGCGACGTGTCGCGCCGCGAGCTGCGCGATGCGCTCACCGAGCTCCTGGCGTGCTTTCCGGTCTACCGGACCTACCGCACCTACGGCCCCGCGCTCGACACCGAGCGCGCGTTCATCGAGGCCGCGATCGCGCGCGCGACCCAGGCGCGCCCGACGATCGACGCCCAGGTCTGGCTCTACCTGCGCGACGCGCTGGCCGGGCTCGGGCAAGCCGACGAGCTGGTCGCCCGGTTCCAGCAGCTGACGCCGGCGGTGATGGCCAAGGGGGTCGAGGACACCGCCGGCTATCGCCAGGCGTGGTTCCCGCTGCTCGATGAGGTCGGCGGCGCCCCGGATCGGTTCGGGATCACGCTCGACGAGCTTCACGCCGGCCTGGCCGCGTTGCCGGCGCACGGCCTGCTCGCGACGATGACCCACGACGCGAAGCGCGGCGAAGACGTGCGCGCCCGGCTCGCGGCGATCTCGGAGTGTCCCGAGCGGTGGGCCGCGGCGGTGCTCCAGTGGCGCCGCCGGGCGCACCGTCACGGCGAGGTGGCGCCGGCCCTCGCCGTGCTCTGGTGGTACACGCTCGTGGGGGCGTGGCCGCTCAGCCCCGAGCGCGCGATCGGCTACCTCGTCAAGGCGGCGCGCGAGGCCAAGCAAGAGACGTCCTGGCTGAGGCCCGATCCGGCGTACGAGCAAGCGATCGAAGCCTTCGTGCGCGGGGTGCTCGGGGATGTCGAGCTGATCGCCGAGATCGCGCGCTTCGTCCACGACCTCGCGCCGGCGGCCCGGCGGATCTCGCTCGCGCGCACGCTCCTGAAGCTCACCGTCCCCGGGATCCCCGACTTTTATCAAGGCTGCGAGGCGTGGGACGCGTCGCTGGTCGATCCCGACAACCGCCGGCCCGTCGACTTCGAGCTCCGCCGGCAGGAGCTCCGCCAGGCGCAGGCGCTCGACGCGGCCGGCGCGCGAGCCGCGAACGCCGCGACGGCCAAGACCTGGCTCGTGTGGCGCGTGCTCGCGCTGCGGCGGCGCTGTCCGGAGGTGTTCGAGCTTCCGTATCGGCCGCTCGAGGTGACCGGGCCCGGACGCGACCGCGTGATCGCATACGCGCGCGGTGAGCAGCTCGCCGTCATCTTGCCGCGCGGGGGCGAGGTCGGACCCGGCACCACCGTCGCGTTGCCGCCGGGGGGCGGGTACGACGTGCTCGGGGAGCGCCGCCTGTCGTCGACCGACGTGCGGGAGCTATGGGCGAGCTTCCCGGTGGCGCTGGTGACCTCGTGAGTGCTCGCCTCCCTGTAGCTCCACCATGACAGCATCAGCATCGTTTCGCGTCGAAAGCTAGCCGATAGTCGCGAACACAGACTCGCGTCGCGATTGCGCGCCGCCGTCGCTCGTCGCTATGTCACGCCCAAGACCACCCATGCGCACGAAGCCTGGCCTGCGATCTCGGCCGCCGCGCTTGGTGTCGCGGATGCTGGCGCCTCGGGGAAGCCGCTTCCGCGCCTCGATCTCGATCCATCCGGTGTTGGACGGCGAACTTTCCTTTGGATCTAGTGGCTGTGACGTCCACGACGAAAACTCGTTGGCTGCGGCCCTTTTATATCGGGGCTCGACGGGGGCAAAAACGATCACTCGACAAGCCGCAGCCGCGGTCGACGTGGCGGCAGCGGGTTGGGGACAACGTTGTCAGTGTAGCGTGACTGATGCGTGCGCTCATACTCCGGGTTGCCGGAATGCATGCGTCAGCAAGCACAGCATCGGCCTGTAAATGGATCCGATGCGCTGGCAGCGCGCAGTTTGTCGCCGTAACGCAGCCTCAGACTGTGGATGAATCCGATGCTGTGTTCGCACTCCCGATTATACGGTCCAGGCACGGTTGAAACAGGGCGTCGATCTATGACAATACTCCGCCAATGCGTGAATGCTTTTACGAGCTCGCGTGCGTGGTCGGGTTTTCCGGGTGTGGCTATCCGCCGCTGCCGGAGCTCGGTGGTGGCGTCAGCGATGCACCGACCAGCGACGCGCCGAGCAGCGATGCCGCTCCGCCGCCACAGTTTCTCAGCTGTGCTGCGCTACCGGCGACCTGTGGGGCCAACGGCAGCGACAGCTGTTGCAGTAGCCCCGAGGTGCCGAGCGGATCCTATGATCGAAGCTACGATCTCGCTGGCGACGGCGATTTCGGAAGCACGAGCTTTCCGGCGACGGTGAGCAACTTTCGGCTGGACAAGTACGAGGTGACGGTCGGGAGGTTTCGCGCGTTCGTGAATGCAGGGCAGGGAACGCAGGCGAGTCCGCCGATTCCGGGGGAAGGGGGGCACCGGAAGATCGCTGGAAGCGGGTGGGATGCGGGTTGGAACCCGAGCCTGGCGAAGGACGCCACGGCGCTGGTGGCAGCGGTGAAGTGCAACGCGATGTATCAGACGTGGACAGACACCCCCGCGACCAACGAGCACCGGCCGATGAACTGCATCACGTGGTATGAGGCGATGGCGTTCTGCGCGTGGGACGGAGGGTATTTGCCCACGGAGGTGGAATGGAACTACGCCGCGGCGGGAGGTGACCAGCAGCGCGCGTACCCGTGGTCCAGCCCGGCGAGTTCGCTGACCATCGATAGCACGCACGCGAGTTACAATGATGGGATGACCTGCATCGGTGATGGGACTGCAGGTTGCGCACTGACCGACTTGGTGGCGGTGGGCAGCAAGCCAGCTGGGGATGGGCGGTGGGGCCAGTCGGACCTAGCAGGGAACGTGTTTGAGTGGACGCTGGACTGGTATGCAGCGTATGCGGCCATGTGCATGGATTGCGCCAACGTAGCGCCAGCATCGTCCCGGGTGTACCGCGGCGGGGGCTTTTTTTTAACTGCGTTGTTCCTGCGGTCGGGCAACCGCAACGATGCTATGCCGACGGACCGCAACGTTGTCATCGGCGTTCGTTGCGCGAGGACGCCCTAAACGCGACGTCTGTTGCTCGTGTTCACTCACTTCGAAACAAGCCTCACGCGATCAGGGATACCTCGGGAAGAGATGAGCGGAGATCGGTCCTTCCGTTTGGCCGACGAGGCGGCATTCGACTGGCGGGGGCCGGCGAGCGTCCTTGCGGTCCCCAGCGACATCGCGCGCGCCCTGTACACGCGGGCGATGATGCGCACGATCGATGCCCGGTTGGCCGAGGAGCTCTACCTCCGCTGGCTGCGTGCCGAAGCCGCGGAACGCCAGCTGGACGCCGATCCCGTCGAGCCCGGCGCGCAAACACCGGTGCAAGCACGCTCCGCCCCGGGAGCGTCGCGGAGTCGCCAGGAGCGCGCGGACGTCGCCCCGCACAAGGTGACCCGCGTGATGCTCGCCTTTCCGGAGCACTACGCGCTTTGGCCGACTCCGGATCAGAAGCCGGCGGCCCCCGGGCGGCGAACGCAAGTTGTCCAGACGCCCTCTCGACCTGGCTTCGACGACTATCGGGGGCTCGGGCTCCGAGCGGTCTTGCAGCGGCTGGGACGAGACCACCCATTGCGGCGGGAGGTCCTTGCCGCGGCTGCCCAGAGCGATCGTTCCATCGCCTGGCGCGCGAAGGACTGGCTCGAGTCGCTGCCGAGCAAGACGCAAAGTGATCCGACGCCGAGCGGAGTGGCCCTGTGGCACGCGGCCGAGCGCCACTCTGTGACGCTGTATCGCCGCGCGGTACGGAGCGGACTGGCAGACGCGAACGATCCCGCGGTCGAGGCTGCCTTGCAGCAGCGCGGGACCGGCCAGTCGCTGCCGGCAGAGCTCCGTCGCGAGATGGATCGCGAGCTCGGCGTCTCGCTGGCAGGTGTTCGTATCCACACCGACGCCGTCGCAGGGCACGCCGCGCATGCACTCGACGCCGAGGCGTTCACCGTCGGCGAGGACGTCTTCTTCGCCGACGGTGCGTTTGCCCCCGACACGCGTGCGGGACGAAAGCTGCTCGCCCACGAGCTGGCGCATGTCGCCCAGGCGCTGCGCGGTACCACGGGGCCAACGGACGCGCGGCGGGTGAGCCAGCCTGGTGAGGTGTCCGAACAAGAGGCAGACGCGGTCGCCGAGCGCGTTGACCGGGTTGCAGCATCAGCACGACCGACTACCCGAAGCTCAGCGAAGCCGAGCGGGCTGAACGCACGGGATAGCAGCTTCGAGCAAGAAACAGCTCCGATGCTTCGGCGGCGCTTCGATGGTGCCACTATGATACAGCGGAATCCGAAGAGTGCGACGCAATCGACAGCCCGTGCGAAGCAGCTCCCGCCGGGTGACGTGGTCACCGCGATGCGAATCAGCGGTACGAAGGTGCTGGTCACGTTTCTCCGAAGCGGCACGTTCGAGTACACGCTCCGGCACAACTCACTCGTCGCGCGGGCGCAGCCCTACCATGGCACGGGCAAGGGAGCGGCTCGGGGCGCCGACTTCACGGTCACGGACGCGAGCGGGGCCATCGTCATCAGCTTCAGCGGGACCGAGAACGAGCCCGATCCAGCGACCTTCAAGTACGCCGATGCATTCCTGATCACGGTGGACGATGGGTCCTATGGGCCCGCGGCAAGCGGCGGCACCGCCGGCCCGTCACAGCCTGCTCCCGACAACGGCCTACCGACGATCCAGGTGACCGATCCGAAACAGATTCAGATTCTGAAGCAGAAGGGGCTCCTTCTCTCGAATCAGGCGGACCCGATCGCGGGCAAGCTGGGCAAGGGCGAGACCCTCACGTTCGAAGAAGCGCTGGCGCTGATCGACGCGCTCCATCGCTTCACCTCGCCTGGCGCAAGGCCCGACGAGAGCAAGGACAGCTGGCTGCAATGGGCCCGGTTCCTCGCAAAGAACAAGGACCGGATCTCCGGACAATCCAAGGCGAACGGCAAGGGCAAGACGATCGATGAGACGCAGGCGCTGCTCGACGAATACAAGGAGTTCGCCGGCGTGCCAGACCCGCCGACCACCACGCTCAAGGCCAAGATCGAGGAGGCACGCACCTACGATCCGCAGGTCGCACGGGCATGGAACGACCTGAGCTCGCAAGACAAGGCGCTGTGGAACGCGTACCTCAAGGACTACGGCTCGACGACCAAGACCTCGGCCGACCAACGCACGGATCTGCACCCGACGGCCGACGACAAGATGTTCATGGCACTGAACATCTCGACGGAGTACATGCCGGAGGGCGCCGCCGCGCAGCTCAAGGTGCTGGTGAACGACCCGATCTTCTGGTCGAGCTTGATGGCCGGGCTCACAAGTTATCTGCTGTTGTGGGTGGCGCCAGAGCCGTTCTTCACCAAAGCGGCGGCCATCCTGACGACCATCACGATCCTCTCGGTCTCCGGGTTTGCCGCGTCGCAGATCATCACCGTGGCGAGGGCCTACCTGCGTCTGCGCGATGCCTGCGAGGCGGCGACGACCCTCGACGAGGTCCGCGCCGCCGCCCGCGAGTTTGGTCATGCGATCGGTGCGGCAGGGGCCAACGTCCTGGTCACGCTCGCGCTGCTGCTCGGCGGGAAGGCGCTGCCGGCGCGCCCGACCGGCGGGCCGGCGTCCATGCTGCCCGAGCCCGTGCCTGTGCCTGTGCCTGTGGGCGCCCCGGGTCTTGTGCCATCGCCGGCGCCGGCCACAGCCATCGGAGCCACGACCATTCCCGGGTACGCGATCGCGATCAGCCCGAGCGGCCAGATCGTGTACATGACCGCGAAGGCCGACCAGGCGGCGGGCGGCGGTGGGGGCGGCGGCAAGCCTGCCCATGGCAAGCCTGCACAGACGACGAAGCCGGAAATCGCCCCGGGCGAGCTACCCCCGGACAGCCCCGAGGCCATCACCACGGAAGCGACTGACGTCACGAGTCAGGGCCCGCTCGCCAAGGGCACGGTCGAGCATCGCGCGGCGCGCTGGGCAGAATATCAACAACGTAACGGTGCGTGGAGCTATGAACGTTGGCTGAACGTCTACAAGGCCAACATGACGCGGGCCGAGCGCGCCAGCGCCACCGTCAGGGCGTACCGCGACAAACTTGGCTGGGGCGACCTCGAGGTGACCGTGGATGCAGAAGGTGTACCTCGACGGCTCGACATCGCGGACCCTGAAGGCTTCCGCGCTGTCGAGGTCAAGACCGGAGCCCAGTACGCCACGCAGGACAACCTCTGGCAGATCTTGCGCGATGAGATCTTGATCAACAAGCGAGGCTGGAGAATACGATGGCACTTCGAGGGCACTGCGAGCGAACCGCTCCAGGCTGCGCTGAAGGCCGCGGGCATTCCATTCGACTGAGAGGCACGATGAGCAAACGATTGCGAAAGATGATCTCCCAAGAACAGTTCCAGGACTGGCTAGCGCACATGGACGACGCGCTCCAGGCATTCCTGGCGCGGTTGCCAGCAGAGGTCCGGGACCGCTTGGATGGGTCGCCCGAGTCGCTCGGCACGCTCGAGGCCTGGCTCCTCGAACAATACCCGACCATGCTCGCCATCCTCGAAGACGAGGGATACTCCGATCTCGACGGCGCCGCGCGCTATGTCGGGGAAGTGTTTCGCACGGCGCTCGGCGGTCACTGGCGCCTTCGGCTGGACGACCCCAAGTACGCTTTCTATGGCATTCCCGAGCTATGGTTTCTCGAGAAGAAGGACACACCTCTTGCTCCACCCGCGCTCATTACGGCCTCGCTCGATCGGCGAACGGGTAAGTTCTTTTTACTAGTTTTTAACGGCAGCAAAGAACTCAACGAACGCAACCGGCCTGGGCGCTGAACATACTGTTGGACATACGATGGCACTTCGAGACACCGCGAGCCAGCCGCTGCGGGCCGCGGGCATCCGCTCGACTGAGAGGTGCCATCGCGGCCGGCATCACTCCATCGCCTGGCGCGCGAAGGACTGACTCGAGTCGCTGCCGAGCAAGACGCAAAGTGATCCGACGCCGAGCGGAGTGGCCCTGTGGCACGCGGCCGAGCGCCACTCTGTGACGCTGTATCGCCGCGCGGTACGGAGCGGACTGGCAGACGCGAACGATCCCGCGGTCGAGGCTGCCTTGCAGCAGCGCGGGGCCGGCCAGTCGCTGCCGGCAGAGCTCCGTCGCGAGATGGATCGCGAGCTCGGCGTCTCGCTGGCAGGTGTTCGTATCCACACCGACGCCGTCGCAGGGCACGCCGCGCATGCACTCGACGCCGAGGCGTTCACCGTCGGCGAGGACGTCTTCTTCGCCGACGGTGCGTTTGCCCCCGACACGCGTGCGGGACGAAAGCTGCTCGCCCACGAGCTGACGC
>Ga0308176_10000602_pt1 | contig 22685 bp, 21 predicted proteins | sample PhyCR2_3_FD_203890 | JGI IMG/M metagenome (GOLD analysis project Ga0308176, IMG submission 203890) | Soil microbial communities from UC Gill Tract Community Farm, Albany, California, United States - DLSLS.C.R2 | ecosystem: Environmental > Terrestrial > Soil > Agricultural land | place: USA... | reverse complement strand
GCGAGCCGCTCACCGTCGCCGAGCTCGCCGCGCGCGCAGCGGCGGCCCCGGAAGCAACCTGGGAGGAGGTTACGATCGGCGGATGACCGTCTCGCGGCAGGCCGAGGACGTACGGGCGGCGAAGCCTTACTTCCTGTCCACCTCGCCGCTGAAGGCAGGGCTTCGGCGGCTCGGCAGCATCCTCGCCCTCCTCGCCGTCGACGTCGTCGGGCTGGTGATCGGCCTGTACGCCGCGCTCGTGCTGCGGGCGTACGTCCGCGACTCGCAGTCGGTCATCTGGGGGCTCCTCTGGGACCAGGAGGTCGACTGGCTCACGTTCCTGATCCTGCTCCTCGTCCTGGTCTTCTGGCGCGCGGGGCTCTACGCACCACGTGAGGTGCGTGAGGGAGTGGGCCGAGTGGTCCCGAGCGTGCTCCTGGTCGCCGCGCTCGCGCTCGCCTTCGCGATCGGCACGGGCCAGCACTTCACGACGTTCGGGCTCTACGTCGTCGGCGCGGTTTTCGTCTCGATCCTGATCGCGCTCTTTCGCGCGAGCTACGAACTGGTCACCGGGCTGACGCTGCACGCGATCGGTGTGCGCCGTCGCGCGCTCCTCGTCGGGCCGCCCGATGCGCGGAACCACCTCCGCGACTCGCTCGGTACCAGTCGCGGCGGCATCGCGTACGAGTTCGCGGGCGAGGTCGACCCCGGCTCGGGCGTCGAGGAGGCGCTTGACGCATCGCTGCTCGACGAGATCCTGATCGCCGACACGGGCATCGACGAGAGCCGCCTGCTCGAGATCGTCGAGGCGGCTCATCGCCGCAGCGTGCGCGTCCGGATCGCGCCTCGGACGACCGAGCTCCTCCTCGAACGGGGTCAGTACGTGCCGGGGCAAGGTGTGCCGCTGTTCGAGCTGCGGCCGCCGACGTTTGCGGGCGCGGACTGGGCGACCAAGCGAGTGTTCGACATCGTGATCGCAGCCGTGATCATCGTCGTGGGGGCTCCGGTATGGCTGCTGATCGCGACGGCGGTGAAGGTCACGTCGCGGGGTCCCGTCTTCTACGCGGATCCGCGGGTCGGGCTCGGCGAGCGCGAGTTCCGGATGCTCAAGTTCCGCACCATGGTCGCCGGCGCGGAAGGACGTCAGGCCGAGCTGGAGGAGCGGAACGAAGCCGACGGCGTGCTGTTCAAGATCCGGGATGACCCGCGCATCACGCCCGTCGGGCGTGTCCTCCGCCGGCTGTCGCTCGACGAGATCCCGAACGTCGTCAATGTCCTGCGGGGCGAGATGTCGCTGGTCGGGCCGCGTCCGCTGCCCCTTCGGGACTACGACCGGCTCGCGGCCTGGCATCGGCGGCGGTACAACGTGCTGCCCGGCGTGACCGGCCTGTGGCAGGTGTCGGGACGCTCCGATCTCTCGTTCGACGACCTCGTTCGGCTCGACTTCTACTACCTCGAGAACTGGTCGCTCTGGCTCGACATCTCGATCCTCCTGAAGACGCCTGCCGCGGTGGTCGCGAAGCGCGGAGCCTATTGAGCCGCCGGCTGCGGGCCGACCGCGTGGTGGTCGTCGCGATCCTGACCCTCGTCGGCATCGCGCAGTGGCTACTCCTCGCGCGGATGTTCTCCACCAACCCGTTCTTCGACGAGGGCACGTACCTGCTGAGCCTCGCCGACCTGCGCCACGGGTTCGCGCTCGGGAAGGACGTATTCGCATCGCAGCCGCCGCTCTTCTACGACCTGCTGCGCGCGCTGGCGGTCGTCTTTGAGCCGACCTTGCGCGGGATGCGCGAGGCTACCGCAGCGACGACGCTGATCGTGATTCCGTCGTCGTTCGTCCTCGGCCGTGCGCTCGCCGGCACGCGGGCCGGTCTCGTCGCCGCGGCGATGCTGACGATCGCGCCGCCGTTCCCGCTCTACGGATCGAGGGTCTTCGCGGACACCCCGTCGCTCGCCCTCTGCGCGCTCGCGGTCGCGCTCGCCGCTGTCGGCGCCGCCGAGGGCGCTGCCGTCGTCCTCGCCGCGGCGGTGCTCGTCAAGCTTTCTGCCGTCACCGCGGTCCCGGTCGTCGTCGTGCTGCTGATGCTCGCGCGGGTTTCTTCGACTCGCCTCGTGCGCGCGGCCGGAGCTGCGGCGCTGCTTGTCGCACTCGTCGCGCTCGTGCATCTCTCCGGGCTCTCCGAGATCTGGCACGACGCGGTGGCGTACCACACGCATGCAACCTCGTCGACGGTGAGCCTGTCGAACGGTCACGAGGTGAGGGCCTTCTTCAACGTGCGTACGCCGTTCTTCTGGCTGCTGCTTGCCGCGGCTGGTTGCACGATCGGCGCGTCCTGGCGCGTGCGCTCGCTGTGGCTCTGGCCGGCCGCGGCCGTCCTGCTCGTGGCGACGCACCGGCCACTTCACGAAAACCACCTCTTGACCCTTCCGTTCGCGTTCGCTCCCGCGGTCGGCGTAGGGCTCGGGGCCGGCGTCGCGCGGCTCCGCCGCTTCGAGGTGTCCGCGCTGGCCCTGATCGCGTTCCTCGTCTTCGCGGGGATCGTCCAGCAGGCGCGGAACCTCGATTCGGAGCGCACGCCGGTGGACCCGCGCCTCGTCGCTGCCGCGCACAAGGTCGAGCAGTTGACGCGCCCCGGCGACTTTGTCGTCTCCGATCAGCCGTACGTGCCGGTGCTCGCGCGCCGGCTCGTCCCGCCGGACCTCGTCGATACCGCGAACCTCAGGTTCGAGACAGGGTTCCTGAACGCCGGCCGCATCGAGGCGGCGGCCCGCCGGTACCACGTCCGCGTCGTCGTCGCGGGGCGCGCGTTCCGCGGCCGGCCCACCCTGGAGGCGTGGCTCGCACGAGCCTCCATCTCGAGGGTCGACGTAGGCGACATCCGCATTTACCGCCTTCGGCCCCTAACGGCGCCGTAACCCGCCTCTGAGACACTCCCGGGCATGAAGCTGCTTGTCGCCGCATCCGCGATCGACCTCGACTTCCGCTACGGCTGCACGCCCGCATGGTGGCAGCTTTGGAAGGGCCTGTATGCGGAGGGAGTCGATCTGGTCGTGACCCCGTACCGCGGCCGGCCGATCGAGTCGCCGTGGTGGCGGACGGCCCCGAACCCCACGCACCTCGAAGGCGAGTCGTTCGCGAAGGCGCGCGACCTTACAGCCCGGCTTCGCGGCGACACGCACGTTCGGCGCGCGGAGGACAATCCCGAGGACGGCTTCGGCGACCGCATGACGCGTGAGGCGGTGTGGCGCTTCGTCACGCCGCGGTGGCGGCGACACCTCGACCGGCTGGTCGAGCGGGAACGACCCGACGCCGTCGTCGTCTTCACGATCCCGATGGCGCACCTACGCGGCATCCCCGAGTACCTGCGGCGGCGTCACGGCATCCCGGTCGTCTTCTACGACGGCGACGTCCCGATGAGCCTGCCCGAGTTCGGCGGCATGGACACCGGCTTCAACTGGTACCACCAGGCCGACCCGTCCGAGTACGACATCCTCGTCTCGAACTCCGAGGGCGGGCTCGAGCGCCTCCGCGAGTTGGGGGCGCGCCGCGCGGAGGCGGTGTTCTGGGGAGCCGACCCGGAGTTCTTCGCCCCGCAGCCGGTCGAGAAGTCCATGGATGTGTTCTTCTACGGCTACGGCGACAAGTTCCGGAGGGACTGGATGCACGCGCTCGTCGGCGAGCCGTCGCGGGTGCTACCGGAGGTCGATTTCGCGCTCGGGGGCCGCGACTTTCTCGGCGACGTCGGGAACGCGCGCCAAGTCGGAGACGTGACCTTCAACGCGTTCTCGCGCGCGATCTCGTCCGCCCGGATCAACCTGTGCATTACCCGCCGCTCGCACGCCTCCGTCTATGCATCCTCGTCGTGCCGCCCGTTCGAGCTCGCCTCGGCCGGCGCGGCGATCGTCGCGAACCCGTACGAAGGAGTCGACCGCTGGTTCGAGCCGGGCTCGGAACTGCTCGTCGTTTCCGACACCGAGCAGGCGATCGAGACGTACCGCGAGCTTCTAGCCGACCCGGGCCAGGCTGAGGAGCTCGGCAGGCGCGCGCGCGAACGCGTCCTCGACGAGCACACGTATCGCCACCGTGCGCGTCAGTTGCTCGGCCTGCTCGGCCTGCGGGAGCCTGCCCGTGTCTGAGCGGCCGCGGCGAATCGCGATCGTCCCGGCCTACAACGAGGAGCGGAACATCGGGCGTCTGCTCGATGAGCTGCATGCGTTCGACAGCGAGCTCGACGTCGTGGTCGTGTCGGACGGCTCCGTCGATCGGACCGCTGACGTCGCGCGCTCACACGACGCCTACGTCGTCAGCCTCCCGTTCAACCTCGGGATCGGCGGCGCGGTCCAGACCGGCTTCAAGTTCGCCCGTGACAACGGGTACGAGCTCGCCGTGCGCTGCGACGGCGACGGGCAGCACGACCCCGCGGAGCTGCCGCAGGTGCTGGCGCCCGTCCTCGCCGGCGATGCCGACATCGCCGTCGGCTCGCGGTTCGCCTCGGCCGAGGGCTATCGGTCGTCCCCTGCGCGGCGCGTGGGGATCCGGCTGCTCGCGGTCATCGTCTCTGCGATCGCGCGGCAGCGGCTGACCGACACGACGTCGGGCTTCCAGGCGCTGAACAGGCGTGCGCTCGAGCTCTTCGCCGCCGACTACCCGAACGACTACCCCGAGGTCGAGGGGATGGTCATGACGATCAGGCACCGCTTACGCCTCGTCGAGGTACCGGTTCGCATGCGCGAGCGCGAGCACGGGCAGTCGTCGATCACCGCGCTCCGCTCGATCTACTACATGGCGAAGGTCCTCGTGGCGCTGTTCGTAGGGTTGTTCCGTCGCAGCATCGTGCCGGCGGAGGACGTGTGATCGCCGCGCAGACGCCGCTGAAGGTCTCGTTGGCCGCGACGGCTGCGTCGATCGTCCTCCTGGTCGTCGTCTTCGAGCTGATCCGCTCCCGCCGGCTTCGTGAGCGGTACGCGCTCCTCTGGCTGCTCACGGGACTCGTGCTGCTCGTCCTCTCCGCGTGGCGTGGCGGGCTGAACACGATCGCCGGCTGGTTCGGTGTTCGCGGCTATCCGCCCGCCGTGCTGTTCGCCGTCGGGCTGCTCTTCGTCATCCTCGTGCTCCTGCACTACTCGACGGTGATGTCGCGCCTGTCGGACCAGAGCGTGGTCCTGGCGCAGCGCCTCGCGCTCGTCGAAGAGGTGCTAACGCGCCGTGGCGCCGACGGTGGAGCGGTACCACTCGACCGTTCGGGCGAGACCGTCGCGAAGGGCGGTGCGCGCCTCGAAGCCGAACAGCTTCCGGGCGACTGACGCGTCAAGCTGCCGGCGCGGCTGACCGTTGGGCATCGACGTGTCCCAGATCAGTTCTCCCTCGTAGCCCGTCAGCTCCGCGATCGTCTCTGCGAGCTCGCGAATCGATGTCTCCACTCCGGTTCCCAGGTTGACGGGCGCCGGGGCGTCGTAGCGCTCCGCCGCGAGCACCAGGCCGTCGACGCAGTCGTCGACATAGAGGAACTCCCGCGTCGGCGAGCCGTCGCCCCAGAGCACGACCTCGTCGGAGGCGTCGATCATCTTCCGGATCAACGCGGGGATCACATGCGAGGTCTCGAGATCGAAGTTGTCGCGAGGCCCGTAGAGGTTCGCGGGCAGGAGGTACACCGCGTCGAGCCCGTACTGGTCGCGGTAGGCCTGCGCACCAACGAGCACGGTCTTCTTCGCGACGCCGTACGGGGCGTTCGTCTCCTCCGGGTAGCCGTTCCAGAGGTCGTCCTCGGAGAATGGGACCGGCGTGTGCTTCGGATAGGCGCAGACCGTGCCCGCGAGCACGAGCTTCCCCACTCCTGCGATGCGCGAAAGCTCGAGCACGTGCGCGCCCATCATCAGGTTTGCGTACCAGTAGCGCCCGGGATTGGCGCGGTTCGCGCCGATGCCGCCCACCTCGGCCGCGAGATGGAACACGAGCTCGGGCTCCGTGTCGAGGAACAGGCGCTTCGTGTCGTCATAGCTCGTCAGGTCGTAGTCGCGATGGCGTGCGGCCGTCACGTCGTGTCCGTCCTCGCTGAGCCGCTGCACGAGATGCGAGCCGAGGAAGCCCCCTCCACCGGTGACGAGCACGCGGCTCACGAGGGTGCGCCCACGTTCCCGATCAGCCAGTCGACGCGGCCGAGCCACCGCTCGCGGTTCGCGGCGTACCAGCGGATCGTGCGGAGCACTCCCTCCTCCCACGAAACCCGCGGCTCCCAGCCTGTCTCACGGTGCAGCTTCTCGTACCCGACCCGGAGCGCGAGCACGTCGGTCGAGCCCGGGCGAAGCCTCCGCTCCGTCGTGACCACGTGGCGGTCGGGCCCCCAGAATCCTTCCTCGCTGCCGACGCGAATGATCAGATCGGCCCAGTCGCGCATCGAGATGTTCCCGCCCTGGCCGTAGACGTACAGGTCGCCGGGGATCCCCTCCGCAGCCACCGTGAGATGCCCGCGGACGCCGTCGGTGGTGAAGCAGAAGTCGCGCAGCGGCTCGAGCGCGCCGAGCTCGATCTCGGGACGCGTCAGCGCCTGCGTGATGATCGTCCCGGTCACGTAGCGCGGGTTCTGGCGCGGGCCGTAGTTGTTGAACATGCGCGTGACGACGCCGGGCACACCGTAGGCGTCGTGGTAGTTCATCGTCAGGAAGTCCGCCGCGACCTTCGCGGTCGCGTAGATCGACTTCGGGTTGATCGGGGAGCGCTCGTGCAGGATCAGGCCGCCGAGCTCGTCGTAGTCGTGCTGGTGCGCGACCGACTCGCGGACGTTGCCGTACTCCTCCGACGTCCCGGCGGTGTCGAACTTCTCCAGCTCGACGCCGTGATCGACGATCGACTGCAGCAGGTTGAGCGTGCCGATCGTGTTCGCCATCACGGTCTCGTACGGCCGGTGCCACGACTCGCCGACGTGCGCCTGCGCACCGAGATGGAAGATGTACGGGCGGTCGGGTGCGTTCGCGACGTCGCGCATGAGGTAGTCGATCGACGTCTTGTCGGTCAGGTCGGCAAAAACGACCCGCAGGCGACGCTGGAGGTCCGCGATGTTGTTCAACGCGCCGGAGGACGTCGCGCGGACGAAGGCGATCACCTTCGCGTCGAGATGCACGAGCGCTTCGGTGAGGTGCGACCCCATGAAGCCGTCCGCGCCGGTGACGAGGACAGTCCGGCCCGCGTACGCCTTGCCGTGCTCGTCGCGCAGCGCGTCGAGCTCGTGCCTAGACCACGTCGCTGTATCGTCGCCGGACACGGATGCAGCGTAGTCGGTCAGCCGGAGCCCTCGGCAGCGGGGTCCTCACCGGGATCTCCACCGCGGCGGTCAGCGGGTCGGCCGCGATCCTCGGCGTCATTCTCTCTCGCAAGTTCGGGCACGGCGCGCGCACCGACGGGTTCTTCGCCGCCTACGGCGTCTACCTCGCGGTCGTGCTCGTCGCCGGTGCGCTGCGCGTGATCGTGCTGCCGCGGTTCGTGGCGGCGCGCGTCGAGGAACGGCTCGGGCACGAGGTCGGAGCCTGGACGGTCGGGCTCGCGCTGCCGCTCGGCGCGGTCCTCGTCCTCGCCGTCGCCTGGCCGTCCGGGATCGCTTCGGCGCTGACGTCGAGCCCGGGCGCGCGCGAGCAGGCGGCGGAGCTGTTGCCGTGGGTCGTCCCCTCTGCCGTCGCGCAGGTGTACGGGGGCCTCGTCGCGAGTGCGCTCGCCGCGTTCGACGACTACGTCTCGGCGGCGTTCGGGTTCGCCGCCGGCTCCGTGTGCGGAGTCGCGCTGACGCTCGCGCTCGTCGGCCACGGGGTGATCGCGTTCGGCTGGGGGCTCGCGCTGAACGGCGTGCTCTCGCTCGCAATCCCGCTCGTGCCGCTCCTGCGGCACGGCGCGGTTCGCGCGCCGGACCGCCGGCCCTGGAGCCGCCTGCTCGAGCTCGGGGAAGGCATCGCGCTGCCGATCGCGCTGCAGGGCCTCTACGTGGTCGCCTACCGGTTCGCGTCCGGCCTTGGCGCCGGTCGCGCGACGACGTTCTCGTATGCGTACCTGATCGCTGCGTTCCTGGTCGCCGTCACCGCGACGTCGATCGCGCTCGTTGCGACGGTCCCGCTCGCGCGTGAGGGCGCGACGCCGGAGCGCGTCGCTCGTCACGTCGTCGCAACCGCGTGGCTCTCGCTCGTCCCCGTCGCCGCTGCAGCCGGTGTGTTCGCGCTCGCGGGCCGACCGGTCGTGCAGCACGTGCTCGGTTCGAGTTACGGCGGCGGCACCGGTGCAGAGCTCGGCCGGCTCGTGGGGTACCTCGCCCCCTGGATGGTCGCGTCGATCGTGGTCACGGTCGCCTACCCGATCGTCTTCGTGCGCGGCCGTGCGCGGTGGCTGCCCGCGCTGGCCGCAGTCGCGCTCGGGATGCAGGTGCTCATCGAGTGGGGGGCGCAGGCGGCGTTCGGGCTCGGCGGCGTCGCCGCCGGCCTCGCGCTGACGACCGCAGGAGTCGTCGTCGTTCTCCTCGGCGCGCTGCACGCGCTGCGGCGCACGCTGACAGGCGTCTTCGTCGCTGCTCTCGTGTGCGGCACCGTCGCCCTCGTGACGTTCGGGCTGCCGCGGCTCGTCCTCGGGCCGTTCCTCGCTGCGGTGCTCGGCGTGCTGCTGTACGCAGCCGTGCTCGGCGCGTGGCGTCCGGCGGGGCTCCGCCGTGCATGGGCGTACCTGCGAGCCTTGCAGTAGCGTTCGGCGGCGTGCCCGACCTGAAGACGCTCGTTCGCCGGCTCGGCCGCACCGGTCCGGGCAAGAACCTCGTGCACGCGGCGGTGCTGCCCGACCCGGCGTCGATGCGGTTCCCGAACGTGCGCCGCTGGCCGGACGACATTCGCGGCTTCGAGGATCTCGCGTTTCTCTTCTCGTCGAATCAGCTGAATCACGGCGTCGCGTCGCTGCAGATCGACGAGGCGGCGCTGCTCTACCGCCTTGCCCGCGATGTGCGCGAAGGACCGGTCGCGGAGATCGGGCGCTTCAAGGGCGGCAGCACGTTCGTGTTCGCGACCGCGCTTTCGGCCGGGATCGAGCTCTGGTCGTTCGACTTCCATGTCGCGCTGCGGCCGGACATGCCCGGCGAGGTCCTCGACGCGGAGTTGCGCGCGTCGCTCGAACGCTACGGCCTCGCGTCGAAGGTGCGTCTGCTCGTCGCCGACTCGCGCACCGCGAGCCCTCCGCCGGAGCCCCTCGAGTTGCTGTTCATCGACGGCGACCACAGCTACGAAGGTGCGAAAGCCGACTTCGACCGGTGGAGCGCGTTCGTCCGCCCGGGCGGCCACGTGCTCCTGCACGACGCCGTCGACACCGGCGGCTACGGCAATCACTACCCCGGTGTCGCACGCGCGGTTGAAGAGATCGGGGATGCCTGGGACCGTCAAGCCGGCGCAGGCTCGATCGCGCACCTCGTCAAGCGCCCGTGAAGCTCGCCGCGGTCGTCGTCAATTGGAACGGCGGCGACGACACGCTGGCCGCGATCGCGTCGCTCGACGGCGTGCCGGTCGTCTGTGTCGACAACGGCTCGTCCGACGGCTCGCCCGACGAGATCGCGTCGCGGTTCCCGCAGGTCGACCTGATCCGGACGGGGGTCAACCTGGGCTTCGCGGGCGGCAACAACGTCGGCATCCGGCGTGCGCTGGCACGCGGCGTCGACTGGGTGCTGCTCCTGAACAATGACGCGACTGCGGAGCCCGGCCTCGTCGCCGCGCTCGAGTCGGCCGCGGCCGAGCGGCCGGATGCGGGCGTGCTCGCGTGCGCGATCCTCGGCGCCGACGGGCAGACGGTCCAGTACGCCGGAGCGTCGTTCCGGCCGAAACTCGGCTACTCCGGCCGACTCGAGACGACCGCGAGGAACAGCGTCCACGACGTCGGCCGCGCCGACGGTGCCGCCTTCGCCGTCTCGCGCGCCGCCATCGACCGCGTCGGCCTCCTCGACGAGTCGCTCTTCCTGTACGTCGAGGACGTCGACTGGTCGTTGCGGATCCGCGACGCCGGGTTTGCGATCGTGCTCGTCCCCGGGGCGCGCGTGCGGCATGCCGGCTCGTCGGCGAGCGGCGGCAGCGGCTCGACGACGAACCTGTACTACGACACGCGGAACACGATCGCCGTCTGTGAGCGGCGCGCACCGTTGCCGCGCGGCGCGCGCGGCCTGCGGCGTGCGGTAATCGTCTTCGCGCACCTCGCGCAGGCCGCGCGCCATCCACAGCGTCTCGCCGCGGCGCGGGCGGTCGTCGACGGCTGGCGTGACGCGCGCGCGGGCCGGCTCGGTCAGAGAAGCTCGGCGTAGACCTCGTCGGTCGCCCGCGCGGTCGCGTCCCACGAGAACGACGCCGCACGTGCGAGGCCGCGTGCAGCCCATTCCTCGGGAGCCGCGAGCACGTCGAGGACGGCGTCCGCGATCGACCTCGGGTCACCCGGGTCGAACAGGCGCGCCGCATCACCGACGGTCTCGCGAAGCGGTGCTACAGCCGAGCAGGCAACCGGGCAGCCGCACGCCATCGCCTCGAGCGGCGGCAAACCGAAGCCCTCGTAGAGGGAGGGGAAGACCAGCGCCGACGCGCGCTGCATCAGTGATATGAGCTCGCCCGCGCCGACGTGACCCCGGGCCTCGACTCCGTCGGGCATGCCGCTGAAGTCGCCGCCGCCCGTCAATACGAGCCGCAGGTCCGGCCGGTCACGGCGCACGAGCGCGAATGCCTCGATCAGCCGCGCGTGGTTCTTGTGCGGCCAGCGTCGCGCCGGGTAGAGGACGAACGGCTCACGCTCTGCGGTGCCGGGACGAAGCCGCTCGTGGTCGACGCCGAGCGGCACGACCCGGATCCGAGCCGGGTCGAGGCCGAGCGTCGCGACGGCACGGTCCCGGACGAAACCGCTGATCGTGATCACGCGGCGGGCACGGCGGAGCGACCGGTGCCAGAAGACTGCGCGGAATGCCCGCTCCGCCCGCGGGAACATCTCCGGTAGGTCGAGGTGCTGGAGGTCGTGCAGCGTCACCACGGTCGGCGCGTCGATGCGCGGGACGTCGATCGTAAGCGGGAAGTGGACGACCTTTGCCCCGGCGAGATGTCGCCGGAGCGGCCCGGGGCGGATCTCGGCGCGCGCGAGTGCGAGCAGCCGGCCCGGCGTCGACGCCGACGATGCGTACTCCCGCGCGACGACCTCCGGGAGCCCTTCTCCGCGATCCCGGGCGATCGGCGGCAGCACGACGTGATACTCGTGTCGTCCCTCACGCCCGAGCCCCCGCAGCAGCTCGCGCACGTAGGTCTCGGAGCCGCCGAGCCGCCCGGGCACGAGCGTCAGCAGCGGCAGCGCGATCACGCGCCGATCGTAGTCCCACCGGAGGCCGGGTCCCGCTCACAAAGCCGTAATCCGGCCGCTCTACACTCCCGTCTAGTGACCGAAGAGGCCTCGGACGTCGCCGCGCTCTTCGCGCGGTTGAAGGAGGAGATCCGGGCGGCCGGCCCGCGCGGCGACGGCGTGCCCCCTGCGCAGGTGCGGCTCTCCGTCCGCGACCAGGCCGAGCGTCTCTGGCCGATCTCGGCCGAGCGGCCGATCGTCGGCAAGGGCGGCCCGCTCAAGTCGGTGCTGCGCCGGCTGATGCGCTGGTACGTCGAGCCCGCGTTCGCCGACCAGCGCGCGTTCAACGACGCGGTCATCAAGCTGATCGACGACCTCGACGAGCGCATCTCGCGACTCGAGCCGCGGTCGTGAGAGTCGCCGTCTGCGCGCCCCAGGTGCCATTCGTGCGGGGCGGGGCAGAGCTGATGGCGGAGGATCTCGTCGCCGCGTTGCGCGCGCGCGGTCACGAGGCCGATCTCGTGACCATCCCGTTCAAGTGGTACCCGGGCACGCGCGTGCTCGACCAGGCGTTTCTGTGGCGCCTCGCCGATCTGACGGAGTCCGACGGCCGCCCGATCGATCGCGTGATCGCGACCAAGTTCCCGGCGTATTGCGTGCGCCATCCGAACAAGGTCGCCTGGGTCCTGCACCAGTTCCGCCAGGCCTATGACTACGACCGCACGGAGCTCGGGCAGTTCGACGAGTCGCCCGAGGATCGCGCGACGCGCCGCGCGGTCGAGCAACTCGACGCGGTCGCGCTCGCGGAGGCGCGGAAGGTGTTCGCCACGTCACAGAACGTCGCGGACCGCTTGCGGCGGTTCAGCGAGGTCGAGGCGACGGTGCTGCCGCATCCCCCGCAGGCGCTTCGGTATCGCGAGGCGGAGCAGGAGGGCTTCGTGCTGTCGGTGAACCGGCTCGACCGCGCCAAGCGCATCGACCTCCTGATCGAGGCCGCGAAGCGCCAGTCGTCCCTTCGCGTCGTGATCACCGGCGAAGGGCCCGATCGCGAGCGCCTCGAGCGCCTGGCGTCCGGGCTCAACGGGCAGGTGCGGTTCGCGGGACGTGTCGACGCCGACGAGCTGGCCGATCTCTATGCCCGCAGCCTGGCCGTCTACTACGCGCCGGTCGACGAGGACTTCGGCATGGTCCCCTATGAGGCGTTCCTCTCCGGCAAGCCGGTCATCACCGCGCTCGACGCGGGCGGGCCCCTCGAGGTCGTGCGCGACCGCGAGACCGGGGTGGTCGTTGCTCCCGAGCCGGAGGCGATCGCGCAGGCCTGCGCGTATCTCGCTGCGAACGCAGACGAAGCGAAGTTGTGGGGCCGCGCGGGCCGCGCGATCGCCGAGCGCGTCACGTGGGACGCGTGCGTCGACGCGCTCCTTTCGTGAGATGAAGGTCGCCTACTACTCGCCGCTCCCGCCGTCGCGGTCGGGCATCGCCGACTACTCGGCCCTGCTCCTGCCGGCGCTCCGCGAGCGCATCGAGGTGGTGACCGCCGAGCCGGGGAAGCGCACCCCGGCCGCCGATGTGGCGCTCTACCACGTCGGCAACGATCCCGACGCCCACGGGTGGATCGTCGACGCGCTCCTCAAGCGTCCCGGGCTCGTCGTGCTGCACGAGTACGTGCTGCACCACCTGATCGCCGGAGTCACGATCGGACGGAGGAACGGCCGCGCGTACCTCGACGCGATGGAGCGTGAACTGGGAGTCGCCGGTCGGCTGCTCGGCCTCGGCGTGCTCGACAACCTGCTGCCGCTGCTCTGGGAGACACAACCCGAGCGCTTCCCGCTCGCCGGACCGGTCCTCGACCGCGCACACGGGCTCATCGTCCATTCCGCGTACGTCGCCGATCGCGCGCGCGCGGCCGGCTACGAAGGGCCGCTGTGGCGCATCCCGCACCCGGCATGGCCGATGACAGCGGTCCCGTCCGCGAGCGACGTCTCCGGCGAGCCCCTCGTCGGCTGCTTCGGGTTCCTCAACATGAACAAGCGGATCCCGGAGCTGCTCGAGGCGTTTGCCTCGTTCCGGCGAGACCGGCCGGGCGCGCGGCTGCTCCTCGCGGGTGGTGCGGCGGAGCGGTTCGACGTGCAGCGCCGGCTCGAGCGACTGGGCCTCACCGAGGGCGTCGATCGCATCGACTACGTGCCGGAGGACCGGATGTGGTCGCTGATGGCGGCGTGCGACGTGCTCGTGAACCTTCGCTACCCGACGATGGGCGAGACGTCCGGGTCGGTCATCCGGGCGCTGTCGCTCGGGAAGCCGCTCGTCGTGTCGGACGTCGGCTGGTTCAGCGAGTTGCCGGACGACGTCGTGCTCAAGGTCCCGGTCGGCGACATGGAGGTCGATGTCCTTCGTGCGGCGCTCGACGTCGCTACAGACCACGGCACAGCGCTTGGCTCGGCGGCGCGCGGCTATGTCGAGCGCGAGCACGCGCTCGGGAAGGTGGCGGACCGGTATGTCGAGGCGATCGAGGTCTCAGCCGGCGGCGACGCCGTGCGCGACGCGGTCCTCTGGCGGGTGGCGGACGCCGCTGCCGCGGCCGGGATCTCCGACGTCTCCGCCCTCGCGCGCGAGCTGCGCGAGTCCGGGCTGGCATGAGCACGGTCGGGCTCGCGCGAGGCGCCCGCGCCCGCGCGGTCGCGGTGCCCGCACGCGTCTGGGTCGCGGGGATCGTCGTCTGCTCGGCAGCGGTTCGCATCGCCCTCGCGCACCGGATGGTCGCGCCGTGGATCATGGTCGACGAGCTCATCTACTCCGAGCTCGCGAAGTCCCTCGCCGGGCACGGCCGGTTCCTCGTGCGCGGAGTGCCGTCGACGGGCTACGGGTTCGTGTACCCCGCGCTGATCGCACCGGCGTGGCGCCTGCACGGTGCGATTCCGGATGCGTATGCGACCGCGAAGCAGATCAACGCGGTGGTCATGTCGATCGCCGCGGTGCCCGCGTATGCCCTTGCGCGGCGGCTGCTCGCGATCGGGCCGTCACTCGCCGTCGCGGTGCTCACCGTGCTCATCCCGTCGATGCTCTACACCGGCACCCTGATGACGGAGAACGCGTTCTACCCGCTCTTCCTGTGTGCGTGTCTCGCCCTCGTGGTGATGCTCGAGCGGCCGACCGCGCTCCGGCAGGTGGGCGTGCTCGTCGTGTGCGCGGCCTGCTTCGCGACGCGCGCGCAGGCAATCGCGCTCTTCGGCGCCGCAGTCCTGGCGCCCGTGTTGCATGGGCTCTTCGAGCGCGACCTTCGCGTCCGTCTGCGGCGGTTTGCGGTCCTGTACGGAATCGTCGGGGCCGGGATCGCGCTCGCGCTGGCCGTGACGGTCCTGCGCGGCCGCTCGCCGCTGTCACTGCTCGGTGCGTATCGCGCCGCGACCGGCGCCGGCTACAGCGTCGGCGACGTCCTTCACTACATCCTCTGGCACGTCGCGGAGCTCGATCTGTACGTCGGCATTGTCGGCTTCGCCGCGCTGCTCGCGCTCTGGCTCGCGCCGCAGGCGGCGTCTCCCGCTGCGCGCGCCTACGCGGCGGCGACGCTGCCGGTCGTCGTTCTGCTCGTCGTCGAGGTGGCGATCTTCGCCTCACGGCAGTCGTTCCGGATCGAGGAGCGAAACGACTTCTATCTCACCCCGCTCTTCCTCGTTCCGCTGGTCGGGCTCGCCGTCGGAGCGCTTCCCCGGCGAGGCCGGGCCGTGCTGGTCGCAGCACTCGTCGCGGGTGTGCTGCCCGTTGCGATCCCGTTCGGGCGGTTCGTGAACCCCTCGGCCGTCTCCGACACGCTCGGGCTGATGCCGTGGTGGTGGCTGCAGGACCAGGGCGTCCACTTCGGGCCGCTCCGGCTCGTCGCGCTCGGGGTGGGTTTGGTCGCCGCTTCCTCCTTCGTGCTCCTCCCGCGACCCGTGCTCTCCTCGCTCGTGCTCGCCACGGGCGTGTACTTCGTCCTCGTCTCCGTCGTCGCCGAGAACGGCCGGCACGGCATCCGTCAGGCATCCGCCGGCGGTCTCTGGGCCGGCATCCGCAAGGCGCACCCAGACTGGATCGACCGCCGCATCGGCCGTGGCGCCGACGTCGCGTTCCTCTGGCACTACACGGGTGAGACGCGACCGCTCTGGAACAACGAGTTCTTCAACCGGAGCGTCGGGACGGTCTACACCGTCGACGGTCCGGACGCCGCCGACGGCGGCCTCCCCGAGACCCCTGTCCGCGGCCGCGGTGACGGGACGCTCGTCACCGCGGCCGGCCGCGTGCCGGTCGTGCGCTACGCGGTCTCGTACGCCGACATCGCCGGCACGGTGCTCGAGCGGGACCCCGGCATCGGGCTCGCGCTGTATCGGGTCGATGGGCCGCTCGTCATCCTCACTCGCGTCGACGGCGTCTATCCGGACTCATGGGGCGGGCGGAAGGTCTCGTACCGCCGCAACCGCTGCTCTGGCGGGACGCTGACCGTGCGGCTCGGGACCGATGAGCATCTCTTCACACGTCCGCAGCTCGTGACGGCGCGAGAGGAGGGACGCGTCGTCGCCGACGTGCTGGTCGTTCCCGGCGCGCAACCGACCCTCGAGGTTCCGCTCTCCCCCGATGCCGCGGGGAAGTGCGTGGTCGACTTCACGGCAGCGATCACGCGCGTGCCTGCGCGTGTCCAGCCCGGCAGCACCGACACCCGCCGGCTCGGTGCGCACTACTTCGCTTTCGACTACTCCGCGCCATGAGGATCGCCTTCGACGTGTCGCCGCTCTCGCACGATCCGACCGGCGTGAACAACTACATCCGCGGCTCACTCGCCGGGCTCGCCGAGGTGGCGCGCCCGCGCGGCCACGAGATCGTCGCGTTCGCGCCGACCTCGCCGGCTGGAAGCCACAAGATTCGTCGTGCGCTCGCAGGCGTCGACGTCGAGATGCGGCTCTTGCCGGTCCCGGCGGCACACGTGATCCGGACCGGGTGGTCGCGGCTTGCGCATCCGTCTGCAGAACGTTTCGTCGGGCCGTTCGACGTGCTGCACTTCAGTGACTGGATGTACCCGCCGCAATCGAACGGCGTTCGGGCGACCACCATCCACGACCTCGTCCCGCTCCATCACCCCGAGTGGACGACGTCGCGGACGCACTCGATGCACACACGCAAGTACCGGAACGCAGCGGCAACCTGCGACGTCGTCTTCGCGAACTCCGTGTTCACCGCCGACGACGTCGCGACGACGCTCGCCTTTCCCCGCGAGCGCGTCGTCGTCGCCCATCCGGGGATCGGTGCGGATTATGTCCCCGAAGGAGAGCGTGCCGATCTCGGCGCGCCGTACGTCCTGACGGTCGCGACGCTCGAGCCGCGGAAGAACCTCGGCACGCTGGTCGAGGCGTTCGACCTCCTCGCCGGCGACGACGTCCTGCTCGGCGTCGTCGGCGGCACGGGCTGGGGTGAGCAGCCGCAGCTCGACCGTCCCGGAATCGTCAGGCTTGGGCGCGTGACCGACCAGGAACTCGCTCGTCTCTATCGCGGCGCAGCCGCCGTGGTCTACCCCTCGCGATTCGAAGGGTTCGGGATGCCGATCACGGAGGCGATGGCGTCCGGCGCGCCGGTTGTCGCTTCGGCTCACAGCTCGATGGACGAGGCGAGCGGCGACGCCGCGGTGCGCGTCGACCCGGACGACGCCGAGTCGATCGCGGCGGGCATCCGCGACGCGCTCGCCCGTGGGGCGGAGCTGCGCGCGGCCGGGCTCGAGCATGCGCGCACGTTTTCGTGGCGACGCACCGGCGAGGCGTTCCTCGAAGGATACGAGCGATTCGCGTAGCGATCGACACGACTCCGCTGCGCCAGACGCGCGCAGGGACCGCACGATACGTGCGGGGGCTGCTCACGCACCTCGAGTTGCAGCAGGTGTCGTTCCCCGCCGACTCGCGCGCGGCGACGCTCGTTGCAGATCTCGCCTGGTACCCGCGGCTCTCCACCGATGCCGACGTCCTTCACTGCCCGACATTCCGCGGACCGTTCCGCGCGCGCCGGCCGATCGTCGTCACGGTGCACGACCTCGCCGTGCTCCGGCATCCCGAGTGGTTCAACCGGTGGACGGCGACGTACTCGCGGTACGCCGTCCCGCGCGTCGTCGCCGCGGCGACGCGCGTGATCGCGGTGTCGGAGTTCACCGGCGGCGAGCTCCAGGACCTCCTGCATGTGCCGGCGGAGAAGATCCAGGTCGTGCCGAACGCGATCGAAGACGTCTTCACCTCCACGGGCCCTCCGGCGCCCGGCGACTACGTGCTCGCCGTCGGCACGCTCGAGCCACGCAAGAACCTCGAGCGGATCGCCGCTGCGGTCGAGTGCGAGCTGCGCGTCGTCGGGACATCCGGGTGGGGCGACGTGCAACTGCCGAAGAACGTGACGCAACTCGCCGACGTCGACGACGCCGAGCTCGCGGCGCTCTACCGCGGCGCCCGCTGCCTCGTGTACGCGTCGCTCTACGAGGGGTTCGGGATTCCGGTGGCCGAGGCGCTCGCATGCGGTTGTCCGATCGTCACGTCGCGCGGCTCGGCGATGACGGAGATCGCCGGCGACGACGCGACGTACGTCGATCCGCTCGACGTCGAGTCCATCCGCGACGGCATCGCGCGCGTCACGCGTCCCGAGCCGAGGCGCGTCGCGGGCTGGCGCGAGGTGGCGGAGCGGACGTGGCAGGTATACGAGGAGGCGATCGCGTGATCGTTCTCGACGCCGACGTCCTTGGGCGTGGCCGTACCGGCGAGGAGACGTATGTCCTGAACCTGCTCCGGTCCCTCCCATCGGTCGCGCCGGATCTGTCGTTCGGCGCCGTCACGCGTCACCCTGAGCTGGTGCCCGAGCCGGTAGAGGCGATCGCCCTCCCGGCGCGCTCGCAGGAGGCGCGCATGGCCTGGTCGCTGCCGCGCCTGCTGCGGCGGATCCGGCCGCAGCTCCTCCACGTCCAGCACGCGCTGCCGCTCGGGTGGCGCGGCCGTTCGGTCGTGACGCTGCACGACCTCCATTTCGAACGGCATCCACAAGTGATGTCGGTCGTCGACCGCCTGACGTTCAAGGCCGTGGTTCCGCGGGCCGCGCGGCGCGCCGATCGCGTGATCGCGGTTTCGGAGCGCACGAAGCGTGACGCAATCGAGCTCTACGGGATCGCTCCCGAGTCGATCGCCGTCGTGTCACACGGTGTCGATCCCGCGTTCGGCCCTGGAGACGTCGCGGGTGGCGGTGGGTTCGTCCTTTTCGTCGGGGCGATCCAGGAGCGGAAGAACCCGGCGGCCGCTCTCGCGGCCGCCCACGCGGCGGGGCTCCCGCTCGTCGTCGTCGGGCCGAAGAAGGACGCCGCGCTCGCGTCGCGGCTCGCCGCGGACGGCGCCGACGTACGGGGCTTCGTCCCGCAGGACGAGCTCGCCGGGTTGTACCGCGCCGCGGAGGCGCTCGTGCTGCCGTCGCACTACGAGGGGTTCGGGATTCCGGTGCTGGAGGCAATGGCGAGCGGCACCCCCGTGGTGTGCTCCGACGACCCGGCGCTCCGCGAGGTCGCGGGCGACGCCGGGATCTACGGCGACCTCACCGCGGGGATCAGTCGCGCACTCGCCGAGCGCGAGCGGTTCGCGCGCGCCGGCCTCGAGCGCGCCCGTTCCTTCACGTGGGCCGAGGCGGCGCGCCGCACTGCCGACGTGTACCGGCAGGTGCTGTCGTGAAAGTCGCGGCGGTCGTCGTCTCGCACGGGCATCCGGACGAGCTTGCGCGCTCGCTGCCGGTGTTGACCGCTCAGGTCGACGAGGTCGTCGTGATCGCGAACGTCCCGGGCTCCGTCCCGACCGGCGTCGAGGCTCTGCACAACGCCGAGCCGCGCGGGTTCGCCGCGAACCTGAATGCGGGGTTCGCGCGCACGACGACAGAGCTGCTCGTCATGGCGAACCCCGACGCGATTCCTGCGGACGGGGCCGTCTCGGCGCTGCGGACGTTCATGGAGGCGCATCCGCGGTGCGGCGTGGCCGGGCCGCGAATGGTCTTCCCGAGCGGCGCCTGGCAGCCGTCCCGGCGTCGCTTCCCGACCATCACCGGGACGGTCGTCCGGCGGACACCGCTCCGCTTCGTCGTCCCCCAACGGCGGCACTTCCACCTCGACGAGGCGCCGCCCGACACGCCGGTGCCCGCCGACTGGATGCTCGGCGGATTCCTGATGCTCCGCCGTGCGATGCTCGACGAGCTCGGGGGATTCGACGAGGGCTTCCGCCTCTACGGCGAGGACATCGACCTGCAGTACCGCGCCTCCAAGGTTGGCTGGGAGCGCTGGTATGTGCCCGCAGCCGTGGTCACGCACGAGCACAAGGCCGAGACGGACAAACGCTGGCTGACGCGGCGCACGCTCTGGCACTGGGCCGGTGTTGCGCGGTTCGTCCGGAAGCATCCGGAGAGGCTGCGCGCGCTGTGAGCGAGCGCGAGCTGCTCGCGAAGTACGACGCGGTCGCCGAGCACTACAGCGCCCACGACTACGCGAACGCGGAACGGTACTACGCGCGCCGCGCGGAGCTCGTCGCCGCCGAGCTTCCCAGAGGCTCGACGCTGCTCGACTTCGCGTGTGGTGACGGTGGGCTCGGCCGTCAGCTCGTCGCCCGCGGGATCGACTACCACGGTCTCGACGCGAGCGAACGCATGGTCGAGGTCGCGCAGCGCTCGCTCGGCGCACGTGTCGCGCACGCCGGCTTCGACCACGTGCCCGCCGAGCCCGTCGACGCGACGACGATCTTCCGGTCCCTGTACCTCGTGCCGGACCGCTTGGGGTTCATGGAGCGCGCCCGTTTGTTCACGCGTCGCCGCCTGATCTTCGACTTCGACCCGCGCGCGTACGACCGCGACGCGGTGCTCGGCGATCTCCGGCGCGCGGGGTGGACGCCGGTGTGGGTGCGACCGTTCCTGCAGCCGCAGCGACACGAGCTGCCCGCGCCGTTGCAGTCGGTGCTGCACGCACTCGAGCCTCTTCCCGGAGCCCGCGTGCTGACGCGCGTTCGCTTCCCGCTGCTCGTCAGCGCTCGCTGAACGCGAACCCGACCTGCGCGCCGAGGTAGCGGTTGTCGCCGATGTTGTAGTCGACCGGGTGGAAGAGCGGAGTCGCGGTGACCTGCACCGCGAACGGCGGTGCGATCCGGAGCGTGAAGTCTTTCGCCGTGCAGTTCGGGACGACGAGATGCCGGCTGTAGGTGATGCGCTTCAACGTCGGGGCGTTCTGGGAGTTGAGCTCGAGCGGCCCCGCCCGGACGGTGACGTGGACCGGCGCGACGCCGGAGGGGCAGAACCCGCGCCGCCCGATGCTCGCGTGCAGCGTGCCTGTCGCGCTCCCAGGGCCGAAGTACGCGAACGTGCCTGCTGCCACCGGGTCGTCGCTCGTTCCCTGGATCCAGCCGTCGGAAGAGATCCCGTAGGACGCCACGTGCAGCGAAAGCGGATGCATCGCCCTGCGGAGGGTGTATCCCGGCCGCTGCGCGACGATGCGGCCGACGAGCTCGACGCGATCCGTGGTCAACACGTACGGCTGTCCGGCATCGGACGAGAGGGCTCCCCGCCGGCTGTGCAGGTCGGGTGTGAGGGTCGGGCCGGGGCCCGGCGCCGTGCCGTCGAGCGACCAGACGTTCTTCACGTTGCGATTCCAGAACTCCATGAGGTTCAGGCCGAGCGCGTCGCCGCCGGAGATGTCCTGCCCCACGAACGTGACGCCGCGACCGCCTGCAGCCTGGTCGACCCAATCGAGTGGCTGTGGCAGGTTCTGCGCGTACGTCTTGGACGCGATCGCCGACCCACGCGAGCTCGTCACCTCCGCCGCCGTCATCATCGCGAACGCCGCCGCAGCGGTCAGGGCGAGAACGAGGTGCGTCGTGCGGCTCTCGCGTCTGAGGTGCGCGAGCACGATGACCGCAAGCAACAGGGCGCAGCAGATTAGGAGTGCGCCGCGGATCGTCGGCTGATCCCAGTGGAACGCGCGGTTCGCCATCGCGGCGATTCCATACCCCGGCGCCTCGAAATACGGGAAGTCGAGCTGGTAGCCGTAGTGGAGGACGAGCCACGCGGTGCTCGCCCAGGCCGCCAGCGACGCGACGAGCGAGCGGCGGCGCTCGCACAGCCAGATCGCCGTGCCGACGATGAGGAGCGGCTGGACGTAGATCAAGTTGCGCTCCTCGACGCGCGTCGCGAACACCGTCGAGAGGTACGCCGCTTTCACGCCGGTGTAGAGCCACGTCGCGACGAGCGCCGGCGCCGTGAAGGCGGCGAACGCGCGCCAGGCAGGATCGGCGCGTCGGCCCGGAAGGTGCAGTGACGCCAGGCCGCCGACGAGCGGCAGCAGGCCGAGGCCCAAGGCGAGCGCCGACGCCGACTCCATCCCGAGTGTCCACAGGCGGCCCTTCCACTGGTGCGTGACGGTCGCCCACTCCTGCGAGTGACCGCCGAACGCCTGATTGAGGACGAAGAACGCTGCGACTGCGGTGACGAGGACCGCGATCTGGCCGGCTAACCCGATGCGGTTCCGTGCCCGCGACCCGGCAGGGCTGCTGAGCCACGCGATCGAGGCCGCCGCGACGGCAGCGACGGGCACGACGACCAGCTCGCCGCGCACGAGTGGCGCCGTCAGGTCGGCTACGGCCGCCGCGACGATCCACCACCGGCCGCCGCGCGCGAGTGCGCGTATCGTGAGATACGCGCAGAGCGCGAACCACGGCCAGGCGACGACTTCGGGGAGCAGGAACGGGGCGTAGTAGAGCCCGGTCGTGCAGAGCGTGGCGAGCGCGGCGAGGAAGGCGACCCGCGCCCGGACGAGCATGCGTGCAAGTAGGAACGTCGGAACCGCGGCGAGCGCCATCAGGATCGTATCGACGTACTTGATCGCCGAGTACGCCGACCTCGTCGAGTGGATCCACCACAGCGGCGCGATCACGTACGGGTAGACGGACTTGAACGGCACGGGCTCGCCGCGGCGTGCGGCGTGGCCCGTGTCCGCGATCGCCCGGGAGATCTGCGTCCACTCGAGCTCGTCGCCGAAGATCGTCGGCGACTTCCGGATCGACGCCTGCCAGAAGAGAAGCGCGAGAAACCCGAGGATCGCCAGGGCATACGGGATCGCCGCGAGAAAGCGGTCGGAGGCGGAACGGGTGTCGGTCACTCGGAGCCTGCGCCGAGGATCACGCGTGGGTCGAGATCGATCTCACGCCGCACGAACTTGCAGTCGACCTGGTGCTTCTCCGCTACCTGGACGATCTGATCGAGCCGGTCTGCAGGCGCGTCGGGAATCGTCACAAGGACGATGTCCGGGCGCTTGCGTTCGTGGATGCGGTCGAGCTCGTGCGAGGCGCCGAGCACCGGCACTCCTGCGATCCGCCGCCGCCGG
>Ga0308176_10000601_pt1 | contig 22729 bp, 13 predicted proteins | sample PhyCR2_3_FD_203890 | JGI IMG/M metagenome (GOLD analysis project Ga0308176, IMG submission 203890) | Soil microbial communities from UC Gill Tract Community Farm, Albany, California, United States - DLSLS.C.R2 | ecosystem: Environmental > Terrestrial > Soil > Agricultural land | place: USA... | reverse complement strand
CCGCCAAGCCCAACATCCTCTTCATCCTCGTAGACGACCTCGGCTACGGCGACGTCGGTGCCTTCTGGCAGAACGCCCACCGCAAAGGCCAGCCCGCACTCAAGACCCCCTCCCTCGACCGCCTCGCCGCCGAGGGCACCATGCTCACCAGCCACTACTGCGCCTGCCCCGTCTGCGCCCCCTCCCGCGCCTCGCTCCTGCTCGGCCTCAACCAGGGACACTGCCCCGTCCGCGACAACCAGTTCGACAAGCCCCTCCCCCCCAGCCACACCCTCGCCACCGTCCTGAAACAAGCCGGCTACTACACCGCCGCAATCGGCAAGTACGGCCTCGGCGGCACCGAGCCCCCCTGGCCCGGCCACCCGCTCGACCGCGGCTTCGACGAGTATTACGGCTTCATGCGCCACGGCGCCGCCCACGACCACTACGCCGGCAACAACGGCGCCATCTTCGACGGCAAAAACCCCGTCACCACCGGCATCGACAAGGCCTACGACACCGACCTCTTCACCGCCCGCGCCAAACGCCTCATCATCGACCGCGCCCAACAGCACAAGGACCAGCCCTTCTTCCTCTACCTCGCCTACACCCTCCCTCACTTCAAAATGCAGCTCCCCGCCGGCCCCTACCCCAAAGGCCTCGGCCTCAAAGGCGGCATCCAGTGGCCCCTCGACCTCGCCTCCGCCAACCCCGACTCCTACTACTACCCCGAGTTCAAAAACCAGAACTGGCCGGACAACGAGAAACGCCACGCCTCCATGGTCCGACGCCTCGACCAGTGCATCGGCGACGTCCTCCAGACCCTCACCGACCTCGCCATCGACAAGGACACCCTCGTCGTCTTCTCCTCCGACAACGGCCCCCACAACGAAGGCAACGACCCCCGCTTCTTCGCCTCCTGGGGCCCCTTCGACGGCATCAAGCGCGACCTCTTCGAAGGCGGCGCACGCGAGCCCACCATCGCCCGCTGGCCCGGCAAAATCCCCGCCGCCAAAACCTCCGACGAGGTCAGCGTCCACTACGACTGGATGCCCACCTTCGCCGAAGTCGCCGGCCTCCCCAGCCCCGCCTGCTCCGACGGCGTCTCCCTCCTCCCCACCCTCACCGCCCACCCCGACAAGCAGCGCCACCACCCCTACCTCTACTACGAGTACGAAGGCCCCATGACCGGCCCCGTCACCAAGGACATCCTCGCCCGCAAAGGCTATCAGAAGCGCGGCCAGGAACAGGCCGTCCGCATCGGCAACTTCGTCGGCGTCCGCTACGACATCCAAAGCCCCAACGACCCCCTCAAGCTCTTCAACGTGGTGGCCGACCCCCACGAAGACCACGACCTCAGCACCAACCCGCAACACCAGCCCCTGATCCGCCAGATGACCGCCTTGCTCGTCACCGCCCGCAACCGCGACGCCTCCGCCAAGCGCCCCTACGACCAGGTCCCCATGCCCGCCGTCGAAACCCCGCCGCAAACCGGCGGCCTCACCGTCCGCACGTTCGAAGGCCAATGGCCCTGGCTCCCCGACTTTCGCGCCTTGCACCCGGCAAGGACCGAGACCGCGGCCGGGTTTATTGTCAGCGCATTAAATACAACCACTCCCGCCGGCGTCGAATTCACCGGCTCCGTCCGCGTCCCCGCCGAAGGCGAATACACCTTCACCGTCCAATCCGACAGCGGCGCCGACCTGTGGGTCCACGACGCACTGATTGTAGACGACGACTACACCCACAACGGCTCGCCCAGGACCGGCTCCGTCCTCCTCGCCGCCGGCTGGCACCCCATCCGCCTCGCCTACCGCCATGATCCGGCCAAGGGCCAACCCGTTTTGAAGGTCACGTTAAAAGGACAGGAAGGAGAAGCCCATGAAATCGGGGGGAACGACCTGGGTCACGCGGCTACCGCCAACGGCAGCCACTGAGCGCTACGCCTGCGGCGCCACCGGCATCAGCCGCCCGAACATCCGCCGCCTCAGCCCCTCGAACCACAGCCGCAGCCGGTCCAGGTACAGGTACACCACCGGCGTCGTGTACAGCGTCAGCATCTGGCTGAAGATCAGCCCGCCGATGATCGTGATCCCCAGCGGCTTTCGCAACTCCGACCCCACCCCCGTCCCGACCGCCAGCGGCAGCGCCCCCAGCAGCGCCGCCATCGTCGTCATCGTGATCGGCCGAAACCGCAGCAGGCACGCCTTGAAGATCGCCTCCCGCGGCCCCAGACCCATCGTCCGCTCCGCATCCACCGCGAAGTCGATCATCATGATCGCGTTCTTCTTCACGATCCCGATCAGCAGCACGATCCCGATCAGCGCGATCACGCTCAAATCCGTCCGGCACAGCAGCAGCGCCAGCAGCGCCCCGACCCCGGCCGAAGGCAGCGTCGAGAGGATCGTGATCGGGTGGACGTAGCTCTCGTAAAGAATCCCCAGCACGATGTACACCGCCGCCAGCGCCGCCAGGATCAGGATCGGCTCGTTCGCCAGCGAAGACTGAAAGGCCTGCGCCGTCCCCTGAAAGCTCCCGTGGATCGTCGCCGGCAATCCCATCTCGCGCTCCGCCTGCTCCACCTCTCCCACCGCGTCCCCCAGCGAGTAGCCGGGCAGCAGGTTGAACGAGATCGTCACCGCCGGGAACTGCCCCTGGTGGTTCACCGCCAGCGGCGTCGCCCCGGTCGTGTACCGGCAGAACGCGCTCAGCGGCACCATCGACCCGTTGCCCGCCCGCACGTAGATGTACTTCAACCCGTCGGGATTCTGCCAGAACCGCGGCTCGGCCTCCATCACCACCCGGTACTGGTTGAGCTGCGTGTAAAGAATCGACACCGGCCGCTGCCCGAATGCGTCGTAAAGCGTGTCGTCGATCGCCTGCGGCGTCAGCCCCAGTCGCGCCGCCGTGTCGCGGTCGATCGTCAGCGTCGCCTGCAAGCCGCGGTTCTGCTGGTCGATGTTCATGTCCGCCACGCCCGGCAGCGTGCGCAGCCGCTCCAGCAACTGCGGCGCCCAGTCGGCCAGCTCCTGGAAGTTGTCCCCCTGAAGCGTGTACTGGAACTGCGCGCTGGTCGAGTGCCCGCCGACGCGCACGTCCTGCGTGGACTGGAGGAAGAGCGTCGCGCCGGGGATCCGCGCCAGCTTCCCGCGCAGGCGCGAGATGATCTCGTCGGCCGACGCCTTCCGCTCCTCCGGCGACTTGAGCCCGATGAACATCCGCGCCGAGTTAAGCGACCCGTACCCCCCGGTGAACGCGACCACCGTCTCGACGGCCGGGTCCTCGCCGACCACGTTGGCGTACTGCTTGAGCAGGCGCTGCATGGACTGGAACGACGTGCTCTGGTCCGCCTGGATCGCGCCCGAAAGCCGCCCCGTGTCCTGCTGCGGGAAGAAGCCCTTGGGGATCACCACGTAGAGATAAATGTTCAAGGCGATCGTCGCCGCCATCACCAACATCGTGACCACCGGGTGCCGCAGGCACACCGCCAGCGACCGCTCGTACACCGCGAGCACCGCGTTGAACGCCCACTCGCTGAACCGGTAAACCAGCCCGTGCCGCTCCCTGTGACCGGGGAGCTTCGGCCGCAGCAGCACGGCGCACATCATCGGCGTGGTCGTCAGCGAGATCACCATCGACACCGCGATCGCCACCGACAGCGTCACCGCGAATTCCCGGAACAGCCGCCCCACGATCCCCCCCATCAGCAGGATCGGAATGAACACCGCCACCAGCGACAGGCTCATCGAGATGACCGTGAACCCGATCTCCTTCGCGCCCTTCAGCGCCGCCTCCCTCGCCGGCATCCCCTGCTCGAGGTAGCGCATGATGTTCTCGATCACCACGATGGCGTCGTCCACCACGAACCCCGTCGAGATCGTCAGCGCCATCAGCGAGAGGTTGTCCAGGCTGTACCCGCACAGGTACATCACGCCGAACGTCCCGATCAGCGAGATCGGGACGGCCACGCTGGGGATGATCGTCGTCCGCACGTCCCGCAGGAACACGAACACCACCAGAATCACCAGCAGGATGGAGATGCTCAGCGACAGCTCGACGTCGTGGACCGACGCGCGGATCGTCTTGGTCCGGTCCAGGCTCACCGACAGCTTCATGCCCGCCGGGATCTCCGCCTGGAACTGTGGCATCAGCTCCAGGATGTGGTCCACCGTGTCGATGATGTTCGCGCCCGGCTGGCGGTAAACGATCAGCATCACGGCCGGCTCCCCGTCCACGTACCCCGCCGCCCGGATGTCCTCGACCGAGTCCGTCACCGTCGCCACGTCCGACAGCCGCACGGCGTTGCCGCGCTCGTAGGAGATGATCAGCGGCTTGTACTGCTCGGCCTTGAGGACCTGGTCCGTCGCGGTGATGGACCAGGTGCGCCCGTTCCCGGTGATCTGCCCCTTCGGCCGGTTGGCGTTCGCAGCGGAAAGCGCGCCGCGCACGTCCTCCAGCGACAGCCCCATGTTGTTGAGGGTCGTCGGGTTGACGTCCACGCGCACCGCCGGCAGCGCGCCGCCGCCGACCGTCACCTGCCCCACGCCGTCCACCTGCGACAGCTTCTGCTGAAGGATCGACGCCGCCACGTCGTACATCCGCGCCTTGTCGTACGTCCGCGAGGTCAGCGCCAGGATCATGATCGGCGAGTCCGCCGGGTTCACCTTGCGGTAGGTCGGGTTGTTGTGCAGGTTCGTCGGGAGCTGCCCGCGCGCCGCGTTGATCGCCGCCTGCACGTCGCGGCTGGCGGCGTCCACGTTTCGGCTCAGGTCGAACTGGAGCACGATCGACGTGTTACCCTGCGAGCTCTGCGACGTCATCTCCGTGACGCCCGCGATCCGCCCGAACTGCCGCTCCAGCGGCGTCGCCACCGCCGACGCCATCGTCTCGGGGCTCGCCCCCGGCAGGTTCGCCTGCACCTGGATGGTCGGGAATTCCACCTCCGGCAGCGGCGAGACCGGCAGCAGCACGTACGCGATCGCCCCCGCCAGCGCGATCGCCGCCGTCAGCAGCCACGTGCCCACCGGCCGGCGGATGAACGGCGAGGACATGCTCATACGGCTTGGGCCCCCACCGGCTCGCTATCGGCCGGCTCCTCCTCGGCCTCGCGGACCGGCGGCGCGCCCCCCTTCGGGCGCCGCGCCAGCCGCTTGGCCAGACGGTCGAACGCCAGGTAAATCACCGGCGTCGTGTACAGCGTCAACACCTGGCTGAAGATCAACCCGCCGATGATCGTAATCCCCAGCGGGCGCCGCAGCTCCGACCCCACGCCCCTCCCCAGCGCCAGCGGCACCCCGCCGAGCAGCGCCGCCATCGTCGTCATCATGATCGGCCGGAACCGCAGCAGGCACGCCTGGAAGATCGCGTTCAGCGGCGTCTGCCCGTGCTCGCGCTCCGCCTCCAGCGCGAAGTCGATCATCATGATCGCGTTCTTCTTCACGATCCCGATCAACAGGATGATGCCGATCAGCGCGATGACGCTCAGCTCCTCGTGGCAGATCAGCAGCGCCAGGATCGCCCCCACGCCCGCCGAAGGCAGCGTCGAGAGGATCGTGATCGGGTGGATGTAGCTCTCGTACAGCACCCCCAGCACGATGTACACCGTCACTAGCGCCGCCAGGATCAGCAGCGGCTCGTTGGAGAGCGACGACCGGAACGCCTTGGCCGTCCCCTGGAACTCCGCCTGGACGCTCGGCGGCATTCCGATCTCTGCCTTGGCGGCATCGATCGCCCGCACCGCTTCGCCGAGCGACACGCCCGGCGCCAGGTTGAACGACACCGTGACCACCGGGAATTGCCCCTGGTGGTTGATCGCCAGCGGCGCTGTCTTTTCCTCCACCCGCACCACCTGGCTCAGCGGGACGGACCCGCCGCGGCCGGATCGGATGTAGATGTGATCCAGGTCCGCCGGCTCGTCCCGGAACGCCGGCTTCACCTCCAGCACCACGTGGTACTGGTTCAACTGCGTGAACATCGTCGAGACCTGCCGCTGCCCGAACGCGTTGTACAGCGCGTCGTCGATCATCTGCGGCGTGATCCCCAGCCGCGACGCCGTGTCCCGGTCGATCACCAGGTGCGCCTGCAACCCCTCGTTCTGCTGGTCGCTGGCGACGTCGCGCAGCTCCGGTAGAGACTGAAGCTTACTCACCAGCTTCGGCACCCAGACGCCCAGTTCCTTGGGGTCGGGGTCCTCAAGACTGTACTGGAACTGCGTGCGGCTCACGCGGTCCTCCACCGTCAGGTCCTGCACCGGCTGCATGAACAACGTAATCCCCTCAACCGACGACAGTTTCGGCTGCAGCCGGCGGATGACGTCCGAGGCGCTCATCTTCCGCTGTTCCAGCGGCTTGAGGTTGATCTGGATCCGCCCGCTGTTCCCGGTGGTGTTCGTGCCGTCGATCCCGATGAACGACGATAGGCTTTCGACGGCCGGGTCCTGCAGGATCACCCGCGCCAGCCGCTGCTGCCGGTCGGCCATCGACTGGAACGACACCGTCTGCGGCGCCTCCGAAATCCCGAGGATCACGCCGGTATCCTGCACCGGGAAGAAGCCCTTCGGCACGTAAATGTAGAGCCAGATTGTCGCCACCAGCGTCGCCACGGCGACGACCAGCGTCGCGAACTGGTGCCGCAGCACGACCCGCAGCGTCCGCTCGTACAGCCCGACAACCCAGTTCCACGCCCCCTCGGAAACCCGGTAAAACCAGCCCTGCTCCTTGGCCGGCCGGTGGTGCAGCAGCCGGGCGCACATCATCGGCGTGAGCGTCAGCGACACCACGGCCGACATCACGATCGTCAGGCTCAGCGTCACCGCGAACTCGCGGAACAGCCGCCCCACGATGTCGCCCATGAACAGCAGCGGAATCAGCACCGCGATCAGCGAGATCGTCAGCGACAGGATCGTGAACCCGATCTGGGCCGACCCCTTCAGCGCCGCCTGGAGCGGCGGCTCGCCTTCCTCGATGTACCGCGCGATGTTCTCGATCATCACAATGGCGTCGTCCACCACGAACCCGGTGGAGATCGTCAGCGCCATCAGCGACAGGTTGTTCAGGCTGTAACCCAGCAGGTACATGAAGCCGAAGGTCCCGATCAGCGACAGCGGTACCGCCACGCTCGGGATCACCGTCGCCGCCAGGTTGCGCAGGAACAGGAAAATCACCATCACGACCAGCCCCACCGTGAGCATCAGCTCGAACTGCACGTCCTCCACCGAGGCGCGGATCGTGGTCGTGCGGTCGGTGAGGATCTCGACCGAGACGGCCGACGGCAGCGACGCCTTGAGCTGCGGCAGCAGCCGCTTCACCCGGTCCACCACCTCGATGATGTTCGCCCCCGGCTGCCGCTGAATATTGACGATGACCGCGGCCGAGCGGTTCATCCACGCCGCCTGCCGCAGGTTCTCCGCCGCGTCCACCACGTCGGCGACGTCCGACAGCTTCACCGGCGCGCCGTTGCGGTAGGCGATGATCAGGTCGCGGTACTGGTCGCTCGACAGGAGCTGGTCGTTGGCCATGATGGTGTACGACTGCTTGGTCCCGTCGAAGTTGCCTTTGGCCTGATTGACGTTCGCCTGGGCGATGGCGTTGCGGACGTCGTCCAGGTTCAGCCCGCGCGAGGAGAGGGCAGTGGGGCTGACCTGCACGCGCACCGCCGGCTTCTGCCCGCCGCTGATGCTCACCAGTCCCACGCCGGGCAACTGCGAGATCTTCTGGGCCAGCCGCGTGTCTGCCAGGTCCTCCACCTTCGAGAGCGGCAGCACCTTGCTCGTCAGCGCCAGCGTCAGGATCGGCGTATCCGCGGGGTTGATCTTGCTGTACACCGGCGGATTCGGCAGGTCGCGCGGCAGGTAGTTGCCCGCCGCGTTGATCGACGCCTGCACCTCCTGCTCGGCAACGTCGATGTTCAAATCGAGGCTGAATTGCAGCGTGATGACCGAGCTGCCGTCGGAGCTGGTCGAGGTCATCTGCGTCAGCCCGGGTACCTGCCCGAACTGCCGCTCCAGCGGGGCCGTCACCGACGACGTCATCACCTCCGGACTGGCGCCGGGGTAGAACGTCACCACCTGGATCGTCGGGTAGTCCACCTGCGGCAGCGCCGAAACGGGCAACTGCTTGTACGCGACGAACCCCGCCAGCACGATGGCGACCATCAGCAGCACCGTCGCCACCGGCCTCATGATGAACGGCCGAGACGGGCTCATTTCTTGCCCCCGCGCTTGCCCGACTTCTTCCCGCCCGGACCGGACGGCGCGGTCGTGGCCATGCCCGGCTGCGTGCCCGCCCCCGCCGGCCGGCTGCTCGCGCCGCCGCGCATGGTCACTTTCGTCCCCGATTGCAGCTTGTCCACGCCGTCGGTCACGACGATCTCGCCGGGCTCCAGTCCGCTCTCGATGACCGTGTCGTCGCCTTCGGTCGGGCCGGTCTGGACGGTGCGCATCTCGACGGAGTCGCCGTTGACGACGTACGCGAACGTCGAATCCGGCCCGTGCTGCACGCCGGCCGACGGGACGATCACCACGTCACGCCGCGTGTCCACCAGCAGGCGGGCGTTGACGAACTGGTTCGGGAAGAGCATGCCGTCCTCGTTGGGGAACGTCGCCTTCAGCCGCACCGTGCCCGACGCCTGGTCCACCTGGTTGTCCACCGCCGCCAGCGTCCCCGTCGCCAGCTTCACCTTCAGGTCGCGGTCGTACGCCTCGACCGCAAGCGCGGCCCCCGAGCTCATGCGCTTCATCACCCGTGGAATGTCATCCTGCGGGATGTTGAACACCACCGCGATCGGCTGGAGCTGCGTGATCACCGCCAGCCCGTTGGGGTCGTTCGCGTGAACCATGTTCCCCTGGTCCACCAGCCGCAGCCCGATGCGGCCGCTGATCGGCGCGGTGATGTGGCAATAGCTGAGCTCGAGCTTGGCGTTGTCGATTTGCGCCTGGTCGATCTTCACCGCGCCCTCGTACTGCCCCACTTGCGCCGCCTGCGTGTCGATCTGCTGCTGCGTCACCGAGTCGCGGATCGACTGGTAACGCTCCAGGTCGGCCTTGGCGTTCTTCAGTTGCGCCTCGTCCTTGGCCAGTTGCCCCTGCGCCTGCGCCAGCGCCACCTCGAACGGCCGCGGGTCCACCTCGATCAGCGGCTGCCCCTCCTTCACCAGCTCGCCTTCGGTGAATGCCACTTTCACCAGCTGCCCGTCCACCCGGCTGCGCACGGTCACGGTGTTCAGCGCCTGGGCCGTGCCCAGCCCGTTGATGTACAGGTCCATGTCACCGCGCCGCACGGTGGCGACGACGACCGGAACCGCGCGCCCCGCGCCCCCGCGCCCGCCGGCCTTGGCTTCGCCGCCGGGCGCCGGCAGCATCGCGCGCAAGTGCGGCCACAGAAAGTACCCCGCGACCCCGAGCCCGGCGAGCACCACCAGCCAGACCCACCCGTAGCCGCGCCGGCCGGTGGCCTGTTCGGGGCGGCGGTCCTCCAGCAGCGGCTCGGGCTTGTTCGCGCGCGGTACCGTGAGCGTTTCGGAATCCATGCAATCCTTACCATGCGCCGGGGCGGCGCGCGTTGCCACTGCCGGTCGGCAGTGTCCTGTCTATGCCGTTCGGCATATCGTCCCTCCCCGCGACGGCGGGTGGATATAGTTGTTGTACGATACCATTGTATCGTTGTTGTCGTTTTCCAAGGGTAGCACAATGACCGTCCGGATCGCGCCACGGTTTTGCACCGCACTCGTGGCGGCCGCTGCGCTCCTGCACCCGACGCCGGCGGGAGCGCTCGACCCGAACCGCACCCTCACCCAGGCCCTTCACCGCATCTGGCAGATGCAGCAAGGCCTTCCGCAGGCAACGATTTATTGCCTCCGGCAAACGGCCGACGGTTACCTCTGGCTCGGCACGCAGACCGGGCTCGTCCGCTTCGACGGCGTTCGGTTCACCTCCGTCACCCGCGCCGGCAACGTCTCGCTCGAGAACCTTTGGGTGCGCGACCTCCTGGAGGATTCCGACCACGCCGTGTGGGTCGCGACCGACGGGGCGGGACTGTTTCGCCTCCACAACGGCTCGGCAACCCATTACGCCGCGCGGGATGGGCTCCCATCGGACACGATCTACCAGCTTTTGAGCGACCGCTCCGGCAAGCTCTGGGCCTGCACCGCCGGCGGCCTCGCCGTCTTCGACGGTGGCCGCTTCACGTCCTACGGCACCGACGACGGCCTCCCGACAAAGCTCCTCCGCGCCGCCTGCCTGGACCGTGACGGACGCCTCGTCGTCGCCGGCGACGGCGCGGCCATCGCCACGCGGGACGGCCCCCGATTCACCAGCCGCGCACTCCAGTCGCTCCCGCCCAACGCGTCCGTGCGCGCGCTGCTCCGCTCCCGCGACGGTACCCTTTTTATCGGCTCGACCACCGGACTCGTCCTACTGAAAGACGGCCACGAGCGGCGATTCACCGAAGCCGACGGCCTGGCCGACGACTGGGTCTTCTGCCTCGCCGAGAGCCGCGACGGCACCCTCTGGGTCGGCACCAAGGAAGGTTTCAGCCGATTCCGCAACGGCGAGTTCGAGAGCTTTCGCACCAAAGACGGCCTCTCGCAGAGCACCGTTTACACGTTGACGGAAGACCGCGAAGCCAGCCTGTGGGTCGGGACCAAGCACGGGCTCAACCAGTTCCTCGACCGCCGCACGATTCCGTTCACCGCCAGCGAGGGGCTGCCGACCAATGACACCGGCCCGGTATTTCAGGACCGCGCCGGCGACGTGTGGGTCGGCACGCTGGGCGCCGGGCTGGCGCGCTTCGACGGCCGCCGCTTCGTCCCCGCCTTGACCGCCGGTGACGGTCTGGCCAGCGACGCGATTACGGCGCTGGCGGACGACGGCAACGGCAACCTCTGGGTCGGCACGGACAAGGGCCTCAACCGCGTCAGCGGCGGCCGCGTCCGGCAAACCTTCACCACCGCCGACGGGCTGCCGGCCAATACGGTGCGGTGCCTGTTGTCGGCCGAGGGCGCGCTGTGGGTCGGGACCTCCGCCGGCCTGGTTTCCCGGCGCGACGGCCGCTTCGAAAAACCCGCCGGCGCCGACGCGCCCCTGCACGCCCCCATCCTCGCCCTGGCGCCGCGCCGCGATCGTTCGCTGGTCGTCTCCACCGAAGGCGGCGGCTTGTACGCCTGCGCCGGCGGCGTGCTCCACGAATTGCCCGCCGGCCAGCCCCCGCGCCGCGACGCCGACGCCCTCTTCGAAGACGCCGACGGCATCCTCTGGATCGGCACCCTCGGCGGCGGCCTGCGCATGCTGGACGGCCAGCGCGTCTTCGCCTACTCCCTGCGCGACGGGCTCTTCGACGACGACATCTACGGCATCGCCGCCGACGCCGCCGGCCGCCTCTGGATGGCGTGCAGCAAGGGCGTCTTCTCCGTCAGCCGTTCCGACCTGCGTAGTTTCGCCGCCGGCAAGATGAAAACCGTCACCAGCGCCCCCTTCAGCCCCATGGACGCGCTGCGGACCATCGAGTGCAAGCCCGGCGTCGAGCCGGGCGTGTGCAGACTCGCCGACGGGCGGCTGTGCTTTTCCACCATCCGCGGCATCATCCTCATCGACCCCTCCCACCTCCAGCGCCACTCCCCCCCGGCGCCGCTCGTCGTGGAAGAGGTGATCGTCAACGGGCAGGCGCAGCCCGCCGCCGGCGTCGGCGAGCTGCCGCCCGGCCGCACCAACCTGGAATTCCGCTACACCGGCTTGAGTTTCCTTTCACCCGCGAGGATGACGTTCCGGTACCGGCTCGAAGGATTCGACAAGGACTGGATCGACGCCGGCGGCCGCCGCGAGGCGTTTTACACCAACCTCCCGCCGGGGAGTTACAAGTTCCGCGTCGCCGCCACCAACGTGGACGGCACCACCAGCGAAGGCGACCCCGTGGCGTTTACGCTCACGCCTTACTTCTACCAGCGGGCGTGGTTCCTGCCGCTGTGCGCCGCGCTGGCGGCGCTGGCGGTCTGGGCCGGGTACCGCATGCGCGTCCGGCGGATCAAGGAAAACGTGCAGACCATCCTCGCCGAGCGCGGCCGGATCGCACGCGAGCTGCACGACACGCTCATGCAGGGATTTTCCGGCATCACCATGGAAATGCAGGCGCTCTCGTCGCGCCTCCCCGACTCGCCGCAGCGCCAGACGCTCCATGAGATCATCGACGACGCCGGCACGTGCCTGCGCGAAGCGCGGCTTTCGATCGCCGGCCTCCGCAGCCCCGCCGGGCCCGAATCCGGGCTCGCCTCCTCCATCGCCCAGGCGGCGCGGCAGATTACCGAGGCCAAGGACCTCCGCCTCAAGCTCCGCCTCCAGCCCTGCCCCCGCGGGCTGGCGGCCGACGTGGAATACAACCTCCTCCGCATCGCGCAGGAGGCCGTGGCGAATGCGGCCAAGCACTCCGGCGCGCGCGACGTCCAGGTCTCCCTCGACCGCACGCCGCAATCCCTGCGACTGCTCGTCACCGACGACGGCGCCGGTTTCGTCCCGATCGGCAACGGCGACGCCGCCGGCCACTACGGCATCGTCGGCATGCGCGAACGCGCCGCCCAGATCGGCGCCGACCTGCACATCGACTCCTCCCCGGGACGCGGGACGACCGTCTCCGTCACCGTCCCCCTGCCCGCCGGCGTGCCCGCCCCAGTGGAGCACGTCACCGCATGACCGAAGCCGCAACATCCGCGCCGATCCGCGTCCTCTGCGTGGACGACCACCCGCTGGTGCGCAAAGGCATCGCGTCCATCCTGAACAACCAGGCCGACATGAAGCTCGTGGCCGAGGCCGGCAACGGCCGCGACGCCGTCGCGCTCTTCCGCCAGCACCGCCCCGACGTGACCCTCATGGACCTGCGCATGCCCGAGGTGGACGGGATCGCCGCCTCCGCCGCGATCATCGGGGAGTTCCCCGACGCCCGCATCATCGCATTGACCAGCTACGACGGCGACCAGGACATCTACCGCGCCCTCGAGGCCGGCGTGCGCGGGTACATCCTCAAGGAGATGGTCCACACCGAGGTGCTGCGCGCCATCCGCCAGGTACACGCCGGACGCCGCCTGATGCCCGCGGAGGTCGCCGAACGGCTCGGGGAATACTTCCCGCGGGCCGCCCTGTCGCCGCGGGAAGTCCAGGTGCTGACGCTGGTCGCGCAAGGCCTGGCCAACAAGGAGATCGCCGACCGCCTCGGCACCGCCCCCGGCACCGTGAAGATGCACGTGCAGAACATCCTCGAAAAACTAACCGCCACCGACCGCACGCACGCCGTGACCATCGCGCTTAAGCGCGGAATCATCCACCTTTAGGAAGGAGCACGGTTAAAAACCCGTGCTACTTGACTTCAAACGGCAGCTTCACGGTCGGCGCGGTCACGTGCCGCTCGACCCCCTCAAACAGGTCCACCTCGAACGGCTTACCAATGTTATTCCCCGCCAAATCTTCAATCGTCGCCTCGACGACGACCTCGTATCGCCCCGCCTCCCACGGCCCCGCCGGCGTGAACTTCCACAGCCGCTCCTGATCTCCAAGCCGCGCCACCCCCGCCACGGCCATACCGGCGGCGTTGCGCACACTGATCACGCGCTCCGCCAGCGCGTGGTCCATTGGCTTCTCAAATTCCACCGCCATCGGCCCCCTGGTTCCCGCCGCCCCCGGCCGCACCTTCCACTTCGCCGGGTCCACCGCCTCCCTGTCCGGCGGCCCGACTTTGAATTCCTTGCCGAACCCCTCCTTCAACGGCGCCCCCGCCGCATCCCGCCACTCCCGATCAATCACCAGCGTGTAGCGCTTCCCTTCCCGAAGCGCCGGCCCGATCTCCTCCAGCGGGCGCACGCCGCGCTTGATCCGCCCCGGGTCCATCAGCAGCGTCAGCCGCGTCATTCCCGGGTCCCACAGCTCCTCGTGGATCTCCAGGAACGGCAGCTCGACCTCCTTCCCCGCTTCGTCGCGCAGGTGGATGTGCTCGTAAATGTCGCCGCCGCTCATCGCCGCGGAAAAGTGTACGTAGAATTTCAGCAGGTTCTCCGGCAGCACCTCCGCCGACGGGTACACGTGCGACACGACCGTGCTCGGCTCGATATGCTGCGGCACCAGCACGTACACCGCCGAGACCGCGGCCCCTTGCGCGCCGGCGCCCGGCAACCGGTCGGGGTGGAAGACCGCGCGATACCGCACGCCCGGTTCAAGCGGAAACTGCGGCTCGAACCGCAACACGCCGGACGTGACGCGGTACGTCCCCAACATCGGAGGCACGTCCCCACCTTCCGCCCCTCCCGCGTAAACCGGGAGCAGCGACTGCCATTGAGCAGCCGTCCAATGCGCTCCGCCCAATCGCTCGACGGATGCTGCGTCCAGCCCGGACACTTCTAGCGCCGCCGGTTGCGTCGCCGGCGCGACCCACCGCACGCGCACGGGTCGTTCGCCCGGCGGCTCCGCGACGGCGTCGCCCGCACTCGCAAACACCACGGCGGTGGCGATCGCGCCAAGCCAGAAGCGCCTCATGCAAATCCACCCGGTCACGACTACGGAAGCGCCAGCGACTCCAGGTTCATCGCCTTCCCCTCCCCGCGCCGGATCACCACCGCGTGCCCCGCATCCAGCTTCTCCAGGTGGTCCACGCCGGTCCAATCCTGCACCGCCTCGATCGGCAACCCCTTCTGCCCGCCGCGCACCGGCGACGTGATCGGGTCGGCACGGTCGATCCGGTCGATGTTCACCTTCATCACGCCGCGGCTGCTGTTGGCCAGCAACAGGTAATCCTTGCCGTCCTTCTGGTACGTGATCATGTCCAGCGGCCGGTTGCGGTTGCCCAGCTCCGCCACCGTCTTCCCCTTCACCTTCGCCCCCGGCTTGAGGTCCTTCATCGGGAACTGTACCAGCGGCGTGCACGTGTACGCCGCCAGCACCGTCGGCTCGGTCCCGATGTTCATCGGCACGAACGTCCGCACCGGCGCCCGCGTCTCGAACCGCCCGTGCGAGCCGTGGTAAATCTCAACCCCCGTCCCGTTCTCCACGGTCTTGAACGGGAACGGGATCGCCCGCAGCGTCGAGCTGAATTCCTCGTTGCACAGCCCCGCCACCAGAACCCGGTCCTCGAAGAACGCCAGGTCGGTGATCGACTCCTGCCGCGGGTTGCTCTGGCGGTTCCCCTCCCCGACCACGCCGTCCGTCGGCGCGTCCGGCAACTCCGCCCGCGAAAACTTCACGTCCTCCAGCGACACCGCCTCCACCTGGTCGTCCGGCTTCACCCGGATGATCACCGGCACCGCGCCAGGCCCGCGCCCGCGCGACACCGCCAGGTACGCGAAATGCGAGATCGGGTTGACGGCCATGTCGTTGATCTGAATCTGCTCCGCCGACGAGCCCACCAGCGCGGCGATCTTCTGGTTAATCCCGTCCACTTTCAGCAGCTTGTCCCCCGCCGCCGGCGTGACGTCGCCGGTCGCAATCGCCACGATCGCCGCCGCCTTGGTGTCCGCGACGAACAGGATCCCCTCCGGCCCGAACGCCACCGGCCCCGCCGACTTGAGCTGAACCTTCCCCTCCTTCATGCCCGTCGTCATGTCGCCGGCCACCGCGCCTTGCAGGCACAGCGAGAACGCGCCGAGCATCAACGCGACGTGAAGAGCCGTCCGCTTCATCGTGCACTCCCTTCGTTTTGTTCGCGGCAATCGCCGCTTCGGGACACAGGCTCAAGACACCGAGATGGGATTCCCGTGACGGGCGGCATCTTCCGCCCGCCATTTGACACTGTCAAGAACAAAAGCGTTGCCCCCGCGCCCGGCGCTTCGTCACGAAAAAAACTGGAGGTGGAAATAATTTGCGGTCCCGGGCGAACTGTAGGGATAATCAGTCCACCGATTCCCGGTTTAACCCGCCCGCTTTCGCTCAATTCACGTCGGGCGACGGCGGCCCGCCCGAAAGTGAGGCAGCCATGGCATGGAAGTCTCTCGGCACCGGCACTCGCGCACGCCGCGCCTTCACGCTCGTCGAGTTGCTCGTCGTCATCGGGATCATCGCGCTCCTGGTCTCGATCCTCCTGCCCACGCTCGGCAAGGCGCGCGAATCCGCCCGCCGGACCGCCTGCTCCAGCAACATCCGCCAGCTCGCGACCGGCGTCCACCTCTACGCCAACCAGTACAAGGGCTACGTCCCCTGGTGCAACACCACCACCGGCGCCGCCGGCCAGCAGGGGTGGCTCTACCAGCGCGACAAGCTCTCCACCCCGCCGTTGGCCGACGACGCCAAGACCGGCATCTATTACAGCTACTTTAAGACCATCCAGATCTTCCGCTGCCCTTCGGACCTGGGTCCCTACATCGTCCCGGGCCAAACCAACGTCATTCACGAGCTGACCAGCTACGTGCAGAGCACGGCCAGCGGCGACAAGAACAACAACTACTACCCGGTCAAGCTCTCCAGCTTCAAAGGCAAGTGCGTCTTCTACTGGGAGCCCGACGAAACCCTCGCCGCCACCAAGGCCATCTGGGACGACGGCGCCGCCTCGCCCCACCAGGGCGGCATCACCAAACGTCACGGCAAGCTCGCCCCCATCGGCTGCATCGACGGGCACGTAGAGCTGATCAACACCGACGAGTTCCTCCGCTACGCCGGCGCCCCCCCGTACAACAGCGCCGCCCTCGCCTTCCCCGCGCCCAACCTCCTGTGGTGCGTACCCCACCAGACCGACGGCGGGCGCAAGCTTTACGCGGGGTTCTGAACCGACGCTTCTTGCTCGACACCTGCCACTTCCCGCAGCGCCTCCAGGAACGGTCGGCCCTTGCTCGTGAGGTGCCGCTCTAACTTTGCCGTGCAATCGCAGTCGCAACAGGCCCATGGTTCGGTGCCGTTGACGTCGCGGCAGCGGTCGCGGCGGTGGGCGTCCTGCACTCGGACCAGCTCGAAGTATTCCTCCCAGAACGGCCTCTCTTCTTCCAGCGGCTCGCCGCAGAAGCAGACCTCCACCCAGCGGATGCTGCCGTCGTCGCGGACGCGGGCGTCCTGCATGTTGCGGAGGTATTCGTCCCCCGCTACCGAACCGGCGCCGAGCGTCCCGCGTTCGATGGCTCGTAATAATCCCCTCTCCCGCCCGGGTTTTACACGGGCCGTGACCAGATATCGCATGAACGATTCTAGGTCGCGCCGCGCTTTTTGTTCGGCGCCGGCATCTGGGCGCCGACGGTCTTGCGCCATTCCACTAACTTTGCGTGCAATTCCTTCGCCTTTTCCTGCATGTTGCCGGCCAAATCATTCTTCTCCCCAAGATCGTCCTTCAGGTTGTACAGCTCCAGCTTTCCATCCTCAAAATACTCCAGCAGCTTCCAATCCCCCTGCCGGATCGCCCCGACCGGCGTGGTCGTCGCGTAATAGTGCGGGTAATGGAAGTACACCGCCTCCCGCCCGAGCTTCGCCGCGGGGTCCTTCAACACCCGCGCGAGACTCACGCCGTCGCACCCCGAATCCCCCACGCTCGCCGCCGGAACGCCCGCCGCTTCCGCCAGCGTCTTGAACCAGTCCGTGCACATCACCGGCTCGTCGCTCGTGCCCCCCGCCGCCGGCGTCACGCCCGGCCACCGCACGATCATCGGCACCCGAATCCCGCCCTCGTACAGCGACCCCTTCCCCGACCGCAGCGGCCAGTTGTCCGTGACCTGTTCGCCCTTGTACGCGTTGACGAACCCCCCGTTGTCCGACATGAAAACCACAATCGTGTGCTCCGCCAGGTGTTTCTCTTCGAGGTACCGCAGGACGCGGGCGACGTCGGTATCGAGCGTCTCGTTCATCGCCGCGTAGCCGGGATTGCGGTGGTGCATGCCGGCCGTCAGCTTCTTCCGGTACTTCTCGACCAGCTCCGGCTTGCCTTCGATCGGCGTATGGACGCTGTGATACCAGAGGTTCAAAAAGAACGGCCGCCCGCCCGCGGCGTCCATCAGTTTGATCGCCTCGTCCGTCAGCCGGTCCGTCAATTCATCGCCGCGCTTGCCCAGCCCCAGCCCCGGCACGTAGCGAAAGTCGTGAAACGCCTTGGTCCCCTTGAACGGATAAAAGTAAGTGTCAGGCGCCCCCCACTCCGTGCCGCCGACGTTCACGTCAAACCCCTGCACCTCCGGGTAATGCTGCGCATCCCCAAGGTGCCACTTGCCCACGTGCAGCGTCACGTACCCAACCGACTTCAGCGCCTCTGCGATGGTCACCTCTTCCAACGGCAGGTCGGTCGTCGCCGCCGGCGGGATCACCTTCAGCCGCGGCGGCGCCGCCTTTCGCCCGCCCGCAACGTTCTGCGAATCCACCGCCCCCTCCCGCCAGATCGTCATGTGGAGCCTGGCCGCGTGCTTGCCCGTCATCAGGCACGCCCGCGTCGGCGAGCACACCGACATCGCGTACGCCGCCGTGAAACGCACTCCGCCTGCGGCGAAGCGGTCGATATTCGGCGTCTCGTGCAGGTCCGCCCCGTAGCACCCCAGGTCCGACCACCCCATGTCGTCAGCCAGGATGAAAACGACGTTCGGCGGCGAGCACGCCGCGCGGGGCGCAAAGCACACCGCCATTGCCGCGACGGCCACGACCGCGAAGTATCGCACGCCGCTCCTCATTTGGGATAGTCGGGCTTTTGTTGCCAGTCGAGTTCCACGCTGGCCGGAATCCCGTGGTACTCGCGCGGGAATGTGTAATCTTTCCGCAGCGGAAACCCCTCCCAGTCATCGGCGCACAGAATCCGCCGCAGGTCCGGATGCCCCTCGAAGGTCATGCCGAACATGTCGTACGCCTCCCGCTCGTGCCAATCCGCCGCCGGCCACAGGTCCGCCACGGACGGAAACACCGGGTTGTCCCGCGGCGCATACGCCTTCACGGCAAACACGTGCCCGTGGTCGAACGAGTACAGGTCGTACACCACGCACATCTTCCCGTCGGCCACGTAGTCCACGCCCGTGAGGCACTGGAGCCAGTCGAGCTTCAATGCCGGATCGGAGATCAGGAACTCCGCGATCGGCCGCAGGTCCGAAGCATTAACGTGCACCCGAGGGTGCTTGTCCTCCGGAAACGCCGCCAGGACCTTCTCCCCGAACTTGTCCTTAAGTGTCTGCGCAATCTGCTGCGTCGTCATCGCCATGGCGTCCGAGTATAGCCAAACCGCCGCGCCGTGCGAGCACGCCATCCCCCCTGACCATCACCCCTCTCCCCGGTCTTATAGGATTCCTCCCCTTTTAGATTCACAACCCGCCCGACCAATTCTAGAATCATCCGGCATGATGCTGTTGGAACACGAACTCGCCCGGCGGGCCGACGGCGGCGTGCAGACGCGGCCCTCCCCCGTCCGCGTCCGCTGGAACCTCAACGAACTCACCACCTCCGACGGCCACCGCCTCAAAGGCGTCTTCACCGCCAGCGTACGCGCCCTCGACGACGCCACCGAGCGCCGAATGCTCGAGGAAGTCTTCCTCTCCGAACGCCCCGCCGTCACCACGGAGGACGTCGCCGCCCAGCTCGCCCCCGCCCTGCATTCCGCCGCCGATAAGGCCGCCTCCGCCCGCCCCGCCGCCGATTGGCTCGCCGACGCCACCAAGCAGTCGATGATCGACGCCCTCGCCGCCGCCGGCAAAGCCGTCGCCTTCACCTGCGGCATCGAGCTGCTCCCGCCCTTCCACCTCGACCTCGAAAGCCCCAGCTTCCAGCAGCAGAAGCTCCAGGCCATGGAGCGCCAGCTCGCCGAACGCCGCGCCGCCGGCCAGGTCCAGCACTTCCAGCGCGCCGCCGAGCTGCTTAAGCAGTTCCAGGAAATCCGCGCCGCCGCCCCCGAACTCACGCCCGGCCGCGTCCTCGACCGCGTCAGCGCCGCCGACCGCGGCGCCATGCTCGAGACCCTCCTGCTCGCACAGGCCAGCCACGCCGCCCGCGACCTCTGGGCCGTCGCCGGTCCCTACCTCGTCCGCATCGACACCAGGCCCCAGCCCGCCAGGCTGGACCTCACCCCCCTGCCGCCCGAGCTCGGCCCGCTGCGCAGCGTGCAGCCGGCCGACATCGGCGGCAAGCGCATGTTGCTCGTCGGCGCCCGCTCCGGCGTCATGCTCCTCGACCCCGCAAACCCCAACGCGCCCCAACTCTATCGCGACGACCAGGTGCAATCCCAGATGGGCTTCAGCCGCGCCCAGGTCAGCGGCGACGAACTCTGGGCCTGCCACGGCGAGGCCGGCGTCGTCGCCTGGAAGCTCGGACAAACCGCCTCCCCCTCCACAGCCATCCGCCCCGCCTGGCAAGCCGCACACGACGGCGGCAGCATGGATTCCAGGCAGTCATCCGCCCTCCGCGACGCCGCCGCCCGCGAAGGCCCGCGCCACCTGTTCGTCCTGGAAGACGGCCGACGCGTTTTCGCCGAAGGCCGCCGCCTCCGGATCGACGGCCGCGACGCCAGCAGCGTCGTCGCCGAATCCCCCGACGAGATCATCGCCGTCGTCCCCGACGGCCGCTACCTCATCACCGTCCACGCCGACGGCTGGGTCTGCCGCCGCGACACCCGCGACCTGCGCGAAGTCTGCGACGAGCGCCGCTTCGGCCGCCTCACCGCCGCCGGCTCGCTCCCCTGGCTCGGCACCGTCCGCCTGCTCCTCGCCACCGAGTCCGGCCCGATTCAGTGCGCCGGCTTCGACGACCAACTCGTCACCCAGTACGCCAGCACGCACCACGGCCTGCGCATCATCACCGGCGCCGCCGACCGCGTCGCCGCCGTCTCCGCCGACCGCCAGAGGCTCATCATTTGGGACAGTTGGGACGGCCGCAAACCCGCCGCCGAGGTGTACGTCACCGGCGCCACCCGCCACCGCATCGCCGACGTGGATTTCGCCTGACCCGACCCCGCAGCGGGCTGACCGCTTCAGCGGTCAGCAATTCCCCTTAATGCGCCGACGCCTGCGCCGGCGACAGCAACTGTCCGCGAAGGAATTTCTCAATCTCCCCCACCCCCATCGGCCCCAGCGCGCTCGCCGACCCCTGCTCGGTATCCAGCACCAGCACCGGCCGGATCTCCAGCGTGTTCGCGTGGCTTTGCAGGTTCAGCTGCTCGGTATCAACGTGATACGCAATCTCAAACGCCCACTTGCACAGCGGCCGCATCCACTTCAGGTACGGCTTGTTCGGCACAACCCGCTCGGCGAACACGTCATCCGCCTTGTGGATCGGGTCCGCCAGCACCATCCCGGCCAGCCCGCCGTCGTTCTCCCCCGCCAGCAGCGTCGCGCTCGCCCCCGTCCCGACGCCCACCACCGCCACCCGCGTCGCGTCCACGTACGGCCGATTCCGCATCATCTGGATCGACGCCCGCACGTCCATCGACTCGTTCAGCCCGAACGTCTGCGCCCTCCGAACGTCCCGGCCGCTGCCGCGCAAGCCCACCACCAGCAGCACGATCCCCGCGTTGTGCAGCGGCTTCACCAGCGGCAGCATCTGCTGCCGCGTCGCCGCCCCGTCGTGTACCAGCACCACCGCCGGGTGCTTCTTGTGCAGCGCCTGTTCCTTCTGCGATAGCACCCGTTTCGCGTCGATCACCGGGACCAGCCATGCCTCCAGCGGCGTCCCGTCCTCGCTCGCGAAGCTCACCGAATCAAAGTAACACCCCTCCGTCGCCGGGTCGGCTTCGGTCGCCGGCGGCACCCGGTGCGTCCCCGCGTACACCAGCGCCGCCACCGCCAGCACCACCAGCACCGGCGCGAACAGCAACCGGTACGTGATCCCGCGCACCCACCACCCCAGCGTGTGCGGAACGCCCGAAACCTTCGCCTTCGGCCTCAGCGAAAACGGATTGCTGAAGCAGAATTGAACCGCCCCCACGACCGCACCGAGGATCGGCCGCAGCCACGCGAAGCGGCCGCGCTTCCCGGACCGCTTGTGGTCCTCGTAGAACGTCGTCGGGTTCATGATCGGGCGTTCCATGGCGTCCTCACCTCAACGTCAGCGCAACTTTTGCGCGGTCCACGGCCCCAAACGGAAACTACGATACATTTTTCCGCGCCGACTAAAGTTTCCCATGGTCACATCGGCTTGACCCGCGCGGTCCTGAACCGTAACTTAGGCGGTGACTCGTGGACGCTCTGGATGAACGGATTCGTCCGGACGCTCGGTAACGGTTTTGCGGGGGTCGGTCCGGCAGGGACGGCATTCTCGGACCACGCCGATTCCCGCACCCGACCCCAGCCGCAAGCCCTAGCCGCGGCCGACCTAAACCGGCGCCGGCACACGGTCGAAGACCCTCCCATGGGGTCTGCACTTACCGGGAAAGAGGTCAAGGATGGCCAAGGGTAAGCACGCCGCCGCGCTCTTCGAGGTGATTCAACGCGACAAGCGCTTCGAGCGCAAGAACGGCATCACCGGCGTCCCGCGCAACACCGACCCCGCCAGCCTCTCCACCCCAAAGTGGTGGTTCAAACGCCGCCCCGGCGCAGACCCCGCCCCGCTGCCGGTCCCCCCGGCCCCCGCGCCCTTAGCCACCCCGCCCCCCGTAGAACGCCGGCCCGCCCCCGCCGTCGTCGCCCCGCCGCCCGTTCGCGAAACCAGGAGCATGGACCTCGACGCGCCCCCGCGCCGCCAGCACGTCTCGCTGCGGCTCACCTACAGCGGCGTCGCCGTCGGCGCTTTCGCACTCATGGTCGCCGTCGGCCTCGCGTACGTCATCGGCCGCCACATGAGCCGCGGCCCCAGCCCCGTGCTCGCCGAAATCCCCACCGAAGAACTGCGCCGTCGCCCAGCCCAGCCCAG
>Ga0308176_10000600_pt1 | contig 22738 bp, 22 predicted proteins | sample PhyCR2_3_FD_203890 | JGI IMG/M metagenome (GOLD analysis project Ga0308176, IMG submission 203890) | Soil microbial communities from UC Gill Tract Community Farm, Albany, California, United States - DLSLS.C.R2 | ecosystem: Environmental > Terrestrial > Soil > Agricultural land | place: USA... | reverse complement strand
TGCATGTGCGTCGGCGTCGTCAGCGGGTTGAACAAATCGTTGCCGAAGCTGGCGAGCAAGGAAAATCGGCTCTACACGAACCTGATCCAGACGACGGCGCAGATTAACCCGGGGAATTCCGGCGGGCCATTATTCGACCTGAACGGCGATGTCATCGGGATTAACACGGCGGTGATCCTGCCGCAGAAGCAGACGAACGGGATCGGATTTGCGCTTCCGATCACGCCGCAGTTGCTCGGCGTGGTGCGGCAGATCAAGGAGGGGCGCGAGGTCGTGTACGGGTACCTTGGCGTGACGGTGGCGACGCCGACGGCGCGGGAGCGGGCGAGAGCGGGGCTGCGGGAGGAGCTTGGGGCGCGGATCGATTACATCGAGGCGGATTCGCCGGCGTCGGGGAGCACGCTGCGGGTGGACGACGTGGTGGTGCAGATCGACGGGCAGCTCGTGCAGGACAGCGATCAGTTCGTGCGCGTGATCGGGACGGCGTCGGTCGAGCGGCCGGTGCAGCTCAATGTATATCGGGACGGCAAGGCGGCGACGGTGAGCGTGATGCTGCGGAGGCGGCAGCTGCCGTCGGTGGCGGTGACGCGGGAGAACCGCCGGCTGCGGTGGCGCGGGATGCTGCTGGGGCCGATCCCCGCGAATTGGGAGGTCGCGGCGGCGTCAGGGAAGCCGGCGTCGGGGCTGTTGGTGCTGGGGGTCGAGGCCGACAGCCCGGCGTCGAAGGAGGGGATCAAGGCCGGGTCGATCATCACGGCCGTGGCGGGTCGGGCCGTGGCGGACGTGACGCAGCTCCAGAGGATCATCAACGACCAGCCGGCGGGCAAGTGCCGAATCGAGACGCTGGGGGCGGGGACGGCGAGCGCGGTGGTGTCGTTCGAGCACTGAGTGGTTACGAATCGAGCGAGGCAAAGAGTTCGCGCAGGCCCAATTTGAAGCCGGGCAGCACTGGGGTCCCGTCGAGGAATTGGGTTTCATCCAACACCTCGGACGTGTCCACGTCGGTGAACACCGTTGCCGTCCTGTTACGGTGGTCGATCAGCCAGACGAGGCGCACGCCGGCGGAGAAATACTCCCGTCGCTTCAGCGCCATCTCCCCCTTGGTGTTGCTCTCGCTCAGAACTTCAATCGCGAGGTCGGGCGCCATCAGCGGGGCAGCTTCCGTAGGGACCTTTCCGCCGGGCAGGCGCTGTCTCGACACGAAGGCAACGTCCGGCATGCGGAGCAGGCCGGGAAAGAGTCGCATCATTCCGTCCGGCCCGCTGACGAGGCCAAGACGCCGGGGCATTACAAAGTTGTTCAGGGCGGTCGCGATCCACGCGGCCAGGAGAGATTCACGATAGCCCGGTGGCTTTTCTACCAGCACGCCATCGACGAGTTCAAAGAGCCGGTTTTCCTTGGCTTCAATTTCGATGACGTCCTTCTCCGTCCCGGTGCCCGGCGGCGGGGACATGCGGACCCGCTGCGGCGAGATTCCGCCGAGTCTTTCGAGCAGGTCTGCCATCGTTTCCACCGGCGGGGCGGCGGGGGGCAGGATACCAGTCGCCATCGCAACTCCTTCTCGTCTGCGATGACATTGTACCGCCACTTTCTTGCGCTTACGACGGCCACGATTTCTCACCAGCTTGAAGCGCGTGTCGCGGCGGACAATAATCCCGGTCTTTCGTAAGACTGGTAAACGCGTTTGGTACAGCGGCCATGACTTCATCCGAGATCCGACAGCAGTTCATCGACTTCTTCGTCAAGCGGCACGGGCACACGTTCGTGCCGAGCTCGCCGGTCGTGCCATTGGACGACCCGACGCTGCTGTTCGCCAACGCGGGGATGAACCAGTTCAAGCCGATCTTTCTGGGCGCGGAGAAGCGCGATTACGTCCGCGCGGCCAACAGCCAAAAATGCATCCGGGCGGGAGGCAAGCACAACGACCTCGACGACGTGGGCAAGGACACGTACCACCACACCTTCTTCGAGATGCTCGGCAACTGGAGCTTCGGCGATTACTTCAAAAAGGAGGCGATTTCCTGGGCGTGGGAGCTGCTGACCGGGGTCTGGGGGATGGACAAATCGCGCCTACACGCGACGGTCTTCATGGGCGATCCGGCCGAGGGGCTGGAAGCGGACCTGGAGGCGGCGGAGCTGTGGAAGACGGTCACGGACATCGACCCCACGCACGTGCACCTGGGGAACAAGAAGGACAACTTCTGGGAGATGGGGGACACCGGGCCGTGCGGGCCGTGCAGCGAGATTCACATAGACCTGACCCCGGACAAGAGCGGTTCGCGGCTGGTGAATGCCGGTGACCCGCGGGTGATGGAGATCTGGAACCTGGTGTTTATCCAATTCAACCGCGGAATAGACGGGCGGCTGACGCCGCTGCCGGCGAGACACGTGGATACGGGGATGGGGTTTGAGCGCGCGTGTGCGGTGCTTCAGGGGAAGGGGAGCAACTACGACACGGACGTGTTTACGCCGTTGATGAGCGCGATCGGAGATTTGGCGCACCAGAAGTACGGGGCGCGGCTGGACGATGCGAAGGACGTGGCGTTCCGCGCGATCGCGGACCACGCGCGGATGAGCACGTTCGCGGTGACCGACCGGGCGATCCCGAGCAACAAGAAGCGCGGGGCGGTGCTGCGGAGCGTGATCCGGCGCGCGGTGCGGTTCGGGTATCAGCAGTTCAATTTGCGCGAGCCGTTCCTGCACCGGCTGGTGCCGGTCGTGGCGGAGCAGATGGGGGCGGCGTTCCCGGAGCTGCGGCGCAATCCGCGGCAGGTGGTGGACGTGATCCGCGCGGAAGAGGAGGGGTTCCTGAAGGTGATCGACCGCGGGCTGCACTTCTTTGAAGAGGCGGTGGAGCGGGCGAAGTCGGCGGCGAATCTGGTCTCGGGGCAGGACGTGTTCACGCTGCACGCGACGCTGGGGTTTCCGTCGGACCTTACGGTGCAGCTTGCGATCGAGCGCGGGTTGACGGCGGACATGAACGAGTTCACGCGGCTGTGGGACGAACACGTGAAGGTTTCCGAGGGGCAGCGGAAGCGACACGCGCAGGTGGCGGTGGATCTGGAGGGATTCAAGAGGACGGATGACTCGCTGAAGTACCAGGGGTTTGAGACGGAGGCGACGGTGCTTGGCTGGGTGGCGGGGGATCGCGCCGTACACAGCGGGCGGTTGGAAGAGGACACGGAAGCCGGCGTCCTGCTCGATCGGACGACGTTTTACGCGGAGCAGGGGGGCCAGGTTGGGGACGTGGGGTCGATCCAGACCGCGACCGGGCGGTTTGACGTGGGGCAGACGGAGCGCAAGGGGGATTACGTGATTCACTGGGGCGTCGTGGCCGAGGGGCATATCGAGGCGCACCAGCGGGCGGACGTGAAGGTGGATGTCCGCCGCAGCGACACGATGCGGAACCACACGGCCACCCACATCCTGAACTGGGCGCTGAGAAAAGTGCTCGGCGAGCACGTCGAGCAGCGCGGATCTCTGGTCGATGCGGAAAAACTGCGGTTCGACTTCTCGCACGATCGGGCGGTCACCGCGGAGGAGCTCACGACCGTCGAGCGGATGGTGAACGAGAAGATCTACAGCGACCTGCCGGTCTCGGCGACCGTGATGCCGCTGGTCGAGGCGAAAAGAATAGCCGGCGTGCGAGCCGTGTTCGGCGAGAAGTACCCCGATCCCGTCCGCGTCGTCGCCATCGGCACGGAAGACCCACGGCAGCGGGCGAGCGTCGAGCACAGCATTGAATTCTGCGGCGGAACGCACCTGCGCCATACGGGTGAGGCGGGGTTCTTTAAGATCACCGGCGAGGAGTCGGTGAGCAAGGGCATCCGCCGGGTCAGCGCCGTCACCGGGCGCGGCGCGGTCGAGTACGTGCAGAAGATGGAGGCGGGGCTGCGCGGCGTGTCGCAAGCGCTGAGCGCGCCGGTGGATGAGGTCCCGAAGCGGATCGCGGCGCTCCAGGAAGAGGTGAAGCAGCTTAAAAAGAAGCTTACGGCCGGCGGTGGGGCAAAGGGCGACGCGACGGCGGTCGCGGGCAAGTTGCTGGAATCGGCGCCGGCGCTGGGCCCAGGGAAACTCGTCGTTGGCGAGATCCCCGGCGCCTCCGACGAGCAGCTCCGCTCGGCCATGGATTCGTTGAAGAAGAAGGCGGGCAGTTACGGCATCCTGCTGGCGTCGGCGGACGACGGGAAAGTGAATTTCGTGGCCGCCGTCAGCGACGACCTGATCGCCATGGGACTCAAGGCCGGAGATTGGGTCCGCGAGACCGCGAAAGTAGCCGGGGGCGGGGGCGGGGGGCGGCCGCAGATGGCCCAGGCCGGCGGCAAGGACCCCGCGAAGATCGCCGATGCGCTCGATGCGGCGCGGTCGTTCGCTACCCGGGTTGTGAAGTGATCCGGCCGATTGTGATTTGCCGTTACCGCTTCGCTTGACAGAACTAACACCACCACCTAACGTACCAGCCCTGTCGGCCGGCGGGTAATTGCCCGCCGTTGCTTTTTTGAGAGCTATCGACAGAATTCATCAGCCCTTAGAAGCGGTGGCGGGGCGAGGCGAGCGGGAATCATCGCCGCCCGCGTGCCGCCGCCTTTTTACCTCCTTCGGGGTTTTCGCCAGGAGTGTGCGATGCTTCCGGTCCAGAAACACAGCAAGTCGCGCAAGCGCAAGCGGCGGGCGCACCACGCGCTGAAGCCGATTCACTACGTCCGCTGCCCCCAGTGCGGCAACGCCAAGCTGCCCCACTGTGCTTGCGACAACTGCGGGTACGTCAACCCCAAGCTCGCGCTGCAGATGGAGCCGGAAGCGGGCTGATTCGGTTCGGACCCAAGCGGGGCGCCGCCGGCGCAATGCGGGCGCATCGGCGGTTCATCCCAGCCAGGGAGGTCGATCGGTGCGTGCTGCGGTGGACGTGATGGGCGGCGATCATGCTCCGGCAGCCATTCTGCAGGGCTGCTGGGAGGCCGCTCCGCTCCTGGAGGAGGGGGACGTCGTCTACCTTTGCGGCGATCAGGCCGTCATCACTGCCGGCCTTGCTTCCAGCGGCCTCGACCCGGAGCGCAAGGCGCGGTTCAAAATCATCCCGACCACGGAAGTCGTCGGGATGGACGATTCACCCGTCGAGGCGATCCGCAGCAAGCCGAACAGCTCGATTTCCGTCATGTGCAAGATGGGCGGGCGGGGGGAGACGGACGTCGTGATTTCCGCCGGTAATACCGGCGCCTGCGTCGCCGCGGCGCAGTTGCGGATGCGGTTGCTGCCCGGCGTGAGCCGGCCGGGGATTGCGGTCGTGCTGCCGACGTTTCACGGGCCGGTGGTGATCTGCGACGTGGGGGCGAACGTCGCGCCCAAACCGAAGCATCTCGAGCAGTACGCGATCATGGCCGGCGCGTATGCGACGGCCGTCTGCGGCATTGAAAACCCGCGCATCGGGCTGCTGTCAATCGGCGAGGAAGACGCCAAGGGAAACCAGCTCGTCAAGGAAGCCCGAAAACTCATGCGTGACGAGCCGCTGGTCAATTTCGTCGGCAACGTCGAAGGCCGCGATTTGTTCAAAGGAGTTGTCGACGTGGTCGTGTGCGACGGGTTCGTCGGCAACATTGTGCTGAAGTTCACCGAAGGCATGGCCGAGGGGCTGTTCCAGACGATCCTAGCGGAGCTGCAGGAGTTCGCGCCGGACCTGCTCGGCCAGTTCAAGCCGGTGATGAAGAAGATTTACGCCAAGCACGACTGGCAGGAATACGGCGGAGCCCCCTTGCTCGGAGTCGGCGGGTACTGCCTCATCTGTCACGGCCGGTCCGACAGCCGCGCGATTAAGAACGCCATCCGGGTCGGGAAACAACTGGTGAACAGCGGTGTAAACAAGAAGATCATCGAAACAGTTGCAGCCACCATCCCGGTCGGTGAGGAGTGAGACCGATTGGGGGTGGTCGGGCAATTTCAGAAATCCGTGACCGCGCCGGACAATTCCGGCGGTCAATGGATTTCGACGCGAACTCTTCGGCAAGACAGTAGGACGCAAGACCGGGAACACCATGCCTGAATACGGAGCCGTCATCGCCGGGACCGGCAGTTACGTGCCGGAAAAGCGCCTGACCAATACGGAGCTGTCACAACTGGTTGACACCAACGACGAATGGATCGTGCAGCGGACCGGCATCCGGGAGCGGCGCGTCGCCGGCACGGGGGAATCCACCGCCACGCTCGCCAGCCACGCCGCCACGCGGGCGCTCAAGGCGGCTTCGCTGGAGCCGAAAGACATTGACATGGTCCTCGTCGGCACGATCTCTCCGGAGATGGTCTTCCCCTCCACCGCCTGCTTCGTCGCCGCTTCGCTCGGCCTCGATTCGACGCCGGCGTTCGACATCTCCGCTGCCTGCAGCGGCTTCATTTACACGCTCGAGACCGCCGCCGCCTTCATCAAGGCAGGGCGCTACAAGAACGTGCTGGTGATCGGCGCCGAGACGCTCAGCCGAATGACCGACTATACCGACCGCAGCAGTTGCATTCTCTTCGGCGACGGCGCGGGGGCGGTCGTCCTCCAGCGGTCGCTCGACACGCGGCGCGGGCTGATCTACAGCAGCCTCCACGCCGACGGGCACGGTTGGGAGATGCTCTATTGTCCGCCCGGCAGCCGGCACCCGGTGGACCAGACGATGGTCGCCGGCCGCCAGCAGTACATGAAGATCAAGGGGCGGGAGGTGTACAAGTTCGCGGTGCAGCGGTTCGAGGAGCTGATCGAAGACGCGATGCGCAAGTGCGAGCTGACGCCGGACAAGCTCAAGCTCATCATCCCGCACCAAGTCAACCAGCGGATCATCGACTCGGCCATGGAGAAGCTCGGCCTGCCGCCGGAGAAGGCGTACGTCAACATCGACCGCTACGGCAACACGTCGGCGGCGTCGATCCCGATCGCGCTGGACGAGGCGTGGCGCGCCGGGCGGATCTCGCAGGGCGACGTGCTGGTGTTCGTCGCGTTCGGGGCGGGGCTGACGTGGGCGAACGCGGTGGTGCGGGCGTAGGCGCGATTGACATTCGATCATTCAATGCCATCGACCACCTACATCCTCTGTCCCGGACAAGGTGCCCAGACCGTCGGGATGGGCAAGGACTTTTACGAGGCCTTTGAGGACGCGCGCGGCGTCTTTGATCAGGCGAACCGGGTGCTCGGGTTTGATCTCGCGTCGGTCTGCTTTGGCGGGCCGGAAGAGCGGCTGAACCAGACCGACGTCAGCCAGCCGGCGATTTACGTCACGGGCATCGCCTGTTATGTCACCGCCCGCTTCCGGGGCATGTTCGAGAAGGCGAATGAAGTGATGGCGGGCCTGAGCCTCGGGGAATACACGGCGTTGCACCTGGGTGGGGTGTTTGATTTCGAAACCGGGCTGAAGCTCGTCGCGGCCCGAGGCAAGTACATGCAGGAGGCCGCCGTCGCCTCGCCGAGCGGCATGGTGGCCGTGATGGGCGCCGATGAAGCGCAAGTGAACAAGCTTTGTGAGGAAAACGCGAAGGGCGAGGTGCTGGTGCCGGCGAACTTCAATGCGCCGGGGCAGGTGGTCGCCAGCGGGACGAAGGCGGCGTGCGAGCGATTGGCGGCGGCGGCGGGGGCCGCGGGTTTCAAGGCGGTGCCGCTGGTGGTCGCCGGTGCATTTCATTCGCCACTGATGAAACCCGCCGCGGACAAGATGGCGGCGGAACTGGAGAAGGTGCAGTTCAAGTCGCCGCGCGTGCCGGTGTACTCCAACGTCACCGCCGACCTGCACACGGATCCGGTGTCGATCAAGAAGCTGCTGGTGGACCAGATCGTCAAGCCGGTGCGGTGGGAGCAGACGATGCAGAAGATCGCCGGGGTGGCCGACGCGCGGTTCGTCGAGCTGGCACCCGGGCGGGTGCTGACGGGCCTCTTGAAGAAGATCAACCGCCGCCTGCCGGTCGAGACGCTATCGACCGCCGAGAACATACGGAGTGCGAACGGAGCTTGACATGACCGAGAAACGAGTCGCATTCGTCACCGGCGCCTCCCGCGGCATCGGTGCGGCCATCGCCAGGCGCTTGGCGAAGGACGGCCTGCACGTCGTGGCGGTCGCCCGCAGCGCCGATAAGCTCCAGCAGGTGTGCGACGAGGTGCGCGGGGAGGGCGGATCGGCCGAGCCGGTTTCTTGTGACATCGCCGACTCCAAGGCGTTCAACCAGGCGATCGAGAACGCGATCGAGAAGCACGGCCGCCTCGACGTTCTGGTCAACAACGCCGGCATCACCAAGGACGGCCTGATCCTGCGCATGGACGACGAGGATTTCGACACGGTCATCGACACGAACCTGAAGAGCGCGTTCGTCGCCATCCGCGCCGCGGCCCGCCAGATGATGCGGATCAAAGGCCCCGTCGGCGGTCGGATCATCAACATCAGCTCGGTTGCCGGGGTGGCGGGCAACGCCGGGCAGGCCAATTACGCGGCCTCCAAGGCCGGGCTGATCGGCCTCTCCAAGACGGTCGCCAAGGAACTGGCCGGCAAGAACATCACCTGCAACGTGATCGCGCCCGGATTCATCACCACCGACATGACCGAGGCGTTGAGCGAGCAGATCAAGGAAGGCGTGAAGAACTTCATCCCGCTGAAACGCTTTGGGCAGCCGCAGGAAATCGCCGCGGCCGTGGCGTTCCTCGCCAGCCCGGATGCCAGCTATATTACCGGGCAGGTGATCTGCGTGGACGGCGGGATGGTCATGTGAAGCATCGTGACCCGGATCACATTGCCGGTATTCCCCGGCCGCGCCAGCGGTTGCAAAAGGAAGGCTCACGGCTATAGTTTCCCCACCCCGCGCCGCGTGGCGCGGGGGTCGCGAAGACCGGCGGGTGATGCAGCCCCCTCTTAACAGAACACTCTGTCAGGGCAGGAACTTATGGACGACATTGAGCAGAAGGTCATCGAGATCGTCAGCGAGCAGATGGGCGTGGACAAGAGCGAGATCACCCGCGAAACCCACTTCATCAACGACCTGAACGCGGACTCGCTGGACACCGTAGAACTCGTAATGGAATTCGAGGACGAGTTCGAGCTGTCCATCCCCGACGAGGAGGCCGAAAAGATCCAGACCGTGGGCCAGGCCATCGACTACATCAAGGAACATTCGAACAAATAGTTGCTAGTCGCTGGTTGCTGGTTGCTCGTCGACAGCAAGGGGTCCAACCAGCAACTAACAACTAGCAACCAGCAACTGCCCAATGAGCAAGCGCCGCGTCGTCATTACCGGTATCGGGGTCGTCACCTCCCTCGGCGAGTCCACCGACGAAATGTGGGACAAGCTCTGCGCCGGCACCAGCGGCATCACCCCCATTACCCGCTGGGACGCCAGCAAGTACACCACCCGCTTCGGCGGCGAGTGCGCCAAGTTCTCGATCACGAACTACGGCTTCGACGCGCGCGAGGCCAAGCGCCTCGACCGGTTCGGCCAGTTCGGCCTCGCCGCCTCCATCTCGGCCGTCAAGGACGCCGGCATCGACTACTCCAAGGAAGACACCTACCGCTGCGGGGTCATCATCGGAAGCGGCATCGGGGGGATCGAGACGCTCGAGGAACAGAACAAGGTGCTGCTCAGCCGCGGCCTGTCGCGCGTCAGCCCCTTCACCGTGCCGCGGTTGATGGTCAACGCCGCCAGCGGGAACGTCTCGATCTACTACCACATCAACGGCCCCAACACCGCCGTCGCCACCGCCTGCGCCACCGGCTCCAACGCCATCGGCGACGCCGCCCGTTTCATCCAGCACGACATGGCCGAGGTGATGATCGCCGGCGGCGCGGAGGCCGCTTTGTGCGAGCTGGGCATGGCCAGCTTCATCGCCGCCCGCGCCCTCTCCACCCGCAACGACGAGCCGTCCAAGGCCAGCCGCCCGTTCGACGTGGACCGCGACGGCTTCGTCATGGGCGAGGGCGCCGGCGTGGTGGTCCTCGAAGAATACGAGCACGCGAAGAAGCGCGGCGCCCGGATCTACGCCGAGCTGGTCGGCTACGGCATGAGCGGCGACGGGCACCACATCACCGCGCCCCCCGAAGACGGGTTCGGCGCGGCCAAGGCGATGCAGTTCGCGCTCCGCGACGCCGGCGTGAGCGGCGACGCGATCGACTACATCAACGCCCACGGCACCAGCACGCCGCTCGGCGACGTCGCCGAGACCCGCGCCGTCAAGACCACCTTCGCCGACCACGCCCGCAAGGTCGCCGTCAGCTCCACCAAGAGTCAGCTCGGCCACCTCCTGGGCGCCAGCGGCGGCGTCGAGGCGGTCATCACCGCGTTGGCCGTCCAGCGCAACCTGGTCCCGCCCACCATCAACCTCGACAACCCCGACCCCGAGTGCGACCTCGACTACACCCCCCACAAGGCGCGGGACCGCAAGATCGACTACGCCATGAGCAACAGCTTCGGCTTCGGCGGCCACAACGCCAGCCTGCTCTTCAAGAAGATCTAACTACCATTGCTAACCCCCCGCCTTGCGGCCCCGGGCTACCCTGTCCCCCTTGGGCGCCACTGTTGCGTTTGCCCCTTTCGGACCGATAATCGCACAAGAGCACCAGAGGAAAGGATTCCCCGTGCCGGTCCTGCACGCCCCAAAGCCCGCCGCGCCTGCGCCGTCACAGACGGAGCTGCACCGCATTCTGCACCTCCAGGTCCCCGTGATCGTCAAGCTGGCCGAGCGCAAGCTCACGCTGGCCGAGGTCATGCGCCTCGGCGCCGGCGCCATCATCGAATTCTACAAGAGCAACGACGAGCCCCTGGAACTGCTCATCAACAACAAGCCCATCGGCCTCGGCGAGGCGGTGAAGGTCGGCGAAAACTTCGGCCTCCGCATCACTCAGATCGGCGACGTCCGCGCCGTGATCAAGTCCATGGGCGAAAAGTAATTCCGTTCATTGCTTCGCCACCCGCATCGCGAGCTCCATCGCCTCCTCACGCGTCGTCACCCGCCCCTCCAACTGCGCGTCGTACACCGAATCCAACACCCGCTTAAACACCGGCCCCGGCTCCAACGCGGCTGCCGTCAGATCGTCCCCGGTGATCAGCGGCGGCGGCGCCACGTCGCCGCGCGACAGCTCTTCCAATTTCGGCCGCAGCTCCGCGAGGTGCCCCACGTGCTGGCCCACTTTGGCCAGCGCGTCCAGCAGCATTCGCGCCTCGCGCGCGTGCGGCCCGGCGAGAAACCGCTTCATCGCGGCGACGCCCGGCGACTCCTCACCCAGCAATGGCCGAATTCCCTCCAGCACCGCCCGCACCTGCTCGGCCTCATCGTTGCTGATCTTCAACCCCTGCCTCAACGCCCGAACGATCCGCTGCACCTCGCCGCGATCGAGCAACGCGCGGACGTCCTTCGGCCCGTTCGGCGGCTTCATCCGGAAGCACACCGCCGCCGCCGCCAGCGCCAGCCCGAACGGGATCGTCGTCGCCGGATCGACGGCGAGGAATACCGACCGCGCCGGGTCAAGCTCCGCCCCTTCGGCCGACCCGAGGTGCCGGAAGATCGGGTCCACCAGCGCCAATTCCCACAGCAGCACCCACGCGCCGGCCCGGGTCGGGGGGCCGAACATGTGCCGCAATTCCTCGGCAATGCGCTCGGGGCTGATCCGCACCAGCAGGGGCGCGTGACGCCGGATCGCCGCGGCCGTAGCGGGTTCAATCACAAACGCCAGTCGGGCCGCGAAGCGCACCGCCCGCAGCAGCCGGAGGTGGTCCTCCTCGAACCGCCGGTCCGGGTCGCCGATCGCCCGCACGCTCCCCGCCGCCAGGTCCTCCCGCCCGCCGACGTAGTCGATGACGCGGTCCTCGACGGGGTCCAGGAACAGCCCGTTGATTGTGAAATCGCGGCGTCGCGCGTCCTCTTCGGCGGTCGCGAACCGCACGGCGTCGGGCCGCCGCCCGTCCGTGTACGACCCGTCCGTCCTGAACGTCGCCACCTCCACCTGTGACCGCCGGTGCCGCACGAGAATCACGCCGAACGCCTGCCCCACCGCCTGGGTGTTCGAAAAAAGCTCCCGCACGCGCCCCGGCGGCGCGTCCGTGGCCACGTCCCAGTCCTTCGGCTCGCGCCCGAGCAGCAGGTCCCTGACGCACCCCCCGGCAAAATACGCCACGTGCCCCGCGTCACGAAGCCGGCGCAGCACGGCCAGCGCGTCCTCGCGATTACACGGCGGTTTGGAAGGGGGTGTTTCGTCGTCGGCCATTTCGGCTTGAAGATAGCCTGCGGGCGCGGCCGCGGCGAGCGGGCAGTTCAGCGCTTGGGCAGGTTCTCGTCCAGGAACTTCACCACCGACGTCCCCAGCTCCAGGTAATCCGTCCCGTGAAAGAAATGGTCCGTATCCATCCACATTACCTTCGCCCCCGCGCCCGCCGCCTTGTGCAGCGATTCGGCGAAGAACCGGGGCACGAGCTGGTCGTGCAGGACGTTGATGAACAGCAGCGGCCGCGGCGCGATTAGGGCCACGTGATAGACCGGATCGATCTGCCGCGAAATGTCCGAGACGTTTTCGGTCAGATTCGCCGGCAGCGTCCCCAGAAAGTTGCCGCCGCCCACCATCGACACCACGGCTTTCACGCGCGGGTCGTGCGCCGCAAAGGTGATTCCCGTGATTGCCCCCCACGAGATGCCGCAGTAGCCGATTCGGCTGGGGTCCACTTCCGGCCGGGTGACGAGGTAGTCGATCGCCCGCGAATAGTCGCCGCAATACTGGGGGAACCGCCCGCCATTGTCGGCGGCGTCCTTCAGGTTCTGCACGATCGAAGCCGCCAGCGCCGACACGATCGAGCGGCCTTGCGGCGGCCGGGCCGCCTCCGCCGGCGGCCGCCGCTCCCCGCGCATCGGCGCGTCGATCGTGAGCACGACAAAGCCGTGCGACACGAAAATCTGGTCGAGCGCCACGATGTAGTTGACGCCCTTGTGCCCGCCGGTCCCGTATTGGACCAGGGCGGCGGGGTGCCGGGTCCGGCGGTCGTTTGGGACGTACAGGTAACCGGGCACGCGGTCGCCGCGGATGCCGTTAAACTCGACGCGGTACTGCGTGTAGGTCGCCGTTCGGCCGACGAACGATTGCGTGGGCTTCAGCGGCGCGTCGTGCGCGGTCGGGTAGGGGCGTGCCGGCGCGGCCACCGGGGCCGTCGCCGGCGGCGCGGGGTCGGCAAAGACAGCCATCGACCACGACAGCACGACCAGGCGAAGCAAGATTGCGGAATCGTCAACCTTGGTCATCCGGCGCATGCACCCCACGGATACCAGACGGCCGCGGTGCGCTGCAACGAGAAAGCCGCAAAGGAGTAATAGAAGCAACAACACATCAGTCCGTTTACCGGCGGCAACTGGAAATCGGCCGGTGGACCTGGCGTACAATACGTAATACGCTCACCAAAGCGCGGCGGGATCGCGGCCTTATTGTTCTTGTCATGCGTGCCGATTGTGTTTTGAGAGACAGAGGAGCGGAGCATGGCAACTGAAGTTCTATGTCCCGAATGCGGCGGCGTGATCGGAGGCCGCTACGACCTCGACAGCGGCACCTACCCCTGCCGCTGCGACCAGGCCACCGTGGACGAGCACCTCGGCGAGATTGCCACCGCCACGGCCACCGAGATCGAGGCCCGCGCCGCCGCCACGCCCAAGGTCTGCGTCAACTGCGGAAAGGACCTCACCGGCCACACCCGCTTCAAGGACAGCATCGGCTACTGGTGCAAGGACTGCCATAAGGCCGACAAGGCCGCGACCGACGGCGTGCGCTGCGCCGACTGCAGCCGGAAATTCCCCGAAGAAAAGCTGATCGAGTTCGAGGGCAAGAAGCGCTGCCTCTCCTGCGAAAAGGAGCGTCAGAAAAAGGTCCTCGAAAAGCTCCGCCGCGAAGCCAAGGAAGTCCGCTACGACAAGAAGGAATTCGAGACCATCAAGTGGCTCGCCATCGCCACCGGCGTACTGATCTTTATCGCCGTCGTCGGCAGACTGCTGTTCCACCACTGAGCAACCCGGCACCCGCTGCCCGGGGGGTATTCGCAAGAAAGTGAATCTTTCGCCGCAGCCTGACCGATGGAATCGGCCGGGTCTCCTCGCCGCTTGCCGGTCCGCGCCACCGGCCGCCGTGTTCGTCTCCTCCTGGCAGTTTGGAGCGACCGTTATTAGCGGACCCGCGCCGATTGAGTCCGCGCGGGAAATGGCCGATATGCGCAAAGGGCTGACGCAAACAAGGGCGACGGACTCATGGAGCTTTCACGCGAGCTGATCCGGGCGGTGGTCGGGCCGATGGAAGTGCGTCCCGGCGGGGCGGAATCCCCGCTCGACGGCTGCCAGCGCCGCCAGGGCCGCACGACGCTCTGCGGGAGCGTCACGATCTACGACCTCTGGCGCGGCCAGGTCGGCGAAGCCCTTCCCGTCGGCGTGCGCGACATCTCCACCGGGGGCATCTGCATCCTCCAATATCAGGAAATGATGGCCGGCCAGAAGTTCATCGCGGAACTTCCCGTCCCCGGCGCCCAGCCGGTCCGAGTCGTCTGCCAGGTCAAGTACTGTCACTCCGTCAACGAAGAACTGCTGGCAATTGGGGCGGAATTCGTAGGCACGTGGACGGGCGCCCTCCCCGCGACCCGCGCGGCTTAAGCGTGGTGGCACGGGCGGCTCGCCCGTGTAACTGTTCGTACCGAATTAAACACCGGCGGGCCGCCCGCGCCACTATCACTCCCTCAACCGCGTCTGCACGTTGTCCAGCACGTTCATGAAATTGATGTAGCTGTCGTAGGGGCTCTCGTACGGCGAGAAGTACTTGTGCACGTCCCCGTCCGCCCAGTACTTCGTGCACATGTAATAAAAATGGTCCGACGCGGTGAGCTTCCGCCAGTCGTCCAGGAGCTGCTCGTCCCCCTTCTCCTTCAGCGGCCCTTCCAGCTTGTACAGCTCGTGCAGCGCGTTGGACTGCATGGCGTTCCCGAGCCACGCGCTCAGGTCCCGCTCGGTGTCGGCCCATGAGATCATGTGCGGCACGTCGATCTCGCCGACGCTCTCGTAGCGGTCGATGACCTGCGAAGGGGTGAGGAAGTCGTTGTCGCCGCGATTGAGGACGTCGTCGGGGAGGTGTCGGAGGAAATCGAAAATGCCCGTCTCCGCCCACTGGTGCTCGCCGAACGTCTCGAAATCCAGGAACAGGTTGCAGAGCACGCCGTTGCCGTTGATCTGGCTCACCCACCCCGCGAATTTCTCGGCGGTCAGCGGCCACTGCTCCCACGCGCGGTTCGAGAACCGGAACGCGACGTCGTCCGAAAGCCGGTAATTCTTCAACAGCAGCCGCAGGCGCGGCGCGTGCGGCGGCCGGTACACGAAATTGGGCGAGCGGTGCCCCAGGATGTGGTCGGCCCCCTCCGTCAGCACCGCGTCATACCCCATGTGGCTCACGAAGTGCGCCAGGTCGTTGTTGTAGATCAGTTCCGTATTGCGGAAGACGCGCGGTTCCTGCCCGAACAGCTCCTTGATCTTCCGCCGGTGCGCCTCCACCTGCGCCCGAAACTCTTCCCGCGAGTAGAGGAAGGACAGCGAGTGGTAGTACGTCTCCGACAGGAACTCGACGCACCCGGTGGCGTTGAGCTGGTGCAGCGCCTCCAGCGCGTCCGGCGAGTAAAGCCGCAACTGCTCCAGCGCCAGCCCCGTGATCGAGAACGCCACCCGGAACCGCCCGTCGTGCCGCCGGATCGCCTCCAGCAGCGTCTGCGCCGCCGGGAGGTAGCTGCGTGCCGCGATTTTGCGGAAAATCTCGGTGTTTTTGTAATCGTCGAAGTAATGCCGGTCCGTGTCGAACACGCTGTAACGCCGGAGCCGGAATGGCTGGTGGATTTGAAAGTAAAAGCAGACGGACGCCATGTCGTTCCCTGTCGAATCCCTTCGGACCGGGTGCGGAAGACGAACCCGGCGGGCGCATTCTATGCGCTGCCACCCGATTTGCACGCCGCCGCCGGCCGAGCAGGGTTTGACAGCGTTTTGTGGGACATCTACGATCGCGCGCGATGGGTGGTCGCGCGGGCATTGCCGTCGTCGCCGGTTTGCTTGTGATGCTGGCGGCCTCGTGCCGGCGGGAGCAGGGCGCCGCGGCGCCGCCAAAGTCGAAGCGCCCGACGGCGGCCTCGTTGTCCCCCGCGGCGACGGACCTGGTCCTGGGGATTGGCGCCGGCGCGCATTTGATCGCCGTCAGCAATTACGACAAGGCGAGGGAGGGGACCGCCGGCCTGCCGCGCGTCGGCGATTACGCGGGGGTGGACTGGGAGAAGGTCGCCGCCATCCGTCCCGACGTGATGGTCGTACAGGGCAAGCGCGACCGGATGCCGGCCGGGCTCGAGGAGCGGGCGAAGGGGATGGGCATCAAGCTCGAAGTGATCGGGATCGATCGAATCGCCGACATTTTCACCGTCATCGACCAGCTCGGGACCGCATTGGCCGAGCGGGAAAAAGCCGACGCCGCGGGAGCTCAACTTCACGCCCGCCTCGACGCGGTGAAGGAGGCCGCCCGGGGCAAGCCTCCGGTGACCGCCCTGATCGTTCTCAGCGAGAACGGCGAAGGCGTCGTCGGGCCGGGCAACTTCCTTGATGAATCGCTCACCATGGCCGGCGGCAAGAATGTCGCCGCCGGACTCGGCTCCGCCTACCCGTCCGTCGATCGCGAAAAGCTCCTGGCGATGGACCCCGACGTCATCATCCAGCTCTTGCCCGAAGCCTCGCCGCAGGTGCTGGAAACGGCCGAGCAGTTCTGGCGCTCGATGGACAAGCTCAAGGCGGTAAAGAACGGCCGCGTCGTTCGGCTGACGGACTGGTGGGTTCTCCTGCCGGGGTGGCACGTCGCCGACCTCGCCGAAAAATTCGCCGGCGCGCTCCGCCCCACCCCGGTACCCGACGGGGGCGGCTCTTGAGGCGGTGGGGGTGGGGGAGTCTCGTCCTGACGATCGGCGGCAGCGTGCTCGTCTGGGCGGTCCTTGCCGCCGCCAGCCTGTGCGTCGGATCCTCCGGCGACCTGGGCTGGCCCGGCCGACAGGTGTACGAAATCCGGAGCGAGTGGGTGTACATGGCGTCGCTCGTCGGCGCCGCTTTGGCGGCGGCGGGCGTGGTGTACCAGGCCATCCTCCGAAACCCGCTCGCCGACCCCTACCTCCTTGGCATCAGCAGCGGCGCATCACTTTTCGCGTACCTGTGGCGCTTCCCCGTCGTCGCCGGCGTGCTCGGCGTTCTGTCGACAAGCTCCGGCCGCGCGCTAAGCCAGCAGGCGTTCGCCTTCGCCGGCGCCATGGTCGCCGTGGCGGTGGTGTTCACGCTCGCCAGCTCGCGCGGCAGGCTGGAGCCGATCACGCTCCTGCTCGTCGGCGTCATCGTTAACGCGGTGAACGGCTCGATCTTCCTGCTGATCAGCGAACTGGCAAAGGACCTGCCCAACTCCGGCGGGCCGATGACGTTTCTCGTCGGCCGGATCCAGACGAACCTGACCCCCGCACAGGAATGGGCGGCGGCATGGGTGATCGGAGTGGGGTGGGCCGTTCTGCTGTACCTCAGTGGTGAGCTCAGCGTCGCGGTGCTCGGCACCGCCGAGGCCGAGGCGCTGGGCGTGCGAATCCAACGCCTGCGCTGGATCGGACTCATTGTCGCCTCGCTTGTGACGGCATCGGCCGTCGCCATCAGTGGCCCCATCGGCTTCGTCGGCCTGGTCTGCCCCCATCTCGCGCGGCTGATGGTCGGCACCGACCACCGCAAGGTCTTCCCCGTAGCCACGGGTCTGGGCGCCGGGCTGCTGGCCGTCGCCGATGCCGGCTCCCGCTTCATGGCGCGCGAAACCATGGCCGGCACCTGGCCGGCGGTTGGCGTGGTCACGGGCCTGGTCGGAGGGCCGTTCTTTCTGGCGCTGCTGTGGCGCACGCGGCTTAGCGGGATCGAAGAGTGAATACAGCATGAAGAACGCGGAATGCCCAATGGAGGCGAAGGGCCTTACGTTCGCGTACGGGCGTCGTAGCGTCTTGCGCGAGGTAAACGTGAGCCTCTGGCCCGGGGAAGTTGTCGCGCTATTGGGCCCCAACGGCAGCGGAAAGAGCACGCTGATCAAGGTATTGCTCGGGCACCTGCACGCGGCCGGCCAAGTCTCCTGGGAAGCAAAGCCCCTGGCCGAGTGGACGCGTCGCCGACTCGCCCGCCGCGTCGCCTACCTGGCCCAGTCCCCCGCGTGGGACGGTGAGCAGCGCGTCGGCGAGGTGCTGCGTTTGGGGAGGGCGCCCTATTGGACCGCCTTCGGCATCGAAAGCGAAACAGACATCCAAGTAATCCGCGCGGTGGCGGAGATGCTCGGCCTGGCGAACCTACTCGGCCGCCGCATGGACGAAATCTCCGGAGGTCAGCGGCAGCGCGTCTTCCTCGGACGATGCCTCGCGCAGCAGCCCGCCGCTATGCTGCTTGACGAGCCCAATACCTTCCTCGACCTCAAGCACCAGGTCGAGCTCTGCCGCCTCCTGCGCCGGCTCGCAAAAGATGACGGCGTGGCGGTCCTCATGGCGTCGCACGACCTCAACCTCGCCGGCGCCTTCGCCGACCGAGTCGTCCTCCTCGCAGACGGAAAGGTCGTGGCGGACGGGCCGGTGCGAGAGGTAATGCGCGCCGAGGTGCTGGCTGGCGTGTACGGCGTTGGCATGGAGGTCATCGAGCGCCCCGGCGGGGGCGCCGTCGTTGTTCCCCGCGTGGACGGTTCGGATTCGCCGTTTTCGTGAACCCCGCCCCGGCACATGCAGAGTTCCGGCTGTGCAGTTCCGAATAGTATTCATGGATCTCTCCATTGATCGACGTCGGGTGGGATGTGTATTGGCTTGTAGGATATCGCCACTTCCACATAAGATGTCGAGTTCCCCATGCCCGACCCCGACCCCACCGCCGACATCCTCTCCTTCCGCGAGCTGCCCGAAGTTGCCGCGGCGCTGCGCGACCGGCGGCAGACGATCGTGCGGCGGTGGAACGACGCGGTCAAAAAGCACCTCCCCGACGCCGACCCGCTCACGGCCGCTCAGGTGCGCGACTCGATCCCGCTGGTGCTGGAGAAGATCGCCCAGGCGCTGGAATCGGCCGACGTCGGCGCCGACCTGGTCACGGACGTCGGGCGGGCGCACGGGGTCTCCAGGGCGCAACAGAATTACAAGATCGAGGAGCTTCTGACCGAGTACCGGATCCTTCGTGCCATCGTGTTTGAGGAACTGCTCGCGGCGCGGGGGACGCCTCTCGGCTACGCCGAGATCCTCGCGGTGAACGTCGCCATCGACGCGGCGCTGGCGTCCGGCGTCTCGGCCTTCGCCGAGCACCGGCGCACCCAGCTCCAGTCGGCGGCGGAATCGGAATCCAAATTCCTCTCGTTCTTGTCGCACGACGTCCGCAACAACCTCAACGCCGTCACGCTGATGCTCGACGTGCTGGCCCGGCGGCTCTCGCAACGGGAGGAATTCCGCGAGGACGCCGAGGACCTGCGTGCGTTGCAGCGGTCCATCCTGGAGACGACCGAGGGCATGGACCGGCTGCTGGATTCGGAGCGGCTGAGGCGCGGCGCGGTTGTGCTGAAGCTCGCCCCGGTGCGCCTCCGCGACCTCGTCGAGGCGCTGCTCTCCAGCAGCTTTTTGCGGCGGGCGCAGGCGAAAGGGCTGACCGTCGAAAACGCCATGCCCGCCGCGGCCGCGGCCCAATCGGACAGGGAGCTGCTCACCCTGGTTTTACAGAACCTCATCGGCAACGCCATCAAGTTCAGCGCGCGCGGGACCGTGCGCGTCGCGGCCGAATCCGTGCCCGACGGGTGGCGACTGTCGGTTTCCGACCAGGGCCCCGGGATTTCCCCCGAGCGCCTCCGCACGCTCTTCCACGCCTTCACCCGCGGCGAAACGCACGGCCAATCCGGCCTGGGCTTGGGCCTTTCCATTGCCTCCCACGCCGCCCACCTGCTCGGCAACGAGCTCCAGGTGCAATCCACCCTCGGCCGGGGATCGACGTTCTCCCTGATCGTCCCGGCCGCCAAGCCGGAAGACGCGGCATAGGACTGCGCGAGCGGTTGGACGAGTTATCCGACACCGCCGTGCATCCTCGGCCCCGGTTCCTGCACCCGCATAATCGCCGCCTCTTCGTCGAGCATTTCGCCCCACCGCCGCTCGACCGCGGCCGAATCCAGCACGGATTCCGCCAGCTGCAGAAACGTACGATAGTGCCCGTGCTCGCTCGCCCAGAGCCCCCGGTACAGTTTCCTCAACTCCTCGTCGTCCGTCGCCTCGCCGAGCAGCTTGAACCGCTCGCACGAGCGCGCCTCGATCAGCGCGGAGATCATCAGCCGGTCTGCCAGTTCCTCGGTCCCGCGCCCGCGGCGCACGAGCTTGTGCAGGGCGCTCGCATACGGATTGGCGTGTTGACGCGCAAGCCTCCCGCCCCGCCGCGCCAGCAGGCGCGACACGACGGCCAGGTGCTCGACCTCGTCGCGCGCGATCGCCGTCATCGCCGCCACCCAGTTCTCCGGCGGGCGCGGCTCCGGCCACCGGTTGAGCAACTCCAGCGCGTTCGCCGCCGCCTTCTTCTCCAGGTGCGCGTGGTCGTTCAACAACTCCAGCGGCTTCTCGAGCGCAGCCCGCGCCCACCCCGCCGGCGTCTCCGACCTCAAGGGCAATTCAGCTTCCGCCCGCACGCCACGACCCTCGACCCTCATGCCTTCCCCACCAGCCGCTCGACCAGCTCCCGCGCCTTGCGCGCCTCGGCGATCTTCCCCGCCAGCCCCTCGGCCGGCCCGATCGTCTCGACCACCAGCGGCCCGCCATTGAACCCGCCCCTCTTCAGCACCTCCATCACCTTCGGAAAGTTCACCTTCCCCTCCCCCGGCGTCACGTTCACGTCCTTCGGCGGCTTGAAGTCCTTCACACACATTCCCGTGACGATCCCCGCGACCTTTTCCGCGTCGTCCACCGGGTCCAGCTTGCCGTCGGAGTAGAAGAAAATGTTCCCCGGGTCGTACCACACGCGGAAGTTCTTATTGCCGACCTTTTCGATCGTCTTGCGGCACTGCTCCCCGTTGGCGTTCAACCCCCCGTGCGGCTTAATAACCAGCGCGACGTGCTTCTCCGCGGCGTACTCGCAGCATTCCTTGATCGCCCGATAATACGCGTCGTACGTCTTCTCCCCCGTCCCGCCCATCAGCAGCGTCGGCACGCCGGCCGCTTCCGCGTTGTCGATCAGCCGCTTCAGCGACGCCACGCCCGCTTCCACCGACTTCTGCACCGCCGGCAGCCCACCGCCCCACGCCGCCAGCACGCCCAGCCCGCGCTTCTTCGCCTCCTCGCCGGCCTTGGCGGCATCTTCGACCGATGTCTCCGGCGTAATGATGTACTCCGACCCGCCCTTGCGCTTGCCGGTGCCGCCGCTAGCCTTGACCGTCATGAAGCCGACGTACTTGTACCCCGCCTCGGCCACCGCATCGAACGCCGCGCGGTACTCAAGGTCAACGAACGGCCGCGTAAAACAACCGATCCGCCAACCCGCCGCCGCCTGCGATTCGGCCGCGACGCATGGCCGCGCCCCCAGCGCGACCGCCGCGCCCATCGCCGCCATCGACCCGAGCATCTCCCGCCGCGACAGCCCGCCGCACGTGTTCATGTTGCTCCTCTCCTTCTACTTGATTGCTTGTTCCCGCGTCACTTCGATCATGTGAAAGATCGTGTTCTCGCCACCAACGGCCGACAGCTCCAGGTCCGTCTTGTGCGGACACCGGTTGCCGAAGCTCGCGTCCTTCAGCTCGACCGTCGCGTCCTTCCACTGCCCGCTGCCGGTTTTCTGGACCTTGATCGCCGTCTTCTCCGGCTGGTCCGCCGCATCGTACTTCAACTCAAACGCGCCGCCGCCCGAATCCAGATAAACGACCCGCACCTTCACCGGGTACTGTCCGCTAGCGGCTTGCCGCCGAAGAACGCGTCGTTGATGTCGAAGAACATCTTGTCCTTGCCGGCCTTCGCGTCAAACCCCCGGGCGAACCGCCCGTACGGCTGGTCCTTCGGTCCCTGCCGCCAATACCCCCGGCTCGTGCCGTTCGGATCGTACTGCGTCATGTACCGCTGGTAATTGTCCGCCCAGATGTTCCAGCCGACGTCGTTCATCGCGGCGGCGTCGCGGTTCTTCATCACCAGGTACATCGCCTTCTCGGCATCCTCCTGCGCCGCGCCGTACCGTGCGAACGCCTTGGCGATGTTCAAACACCGCTGCTTGCCGGCGTCGAAATCCTTGAAATGACCGCTGCCAAACTTCTCCGGCGGGAATCGCTCGAAGTCGCCCGCGTCCAACCCGTCGTGCATCGCGCACCACGCCCCCGGGCTCGTCGCCGGGTCCTTCTTCCCCCCGTACCTGGAATAAAACACAAACCCCTCTTCGAACGCCGGATTCTCAAACGCCTGCGTCTCGTGCTGGAAAATGTCAAGCCCGAACGTCAGGCCCCACAGGTTCAACCAGTACATGTTCCACACCGGGTTTTCCCGGAACCACCCCTTGAACATCTCGTCCATCTCCGACCGGCAGCGCACGAAGTGCCCGTTGCGATTCGGCCGGTTCACCAGCGGGTCGAAGAACGCGAACATGCTCATCTCGTTGTTCAGCTGATACCCGTGTCCCGGATTCCCCGCCTTGCGCCAGGTGTCCGGCAGGTTCTCATTGATCCACTTGTCGTACTGCCCGCCGTTGCCCGAATTTATCAGCAAATGGATCTTA
>Ga0308176_10000599_pt1 | contig 22753 bp, 22 predicted proteins | sample PhyCR2_3_FD_203890 | JGI IMG/M metagenome (GOLD analysis project Ga0308176, IMG submission 203890) | Soil microbial communities from UC Gill Tract Community Farm, Albany, California, United States - DLSLS.C.R2 | ecosystem: Environmental > Terrestrial > Soil > Agricultural land | place: USA... | reverse complement strand
CCCGCCGGGGCTTGCCCTTGGCGACGTCTTCAGGCGTGTAGAAAAGCGAGAACGGCTGACCGATGATCTCGCCGGCGGCGTACCCCTTGATCCGCTCCGCCCCGGTATTCCAGCTGGCGACATTCCCCTCCGGGTCGAGCAGGAGGATGGCGTAGTCGCGCACCCCGTCCACCAGCAGGTGGAACCGCTCCTCGCTGGCCCGCAGTGCTGCCTCGATCCGCCGGTGCTTGCCGACGTAGCGGGCGATCAGCCAGGAGGTCAGGCCCGCCAGTAGCAGTTCCAGCGCCGTCGTGCCCAGTGCCAGCACGTACCACCTCTCCGCCGCCGCGTGGGCTTGCGCGTTGCGGATGTTCAGCAGTTGCCGCTCCTCGGCCTCCATGCGAGCCAGCAGGCCGCGTATCGAACTGGTCTTGCCCCCGCCACGCTCGGCCATCATGGCCCGTGCGGCGTCGGCGCCCTCGGCGTCCCACTGCCTCACGATCTCGTCGAGCTCGTCATAGTTCTCCCGGACCAGCGGCTCCAGTTCCGACAACGTCGCCTGCTGCTGCCGGTTGTCGGCCGTCAGGCGCCGCAACGTCTTGATCCCGCTATCGGCGGCGGGGCGCGTGAGGTGGTACGCGTCGAGGTACTCCCCGGCCCCTGCGACCAAGTAACCCCGCTGCTGCGCTTCCGCGTCTTGCAAGGCCGAGGCGGTGGCGGCGACGGCGACCAGTACCTCGTGGCTGTGGGCGACCAAACTCTCGGAGGCTGCCAGGTGGTCGGCGTTGTGGTACGCCCCCAGCCGCACGGCGGCCAGCACGAGCACCACCAGGCAGAACGCCGCACCGATTTGCCCTTCGACGGACCGCTCTATTGGTCTTCCTGACCGTCGCACTCCAGTTCGCCTCCTCGGCAGAGCACCTGCACGATGGCCCCCCGATCTAATGACCGGACCACGAACTCTTCTGATCCTAAACGGCAGATTGACTTAAGCCAAACGAAGCGGACCCAAAAAGTGGATAATAAAATCCGATTTTCCGCAGAATTCATTCCGGCTAGTAGAATGGGCAGCGGAGAAGATGTAAGGATTCTGGGGAAAAGTCGAGGGTGCGGATACAAAGGACTTTTTTGTCGTATTTACCCGCTCGCCCGAGGCGGGGGTGCGGCAGGGGTCAGGTGCGGTGTGCAGCAAGCGGCGGCGTCTGGCGGTGCTGGCGGAAGACATCCGAGACGGCAGGCGTTCGGCCGCGAGCTTGTCCGACGCCGACTCGACGCTTTTGCTGTTGGCGGCGACTGAACTCGAAGAGATGTTCGTATCGGGGGAACCACTACGCCGCTCGGGGGCCGCCCGAGGGGAGAATCATTCCGCGTCCGATTGCCTGTGGGCCAGGCGCGGTCAAGATTCCAATGCGGACGCGCGCGTTCGGCCCGGGCGGGCCCCGCGGCCCGTGCGTCGTCCCAACCCGAAAGGAGCGGCGTCATGAACACGTTCACCGAGGCAAAGCCGCAGGAGTTTGCGTTGGGCACCGACACCCCGCCGTGCGGCGGGGCCGTGACGCCGGGGCCGCGCACCGGGGGCGAAGGGAAGCCGTCGTTCTGGGATCGAATCGGGCACGTGCCGGGGCCGGTGCACGAGGCGGTGGAGGAGGGCAAGGACGTGGCGAGCCGCTCGCGCAAGGCCACCGAGAAGTTGATCCGGTACTACCCGATCCGAGCCGTCGCCGCCGGCGGCTTCGCCGGGGCCGTGTTCGGCGTCGTCGCCGGCTGTGTGATGGGCTTCTTCCTGGGCAAGCGGCGGTGAGCCGATCGCCCGTCGTCGGGAGGAGGGAAGAGGTCCCGGGCAGGGAGGTCGAATGCCTCAGATCCTCTTCAAGTCCGGCGAGAAATTGCCGCCGGCACAGAAGGTTGGCTGCGTCAGCTTCGTCGAGTGCGCCGTCTGCGGGTACGAGCCGGGCGGCCTCTTACCGCCTCGGCAGTGTCCGAAATGTCTGGGGCACGAGACGTTCCACCGGGTGGTTGTCGGCGGCGGTGCGCTGGGATCGGTGTACGCGCCGCCGCCGGACCGCCGGTGGTGTATTCGGCCGCTAACCGGCGCCGGGTAGCCACGACGGTCGGACCAACGTCGTCACACGTCCGCGAGGCTCAACAATGCGTCGCCGAAGAATTAGAGCGGTGGCACCAAAGCAAATGACGAAGTCGCCCGTAGGCTTCAGGCCCAAGCGCATGAGCAATCCGCCGCTGAGCGGGCGGTACTCGCGCGGAGAGGGTACGGCGAGGCAACGGGACGAAGCCGAAACGGCTGCGGAACGTTAGGGGGCCGCGCCCTCGCACAGTGAAGCGTCACTGAATCCGGCGGTTGAGGAAGCCCCTTCGATGTGTGGGAGCTGACATGGAATTCCAGGAACTTCTCCGGTTCGCGGTGGAGCACGACGCGTCCGACGTCCACATCCAGGCCGGCTTGCCGGCGCGCGTCAGGACGGGGGGCATCCTCCGCGGCGTGCAGCAGCAGCCGCTGAACGACGAGGAAGTTCGGAAGTTCATCGCCTCGATCGCGCCCGTGCGCATGCGCGACAACATGGGCGAGCGTTTGGTGGCCGGCCTGGATTTCTCGTACACGGCCCCCAAGCTTTGCCGGTTCCGGTGCTCGGCGTACCGACACTTGGGGACGGCGGGAATCGCGATGCGGGTGATCCGTAACAAGATCCCGTCCATCGCAGACCTGCACCTTCCGGAGATTGTGACCGACATTGCCAAGGCCGAGCGGGGGCTGACGCTGGTGACCGGCACGACCGGGTCGGGCAAGTCCACCACGCTGGCGGCGATGCTCGACCTGATCAACCAGGGGCCGGCGCGCAAGATCATCACGATCGAAGACCCCGTCGAGTACCTGCACACGTGCAAGCACGCGGTCATCGCGCAGCTCGAAGTGGGGTCGGACACGCCGAGTTTCGAGCAGGCGCTGAGGCAGGCGATGCGCCAGGACCCGGACGTGATCCTGGTCGGCGAGCTGCGCGACGCCGACACGCTCCGCATCGCGCTGCGGGCGGCCGACACGGGGCACCAGGTCTTTTCCACCGTCCACTCGGCCAACGCTCCGCAGACGGTGGAGCGGATTATCGCGATGTTCCCGCCGGCAGAGCACAAGCTCCTGCTGACCCAACTCGCCGGAAACCTGGAGGCGATCATCTCCCAGCGGCTGCTGATCTGCCACGACGGGACGCGGCGGCCGGCGGTGGAGGTGCTGCGCGGGGGGCCGGTGCCGAGCAAGCTCATTCTGGAAGGGCGGGCGCTGGAATTGTCGGACTACATCCGCAGCGCCGGCGGAGGGCAGCAGACGTTCGACCAGGACCTGTTGTCACTACACCGCCAGGGCGTCATTACGATTCCCGAAGCCCTCCGGCATGCCACGAACCGCGAGGCCCTGATGACCGCGCTGCGGGGCATCAGCTCGTCCACTTCCGTCAATGAGCCGAGCCATCATTCCCCCGGTCACTCATAGCGCGCGCAACCCGCCAGTTCGCAGCGCGAACTCCGATCTCGAATGACGCACCTGGACGGCTCTGCGCAATAAAAAGGTCCGACTCACGCCGGGCGCCGCCGGGCCAACCTCTTACCCGATCGTACGTCGCGTCGGATAGGCAAAATGCCTGGGTGACCTGGTCCGCCGGGGTCTCGTCTCCCGGTGAGCCGGGGGACAACCGTCTCCCAATGGAGAGTAGCGTGAATCGGGCCCCAAATGAAACCACATTCCATTCCGCCCGCCTTCCCTGCAGCGGGAAGGTTGAGGGCTCGCGGTTCAGGGGCGGAGAGGAGTACGGGCGGCTACCGCCTCGATCTCGCGCCGGCGTTGCTGCGCCTCTCGTGCCTCTACATGTAATACGTCTGGCCGCCTGCGCTGTTTTCGATATCGGGAGTCCGATCCGTCGTCGGGCGCGACGTGTGCATCATCGGGCAAAACCCTAGCGGCGTCCGCCGGCGTCCGAGAAGCGAATCATGCCGCCTCCGATTGCAGACGGATCTAACGCCGTCGAGATTGAGTCCGCGCCTGCGGTTCCATGCCTTTCCGAGAACATGTTCGATCGCGGTCGAGCACGACGCGTTTGATTCATACGGGCAGGCCGGCCTGCCGCCGCGGGTGCGGACGGAGCATCGCTTTGAAGGAGGTGCCCACATGGATGCGGTTGTTGAAACCCGACAAGGTAAGGTGCGAGGCAGACTTGCCGACGGCGTGAACTCGTTCAAGGGCATTCCGTACGCGGCGCCGCCTTTCGGCCCCAATCGGCTTCGGCCCCCACGGCCGGTCGAGCGCTGGGGCGGCGTGCGAGACGCCCTCATTTACGGCCCGAAGTCGCCCCAGCCGCCCTATCCCCCTGAAGTAGCCATGATCCTTCCGGAGCTTGCCGTCTCCGGTGAGGACTGCATGAACCTGAATGTCTGGTCCCGCGACCTCGGGCCGGCGGACCAGCCGGTGGTGGTGTGGATTCCCGGAGGCATGTTCGAGTACCACGGCACGGGCGCGTCGCCGTGGTACGACGGCAGCCGCTTCGCCCGCGACGGCATCGTGTGCGTGACGATCAATTACCGCGTCGGTGCGGGGGGATTCCTCTATCTGGGGGACGGAGACGCCAACCTGGGCTTACTCGACCAGGTCGCCGCTCTCCAGTGGGTGCAGGAGAATATCGCCGCCTTCGGCGGTGACCCCGGCAACGTGACCGTTTTTGGGGAATCGGCTGGTGCGATGAGCGTGGGCACGCTGCTGGCCATGCCCCGTGCCCAGGGGCTGTTTCGGCGGGCCATCGCCCAGAGCGGGGCGGCTCACCACGTGGTCTCGGCCGCCAGCGCGCGGCGGGTCGGCCGGTGCCTCGCCGAAAAGCTGGGCGTCGAAGCAACCCGAGATGCGGTTGCGGCGGTCCCCGTCGATCGCCTCCTGGCGGCGCAGGAGGAGCTGAGGGCCGGGCTGGCCGCACATCCCGACCCGCGGCGCTGGGGTGGCGAGGTCGTGTCCAGCATGTTGCCGTGGCAGCCGGTGGTCGACGGGGATGTCATCCCGGCACGTCCGATTGATCGCATTGCGGACGGGGCGGCCGCGGGAATCGACCTGATGGTTGGCACGAACACCGACGAGCATAGACTGTTTCTGGTGCCCGGTGGCGCGATCGATCGGATCACCGCCGAGGCCCTGGCCGGGGCCGTGGCGGCGTACGGGCTCCCGGTCGAAGCGACGCTGGCCGCCTATCGGACGGCGTATCCGGGTGCCAGCGGCGGCGACCTGCTCGCGGCTGTCCTGACCGACTGGTATTGGCGTATCCCCGCCATCCGCCTGGCCGACGCGCACGCGAAGGGCGCCGCGGCCACCTACATGTACGAGTTCGCGTGGCGATCGCCACAATTCGACGGCCGCCTCGGCGCGTGCCACGCGCTGGAGATCCCCTTCGTCTTCGACACACTCGGCAAGGGGACGGGGCCGCTGCTGGGAAGCGACCCTCCGCAGCGACTCGCTGACACCATGCACGCCGCCTGGGTGGCATTTGCCGCCGAGGGAGATTGCGGTTGGCCGAAGTACGACCTGAGCCGCAGGGCGACCATGCGCTTCGACACGAGGTCACGGGCCGAGGACGATCCTCGATCCGCGGAGCGGGCGCTGTGGGAGGGCGTGCGTTAGGCTTGCGGTGATGCCGTGAACGAATCACTCAAAGCCCCGGCCAACTGTGCGCCCCGAGCTCGGAGAGGAATTCGTACAGCGCCACGGCGGAATTGTGGGCGGGGTCGTCGGACTGGTGCAGCAGTGTGCAGTTGTCTTCCGCTGATGCCAGGGCCAGGTGGCGCAGGGCCACTGCGTAATGGCTGCGGGCCAGGTGCTCGTGGTAGATGCCGCGGAAGTAATCGTATGCGTCGGGCCCGGGGTGCTCTTCGAGCCAATCCCACAGGGGCAGCGGCGGGCCAAGGTGGCGCAGCACGTAATCCACCTCGCACCAGTTCACCAAGTCTCGGGTGAGCCCGATCGGCTCGACCCAGATGCGCATCCCGTCGTCGGGCTCCGCCGCGTCCATGAAGTGCTTCACCTTGATCATGGCTTCAACTCCGCATGCCCCGCCGTCGTTCTTTTCTCATTAGGGCCAGTAGCTCCGCGGGAACAATCGGAGGCCGGTCGCATTCGGTTACCGGAGCCATTCGCAAGCTCATCGGGGAACCCCCGATGTCCCTGATCGCGTCCCCCCAAATCCAGCTTCGGCAGGTAAGTGGATTTCGCACACGCGTCGGCAGGGGTCGGACGCTGAAATCGCCCGCCGGCCGATTGTCCTGGCCCCGTCGGCGGTGAACACTTGAAACGGGGGAGAACGGAGCCGGTTATGCCGCAGTCGAAGGTCAAACAACTGCTGGATAGCAACGGGGTGGAGTACACGATGATCGTTCACGATCCGGCGTACACCGCGATGGAGACGGCCGAGGCGGCGCACGTGCCGGGCGTCGAAATGGCCAAGACGGTTATGGTGAAGCTCGACGGGAAGATGGCCATGGCCGTGATCCCCGCGACGCACCGGGTGGATTTCGTCCTCCTGCGCTCTGCCGCCGGGACGTGGGACGTGGACTTCCCCACGGAGCGCGAGTTCCGTGACCTGTTCCCCGACTGCGAGCCGGGGGGCATGCCGCCGTTCGGGAACCTGTACGGGATGCCGGTGTTCGTGGACGAGGCGCTGGCCCAATGCGAGCGGATCGCGTTCAACGCCGGGACGCACATGGAGCTGATCGAGATGGCGTACGGCGATTACGAGTGGCTGGTCCGGCCGGCGGTGGCGGTTATTTCCGCACCCCTGTTCGCGCCGGCCGTTTGACGGGCTGGCAAGCGCGCGGCCGGCGCCTTAAGGCGCGGAGGCGACTCCCTTGAGCAGCAGCCCCACCGCGTACGCCAGGGCCGCCGCGCTGCCGCCCACGGCCAGGGTTTCGACGCCGGCGGCGTACCACCGCTGTCCGACGAACCGGGCCTTCATGGCGCCGATGGCGAAGAAGGCAACGCCCGTGAGCGCCGCGCTCCATCGAAACGGGTTGGCAGGCCTTCCGGGCAGGAGCAGCTCGCAGAAGAACGCCAGCAGGGGCAGGAGGCCGACGATCATGAATGCGGCCAGCGTGCAGAGCGCCGCCCGCCACGGCGAGGGGCCGTCGAGCGGGAGGCCGAGTTCTTCGGTGAGCATCGTGTCCACCCAGCGGCGGCGGTTGGAGCTGATCACCGCGACGACGCGCTCGAGTTCTTCTCCGGCGAATCCCTTGGCGGCAAAGATCTGGCGCAGTTCCTCCAGCTCCCCCTCGGGCAGGAGGTCGATGTGAGATTCCTCGACCCGGCGGGCGCGCTCGCGGAGCTGCTGGTCCACGCGTGTGCCGAGGAAGTTTGCGATGGCCATGCTGAAGCCGTCGGCGACGACGTTCGCCATGCCGAGCACCACGACGATTCCCGGCGGCAGGTCCGCGCCGGCCACGCCCGAGGCCACCGCAAAGGTCGTGACAGCCCCGTCCACGGCGCCGTACGTGAAGTCCCGGAGATAGCTGTGTTGGCGGCGCTCCTCAAGGCGGCGGCGGACCGCGGCGGGCGTGTGATCCGCCTTGAGCTCCGGCGTGCTGGCGACGAACGGTGAAGAACTCCCATGGGTCATTGCATGAACCGGCCTTCCTGTACGCGGCATTATATCACAGGATCAGAAAGTCCGCTGATGTCGTGCCGCGTGGGGTACGAGTCCCGAGGTGAATCATGAGCAACGGTTCCTGCTGCGCCGGGATCACTCACCGAGTTGCCGGTTGGCAAGGTGGTCCCGTTTTCCTGATGCTTGCCATGAGCGGTTGTGGCTTGGGCGGGCCGCTCCCGCCGGCGCCGTTTGGCCCGGGGTCGGCGGCCGCCGCGGACCTGACGCCGTGGCTCGTGACGGCAATCCCGGTGCGGTACACCGGAACGCTGCTGTATTTCAACGTCGCCTCGCAGAAGGGGTCGTACTGCACCTGGGCCCTCGCACCTGCGGGGCCGTATTCCGGGGCCGAGCTGGACGTCAGGCATTGCCCGGCAGCCGCGGCCAGGTTGTTGGGGTTGTGGGTCACCGTAGACGGCAAGCTGATCGACCGTGGCGAACGGCACCGGCCGTTGATGGTTGTGGTGCGAATCGCGCTGGCGGAAAGCGTGGGAATTGTATTACCGTTCGGGCCGCCTCAGCGGTGCTCGGCGACGCGCGCGACGACGCGGTGACGGCGTCGCGGTAGTTGTGAAGCGGCGAGTCCTCCGATCCCCGGGGTTTGCGGTGGCCGGTGTTGGTGACCGGGGGGGCAGCGTCGATGGCCGCGCCAAGGCTGCCCCGGTAGGAGCCGACCATCGGGTCGAGGCGCTCGGCGACGGCTTTGAGTCTCGGAAGGTTGAGGAAGATGTCGCACCGTTGCTGGCACGACCGCTTCTCGTCCAGTTTGTGCTCCCGCGCGCGACGGGACCGCCACCGACAGCGCGGGCAGATTTCCGCTCGGATCGCGTGTGCCAAAGCCTCGGTCGTCAATGTTCCGCCCATGGTCGCTCCTCTCAATCTATTAAAGCCGCGCCGCGGACGCGGCGGCAATCGGGGGCGGTGGGAAACGGCTATCGCACGAACTCCGACGGGAGCAAGGGTTCCCCCGACGTCGGGACGCGGTTTGCGCGAGGGTCGATTTCCTACGCGACTACGTCAGCGGCGGAGGGCGAATTCAGCATCCCCCCGCTGGGGCCGGCGGCGCTGTCCTGCTGCAATGAAGCTGTCGGAATCGCCGCCCGCGCGGTCTCTTTGAGGGCCGGGGTCGGTCATGGCGGCGTACGTCAGGAGGCAGTTATGAATCCTCTCCATTCGGTTCTCGTGGGCGTGGACTTCACCCCCTGGTCCGCCGCGGCGCTGAACCAGGCGATCCGCTTGGCGGCGTGGGACGATGCGGCGGTGCACGTGCTGCACGCCATCGATGTTTGTGCGGTGACGGAGTTGGAGGTGGGCTTGGCGGACCTGGGGGAAACGCCGGAGGGGCTCCGCGACTGCTTCGTGCAAGAGGCGAGGGCGGAGTGGGAGCAGTTCGCCGCCCCCGTGCCGGGCGCGCGGGAACTGGACCTGGAGGTGGTGATCGGCACGCCGGCGGACGTGGTGCTGGGCAGGGCCAGGCGGCACGCGGCCGACCTGGTGGTCCTGGGCGTGCAGGGCGCCGTCTCCGGCGTCGGTGCGGTGGCGGCGGCGTGCCTGCGCCGGGGGGGCGTAGACGTACTGCTGGTGCGGCGGCAGCAAGGCGGGCCGTTTAAGGTCGTGGTCGGGTGCGTCGATTTTTCGGAGGCTTCGGGTCCGGTTCTGGCCGAGGCGGCGCGGGTCGCGGCGCGGGACCGTGCCGCGCTACACGTGGTGCACGTGTACCACGGCCCCTGGCACCCACTGCAATACTGGCCGCGGACGCCCGGCATGGCCGGCGACTACCCGCGGCGGTACCGCGACACGATGCTGCGGCGGCTTGAGGGGATCTACCGTTTGTCGTCGCAAACCCCGGCGGGCGTGAAACCGCAGTTCCACGTTTTCGAACACGCCGGCTACGTGGCGGGCATCGCCGAGTTCGCGGCGGACGTCGGTGCCGACCTGATCGTACTGGGTAGGCGCGACCGGTGGTCGATCGAGGAGGCGCTGCTGGGCGGCACGGCCGAGCGGGTGGGGCGGCAGGCGGGCTGCTCGGTGCTGGCGGTCCGGCAGAATGCCGCGGAAGAGCGGGGGATGGAGCGAGACGCCGGAAATGTCCAGACCGTGGCGTCGGCCGTTTGAGCGATCGGGAATTGGGAATTGTCCTGGAAAGGCGGGGTTTTATGAAATTGATATCGGATCAGCAGCGTGCCGCCCGCGCGAGGTTGTTGCTGAGGGAGGCGGAGCGGCTGGTGGAAGAGCTGGTGGACGGGGGTGCGGTGGAACTGCACCCGGCGATGTGCGACGTCCAGCACGCGGCCGAGTCGATCGACGCGCTGAGCTTCGACGGGGGCGGGAAGTTCGTCGCGGCGGTCCGATTTGAAGAGGACGACGGGTACTGAGCGGTGGCGCCGGGAGTCGGCTTGCGGAGCGGCCGGGCGGCGGGGGGGGTGGCGCGGGCACCGTTTACTCCCACAGGTAGAGCAGTTCATGCGGGAGGTTGTGCTTGACGTCTTGGATCTCGCCGTCGCTGACGCGGGCCTTGAGGAGCTTGAAGACGGCCCGCGCGACGACCTCCGGGTCGGTGTAGGCGTCGCCGGCGAAGGCGGCGGCGATGTGGGACAGGAACCGCTCCTTCGTCCGCTCCTTGACCGGCTTGCCGGCGGGCCGCCAGCCCTCGTAGTAGAACCCGCGGACCAGCATGGGTAGTTGGGCCCCGAGGTCAGCCGTCCCCTCTGGCGGCAGGCGGTCGCGTAGGGCGTGCAGCACCGCCCGAAGGGCGTGGTACGCCCGGTGGCTGTCGGCGCCCCAGCCGAGTCGCTCGTCGAGTTCCTTGAGCCAGCCGTTGGTGATGTCCACCGTGTGTTCGAACGCCGCTAGACCTGTCGAGCTCATGGCGTTTCCTCCGATTGTCCCGGGGGCGCCGGTGTGGTCCTCCGCCCTGGATCCGCGGGGCGGGTTGTGTGTGGCCCGCGGGGGACGGAGCCGGCGCCCCAGCCAATATCGACGGCCGCCGTCCGGGAACGCAGGCCCGGTCGTCGCAAGCTGACGTGCGCACGTTCACTGGGGCGATCACGCGGGCTGAACGGCGACCTTCTTCGCGCCCTTCCCGGGCTGCTTCGGCACGGTCACCGTCAGCACGCCGTTCGCGTACTTCGCCTCGGCCTTGTCGCTCTCCGCGTAGGACGGGAGGGCGGTCGTGCTGGAGAAGCTCTCGGCCAGCTCCTTGTGGGTTGCCTCCGGCTTCTCGCCCTCGCCTTTGTTCTCGGGCTTCTCCTCGCGGGACCCGCGGATCGTGAGGCGGCCTTCGGCGACCTCCACGTCAATGTCCTTGGCCGCCATGCCCGGGGCGTTCAGTTTGAAGGTGATCACCTTGTCGTCCTCCGACTGGTCGATCCGGGGGAGCGGGGCAAAGCTGGGCAACTCCGGCCAGGACTCAATTCCCCAGGTCTTGGCGGCGTGGTCGAACGCCTGTTGCATTTCCCGCTGAAAGCGGAAGAAGGGGTTCTCTCCATTGCCCCAGGCGGCGAGCGCCGGCGAATCGGCGGGAAGGCCCATCAGCCGTCCGGCCATGGCGGTGAAGCGGTCGAAGAAGTCGGCCGCCTGATCGGCGGGTGGGTACGGAGTCGGTAGGCGGTTCATAACCATTCTCCTTTCCCCCCGTGTGATCAAGGCTAGTACCGGGGGCCGGGGACGGGTATCGGACGTGCGGCGATTCCGGCATGGGCCGAATTCTTAGCATCTAGAAAAGGGCAGTACCCGCGAATCAGTCGGCGCCCCGATTTTTCCGGCGGGCGTCGGCTCCCATGATGTGTGGAGAAGAAAGGAGCGACGCCATGAGGATCCTGATCGGCTACGACGGTTCCGCGTGCGCGGACGCGGCGGTCGACGACCTGAAGCGGTCGGGGCTCCCCGATGGCTCGGAGGCGCGGGCGGTGTGCGTGGCGCACATCTGGACCGAGCCGCCGGGCGGGTACGCGGGGGGCGATTACGAGGAGTTGTACCCGCTGCACCCCGACTACCTGCGGCGGCTGCCGGCGGAAGCGATGGAAGAGGCGAAGGCCCTGGCGGAGACGGCCGCGGGCAAGATCTCTCGCCGGTTCCCCACGTGGAAAACGGAGGGGCTGGCCGTTGCCGATTCGCCGCAGGGCTCACTGGTTGGAACGGCGGACCAGTGGCCGGCGGATTTGATCGTAGTGGGTTCGCACGGGCGCTCGGCGCTGGGGCGATTGGTGATGGGCAGCGTGTCGCAGAACGTGGTGACACACGCCCGTTGCTCCGTGCGCGTGGGGCGCGCGTCGCGCGGCGTGCAAGGCGGGGACTCCGTCGCACCGCCAGATCCGCCTGTTGCGCCGGTCCGCCTCGTGATCGGTGTGGACGGCTCACCGGATGCGGCCCGCGCGGTAGGTGCGGTGGCGGCGCGGGTGTGGCCGCGCGAGAGCAAGGCGCTGGTCGTGTCCGTGCTGGACGGGTATCTCTCGACGCTGGTGGCGAGCCCGCTGGCCGTGTCCGGCGGGTGGTCGGAATTTCCGCGGGGGCACGGGCCGCCGACCGCCCGGATGGCGGCCGAACGGGCGGCCGACCGCCTGCGCGAGGTGGGTCTGGCGGCCGAGGCGGTCGTGCGGGAGGGTGATCCCAAGCGGGTCCTGTTGGACGAGGCGACGAACTTCGGGGCCGACTGCATCGTCGTCGGGGCCAAGGGGCACGGCCGGCTGGAGCGGCTGCTGCTGGGCAGCGTGTCCGCCGCCATCGCGGCCAGGGCACATTGCTCGGTCGAAGTCGTCAGATGACAGGTTCGGTGTGGGTCGCTTGGGGCGACGCCCGAAGGAGTTTGGATACTTCAATCACAGTCGCCGGGGCCAGAGAGAGACCGAGGATGAGCAGCCATTCGCCGCGGGTGATGTCGGTGGCTACCTTGAACAGGGGCTGTGCGAAGGGGAGTAGCACCGCCGCCAACTGGAGGACTGCGGAAAAGGCGATGGCGGCAAGCAGGTGGGGGTTGGACATTGGCCCGAGTTGCGGCAGGGTGTACCGCCAGCTGCGGCAGACGAAGGAATAGAAGAGTTGCGTGAACGCCACTATGCAGAATGCCACCGTCCTGGCGTGGCCGAGGCGGGCCGGGTCCCGACGGTAGACCAAGGCGAATCCCGCAGCCGCCACGGCGGCGATCAACGTGCCGTGCAGGAGCATTACCAGCCCCCGCTTTAGCGTGATCACCGGCTCGCGCGGCGGCCGGGGAGGGCGGCCCATCACGTCCGGCTCGGGGGGTTCCACGCCGAGGGCTAAGGCGGGGAGGCCGTCGGTCACCAGATTGATCCACAGGAGGTGGATCGCCAGGAGCGGCGCCGGCCAGCCCACGAGGGCGGCGAAGAACATGAACAGGATCTCGCCGGCATTACAGGACAGGAGGTAGTGGACGAACTTCTGGATGTTGTCGAAGATCCCGCGCCCCTCTTCCACGGCGGCGACGATCGACGCGAAGTTGTCGTCGGTCAGCACCATGTCCGAGGCTTCCTTGGTGACGTCGGTCCCGCTGATACCCATGGCAATTCCGATGTCGGCGGCTTTTACGGCCGGGGCGTCGTTGACGCCGTCGCCGGTCATCGCCACCACCTGCCCGCGCGCCTTCCAGGCGCGTACGACGCGCAGCTTGTGCTCGGGGGAGACGCGGGCGTAGACGGCGATCCGTTCCGCCGACGCTGCCAGCTCCTCGTCCGTGAGGCCGTCCAGTTCGCGGCCGGCCACCACGCGGCTCTCCGGCGCGGCGATTTCCAACTGACGGGCGATCGCCGCGGCAGTCGCGGGGTGGTCGCCGGTGATCATCACCGGGCGAATGCCGGCGCGGTGGCACTTGGCCACGGCGGTTTTCGCTTCGTCGCGCGGCGGGTCAATCATTCCAGCCAATCCTGAAAATACGAGCCCTTTCTCGACGAACCTGCCGTCCGCGGCGGGAGGATTCTCCCGCTAGGCCAGCGCTAAGACGCGCAGCGCGCGCTCGGCCATTTCCCCGGCAGCCTCGAGAATCTCCCGGCGCCGCTCGTCGGAAAGCGACACTACGCTGCCGTGGCGCAGCTCGGCGTCGCATAGGTTTAGCACCGATTCCGGCGCCCCTTTGGTGCTGAGCACCACGGCGCCCTCGGGCCAGCGGGCGACCACCGACATTCGCTTGCGATCCGAGTCGAAGGGGATTTCGAACATCAACGTATGCTCGCGGTTGGCGGCCTCGATGCCGGCCTTTAGGGCGGCGACGACCAAGGCGCCCTCGGTCGGATCACCGACGAGATGCAAGCCGTCCCCGGCGTCGCCCGGGTTGAGTCGCGCGTGGTTGCACCAGGCCGCGACGGATAGCGCCCGGAGCAGGTCCGGCTCGGCGCCGGCGGGTACTGGCGTGCCGCCCGCCGAGTTCTTCAGGAACTCGCCGTTGGAGCGGTAGCCGGACCCGGTCACTTCGTATCGCTCGCCGCCGGCCAGCACCTCGCGAACGGTCATCTCGTTGCGCGTGAGGGTGCCGGTCTTGTCCGAGCAGATGACGGTGACCGAGCCGAGCGTCTCGACGCTGGGGAGCCGGCGGATGAGGGCGTTACGCTTGACCATCCGCTGGAGGCCCAGCGCAAGGGCGATGGTGACGACGGCCGGTAGCCCCTCGGGGACGGCCGCGACGGCGAGGCTTACCGAGAGGAGGAACACGTCCACCACCCTGCCGCCGCGCAGAACCTGGAGCCCGAAGATGACGGCGACGACCCCAAGAACGACCAGGAGCAGGGTCTTTCCGAGCTGGGAGAGGCGGCGCTGAAGGGGCGTGGGCTCCGGCTCCGATTCGGCGAGCATCCCCGCGATCCGGCCAAGCTCCGTGGCCATGCCGGTGGCCACCACGACGGCGCTGGCTTTGCCGGCGGTGGCGGAGGTGCCCATGTAAGCCATGTTTCGGCGTTCGGCGAGCGAGGTTTCAGGGCCGAGCGAGGCGGGGGCGTCCTTGTCCACCGGGACGGATTCACCTGTCAGCGACGCCTCCTGCACGCGCAACGCGCTGGCGGCGATCAGCCGGGCGTCGGCGGGAATGTTGTCGCCCGCCTCCAGCTCGATGCGGTCGCCGGGGACCAATTCTCTGGCGGGGAGGGACTGGAGGGCACCGTCCCGCAGCACCCTCGCGTGCGGTGACGAAAGCCTCTTGAGCGCGGCCAGCGCGCGACCGGCACGTTCCTCCTGGAAGAAGCCGAGCACGCCGTTCAGCACCACGATCAACAGGATCGCCAGCGTGTCGAGCCGGTCGCCGAGGACGCCCGAGACGATCGCCGCGCAAATGAGGATCCAGACGATCAACTGGTTGAACTGTCGTGCGAGGACCTTCCACGTGGGGACGGGCGGCGGCGGGGCGAGTTCGTTGTAGCCGTAGCGCGATCGCAATTGCGCGACGCGCTCGCCGCTCAAGCCGTCGGCCGCGTGGGTGCCGAATGTCGCGAGCACGGCGGCCAGCGGCATCGCGTGAAAGGATGGCCAGGCAGCCGATCGGTCCGCCGGCTGAGTATTCTGTTGCAATAACTCATGGGTCATTGGCCTTGCCTCTTAACGGAGTATATTGTCCGATATGGGGCAAATCTTCGGTCAAGTCAAAGCGGCGGGACCTTTATGAAGCTGCTGATCGCATACGATGGGACGGAAGGGGCTGACGACTCGATCCGCGACCTTGCCCGCGCGGGCCTGTCCGTGCATGTATCGGCTCTCGTGCTTTCAGTGGCGGACGGCTGGCCGCCGCTCCCGCCGTCCAGTTTTGACCCCGACGGACCAATCTCGGAGCTCTCGCCAATCGTTTGGCGGGCGCACGCGATCGCCTCGAAGGCGCTGGCCGATGCGCGGGAGGTTGCCGGGCGTGGGGCGGCGCGGATTCGGGAGCACTTCCCTGCCTGGGCCGTCGCGCCCGAAACGGCTACCGGATCGCCGCCGGCTGTCCTCGTCGAGCGTGCGGAGAAATGGGCCGCGGATCTTCTGATCGTCGGGGCCCGCGCCGGCCCTTGCCTGGACCGGCTGATGCTAGGGAGCGTCTCGCAGAAGGTGTTGGCGTGCGCCGGGTGTTCGGTCCGAATCGCCCGGGCGCCACGCTCTGACGACTCGCCGCCGCGGCTGGTGATCGGGTTTGACGGGTCGGAAGACGCGGAGGCTGCCGTTCGGGCGGTTGCCGCCAGGGCATGGCCGCCGGGGACGGCCGTTCGCGTGGTGACGGCGGTGGACCTCCGGCTGGCGACGATGGTCCCCGCGGCCCGCGCGATGGAATTGGCGGTCAACGAGGACGACGGGTCGGCATGGGTGCGGCAGGCCGCAAGCCGGGCGGCGGCGGCGTTATGTGCCTCTGGATTGGACGCCGAGTCGATCGTGCGCGAAGCGGCCGAGCCGAAGCGGGTGCTGCTGCAAGAGGTCGAGGATTGGGCAGCGGATTGCGTGTTCGTCGGCGCCAAGGGCCACGGCCGGTGGGAGCGGTTCCTGCTCGGCAGCGTATCGGCGGCGGTCGCGGCCAGGGCTCAGTGCTCCGTCGAGGTAGTGCGGTAGCGGGCGTGTCGCGGCACCAGGGGTTTGGTGAGAAATGCCGGGCTTTGTCGCGGACGCACGGCTGCCAGATGTTTGGGAAGGTGCTCGGGCAAATGTTTGAGGAACCAATCGCCGGCCAGGTCCGCGGCCTCGGTCAGCGCCGCCGGCGTTTCGAACAGGTGCGTGGCGCCCGGAACGACCCGCAGGGCCTTCTCGCACCGCAGTTCGGTCATCGCGTCTTTGCTCGTGACGATGACCTCTTCGTCCAGCCCGCCGGCGATGAGCAGCGTCGGCGCCGGGACGCGGGGCAGGGACTCGCCGGCCAGGTCGGCCCGGCCACCGAAGCAGACGACGGCGGCGATGCCGTCCCTCAACTGTGCGGCCGAGACGATCGCGGCGGCGGCGGCGGTGCCGCCGCCGAAGTACAGGACCGGCAGGGCGCCGAGTTTCGGCTGTCGTTTCAGCCAACGCGTCGCGGCCCCGATTCGTTCGGCCAGTAACTCCACGTCGAACCGCCACTCTCCGGTCTGGAGGTCCATCGCCTCCTCCTCCCGCGTGAGCAGGTCCAGAAGCAGCGGCGCGAGGCCGCGGTTGTAGAACCGGGCCGCGATCGTCCGGTTTCGCGGACTGTGGCGGCTGCTGCCGTGGGCGTGGGCGAGGAGCACCACGCCGCATGCCCGCGCCGGGATCGCGAGGTCGGCCGCGATGGTGACCGGGCCGGCGCGGATGTTCACGGCGCGGAAGGGCGGCCCCGGTCCAGCCGATGAACCAGCCGACGAAGTGGAACCCGAAGGCGCACGGCCGGTGGCGGGTGCGGGTCCTTTGGCAATCATCGAAGCCTCCTTTCGGCCGCGACGCCGCGGCCAAACAGCCAAATTGCCCCCGATCAGGTCCCGATCAGATGTCGGGCTGGTCACCGGGCTGACCTGGCGACGGATCGACCTTCCGCAGCAATTCGCTCACGAGCTTCATCCGCTCGTGCAGGTCGTTGTGGACGCGCGGGGAGTCAGTGTGGCGGATCTCCACCGGCAGCTCCCGCATCTCCTCGTGAAGGAGTTCGGCCACCAGCCGCCACTCCCGGTCATTGAGCACGGGTTGGACGATCGCGAGTGTCATGGCCATCCACCTTTCTCCCCCTCAAGGCCCCTACATACCGCTCGTTCACGATTGCCTGATATAAGGTGGCCCGTAACGCGCCCCGCCACAATCGGGCGGCGGCGGATTTGCCACGCGGTGCATCCCGCAGCGGCGTAGGAATGTTTCCGATGCCACGCTGAGGGTTTGCCACGGTACGTATCATTGGGGGCACGAGCGGGGCGGAGACGCGGGCAATGGCGCGGGTCGTTAGCTCATCATCGGTGGCTCACCTGTGGCGAAACCGCGTTGCGCCGGCGGGGAGGGGCGGCCGACGCGGCGGGAACGGGGACGAGTTCCTCGGCTGCCCGCCGGCTTGCCTCACGGCGCTCCAGGACACGGAAGCGAGGGTGGCGGCCATCGTGAACGCCGCCGCCGACGGGATCATCACCATCGACGAGCGGGGTGTCATCGAGTCGGTGAACCCGGCGGCCGAGCGGATGTTCGGCTACGCCGCCCGGGAGCTGGTCGGCCGTAACGTGTCAATGCTGATGCCCGAGCCGTACCGCGCCCACCATGACGCATACGTCCGCCATTACCTACGCACCGGACAGGCCAAGGTAATCGGCACCGGGCGGGAGGTCGTCGGGCGTCGCAGGGATGGCGCCACGTTCCCCATGGACCTGGCGGTCAGCGAGTTCCGTGTCGGCGGCAAGCGGATGTTCGCCGGCATCGCCCGCGACATCACCGAGCGCCGACGGCTGGAACGAGAGATCGTCGAAACCGTCAACAGCGAGCAGCGGCGCATCGGGCAGGACCTGCACGACGGGCTGTGCCAGCACCTGGCGGGCATCTCCTTCGCGTGCGAGGTGCTGCGGGGGGAACTGGCGGCAAAGGCATCGCCGGAAGTGAAGCGGGCGACGGAGATCGGCGAGATGGCTGACGAGGCAATGGGCCAGGCGCGGGCGATCGCCCGCGGACTGCAGCCAGTGACGCGTGACGCCGGCGGACTGGCGTCGGCCTTGCAGCACTTGGCCGCCAGCATCGGGAGAGTGTTCCGCGTCTCATGCGTTCTTGCCTGCCGCGGCAGGATGGCGGTGCACGACGATGCCGTCGCCACCCACCTGTACCGCATCGCGCAGGAGGCGGTGGGAAATGCGGTGCGGCACGGCAAGGCCACGCGCGTGCGGATCGAACTGATAGGCGCGGGCGGACGGCTCGTGCTCCGTGTCGAGGACGACGGCGTCGGCATCGGCCGCTCGGTGCAGCGGGCGGGCGGCATGGGGCTGCACGTGATGCACTACCGCGCCCGCATGATCGGCGCGACCCTGCACGTCGGTCCGGGCCGGCGCGGCGGGACGCTGGTGAGTTGTACCCTGGATCGCGTCGGGCATTCGGCCGGGCACCGGCCGCAAGAGGCAAACGGCAATGGCAACCAAGCTAATGAAGAAGGTCACCGAACCGATCGTCGTCAAAGCGGCGCCGCAGACGCAAGCCGCCCGGCCCGTGGTCGGCGCGCCCGGCAAGTCGCGGGTACTGGTGGTAGATGACCACCCGATCGTCCGCGAGCGGCTGGCCGAGCTGATCAACCGCGAGCCGGACCTGCTGGTCTGCGGCGAGGCCGAAGATGCCATCCAGGCCATGGAACGGGCGGCGGCGGTGAGCCCGGACATCGCGATCGTGGACATCAGCCTCAAGGACACGTACGGCATCGAGCTGATCAAGCAGCTCAAGGCAGGGTACCCGAGTCTGCCCGTGCTGGTGCTGTCGATGCACGACGAGTCGCTCTATGCCGAGCGCGCCCTGCGCGCCGGGGCCAAGGGGTACATCACCAAGCAGGAGGCGACGAAGCAGATTCTCACGGCGATCCGGCGCGTGCTCAACGGCGGGGTCTATGTCAGCGAGAAGCTGGCGGACCTGATCCTGCAGCGGGTCTCCGGCGGGCCCAGGGGCACGGCCGGTTCGCCCGCCGAGCGATTGAGCGACCGCGAGTTGGAGGTCTTCCAGCTGCTCGGCGAGGGAATGCCCGTGAAGCAGATCGCCAAAAACCTTCACGTGAGCGTCAAGACCATCGAGACCCACCGGGAGCACATTAAGGACAAGCTGGGGTTCAAGACCAGCAGCGAGCTGCTCCGCTACGCCATCGAGAACGCCGTGCAGGAAGGCGCAAGCCCCGAGCACACCTGAGCACCGGCGCCGCGCCGGAGCCCGGGAATAATGACCGCGCGGCCGGATTGGCGGTACGGGGTGAGAAGATCGGACTGGCATGAGGTGGGTTTCGACCTCGGACTCATGCAGTCCCGGTTGCCACAGGCAACTTGGGGATCAGCGCTTGCAAGCCGCGGCGCGGTTCAGGCGGCAGGTGCCCGACTCGTCGCCAGCGATCCGTAAGTACATTTGACCGCCGGGGGATGGATGCTCGTGCCGCGGCTTAGGTGGTGCGTCCGGCTCCGCCTCGCGAGGTTCTCGCCCTCACCGCCGGGCGACGGATTGACCTCGGACGTCTCCAACACGATCGCCACCGGAGCCCGCTGCGCCGGCCGGGAGCAGCGCCAGGATGCAGTTCACCATTTGGTTCTCGGTCGCCGCGGCGGTGTTGAACGTCGCGGTGAATATCTCCGGCAGTAGCGCCTGGCCCGGCCAATACCGGCGATGGAAGGCCTCACGGTCCCGGTCCAGCCTCCTCACTTCAGCCGCCGCCGTCTCCTTGGGCACGTTCATCTGCTGTGCCATGTGCGCTACGCGGCTCTCAACCGGTGCGACCAGCCGCACGTGCACGCCGCCGGGCAAGTCACTGGTGGCGTACACGCCGCCGCGGCCGACGATCACCGTCGGCCCCGCCGTGGCCAGCGCCCGGATCGTCCGGGCCCGCGTGGCCGATTGCATCCTTATAGTTTGTTCCGCGAGCTGCGCAAGTTGGCGCAAGAGCCCGTGGGTCCTTTTCATTTGCGCCCATTGAAGGCTAAGCGTACCAGTAGATTCCGCGAGCGGTAGGGGTCCAGCCTAGCGCCTAGAAAGCTAGAGCTTCAGGTGGTGAAATCCGCCACAATGGCACAACATCGCTGGGGAGGGTCCGGGAAAAGATTGTGGCAGTTTTGTGGCAGAACCAGTTCCGAATACAGCTGGGCGCCAGTCCCACGGCAGTTCAAGTTCAGCGCATAAGCCGTTGACGTAGCAGCTGTAACATCAGCGATTGTATGGGATTTGGGGATGGGCCGTTTTGGCTTCGGGACCAAGAGGTCGAAGGTTCAAATCCTTTCACCCCGATATTGCGGGGCAACGAGTTATGAAACGCTCGTTGCCCCGCTTGGCATTTGTGGACGCGGCACGCCCACAAAGACAGGGATGCGGCGTTCTGAATTGGGTGCGGGGCACGCAAACTGAGATGTAATGCGGCAAGACCCCGGGCGGGATCAATAGGTCCGGCTCATTTCGCGGGGTCATTTCACTGGGGCATGTCTCTGCCTCAATTGCGGCGGCGGAAGGTCAGCGCGGCGCCGCCGACGGCGAGCAGGATGGCCGCCGCGCCGGGTTCGGGAACGGTGGCCGTGCCGGACCAGGCCAGGCCGTAGCTCTCGGGGCCTGTGGCGCCGAAGATGGGGGCGGCCTGGGAGACGCGGATCGCGTACAGGCCGTCGGAGGGGACGGTGAACGAGAGGTGCTCGACGTCGTTGTAGAGGCTGTCGGAGGTGGCGATTTCGGAGGTGAAGGTTGAGTTCCACACTTCGAGGTTGAGGTCGCGGAAGGCGTTGTCCGTGGTGGAGGAGGTGCTGACGAACGTGCGGTCGCGGAACCAGTCGAGCGTAAGTGTGAGGTTCGTGCCGCCCTTGAGGAAGACGGAGAAGGGGTAATCGTTGTGGCTGCCGGCGGCGACGGTGCCGAAGTCCCAGCCGAGGGCGGTGATGGAGCCGCCGCCGGTTCCGGTGACGTCCTTGGTGCCGCCGCTGAGGAACTGGTCGAAGGCGCCGTTGAGGTTGAGCGCGCCTGCGCCGGAGGCGTAGTCGAGGGATTGGGTGGTGGTGATGACCCCGTTGACGGTGCTTTGGCCGTTGGTCCAGCCGGGGATCTTGGTGGCGGAGTTCTGAATGACCGCCTTGAGGACGCGGGCGTCGCGTGCGTTGGCGTTGCCGCTGATGGCCGGGGTGTTGCGCGCGGCGCTGTTGAGGAGCGTGACGGCGGCGGCGGTGATGGGGGAGGCGAAGCTGGTGCCGGCCAGGCCGCCGGAGTAGAGGTTGGTTCCGTCCTGGGCGGCGCCGCCGGTGTTCCCGCCGGTGGTGCCGCCGTAGAAGGCGGAGGTGAGGCTGTCGCCGGGCGCCGCGATGTCGACGGCGGCGCGCACCCCGGTGACGGTGATGCCGGGCCCGCCGAAGTCCTGCGGGCCGCGGCTGCTGAAGCTGGCGACGGAGTTGTAGTTGTTCGACCCGTCGTTGTGCAGGGCGGCGACGGTAATGGCGTTGTAGCCGGAGCCCGGGGAGCCGACGGTGTTGGTGCCGGGGCCGGAGTTTCCCGCGGAGACGACGAAGGTGGTGCGGGGATTGGCGCGAGCCAGCCCGTCGAGGCCGGTGGTGAAAAAGTTGGTGCCGGTGGTGTCGGTGAATCCCCAACTGCTGTTGATCGCGTCGGCGGTGCCGAAGTACGCCTGGTACGCGGAGAAAATCGAGGTGCTGGAGAAGCTGAAGCTCAGGGAGTAGGCGGGGGGCGTCCAGGAGGTGGCGATGGCGCCGGATCGCAAGTCGGCGCCGTTGGCGATGCCGGTCTGGTACCCGCCTTGGAACTGGCCGCCGTTCTGTCCGCCGATCATCATTCCGACCCAGGTGGCGTGGCGGTCGAAGTCGCCGAGCGCGCCCGTTCCGGTGACGAAGGACGTCCTGGACGTAAGCGTCTCGTGCCCGTCAACGTCGCCCCAGAAGTGGCCGGCCTCGACGTTGGCGACGATGGAGCCTTGGCCGGTGATGCCGTTGGTGTAGAAGCGATTGGCGCCGATGATATTCGCGACGTTCGCCCCCCCGAACGTACTGGGGACGCTCGTCTGGAGGTCGCTGCTGGCCTGAAAGGTCTGGAAGGGGTCGATGGTGAGGACGGCGGCGCCGCTGGGGGTGATCGTGGTGGTAGCGTCACTGAAGCCGTCCGCGCGTGCGGTGGACGGTGCGGCCATGAGCGGAAGTGCAAGGGCGCAGGCGGCGAGCTGGACGGCTGCGAAAGGTCGAGATCGATTGCCACGGCGTCCCGGGCGGTTACAGGAGGTGACCGCCGCCGGCGAGATGAACGCTTGCATTTGCACTCCTCCGTGCGCGCCGCAGGGGGCGCGGGCGTGCTCGAGTATCCGCGCATGCGAAGGCTGGGTCGGCCGACGCCAGGCGGATCGCAGATTCTGGAAACTGTTCACCGGCCCGACGCACCGGTGGTCAAAAGAAATCCCAAGGCTCTGACGGACACGTGCGGCGGGCGGTGCAAATTGCCCTCGTCCTGACCCTTCCAGCCCAACGGGACCCGCCGCAGCGAAGTGCCGGGGAGAATTTATCGGACGTGGCTGG
>Ga0308176_10000598_pt1 | contig 22768 bp, 21 predicted proteins | sample PhyCR2_3_FD_203890 | JGI IMG/M metagenome (GOLD analysis project Ga0308176, IMG submission 203890) | Soil microbial communities from UC Gill Tract Community Farm, Albany, California, United States - DLSLS.C.R2 | ecosystem: Environmental > Terrestrial > Soil > Agricultural land | place: USA... | reverse complement strand
GGGGGGGCACCCCCCCCACGCCCGGCAGAAGACCGACGACGCCCACGGCGTCGTCCCGGTAGCGACAGGGGAGGCGCCGATGCAGCTTCACGTCAAGGGCAAGAACCTCGAGGTGAGCGACTCCATGCGGAGCTATGTCGAGCGGAAGCTCCAGAAGCTCGACCGCCGCGTCCACGAGTTGACGGAGGTCGAGATCGAGCTCGCCGTCGAGCGGAACCCGTCGATCGCCGACTCGCAGGTCGCCGAGGCGACCGTCCATCTCAAGGGCCGAACGCTGCGAGCCCGCGAGACCGCGCGGGACATGAAGGCCGCGATCGACCAACTGGCGGACAAGCTCACCAGGCAGGTCAGGGACCTCCACGACAAGCGCGTCGGCGGCCGCAGGCACGTTGCCGGAAGTGTCGAGCCGGCCGTGGCGGACGCGGTCGAGGCGGAGATCACCGAGAGCTAGGTGGGGCTCCTCCGGCGCAAGCAGGAGACGCTGAACGAGAAGCTCCTGCGGGAAGCAGGGCTCGATCCGGCGCAGACGCTCGGCGACGCGGCACCGGCGCCCGAGCAGCAGCCGGAGCCGTCGCAGACGCCGCCGCTCGACCGGGCGTTCGGCTCCGACGCACTTCCGTCGCACCGCCTGGCCCTCGGGCCGAAAGAGTGGGACGCGACCGTCGCGGTCGACGTTCCCGGTCTCGGCGGCGACCGCATCGAGTTCACGACGATCCCGAGCGGTGATGTGATCGTCGGCGAGGAGAGCGGAGATGCCGACGTGTCCCCGCTCGCCGATGCCGTCGAGCAGCGCGTGAGCCCGCCGTATCGCGCGGCGGCGGTGCGCCAGGAGGGCAATCTCTGGGGCGTGGGGGCGAAGCGGATTCGCGTCGCGCAGATCCCGTTCCCACTGGGCGAGCGGCTCCAGCTCACGTCGCACGGCGACGACCGTGAGTTCCGCGTAGATAGCGAGGCGACCCACGCGCCCGTCCCGCCCGGGCTCGAGCGCGTCGGCGAGACCCTCGGCGACAGCTTCTACGTCGAGGCCCAGCGGATCGACGGCGACCTCTGGGAGGTCAAGGTCTCGCCGCTCTAGCCCGCTACCCTTGACCCGTGGAGATCGGCAACCTCGAGAAGGTTCTCCGCGTCGGCGAGGGCCGCCGCCTCAAGCGACTTCGGGAGCAGGCCGCGTACGTCACCTCGCTCGAGCCCGAGTTCGAGAAGCTGTCCGCCGCCGACCTCCAGGGCAAGACGGCGGAGTTCCGGCAGCGCCTCGAGAACGGCGAGGGCCTCGACGACCTCACCTTCGAGGCGTTCGCGGCCGTCCGCGAGGCCCGGAGGCGCGCGTCGGACCAGCGCATGTTCGACGTGCAGCTCATGGGCGGGATCGTGCTCCACGAGGGCGACATCGCTGAGATGAAGACCGGCGAGGGCAAGACGTTCGTCGCGAGCCTCGCCCTCTACCTCAACGGCCTTGCCGGCCGCGGCGCCCACCTCATCACCACCAACGACTACCTCGCCCAGCGCGACGCCGAGTGGAACCGGCCCGTCTTCGAGTCGCTCGGCATGACCGTCGCCTACATCGAGACGATGATGCCGTTCGACCAGCGCAAGGTCGCCTACGACGCGGACGTCACGTACGGGACGAACTCCGAGTTCGGCTTCGACTACCTACGCGACAACATGGCGGTCAGCCTCGACGGCGTCGTCCAGCGCGGCCATCCCTACGGAATCGTGGACGAGGTCGACTCGATCCTGATCGACGAGGCGCGGACGCCGCTCATCATCTCGGGCGAGCCCGAGACCGCTGCGCAGATCTACAACGACTTCGCCCGCGTCGCCCGGCAGCTGATCCCGTTCCGCGCGTCGCCCGGCGACCCGAAGGGAGCGGCCGAGGCGGCCGGCGCCGACTTCGAGTTCGACGAGAAGTTCAAGACCGTCGGCGTCACGCCGCAGGGCGTGGAGAAGGTCGAGCGCGCGCTCCGGATCGAGAACCTCTACTCGCCGGAGAACACGCAGCTCGTCAACCACCTCTACCAGGCGCTCAAGGCAGAGGCGCTCTACCACATCGACGTGGACTACGTCATCCAGGACGGCGAGGTGAAGATCGTCGACGAGTTCACCGGCCGGATCATGGAGGGCCGCCGCTGGAGCGAGGGCCTCCACCAGGCGGTCGAGGCGAAGGAGGGCGTGAAGATCCAGGAGGAGCACCAGACGCTGGCCACGATCACGCTCCAGAACTACTTCCGGCTGTACGAGAAGCTCGCCGGCATGACCGGGACGGCGAAGACCGAGGAGAAGGAGTTCGTCGAGATCTACAACCTCGCCGTCGTCGAGATCCCCACCAACGTCGACGTCGCCCGCGCCGACGAGAACGACCTCGTCTTCAAGACGAAGGAGGGCAAGTTCGCCGCGGTCGCGCGCGACATCGAGGAGCGATCGAAGAAGGGACAGCCCGTCCTGGTCGGCACGATCGCGGTCGAGACGTCCGAGTATCTGTCCCAGCTCCTGACGCGCAAGGGGATCAAGCACACCGTCCTCAACGCGAAGGAGCACGCCCGCGAGGCCGAGATCATCAAGGACGCCGGCCAACGCTCCGCGGTCACGATTGCTACGAACATGGCGGGCCGCGGCGTCGACATCAAGCTCGGCGACGGCGTCGTCGACGCCGGAGGCCTCTACGTCCTCGGCACCGAGCGCCACGAGTCGCGCCGCATCGACAACCAGCTCCGCGGCCGCTCGGGCCGTCAGGGCGACCCCGGCGAGACCCGCTTCTACCTCTCGGGCGAGGACGACCTCGTGCGCCTCTTCGCCGGCGACCGGATCAAGAGCGTCATGGAGCGGTTCAAGCTCCCGGAGGACCAGCCCATGGAGGCGAAGATCCTCTCCCGGCAGATCGAGGGCGCGCAGAAGAAGGTCGAGGAGCAGAACTTCGTCATCCGCAAGAACACGCTCAAGTACGACGACGTCCTCAACCGGCATCGGCAGCGCATCTACGAGCAGCGGCGCCAGGTGCTCGACGGCGAGGACCTCTCCGGGCAGGTCAAGCTCTGGATCGAGGAGGTCGTCGAGGACACCGTCAACGTGTTCACGGCGGAGGAGTACCCCGAGATGTGGGATCTCGAGGCGCTCACCCAGGCGATGTCCCAGCTCTACCAGACCGAGATCACGGCGAAGGAGCTACGCGAGGATCTCGGAGAGATCTCCCGCGAGGCGCTGATCGAGGAGTTCCAGACCGATGCCCGCGACGAGTACGAGGCGAAGGAAGAGGACTTCGGGGCGGAGCTGATGCGTGAGCTCGAGCGCTACATCGTCCTGCAGGTCGTCGACATGCGCTGGCGCGAGCATCTCGAGAACATGGAGGTGCTGCGCGAGGGCGTCCATCTGCGGCAGATGGCGCAGAAGGACCCGCTCGTCGAGTACACGGGGGAGGGCGAGCGGATGTTCACTGAGCTAGGGCGCATCATCCGCAGCGAGGTCGTGCTCCATCTCTTCCACGCCGAGATCGCGCCGGAGCAGGCCGAGCAGCAGCTCCAGCAGGCGCAGACCTCGAACGGGAACATCCACTACGAGCACGAGACCTCGGCCGGCGCCGAAGCGATCGCGGCCGCGGGTGGGGGAGAGGCCGTCGCGGGGGGCGTCCCGTCGTCGGCCGGCGTCGTGACCCAGCCCGTGCGCGCGAGCGAGCACGAGAAGCTCGGGCGCAACGACCCCTGCTGGTGCGGCTCCGGCAAGAAGTTCAAGAAGTGCCACGGCGCGTAGCGGATGGCCGACGAGACACAGATCCCGCTCGAAGAGGAGCTCGCGCAGATCGGGGCCCAGCTCGACTGGGTCCGTGGTTACCTTTGACCCCGACGCGCTGAAGGCCCGCCTCGCCGAGCTCGAAGAGCAGCTCGCGCAACCCGACTTCTGGAACGACCAGCAGCGCGCTGCCACGCTCTCGGCCGAGCACCAGCGCACGCAGCAGAAGCTGCAGCGCTACGACGAGCTCGTCTCCAACATCGACTTCCTGCGTGACGGCGTGGGCGTGTTCGGAGACGAGGAGCTCGGGCCGGTGCTGCGCGACGTGCGCACGGAGCTCGCGCGCCTCCAGGAGGATGCGCTCTTCTCCGGCGAGTACGACGCGGGCGACGCCGTCGTCTCGATCCAGTCCGACGCGGGCGGCACGGACGCGCAGGACTGGGCCGAGATCCTGCTCCGCATGTACCTGCGCTGGGCCGAGCAGCGCGGCCTCAAGACCGAGGTGATCGAGTCGAGCCCGGGCGAGGAGTACGGGATCAAGTCGGCGACGTTCACCGTGCGGGGAGAGAACGCGTACGGGATCCTCAAGGCCGAGCGCGGCAAGCACCGTCTCGTCCGCCTCAGCCCGTTCGATCAGGCGCACCGGCGCCACACGAGCTTCGCGCAGGTGATCGTGGCTCCGCTGCTCGAGGAGTCCGGCGCCATCGAGATCGCCGACGACGAAATCCGCATCGACACGTACCGCTCCTCGGGCGCCGGCGGCCAGCACGTGAACAAGACCGACTCGGCGGTCCGGATCACGCACATGCCGAGCGGCATCGTCGTCGCCGTCCAGAACGAGCGCAGCCAGGCGGCGAACAAGGAGACCGCGCTCAAGATTCTCCGCTCGCGACTCGCCGAGAAAGCCGAGGAGGAGCGCGAGACCGAGCTGGCCCGCGAGCGCGGCGGCGTGTCGATGGGCTTCGGCGGGAACGCGATCCGCAGCTACGTCCTCCACCCGTACCAGCTCGTCAAGGATCACCGCACCGACCACGAGGTGGGCAACACGCAGGGAGTCCTCGACGGCGATCTCGATGGTTTCATCCGCGCGTATCTGCTGCAAACAGCAGGAGAAGCTTCGTAACGCTCCGGAACCTGCGCTAGAGTGGAGCCGCTTCGCACCACTCCACCGGCGTCGGGCATCTCGCCCGCCCCAACTCGTAACCGGTAGACGTGACTGACGTACAGATAGAGCAGCCAGCCTCAGCCGTCGCACAGCCTTCGACCAACGGTCAGGTCAACGGCGTCGAGCAAGCCAAGCCGGCCGCGGGCACGATGATCCTGTTCGAGAGCGTGACGAAGGTCTACGAGCCGGACGTCACCGCACTCGATTCCGTCAACTTCGCGATCGACAAGGGCGAGTTCGTCTTCGTCGTGGGCGCCTCGGGCTCGGGCAAGACGACGCTCGTGCGGCTTCTGCTGAAGGAGCTCGAGCCGACCGACGGGCGGATCATCCTCGGCGGCCGCGACCTCGGCCGGCTGGGGCATTCGAAGGTCCCGCGCCTGCGCCGCAACATCGGCTGTGTTTTCCAGGACTTCAAGCTCCTGCCGAGCCGGACGGCGGCCGAGAACGTCGCCTACGCACTCAAGGTGCAGGGCGAGAGCCGCGCCTCGATCCGGCGCAAGGTGCCGGAGGTGATGTCCCTGGTCGGGCTCGCGAGCAAGATGAACTCGCTCCCCGACGAGCTCTCGGGCGGCGAGCAGCAGCGCGTCTCGATCGCGCGCGCCGTCGTCAACCACCCGCCGCTGCTCGTCTGCGACGAGCCCACCGGGAACCTCGACCCCGACACGAGTGTCGGGATCATGCAGCTCCTCTACCGCATCAACCGCGCCGGCACGACGATCCTCATGGTCACCCACGACCGCGAGATGGTCGACAAGATGCGCAAGCGCGTGATCGCGCTGGAGGGCGGGAAACTCGCCCGCGACGAGCGCCGCGGGGGATACACCTCCGAATGACCCAGGTCCGTCTGCTCTTCTCCGAGGCATGGGCCTCGATCAGGATGAACCTCTCGACCACCTTCGCGGCGACGATGACCGTGCTGATCGGGATGTGCCTGCTCGGACTGTTCATCGCCCTCGGCACCTGGGTGCTCTCGTGGAGCAACCACATCCAGAGGGAGCTGGAGGTCAAGGTTCTCTTCTGCACTTCGGTCGTACCGCAGCCGGGCTGCGCCACCGGTGCGACTCGGGCGCAGGAGCAGGCCGTCGCGGTGAGCCTTCGGCAGGACCCGCTCGTCGACACCGTCACTTTCAAGTCGAAGGAGCAGGCCTACGCGGACATGAAGAAGAGAGACCCGCACTACTTCCAGGAAGGCATCGTCCCGTCGAACCCGTTCCCCGACGAGTGGGTGCTGGTGCCAAAGCAGGGGAAGTCCACGCCCATCATCGGTAAGCGGATCTGTAAGGCCCACTACGCCGGTGTCGCGCCGTGCCCAACCAAGGGCATCGGGGACTCGGGCGGCGTCCAGTGGGGCAGCACGATCACGAAGCACGTCCTGACGGTCGCGAAGGTGATCTCGCTCGTCTTCCTCATCGCCGTGATCCTGCTCGTGATCGCCGCGACGCTGCTGATCGCGAACACCATCCGGCTCTCGATCTTCGCGCGGCGACGCGAGATCGAGGTGATGAAGCTCGTGGGTGCGACGAACTGGTTCATCCGGGGGCCGTTCGTGCTGGAGGGGCTCGTCTGCGGGGTCGTCGGCTCGGTGCTCGCCGTGATCCTGCTCGTGCTCGGGAAGACGATCGCGCTGCCGGCGGTCATCGGGCACCTCGGTGGCGACAACTCGGATATTCACGCGATGCCCTTCACCCTGAACGCGCTTTTGATCATCACCGCCGGTCTGCTCCTCGGGGCGATGGGCTCCGGCCTGACTCTCCGCCGCTTCCTGCAGGTCTAGTGGCGCGGGGGCGGCAGAAGCGCCCCAGTCGGAGCGAACGGCATCGGCGGCGGCAACAGCCTCCGCGGAGGCCCGTCTCCGAGCTGACCGTCCGGCTGCCCGAACGGCGCGTCGAGCCCGAGACGGTGATCGCGCACCTCGGCCCCACCAACTCCGGCAAGACCCACGACGCGCTCCGCTTCCTCGTCGAGACGGGTAAGGGCGTCTACGCGGCGCCGCTGCGGATGCTCGCGCAGGAGGCCCACCGGCGGCTCTCGACGGAGCTCGGCGACGAGCGCGTCGGCCTCGTGACCGGGGAGGAGCGGGTCAACCCCGGCGCGCCGATTGTCTGCTGCACCGCCGAGATGGCGCCGGCGAGCGGCGAAACCCTCGTGCTCGACGAGGTGCAGTGGGCCGAGGACGAGGAGCGCGGCTCGGCCTGGACGCGGCTCCTGCTCGGCGGCGAGTACCGGCACATCCTGCTGCTCGGCGCCGTCGAGGCGCTGCCGCTCGTGCGGCACGCGTTCCCGCAGGTCGAGCTCCGCTTCTTCGAGCGGAAGGCGCCGCTCGACTGGGCCGGCCGGCGTGGAATCAACGGCCTCGGCCCGGGCACGGTCGTCGTCGCCTTCAGCCGGCGCGCCGTGATCGGCCTCGCCGGCGAGCTGAACCAGCTTCATCCGGGCCGCGTCGCCTGCCTCTACGGAGCGATGCCGCTCGGGTCGCGACGGGAGGAGATCGACCGCTTCGTCGACGGGCGAGCCGAGGTCTGCGCAGCCACCGACGTCCTCGGGCACGGTGTCAACCTGCCCTGCGAGACGCTGCTCTTCGCCGAGACGACGAAGTTCGACGGGAAGGAGCGGCGCGACCTCGAGCCGTGGGAGATCGCGCAGATCGCCGGCCGTGCCGGCCGCTTCGGCTTCCACGAGCGCGGTCACGTCGGCGTCCTCACGGGCGTGCCGTGGGCAGATCCCGATCCGGAGCTCGTACGAGACGCTCTCGTCCCGCACGTCGCGATCGAAGACGGACACCTCGGCTACCGCGTCGTCGACAGCGGCCGCCTGCGCCCGCAGCTCTCCGACCTCAACGTGACGCGCGTCGATGAGCTCGAGCCTGCGCTGCACGCCTGGCGTCACGCGGCGCTGCGCTACTGGAGCGTCGACGGCTGGCTCGAGGTCGAGTCGATCCAGCCGCTGCTCGCGCGGCTCGACGCGGTGCGCGACGCGCTCCACCACGCGCGGCGCACGCTCGAGCTCGCCGACATCTGGAAGCTCGTGCAGGCCCCGGTGGACGAGGACAACGCGCAGCTCCTGGGCACGCTCGCCGCGGCGCTCGCAGGCGACAAGCCGCAGCAGACGGTGCTCGGCTGGATCCTCGACCCGAAGCGTCTCGAGGCCGCCGGGCTCGAGGAGGCGGAGCAGGCGGCGCGCGAGGCGTCGATCCTCCGCTGGTTCGCGCTGCAGTACCCGGGCGTCGCCGGCGTCACGATCGAGCGAGCAGCCGCGCTGGAGGAAGCGGCGGCCGCGCGAGTGGTGCGCGAGCTGCGTGCCGAGATCGAGGATCCGACGATTGGCCGCTGCCGCGTCTGCGGCGCGCGGACCGCACCGTGGGCGACGCTGTGCGACCGCTGCTTCATGGCACGCGGCTACCGCGCCGGACGCCGCTAGCGCAGGAGCAGTTGCGTAGCGCGAAAATGCGCCATCGCGCGGCCGTCTGGATCGGACACGGTTGCATCCCAGAGCTGAGTCGTCCGACCTCCGTGGAGGAGCATCGTCTCGCAGCGAATCGTCGCCCCGGGCTGCGCGGTGCGAAGGAAGTTCGTCTTCAGCTCGATCGTCGTGAACCCCCGCGCCCCGTCGGGCAGGTTGAGGATGCAGCCGTAGCCGCACGCCGAATCGGCGAACCCGACGACCGTGCCCGCGTGAAGGTAGCCGTTCGGCGCCATGTGCTTCTCCTCGAGCGCGAGCTGGGCCCGGACGAGCCCGTCTCCGGTCTCCTCGAACTCGATTCCGAGCAGCCCGGGGAAGCCGGACGAGCCCAGCTCCTGCAGCTGCGCGAGCGTGAGCTCCACGGCCGCGACCCTACACGGGTGGAGCTACGGGATCGCCTTGGCCACCACCTGTGTGACGTCCTTCACGACTTTCGCCTTCAGCGCGTTCTTCGCCAGCTTCTTGACCGCGTCCGCACGGCGTTCCACCGGCCGCGGCGGCTCGGTCTTCGTGAACGCCGCCATCCCGACCTCGAGTGCTCCGACCGCGAGGTGGGGGAGCCAGTGCTTCTTGCCGCGCTGGCGAGCGCCCGTGAGCTGAGGGACGAGCGCGAGCGTCGCGCCGCCGACCGCGTCGAGCGCGAGGTGCACCTTCATGGGCACGACGTTCTTCATGCTCAGCTCGTAGTCGGTGAGGTTCGAGTAGAAGGCCTCGACACCGCCGACGGCCCGCGCGGTGAGCCCTTCGGGGCTCGTGCGGCCGAGCTGCAGGAGCGTGGGGGCGAGAACGAGCGCCGGCCCGACGACGTGGTCGACCGCGCTGTGGACACTCGTCGGGATGAATCGCATCTGCATGGGAGTCTCCGTTTCCTCGGTTGCGATTCGAGTTGCCGCCGGAGCCCGTCCCTACACTTGCCCGGCGATGGCCAAGCAATCCGGGGAAAAGCTGATCGTCGACAACCGCCGCGCGCGGCACGACTACCACCTCTCGGATCGCGTCGAGGCGGGGGTCGTGCTCATGGGCACGGAGGTGAAGTCGCTGCGCGGCGGCGAGGCGACGCTGCAGCAGGCGTACGCGGAGGTGCGTGACGGCGAGGCGTGGCTCGTCGGCCTCCACGTGCCCGAGTACACGGAGGGAAACCGCGCCAACCACGACCCCGACCGGCCGCGCAAGCTCCTCCTCCACCGGCGGGAGATCGAGCGGCTCGCCTCGTCGGTCGCGGAGAAGGGCTTCACGCTCGTCCCGACCCGGCTCTACTTCCGGAACGGCCACGTCAAGGTCGAGCTCGCGCTCGCGCGCGGCAAAGAGCTGCGCGACAAGCGCCGCGACGTCGCGGCCCGGGACGCGCGGCGGGAGATCGAGCGCGAGCTGAAAGGCCTGCGGCGCTAGCCGAGCCGGCGAGAGTCGAGCCGGATCTCCCAGGGCTCGACGCTCTCGAGGACGAGGTGCGAGTCGTGCCACGGGTCGCGGGACCAGATCGCGCGGGCCTCCTCCTCCGAGGCGGCCGCCATCGCGTGGGCGACACGTCCGTTCGGAAGCGGTCCGCCGAGGACGATGTGTCCCTCTTCGACGAGTGAGTCCATGAAGGCGGCGTGGTCGTCCCAGCCGGTTTGCTCCTCGAGCGGCCGCGCCGGATCGAACTCCGGCCCCGACTGTCGCAGGATGACGTGGAACATCGGCACGGCTACAATTCCTACACAACATACGGGGGCGACCTGGCTTCGACGTGGTCGATCCATCCGGATGAGTTGCAAGCCGAGGTCGCCGGTTGGCCTCGTAAATCCACCGGCAAAACGCAAGTGCGAAGAACGATCTCGCACTCGCCGCCTAGGGGAACCTAGCCGGCGACGCCGCCCCGGGATTGCCCGTGGCTCGGAGGCGGCGCCAACGAACGGGCTCGGCGCGGAGGGAGAGCTGATCGCCCAAAGCGCGACACGAAAGGATCGGCTAGCGCGTCGGTAGGGCGGCTGCACCCCGGCCGGCGGGCGAATCGAAAGGGCAGCCTACGCTTGTAGACGCTCAGCCGGTGCGGCTGCGGACGCGGGTTCGATTCCCGCCGCCTCCACTTCGGAAGCCGGCCGTTGGCCGGCTTCCTCGTGTCGGCTGATGTTTTCGCTTTGCCCGCTTCGCGCGGGCAGGGCGCGCCTCCGGCGCGCGTGCCTTCGCGCTGTGCTTTCCGCTCGCTGAGCACGAGGACCTACGGGAGGCCCACCACGGCGGGCCTCCCGGGCTCCGGGGGAACTACGCCTGTACGTAAGCCGTGATCGGCGGGACGACGCCGTGCTCTTCCATCGCAGCCGCGACCTCGGGAGAGGGCGAGGCCAACATCGCCTGCATGGCGGCCAGATCCTGGACGTCGGCCGTGACGGCGATGTTGTTGCTTCCGTCGCGGGCGACGTAGTCGGTGACGTTGCTGCCCGAGCCGGACTCGATGGCCTGGGCGCGCGCAGCCTTGCCCTTCAGCCAGCGCTCGGTGTCCACGACGGCGTGGGTGATGACGACACTTGGCATGAATTCCTTCCGCTTGAAGAACGACCCCGCAGAGCCAGCCTACTCCTCGTTCAGCGCGAAAAGGCGCCACGGCTCCGGGACGCCTTTCAGCTGATGCTCGCCGCGTGGCTCGAAGCGTAGGTCGGACCCCGCCACGAGATCTCTCACGGTGCTCGAGACCAGAACCTCTCCCGGCGCGGCGAGTGACGCGATGCGGGCACCGATCGATACGGCGATGCCGGCGACCTTGCCGTCCGAGACTTCGCACTCGCCGGTGTGCAGCCCGGCCCGGATCTCGAGGTCGAGCGTCCGAAGCGCGTCACGGATCGCCGACGCGGCCAGAACGGCCCGTGCCGGCCCGTCGAACGCGGCGAAGAAGCCGTCGCCTGCCGTGTCGAGCTCGCGACCCTGGAAGCGGGCCAGCTCGCGGCGCACGACGGCGTGATGCCGCTCCAGCAGCTGCCGCCACGCCGAATCGCCGAGCGCTGCCGCCCGCTCGGTCGAGCCGACGATGTCCGTGAAGAGGATGGTCGCCAGGACGCGCTCCGACTCGACTCCGCCGGAGAGTTGCGCGACGAACCGCGCCGTCACCGCCATCGCCGCCCGATGAGCCTCGTCGTCGGCCCACGTGTAGATGCCCTGGAAGGGCGGCAGCTCGGCGAGCTCTGCTCCCCGGATCCGCGCCGCGGTGTAGTGAGCCGGCCCTGGGCGCGCCGGATGCGCGATGACGAGCGTGGGCACGCGCACCGCGGCGAGGATGTCCCGAACGTCGAGCTCCATCGTCGCGCGCGACGCCGTCAGCGCCGCGCCCGGGCTGAAGCTTCGGCGCATGTGCCAGACGAACCAGTCGCGAAAGTCGTCGTCGTCGGCGACCTCGGGTGCCCGCCGACGGGCGAGGTCCTCGAGGTAGCCTCGCTCGCCCCACCCGGCGCGGACGGCCGCGAGTTCCTCGCGCCATTCCTCCTCCGTCAGTGCCCACGGGTAGTCGTCGGTGCGGGTTCCCTTCACCTGCGGATCGAAGATGATGAGGCCGGCGCACCGCTCCGGATACGTCGCAGCGAAGAGCACGCCGATGCCCGTGCTCGTCGACCCCGTCCAGAGCACGGCTCTCTCGGAGGCGGCCGCGTCCATCACGGCGCGCACGTCGTCCATCGTCGTCTCGATGGACTGCACCTCCCGCACACGATCCGAGAGCCCGGTGCCACGCTTGTCGAGCATCAGCACGCGAGTCGATTCCGCGAGACCCTCGACGTGGCGCACGAGCAGCGGCTGCTCCCAGGTGGAGACCAGGTCGCCGGTCGTGCCGCGGACGAAGACGAGGTCGGGCGGCCCCGTGCCGACGATCTGATAGGCGATCGCGACGTCGCCGCTGCGTGCGTAGCTGACTTCGGGAGGCCGCACAGCACAAGCTTCACGCACCGGCGGCCGGAGTGCCAGGGGTCCGCTTTGCGGCGGTCAGCCGACGAGGCGACCGCAGAGCTCGCACATGACCGCGTACTTCTTCGTGCCCGCGGGAGTCACGGCGATCTGACGGCGCACCGGTCGGTGACGGCATAGGTTCACCGGGGGCAGGAGGCGTCGCAGCGGCGGCAGATCCGGGAGGTGGCGAATGGCACCACCGAAGGCTGGACACCCCGCCTCGTGCTCACGCCAGACGTCGTTCACGGGCTGGCTCGTAATCGCGACCCAACCGCACGCTTCGCAGGAGACCCTGATCACGCGTCCAGGGTACGCATGGGCTCCGCTCGCGGGCTGGCCGGCCTTACCATCAGATCAAGTGCTTCCCGAGGGCGTGTATCACTGGACCGCGACGCATCCCGAGTGGGAGGGGCCTGTTTCGGCGTACGCGATCGACGATGGGGAGCGGTTGATCCTCATCGACCCGATCGCCGTTCCGGAGGATGTGCGCGCGCTGTTCGCGTCGCGCGAGGTCGTCACGGTGCTCACCTCTACGTGGCATGAGCGGGACGCAGCGCCGCTTGGCTTTCCGGTGTGGGCCCCGGCGCCGGACCGGCCCGAGGATCAGCTCGTCCCTGCCACGCGCTACGCGATCGGCGACTCGGTGTTCGGGCTGGAAGCGTGGCCTGGACGTGAAGGCGAGCTCGACCTCGTGCTCTGGAGCGAGCGGATTCGTGCCGTCATCGCCGGCGACACGCTGATCGATCTCGGCAACGGACTCGAGATCCGCGAGAGCTGGCTTGCCGAAGGGGTCACGGTCGAGCAGGTCGCTACCGCACTGAGGCCACTGCTCGACGAGCCCGTGGAGATCGTGCTGCCGACGCACGGCGAGCCCACCGACCGTGCGGCTCTCGAACGCGCCCTCGCCTGATCCGCAGCTCCATGCTTTCTCAAGTGGATGACGAACAGCCGCCGATCTGTCCAACCTGCGGCGTGACCATGGTCCCGGCCGCTCTGAGCGCACGGGCCGAACACGTGGGTGACTGGGTCTGCCTGGAGTGCGAAGAGTCGGGAGACCTCGACTCGACCTAGAGCGGCTCTGCGGCAGCTTCGGGTGTGGGCGCCTTCGTGTGCGCCGACTTCCGCTCTTCCTCCAGCCCTCGGAACTCCTCCCACACGGGCCCGAAGACGCCGCAGACCATCGAGATCGTGACGGCGATCAACATGAACGAGAGCACGGCGAGGACGACGCCGAAGGGGCCGAACGCCTGTGCGTTCTGGTTCAGGGTCGGCCCCATCCAGAGCGGCGCTGTCCCGATCGTGCCGCCGAGCACGAAGGCTCCGAGAAGGGCTCCCGGGAGGAGCCTCCTCGTCGACACCTTCTTGTGCAGCAGGAAGCGCGGCGTCCAGAGCCAGTAGACGATCGAGGCACCGAACCAGAGAGGGATGAAGAGCGCGCGGTTGGACGACGCCGTCTCCGTCGTTGCCAGGAACATGGCCCCGAGGAAGCCGCAGGTCACGAAGTACCAGATCGTGAACAGCACCTGGTCACTCGCCTGAGCGGTCTCCACCCGCCACGATCGCGTGTAGACGTCGCGGTAGAGCTGACCGATCCCGATGCCCCAGAAGAGGAAGCTGATCACCACCGCAAGGGTTGCCGCGAGCGTGTTGTCGGCGGTCGTGCCGAACGTCTGACGCACGATCTCGGCAACGTCGCCGGTGAGATGCATGCGCGTGATCAGGCGCTCCGCCAGCGCATTCGTGTCTCCGCCCGACTGGCCGAAGAGCGCGATCGCCACAAGCGCGGTCGGCACCACCGAGAGCATGAAATAGGCCGTCGTCGAGGCGCCGGAATTCTTGCTCGCCTGCATGTAGCGCTTGAACCACAGGAAGGACAGCCGGCCGATCCAGGAGTCCGTCTGACTCCCGAGCCAGTCTCTGATCCTGCCGACGCGTGTGCCGACGCGTCCCGGCCCCTTGCTCATCCGCTCTCCCTCCGCTTGCGCTCCCACAGGGTTGCGTTGATCTCCGCCCCTCCGACCACGATGCGCCCGAGCCCCCACAGGCTCAGGAGCACGGCTGCGGCGAGCCCGAGCGCGCCGTACGTCCCCTGCTTCTCCAGGGCGTAGGGCGCGAGCAGGTACGCGGCGAGCACCTGCAGAATCCCGACGCCGATCCCGACGGCAATCGCACCGGGCAGGAGATCCACCCAGCCGGCGCTTTGGTGCGGCAGGCGGGTCGAGGTCCAGAGCCACAGCCCCGTGAACCCGACGATCACGAGAATGGTGGCGACCAGTCCCGCCGACGGCGAGCGTTCACGCGCCCAGCCGGCAAAGCCGGCGAGCAGGAAGTACGCGATCAGGACGCCGAGCAGCTTCGCCGCGTCGGCGTATGTCGGCTTGGGTTGCGCATCCCGGACGTCTCCCCACGCGAGACGGTGCGTCCCGATGAGGACACGGAGGACGCTCCGCGTCGCGTAGAGCAGGAGCGGCACCCCCACGATGAGCGCGTACCAGGCGGAATGGGAGTCGGAGGCGCTGTGCAGCGAGCTCGAGATGATGCTGCCGATCCCGAGGGTGGTGCCGAGCTGTTTCGGCGAGTCGGACAGGAGATCGGCAACGACGCCCAGGCCGCCTACGAACACCAGGCCGGCCGGCAACAGCCAGAAGAAGAGCCGGTAGGCGAGCGCGCCGGCAATGATGCCGCCGGCCACCTCGCCGTCGCGGTCGACCACCTCGAAGGTCGCGTCGACCCAACCCCGCCGGCCCCGCTCCTCCTGCGCCCGCTCCGAGAGACGGTCCACCCGGGCTTGCAGCGCCTGCTGGCGCTGACGCATGCGCTCCCGCCTGCCCCGTTGGCGCGCCGTCTCCTGCATGCGGGCGAGCTTAGAGGTGGCGTGTCGCGCGATCATCACCTCCGCGGGATGATGCTCGCCCTAACCGGCGCGCCGATTGCGCGTCGGTAGAAGCACATGCGGGCTCGTCTCCTGCTTCCGCTGCTGGCTCTCGCCGCGTTCGCGGTCGCCGGGGCTGCCTCCGCGCGCAGCTCCGGGTTGCACGGCGCGCATCCGTGCCCAGGCGCGAGCGCGTACACCTGCGCGACGCTCGATGTCCCGCTCGACCGCACGCACCCCGGACGCGGGACCCTGCACCTGCACGTCGGCATGGGCGACAACCTCCACGCGCCTCATGGTGTGCTCCTCGTGCTCTCGGGCGGCCCTGGACAGCCGGGGCTGCCGATCCTCCAGGGCTACGTCTCCAGGGCACTCTCGGCCGAGCAGGGTCAGTACCGCATCGTCGTCTTCGACCAGCGCGGGACTGGCGCCGGCGCGCTCGATTGCAAGGCGCTCCAGCACCAGATGGGGAGCTCGGACCTCACTCCGCCGAGTGCCTCGGCCGTCCGTTCCTGCGCCCGCAAAATCGGAGCGCGGCGTCAGTTCTTCGGCACCGACGACACCGTCGCCGACATGGAGGATCTGCGCCACGCGCTCGGTGTGCAGAAGTGGTCGCTCGACGGGATCTCGTACGGCACCTACGTCGGCGAGCGCTACGGGCTGGCCCATCCGTCCCACGTCTCGAAGCTCGTGCTCGACTCGGTCGTGCCGCAGGTGGGGCAGACCGACCTCGGCGTCGCGGAGTTCGCGGCGGTGCGGCGCGTGCTCCACTCGGTTTGCGGCGCCGGCTGCGTGGCCGACCTCGCGGCCGTCGTGCGCCGCGACCATCTCGGGCCGCGGCTCTTCGACGCGTTGACGTTCGACAGCATCGCCGACCCGACGTACCGCAAGTACTGGAACGTGCCGGCGGCGCTGCACGCGGCGAGGCACGGGCACCGGAAGCAGCTGAACGCCTTTCTCGCCGCCGCCGCGCGCTTCCAGCGGTACCCGGCCGACCTGCTCGACCAGGGCCTGCACGCGAGCACGCTGTGCGCCGACTGGCGCTTCCCCTGGGGAACCTCTTCTGCGCCGCTCGCGGGCCGCGCGGCGAAGCTTCGAGCCGCCGTCGCGCGGATCCCGGCCGGCAAGCTCTATCCCTTCGACCGCAAGACCGCGTCGGGCAACGGGTTCGTGCGGCAGTGCCTGCCGTGGGCGCCGATCCCGCCGACGCCGCTGCAACACGGCAAACTGCGCGTGCAGACGCTGCTCGTCGAAGGCGACCACGACCTGTCGACGCAGCTCGCCTGGGCCCGGCAGCAGCTCGCCCTGACGCCGCACGGGAAGCTGGTCGTCGTCCCCGGTGCGGGCCACTCGGTGCAGTCACGCGCCGTGAGCGACGTCGGCCGCAAGGCCGTGGCGCGCTTCCTGCTCGGGCCCTAGCTCGGCCCGCCGCGCCGCGCGGTCCGACGGCCGCTGTTCAATGCGTTCATGTCGCCGGCCATCGGGCTAGACACCGGCGTTCCGGCCGCGATCGTCCTCGTCACGCTGACGGCGCTGGCGGAGCTGATCGACGTCCGGGTTGGCCGGCGGACGCGCGTGTCGCTTGCGGGCCCGTTCCTCGTCGCCGCGGCGCTCGTCGGCGGGCCGCTCGTCGGCGCGTGTGCCGGCGCGTCGACCGAGGCGTTCACGACCCGCGACCCCTGGCGAAAGCGCGCTTTGTGCGCGGCCGCCGGCGCGCTGCAGGGGCTGGCGATCGGACTGGTTGGAGAGCAGTTCGCGCTCGGCGGCGTCTCCGGTGCGGTGGTCGTCGCGGCCGCCGGGCTGCTCACCGGATTCGCGCTGAACGGGAGAGTGGTGCTGCGCGCGCTCGGCCGCGGCTTCAAGCTGCGCCCCGAGCTACGCGCCGCGTGGCGCCCGATCGTCGTCGGCTGGTTCCTGCCGGCTCCGTTGCTCGTCGTCTTCCTCTACGTCTTCCAGACGGCGCCGGGACTCGCGCTCGCGTTCGCGGCCGGCCTGCTGCTCGTCGCCGCCTCGGCGCATCGGTACCGCCGCCGCCTCGAGCGGACGCTCGCCGGAGAACGCTCCCGCGCGCGCGTGGACGCGCTGACGAGCGCGCCGAACCGCTATGCGCTCACCGAGGCGCTGACCGCCGAGCAGGCGCGCATCAGGCGCGGCGGACGAACCGCTGCACTCTGCTTCCTCGACCTCGACCGCTTCAAGTCGGTCAACGACACCTACGGCTACGCGGCCGGCGACCGGTTGCTCGTGGACGTGCACAGCCGGCTCCGCGGCGCGCTGCGCGCGAGCGATCTCGTCTTTCGCTGGGGCGGGGAGGAGTTCGTGGTTCTCGCCCCGCACGTCGAGCGCGCGGAGCTGGCCGACTTCGCCGAGCGTCTTCGTCTGCTTCTCTCGACGCGGCCGTTCGCGATCGACGGTCGGCCGCGGACGATCACGGGCTCGGTGGGAGCCGTGCTGCTCGACGAGGGTCGTCCGGGCGAGGACGCCCTCGAGGCTGCGAGCCGGCTCGTCAAAAAGGCCAAGCAGACGCGGAACGCCGCCGTGGTCGAGCGGACTCCGGAAGCCGCTGGGAAGCAGCAGCGCTCGCGGGCGGCAGGTATGTAGAACCGAGCCCCGATCGGGCTACCCTTCCCGGTTGCGACTGAAGCGAAGGAAGGGGAAACAGATGAGACGGATCCATGTTCCGCTGAGCCGGCTTGTCTTGACAACGGTAGGTGCATTCGTCGTGGCGATGTTCTTGGTTGCCGCGGCCGTCGCGAAGCCGCCGGGACATTCCGGCCCGCACGGGAAGGTGGCGTGCAGCCAGGCCGCGCTCGTTGCGGCAATCGACGCGGCGAACTCGGCCGGGGGTGGCACGCTCGACCTTGCCCACCAGTGCCACTACCAGCTGACGAGCAGCCCCGACAACAGCGAGAACGGTCTACCCGCGATCACCACAGCGATCAAGATCAAGGGCAATGAGGCCACGATCGACGGAACCGACTCGTTCCGGGACTTCGAGGTCGACGGCCCCGACGGAAGCCTGTCGGCGCACGATCTGACGATCACCGGCGGCTCGGTCGGGGACTTCGGCGGCGGGATCGCCAACCTCGGCGGGTCCGTGACCCTGGACCGCGTGCGGGTGACCGGCAACAGCGCGGTTTCAGCCGGCGGCGGTATCGCCAGCGCGACCTTCTCGCCCGCGAGCCCGGCCACGCTCACGATCCGCCACAGCTGGGTGAACCACAACCAGCAGACGTCGGCCGACCCGGATACGGCGTTGGGCGGCGGCGGCATCGTGAACATCGAGGGCACCGCGAAGCTCGACCGCACCCAGGTGAACGGCAACACGGCCCAGGGATTCGTCGGCGGAGGTATCGCGAACGGCGACTACTTCAGCTTCTCGGGCAGCGACAGCGTCCTGAAGCTCAACCACAGTCGGGTGAACGGCAACGCCGCCCCGAACGGCAACGGCGGAGGCATCCAGAACCTGCTCGGGTCGGTCACGGCCGATCACACCCACGTCAACGGGAACACGGCCGTGCACGGCGGTGGCATCGTCAGCGGGAACGCCAACGGCGGTAGCACGGGGCCGGCCGAGCTGAAGCTGAGTCACAGCGAGGTCAACAGGAACACGGCCACGGCCGGGCCGCCCGCTCCCGGCGAGGGTCCTCCGATCGCGGCCGGTGGCATTTCGAACGGCAGCGTGGCCGTGCTCAGCCACACCCAGGTGGACGGCAACACCGCGAGCCAGACCAGCGGCGCCGGAATCGTGAACCACGGCGCGATGACCCTGCGCCACTCCAAGGTGGACGGGAATACGGCGGCAGGCAGTGGGGCGAGGGCCTCCGGCGGGGGGATTCTCAACCTCGCATCCCCGGACGTGCCGGGCACCGGCGTCCTGACGCTCGATCACAGCAAGGTGGACCACAACAGCGCCGGCGGTAACGGCGGTGGCATCTCCAACGGCCTGGCCCCGATGGCGGTCGGCGGAGACGTCACGCTGAAGCACAGCTCGGTCAGGCACAACAGTGCCGGCCACGCCGGCGGCATCTTCAACAACGGCGGAACCGTGACCCTGAAGAAGACGAAGGTCACCGAGAACCACCCGGACAACTGCGAGCCGACGAACTCCATCGCCGGCTGCATGAACTAGCGGCTTCGCCGAGCTCACGACGACGGACAGGCCCGGCGCGCGCCGGGCCTGTGTCGTTCCGTGCGTCCGAGTATCGCCTCGCCGCCGACGCTTCCAACCCCCTGCGGCCGGGGCCGATCGCTGGCACCATGGCCGGCGGATGAAGAGCATCGCGACCCTCGCCCTCACCGCCGTCGTCTCGGTCACGGCCGCGACGACCCACGCCGCGACACACCAGACCGGGATCGCTCGGCTCACGGTCGCCCAGAAGCACGCGATCAAGGCGGCCGGCGAATGGCACCGCGGCTGCCCCGTCTGGCTGTCGGAGCTCCGCGTTCTCAGCTACCGCTACCAAGGCTTCGACAAGGAGACGCACATCGGGCAGATCGTCGTCAACGCGAAGGTCGCGCACCCGCTGGCCAAGGTCTTCGCGAAGCTCTACCGCTTGCGCTTCCCGATCCGGGACGGCGCCTTCTCGTCCGTCTACGGCCCGCATCCTTGGCAGAGCGGCGACGTCACCGCTTCCTTCGAGTGCCGCAACGCAGGCGCCTCGCCGTGCAGCGGCGGCACGACCACGCATCACTGGTCAAATCACGCGTTCGGCGAGGCGGTCGACCTCGACCCGCGCGAGAACCCCTACGTCGGCTGCGGGATGACGCGCGACAAGACGGCGGTCTCGTACATGAAGCGGTCCTGGCACCGTCCCGGCATGGTCACGCCGGCCGTGCGAGCAGCGTTCGCCTCGATCGGCTGGGGCTGGGGAGGTTCGTGGTTCGGCTCGACGAAGGACTACATGCACTTCTCCGTCAACGGCCATTAGGAGCCCGGTGAAGAAGGCCCTGCTCGGTGCGGCGCTCGTCGCGTCGGTTCTCGTGCCTGCCGCCTCCGCGGGCCGCGCACATCCCGTGAAGCTCGCGCTCGTGCCGCTTCCGAAGTCGGCGATCGGCCCGGTGGCGGGCTCGTTCTCGCTCGCCCACGACTCCGGTCGCGTCTCGAATGCGAGTGCGGCGGCTCACACGCCCGACGCGACGGCGAAGACGTTCAAGAAGCTCGGCCGACTGACCGGCTACGCGCTCGAGTACGGCAACGCGTTCAGCGGCTCCGCGGGCGTCACCGACGTGCGGACGAGCATCGAGCGGTACAAGACCGCCGGCGACGCGAGGCGGGCCCTTGCCTTCTGGAAGAAGGAGGACGCCAAGCACGGCAGGCTCGACAATCCCGGCTTCTCGGTCACGAACGTCCCCGTGAAGCTGCCGGCTCCGGCGGCAGGAACGAGCCACTTCGCCTACCTCACGAGCTACAGCGCCTCGAACATCGTCCCGCTCTCGGGAGTCGACGAGCAGATTGCCGACGGCCGCTACATCCTGGACGTCATCGTCACGGCCGGCACAGCGCCCCTCGCCGAGACGCTGGCGCCTAGGCTCGCCGGGAAGCTCGACGCGCGGTTCCGGCTCGCGCGCAAAGGGCGCCTGCACGCGAAGCCCGTGCGGCTGCCGAAGCAGAAGGCAGGGCGGCCGCCCGGCGGGCCGGATCTATCGGTGCTCGCGCTCCACAAGTCCGACCTCGTCGGCAAGGCGACCGTGAGCAAGGAGTACCTCATCGACCCGGCGGCGATCTCGGACTACAGCGTGTTCATGCTCCCGGCGGGTCAGTTCGACGCGCTCGACCAGGAGATCGAGTGGTATCCGGCCGCGAACGAGGCGAGCTTCTTCGCGGACTTCGAGAACGCCGCTGCGCTCACGCTGCCCGGCACGACGGCGCTCGACCTGAACAGTCTCGGCGACGGTGCACAGGGAAGCGTCACCACCGGCTCTTCCTTCAGTCAGGGCCAGGTGTTCTTCTCCTCGGGCCACCTCGCCGAGTTCATCTTCATGGGCAGTGAAGGCTCGGTCGACAGCGCCGACGTCACGAGCGTCGCGCAGGCCGCCGCGAAACGGATCGACGCGGCCGGACTCGGTAGCTAGGGTCCGCAGCATGGTGAGGAGGGGTGCGCTGGTCGCGGCGTTCGTTGCGGCGGTTCTCCTGCCGGTCGCGGCTGCCTCCGGCTCTTCGCAGGTCAAGCTCGCACTTCTGCCGCTGCCGAAGGCAGCGCTCGGCCAGAGCGGACGCTCCCTCTCTCTCGCGCCCGACTCGGGCAGCGACTCCAATGTGCACGCGGCGAGCCAGACGATCGGCAACGTGACCGCGGCGCGGCTCAAGCGCCTCGGCCGCATCTCGGGCTACCTGCTCGACTACGGGACACCGTTCGCCGACTCGCCGGGCGTCAGCGAGATCGCGACCGAGGTGGAGCGCTACCGCACGGCGGCAATGGCCCGCAAGAGCCTCGGCTTCTGGCGTAAGCAGGAGCTCGACGTCCGTCCGCTGAAAGCGCTCGGCCTCCACGTCGCCTTCAATAAGGTTGCGCTGGCGCACGTTCCCCGCCCCTACTGGGCGTATCTCAGCACCGGCAAGATCAACGGGCTCAAGCCCGTCTATGCCGTCGATGCCGCGATGGTCGAGGGCGCATACCTGCTGGACGTCTCAGTCGCCGCGGGCTCGCCGGCGGCGGCGCAGCGACTCGCTCCCGCCATCGCGCTCAAGCTCGACCGGCGGTTTCGCCTCGCGCAGCAGGGCCGCCTGCAGGCGAAGCCCGTCAAGCTTTCGCGGGGCAAGCCCGGGCCTCCGGCACACGGGGCAAAGCCTGGCCGGGCCGTGCTCACTCGAGCCGACGTCGGCAGCCCCGCAACGATTCGGCATGCGGGCTACGTGAGCGCAAGGAGCGCGTTCGACGAGTACTCGATCTCGACGTACGACCTCGCGATGGCCCCGGCCGGCACCTACGACCAGCTCGCGCAGGAGGTCTCGGTCGCGGGAAGCGGGCTCGAAGTGAAGTACTTCGCGGTCTTGGCCGCCGGCGCGTTCACGCACGCCGCCGGTAGCGCGGGAACCGCGACACCGGTCGACCTCAGCGGCGTCGGCGACAACGCCTTCGGAGAGCTCCTCTCGGCCTCGGCCGGCGGCAACTCCGCGTCCGAGGCGATCATCGTGCTCTCGCGCGGGAAGTACCTCGACTTCGTTATCGCGGCGGCTGCCGCGAAGCTCTCGGCGGCCGACGTGCAGAGCCTCGCTCACAAGGCGGCGCACCGCCTGAACGTCGCGGTCGCCGGCTAGAAACTCAGGCGCCGACGACCTGGACGAGCCAGCGTCGGTCGCGCTCGCGGTCGAGCTCGATGAAGAGGACGCGTTGCCACGTCCCGAGCTGGAGCTCGCCCTCACGTACGGGCACCGACTCGCCGGCGGTGCCGAGCAGCATCGCCATGCAGTGCGAGTGGCCGTTGCCCTGATCCATGTCCTCGGGGCAGATGTTCTCGGTGCGCCGGTCCCAGTCGTCGTGCGCGTAGTAGGAGTCGTGGGGCACGAGCCGACGGAGCAGGTCGCAGAAGTCCTCGAGGAAGCCCGTCTCCATCTCGTTCACGCGCACGCAGCAGGTCGTGTGCGGGGAGTAGATGCAGGCGATCCCGTCGACGACCCCGCTCTCCCGGACGGCCTTCCG
>Ga0308176_10000596_pt1 | contig 22846 bp, 20 predicted proteins | sample PhyCR2_3_FD_203890 | JGI IMG/M metagenome (GOLD analysis project Ga0308176, IMG submission 203890) | Soil microbial communities from UC Gill Tract Community Farm, Albany, California, United States - DLSLS.C.R2 | ecosystem: Environmental > Terrestrial > Soil > Agricultural land | place: USA... | reverse complement strand
CCGGGGGAGTCGGACGGCACCTGCAAGGGCGGGCCGAAGGCGGGCCAGTGGTGGCCCGGTTACGCCCTCGGGCTGGCCAGGGCGGGCAAGCAGTAAGGCGGAAGGGGCGCCCTCCCGCGCGGAGGGCGCCCCTTCGGGCCCGCGGAACGCGGCTCAGGGGACCTTGACCCACTGGGCCTTGCTCGGCGTCCCCTGGTCGTCGTCCACGAACAGCATGTACCAGCCGGACTGCACCAGGTTCCGGCTCTTCGGCACCGTCACGGTGATCTTGTCGCCGGACGTGGTGAAGTCCAGCGCGATGGACCGCTGGTCCACGTCCGTCACATGGGTCGAGGCGCTCGGCCGGATCAGCCGGGCCTTCTTGACGCTGGAGGCGTGCTCGGAGGTGAACGTCCCCGAGGCGCCCCGCGCGATGGTCTGCGGCCCCCCACTGAGCGACGGCCGCGAACCCCGGTACAGGTACGGCGGGGTGTAGATCTCGATCCGCTGCTCGAACTTGCCCGGCCTGGTGTTGGCCGCGTCCGCGTACAGCGAGTCGGACCCGAAGAACATCACCCGCCCGTCCGGCAGCAGGATCGACCCGGAGTGGTAGTTGCGGCCCACCAGCGGATCGGCGACCTCGGTGAAGCTGTTGCTGTCCGGGTGGTACATCCGGGCCTGCAGGATGTTGGAGTCGCCGCGTCCCCGGTAGTCCTCCGAACCGCCGGACACCAGCACGGTGTCGTCGGGCAGGATCGAGGACTGCGGATACCGGGTGCCCTTCGCCAGCTCCGGCCCGTCCACGAACTTCGGGTTCCGCGCCTTGAGGTCGATCAGCCGGGTCTTCTTGCTGGACAGCTTCGACTCGCCGACCCCGCCGCCGCCGATCACCATGAACTTCTCGTCCTGGGCCGGAGGCAACAGCACCGTGCCGGACGTCTCCATCATGTTGGGGTCACCGAGCCCCGGCAGCTTGGTGAACTTGTTGGTGTCCACGTCCCAGATGCCGGGCTTGCGGCCCACGTTGTCCGGTCCGTAGCCCGCGTTGGAGCCCGAGTAGAAGACCTTCCCGTTCTGCGTCAGGAACAGCGCCGGGTACGTCGGGAACTGCCGGAGCTTCCTCGTGTAGGTCCACTTCTTGGTCTTCGGGTCGAAGGTCTCGTTCTTGCCCGGCACCAGCTGACCGATGTCGTCCAGCCCGGAGACACTGAGGACCCTGCCGTCCGACAGGGTGGTGAGCGTCGGGTACCAGCGGGCCTCGTTCATCGGGTCGACCTTGATGTACCGCTCGGCGACCGGGTCGAACTCGTAGGCGTCGCGGATGCCCTGGAAGTCCTTCTTGTCGAGGGCGAGCTTCTGCGCGATGCCGTACGTGTTGCGCGCGTCGACGCCGCTCAGGCCCTGGATCCGGTAGTTGTCCTGGGTGCCGGTCTCGTACTTGGTGCCACTGCGCTGCGCCTCGACGTAGATGCGGCCCAGGCCGGGGTCGTTGCGCAGGAAGACACCGGTCTGCGGGTCGAACACCTTCTTCGCCCGGGGTACCAGCACCGGGTCCTTGGAGACGAACGTCCTGCCGTTGGTCCTGCCGGTGAACCGGGTGCCCGCGGGCAGCGTGATCGGCTTGTCCGGGTTCTCGTTGTGGACGATCATCAGGCCGCCGGCCTTGGTGACGTCGCCCTTGAGCTTCTCGTACCGCCTGGTGCCGCCCGCGATCAGCAGGTTGCCGTTGGCGAGCTGGGTGTGCCCGGTGCAGAACAGGTCGGTGGGCGTGGGGATCTTCTTGATCGTGCCCTTGACCGGGTCCCAGATCCGGGTGTCGAACTGCTTCTTGTCGAAGTTGTCCTGGTTGTTGCCCGACCCCGCGACCAGCAGCACCTTGCCGGTGTGCAGCAGCGCCGCGTGGATGGTGTCCTGCCGGTACTCCTCGGGGAACTGGACGATGTCCCACTTGCCGTTGGAGGCCTTGTACTCCGGCTTGTTGATCTTGTACTGGTGGTACTGCTCGGTTCCGAAGCGGTAGAGCCACGGCCCGTTCATCCCGGCCAGCGCGACTACCACCGCCGTGCCTATCGCGAGTCGACGAGCACGGCGGCGGCCGGCCTGGTCCTTCATTCCTTACGTCCCCCAAGTCCACCAAGGGCGATCTGCATGGTCTGGTCGTTGCCCGCGGCCGGGCCGGCGCCCGGTGCGCCGGGCGGCGCACCCCAGCCGGTCCGCTGTTGCGGGACCTGCGGCGCCTGGGCCGCGTACTGCGGAGGTACCGCGTCCTGCGGCTCGGCCGCCGGGACGGGCGCGGGCGGGCCGGCGGCGTGCCGGGGCCTGTTCTTCTGCTGCCGCAGCTCATGGCGCCAGATGAAGACCGGTGTCGCGGTGATGAGCAGGGCGAACGAGGCCCAGGTGATCATCGCCGGGTGGGAGTGCCCGAGGACGAGACCGGAGATGATCGAGGCGCCGAAGATCCCGATGAAGTACCAGTGGTACCGGAAGGTGCCGAACCAGGTGTCCGGGCTCGCCGAGTCGCCCTTGGGCGTGACCACGAACTTGCTCTTGCGGCGCAGCACCGCGTCGATCAGCGCCTTGGCGTACAGCGGCGCGGACAGCGCCGACATCACCATGCCGGCCACACCGCCTGAGCCCTCCGGCTCGTGCGGGGAGACGTTGTGCCGGCGGTTCCAGATGTACAGGCCGATCTGGAGCGCGGAGGCGTTGCCGTACAGCATCAGCCACACGGTCGGGTCGATGTTCACACCCGAGGCGCCCAGGCCCAGGAACAGGGCGCAACTCAGCGCCGCGAGGATCCAGTTGAGGGCGGACATCGGGTAGAAGATGATCATCATGGTGTAGTTGAAGAGCTTGCCGGGCGGCAGGGTGTAGAAGCCCTTCCAGTACTGCTTGAGGATCGTCTCGTACGTACCCCGCGACCAGCGCATCTGCTGGGTGAAGAAGTCCGTCCAGGCGTTGGGGCCCTCACCGACCGCGAGCACGTCCGGGGTGTACACGGACGTCCACTTGCGGCCCGTGGCCGGGTTCTTGGCGCGGTGCATCTCGAACCCGGTGGCCATGTCCTCGGTGATCGAGTCGTACAGGCCGCCGATCTGCTTGATCGCCTTGATGCGCACGGCGTTCGAGGTGCCCACGAACATCGGGGCGCCGTACCGGTTGCCGGCCCGCTGGATGAGCGCGTGGAAGAGGAACTGCTGCGACTCGGCGGCCTTGGTGACGAACGTGTCGTAGTTGCCGTAGACCTGCGGGCCGATGACGAAGCCGACGTCCGGGTCGCGGAAGTAACCGAGCATCCGCTCCAGGTAGTTGGGCAGCGGGACATGGTCGGTGTCGACGGAGGCGAAGAAGTCGTAGTCGCCGCCGTGCGCCTCCAGCCAGGCGTTGTAGTTGCCGTGCTTGGTCTTGGCGCGGTGCGGGCCCTTGGCCTGGTTCCACCGGGCGACGCCCTTGCGGGAGAAGTGGTGGACGCCGAGCCGGGCGCAGACCTCCTTGACGGCCGGGTCGTCGCCCTCGTCCAGCAGCCAGACGTGCATCAGGCCCCGGTGGCGGAGCTTCACGGCCGCCTCCAGCGTCTTCGTCACCATCTCCAGCGGCTCCTTGCCGGGCACGAAGGAGGTGAGGAACGCGACGCGCGTGCCGGTCTCCGGCACCACCGGGACCGGGTCGCGGGCGACCAGGGTGGCGTGCGCGTTCGAGAGCACGTTCATGCAGCGGAAGAACTCGATCAGGCCGATCGCGACCAGCATCACGATGTCCAGCGCGGGCAGGAAGTCATAGGCCGGGTAGTCGCGTTCGGTCCAGTGCTCTGGCTGGAGCAGCCAGAACAGCAGGACCAGCGAGAGCACCGGGGCCGCGCCGAGCATGAGCGCGGCCCGGACGCGGTGCGGTTCCTGGGAGAGCAGCGATCGGTACTGCACCCGGTAGGGCTTCGCCGGATCGGGCTGGGTGAGGGGACCCGAGAGGCGGCTGTAGTGCTCGTAGTCGTATTTGGGCAGGCTCTTCTTTATTCGGCGGAACTGGCCGGTCCGATGCGTCACCGCACGAAGCTGCGTGGTCTGTGACGGGTCGTCGTGTTGTTCGTGGCTCTGTCCGGCGCCCGTCGGCGTCGACGTCATGAGTCATCCCCCCGCACGCGAGTCACCGCGTGTTTCGTCGGTCTTTTATCGCCCGGTCGGGGTCCCCTCGGCCGTCACAGGCGGACATGGTGTGGGTCGCGGTCACCATGTCCTGCACACCATATGGACACGGGATCACGACCTTCCGGTTGCATGATGCCCCCCTCGACATCCGCTCACTGAGCGGGGCCCCCTCCCCGCCGGCCGGCAACCGGTTGCTTCCCCCCAACTGCCGCGAAGAGCGGCTGCGTGACAACCAGGGTTCTACGGCGTCCAGCGTGATCGCAAGACGGGAAACGTGGAGTTTACCGGTCAAACCCGTTGATTGTGGCGCGGGTGGTGTTCGGGGGGCTCGGGTGCGCCGATGGGGGAGAGCCGGGCGCGGATATTGCCGAAGTGGTCTCTTATGGCCTCCTCCGCCCGCAGGGTTTCGCCGGACCTGACCGCGTCCAGGATCTCCCGGTGCTGCCGGCAGGTGACCCGCGGGTCCTGCGGCACCTCCAGCAGATCCCGCCGGACGCGGTGGAAGGCGTCCCAGAACGCCTCCAGCACCTCGCTCAGCAGTACGTTGTCCAGCCCCCGGTAGAGGGTGGCGTGAAAGGCGCGGTCGGTCTCGGCGAGGCCCGCCCCTTCGGCGGCCTCCTGTTCCATACGGGTGACGAGGGCGTCCAGTTCAACGAGGTCGGCCTCCGGCAGTCGCCCGGCCAGCCGTGACACCAGTCCGGTCTCGACGGCCTCGCGCAGCTCCAGCAGCTGCAGCAGGGAGTCCTCGCCCCGGTAGTGCCCGGCGACCGTGCGGAAGGCGAGCCCCTCGATCATGGGGGCGAGGGACATCGGGCCCACGTAGGTGCCGAACCCGTGCCTGATCTCCACGATGCCCATCGCCTGCAGCGCCTTCAGCGCCTCGCGCACCGAGTTCCGGCTCGCCCCGAGGAACTCCATCAGCTCGGGCTCGGTCGGCAGCGGGGCGCCCGGGGGCAGCCGTCGGTCGACGATGAGCTTCTTGATCCGCTCCTGCAGGTCCCGGGCTGCCATGGCGAGAGGGTATCCGGCCAATCGGGGGGAGGGCCGGGTTCCGGCTCACGACGCCGGTCACCACGGCTCGGGGGTGTGGGTGGCGGAGCCCCCACAAGGCGCGGCGAAGCCGCGCGAAAACAGAGATGGCGAGGTGGTTCGCGTTTCCGCGAACACGCCTCGCCATCGTCATCGTGCGCCGCCAGGGACTCGAACCCCGGACCCGCTGATTAAGAGTCAGCTGCTCTAACCAACTGAGCTAGCGGCGCCTGCTGACGGGAGAACTCTACCCGACCTTCGGCGGTGCTCCGGACCATGTGCTGCGCACGGGGGAGCCGACCATACGGGATGTACATCATTCGGACCGTCAACATGCGTACCGTGACGACAGTTGTAAAACTGATCAACGTGCACAGTGGCGGACATTCCACCCCGAATGTGAGGCAGATCGCATGACGGCTCCGGCGTTCGAAGAGGTCGACCCCGGGCGCGACTGTGACTGCCCGGCCTGCGTCCACGCGCGGCGGGCCGGCTCGCGCCCACTGTCCGGGCGCTTCGGCGGCCACCTGGCGGCCCGGGGGATCGTGATCGTGGCCGCCGCCGCGTCCGCCGCCCTCGGCGCGCTCACCCCGGCCGCCGCCCTCACCGCGCCCCAGTCCCCGCACCGCCCCGGCGACCCCGGGGACGGCGAGCCCGCCACCCCGCAGGGTGCCAAGTCACCGCTGCACGGCCCGGCCGGGCCCCTGCCCGATCCGGCCACCTCGCCTCCGGCCACGCCGCCCCCCGCCACCCGGACCCAGATCATCAACCGGGCGAAGGTCTGGGTGGCGGCGAAGGTGCCGTACAGCATGGAGGACTACTGGACCGACGGTTACCGGCAGGACTGCTCGGGCTATGTGTCCATGGCGTGGGGGCTGGGCTCCAACGAGTGGACCGGCAGCCTCGACCAGTACGGCGTGAAGATCACCAAGGAGGAACTGCTGCCCGGTGACATCCTGCTCTTCCACAACCCGGACGACCCCGAGCGCGGCTCCCACGTCGTGATCTTCGGCGGCTGGACGGACTACACGCACACCTACTACACGGTCTACGAGCAGACACCCCCGCACGCCCGCACCCAGGCCACCCCGTACCCGTACTGGAGCAACGCCTCCAAGTACCTCCCCTACCGCTACAAGGGCGTCGTCGCGGACACCGCGGGTTCCCAGCCGGCGAGCGACGGCAAGGCGCCGCGGCCGGTCACCGGCCGGGCCGGCCCGTCCCGGCCCGCCTCGCACGGGGTGCCCGGCTACCCCGGCCGGGCCCGGTTCCGTCCGGGTGAGGCCAATCCGTACGTGACCGAGCTGGGGGAGCGGCTGGTGAAGAAGGGGTTCGGCCGCTTCTACCCGACCGGGCCCGGGCCGCGCTGGGGTGACGCGGACCGGCGGGCCGTGGAGGCCTTCCAGCGCGGCCAGGGCTGGCGCGGCGGAGCCGCGGACGGCTACCCGGGCCCGGAGACCTGGCGCCGCCTGTTCTTGTAGGCACCGTTCTCCCGCTGCCCCGGCCGTCCGTTCCCCCCCGGTCCGACCGTTCCCGTCCCACATCTTCTCACTGTCATGACGCATCTGGCGCGGAGGCTGGAGCACGCATGAGTACGACAACGTCACACACGTCGGAGTCCGAGGAGCAGCCGGAGGGCGCGGGGCGCCCGGCGGGTGGCACGGCGACCCGTCCGGCCCGGCTGATCCAGAACGAGGCGACCACCGAGATCCCCGTTCATCTGCTGTTCCGCGACGAACCGGAGGGGGTGTCGGTGCCGCTTCGGCCCGCGGTGGTGGCCCGCCGGCAGGGCACCGGCGAGCAGCCGCGGCTCAGGCGTCCCAGCCCGGCCCGCAGCCGGACGGCGCCGCGGCTCGACCCGGGGCTGGCGGAGCGTCCGGCGCGGGTGCTGCCCGGTCTGGCCGGGGTGCTGGCCGGCGCGGGCGGGCTCGTGAGCGGCCTGGCCGCCTCGTGGTGGGCGGGGGTCCTGCCGCCGCTCGCCGCGGGGGCGCTGCGCGTGCCGCCGTACATTGGCGCGGGGCTCGGTCCGGCGCAGTGGGCGGCGTTCGCCGGGTCCGGGGCGCTCTGTGTGCTCGGCTTCGGCGGGCTGGCCCGGGGCCGCACCGGACAGGCCCGGCTGCTCGAGCTGTTCGGCCGCTACCGGGGCACGGTCCGGCGCACCGGCCTGCTCTGGGTGAACCCGCTGCTGCGCCGCCGCCGGGTGGATGTGCGACTGCGGCACTGGCGCAGTGAGGTGATGCCGGCGGCGGACGCCAACGGGGTGGCGCTGCGGGTGGTGGTGCTGGTGGTGTGGCGGGTGCGGGACACCGCGCGGGCCGTGCTCGGCATCGACGACCACGAGGCCTATCTGCGGGAGTGTGTGGAGGCGGCGCTGGCCCGGGTGCCGGTGGAGATGCCCACCGGGGCGGGCGGCGGCGTGGCGGCGGCCGGGGAGCTGCTGACCCGGCTGGTGGTGGCGGACGCGGCGCCGATCGGGCTGGAGGTCTTCTCGGCGCAGCCGGTCCGGGTGGAGTACGCCCCCGAGGTCGCCGCCGCGATGGACCGGCGCCGGATCGCGGCGCTGGACGCCCGGGAGCGGGCCGGGATGCTCAACTCGGTCGTGGACTCGGTGGAGGACACGGTGACCCGGCTGACCATGCGCGGCCTGGTCGAACTCGACGACTACGAGCGCAAGGTGCTCGTCCGGGACCTGACGGTGGCGTTCTGCTCGGGGCGCGGGGAGCGCGTGTGACCGGTCATCGAATTGGTCCGGACACGTCTCTTGATATGGACACGGTCAATTGGCGGCAATAATCTGGGACTTGGTCTAGACCTAACGCACGGCTCAGCTCAGCTCAGCTCAGTGAACATCCCCCACGTTCTCCAGGAGCGGCAGCATGCGCACCAAGACCAAGTTGACCGCAGTCGTGCTGGGCGTGGCGACCGCCGGAGCCTTCGCGCTCTCCACCGGCGGCGCCAGCGGGCACGGCTACACCGACCTCCCCATCAGCAGGCAGAAGCTCTGCCAGAACGGCACCGTGACGAACTGCGGCTCGATCCAGTGGGAGCCGCAGAGCGTCGAGGGCCCCAAGGGCTTCCCGGCCGCCGGACCCGCCGACGGTCAGCTCTGCAACGGCGGCCTCAGTCAGTTCGCCCAGCTCAGCGCACCGAAGACGCCGTCCGGCGCGGCCTGGCCCACCACCCGGGTGAACGGTGGTCAGTCGTACACGTTCCGCTGGCAGTTCACCGCCATGCACGCCACGACGGACTTCAAGTACTACGTCACCAAGCCGGGCTGGAACCAGAACCACGCCCTGTCCCGCTCGGACCTCAACCTCACCCCGTTCCTGACGGTGCCGTACAACGGCCAGCGCCCGCCGGCCACCCTCAGCCACAGCGGCACCCTGCCGTCCGGTCTGAGCGGTCACCACGTCGTCCTCGCGGTGTGGACCATCGCCGACACGGGCAACGCGTTCTACGCCTGCTCCGACGTCACCTTCTGAGCACCGTTCCGGTACAACACGGAAACTGAGGTTCCCTTGAGGCCGGCCGACCCTACCGCCGGGTAGGTTCCGGCCACGCCGATCGAACGGAGCGGCGTACCGACCTCGGGGGAACCTCATGATGGAACTGCTCTTCTACGTCGTGCCCTGCCTCATGATCGCGGGCTTCGGGTTCGCCGCGTACCTGCTGCTGCGCCGCGCCCGGCGGATCAGCAGGACGTGGAGGCACGGACTGACCGCCGAGGCGCGCTGTCTGCGGATGTACACGACGACCAGCGGGGGCGGCGGGGACACGTCCGTGCGGACGACCGTCCACCACGTCTACGAGTTCACCACCCGCGACGGCCGCACGCAGCGCTTCGAGGAGGCGGACGGTCCCGCGACCGTCCTGGAGGGCGACTTCGTCACCGTGCGGTACCTCGCTGAGCAGCCCCAGCGGGCCACCGCGCTCCCGCCCGCCCGTGCCAGGCTCGCCGTCGGCACCGGCTTCGGGCTGACCTTCCTCGGGGTGTGCATCGCCTTCTGCTCGGTCTTCATCGTCGTGGCCCACATGATGTTCACGGAGGCGGGCGGCCTGATGCCGTGACCCGTGCGGGCCGGCGGTGGACCGCCCGCCGGCCCCGGACACGCCGAAGGGCCCCTCGCCGAGGCGAGGGGCCCTTCATCTGTGCGCCGCCAGGGACTCGAACCCCGGACCCGCTGATTAAGAGTCAGCTGCTCTAACCAACTGAGCTAGCGGCGCATGACTCTCGCCTTCCGCTTACCGCGGCCGGCGACGAAGAAAATACTACCTGGTCCACGAGGGTGCTCGAGACCACCGGGGAACGGCTAGATCGCGAGGGACAGCAGCACCGGCGCCGCGTTCCGGTTGAGGGTGTCCGCGGCCTGCTTCAGGCGGTGCGCGTGCTCCACCGGGAGCGAGAGCGCCAGGCAGCCGACCGTCGAACCCGCGGTGATCGGGACGGCGGCGCAGACCGTGCCGACCGCGTACTCCTGGAGGTCCAGGACCGGCACCGTCGGCGGCTGCGACTCCAGACGGGAGAGCAGCAGCTTGTCGCTGGTGATGGTGCGCGAGGTGAGCCGGGCCATCTTGTGCCGGGACAGATGGTCGCGGCGGCCGTTGTGGTCCAGCTGGGTCAGCAGGCTCTTGCCGACGGCGGTGGCGTGGGCGGAGAAGCGGAAGTCCACCCACTCGTTGACCGCGGGGGTGCCGGGACCGGCGGCGTACTGGGTGACCGTGACCTCGCCGTCCACGTACCGGCTGATGTAGACGGCCGCGCCCACGGAGTCCCGCAGCCGGTCCAGGGTGTGCTGGAGCTTGTCGCGCAGGGCGCCCTCGCGCTCGTGCGCCGAGGTGAGGCGGCGCAGGGTCTCGCCGGTGACGTACGCCCCGTCGGTGACCTGCTCGACGTAGCCCTCGCGGCGCAGCATGCGCAGCAGGGCGGTCAGCCGCTCGGGGTCCAGGGCGGTGTGGTGGGACAGCTCGGCCTCGGTGACGCCGGTGGGGTGACGGGCCACGGTCTCCAGCACGCGCAGCGCGTCATGGGCGGAGTGGTACGGAGCGGTCGGCTCGTTCGTCAGCGCCACGGTGTCCCCCTGGCTCGCTCTGTGGCCGTGATTCCGGTCGGTCGGATCGATACCACGATAACGGGCAAAGGCCCGGCAGGGAGAGGGTGTTGGCGAGATTGTGCCGCCCGCACGCCCCTCCCAACTGGGACTCAGACCCTCTGGCATATGCCAGGGTCATCGCCCAGTGCCGGGACCTCGGCTGTTGCCGTTTTCACGGCGGGTAGTCACAGCACCGCGCTGAGGAATTCCCGCGTACGCTCCTGCTCCGGATCGCCGAAGATCTGCTCCGGCGGCCCCGACTCGATCACCCGCCCGGAGTCGAACATGAGCACCTGGTCGGAGATGTCCCGGGCGAAGTTCATCTCGTGGGTCACGCAGAGCATCGTGATGTCGGTGCTGCGGGCGATGTCCCTGAGCAGGTCGAGCACGCCCGCGACCAGCTCGGGGTCGAGCGCGGAGGTCACCTCGTCCAGCAGCAGCACCCGCGGCCGCATCGCCAGCGCCCGGGCGATCGCCACCCGCTGCTGCTGTCCGCCGGAGAGCATGGTCGGCCGCGCGTCGCACTTGTCGGCGAGCCCCACCAGCTCCAGCAGTTCCCGGGCGCGTGCCTCGGCCTCGTCCTTGGACATGCCGAGCACCTGCACCGGGGCCTCGGTGAGGTTGCGCAGCACGGTCATGTTCGGGAACAGGTTGAACTGCTGGAACACCATCCCGATCTTCTTGCGGGCCTCCCGGACCTGCTTCTCCGGGGCCGGGAACAGCCGCTCCCCGTCCACGGTGATCGTGCCCTCGTCCGGCTTGGTGAGGGTCATCAGCAGCCGCAGGATCGTGGTCTTGCCGGACCCGGAGGGGCCGATCAGCGTCACGTGCTTGCCGGCGTCGACGGAGAAGTTCAGCCGGTCGAGCACGGTGTTCGTCCCGAAGCGCTTGGTGACCTCCTCCAGACGGATCAGCTCACCCCCGGCCGTGACGGGGCCGGCGTTCGCGTCGGGTTCTTTCATCAGGGGAGTGTCAGCGGACAAGACGTCGCTCCAGGGCTCGCAGAAGAAGGGAGGCCAGGTAGGAAATGAGGATGAAGGCCGCACCGATCACGGTGAGCGGCTCGGTGAACTGGAAGTGCTGCTGGGAGAAGAGCCGTGCCTGGCCGAGCATCTCCAGCACGGTGATCACCATCAGCATCGGCGTGTCCTTCAGCATGGAGATCACGTAGTTGCCGAGGGCGGGGACCACCCGGCGGATCGCCTGCGGCAGGATCACCGCGGTCCAGGTGCGCCGCCGCGGCAGGTTCAGTGCCGTCGCCGCCTCCCACTGGCCGACGGGCACCGCCTCGATACCGGCCCGGTAGACCTGCATCGTGTACGTCGAGTAGTGCAGGCCGATCGCGAAGACGCCGGTGGCCAGCGCCGAGAAGGTCAGGCCCCACTCGGGCAGCACGTAGAACAGGAAGAACAGCTGGACCAGCAGCGGGGTGTTCCGCACGAACTCCGTGACCACCCCGACCGGCCAGCGCACCCACCGGGACGGCGCGCGCATCAGCAGCGTCCACACCAGGCCCAGGGTGAAGGACAGCAGCGAGCCGAGGGCCAGGGCCTGCAGGGTGACCAGCAGCCCCTGCCAGAAGTCCGGCATGAAGTCGCCGACGGCATTCCAGTCCCACTTCATGCGACACCCCCGCCGACACCGGTCGTCTGCGCCCGCTTCAGCTCACGCGCCGACGACTCCGTCCCCGGATTCTTGCCGACCCCGGCCTTCAGCCGCTTCTCCAGTCCGCGCATCAGCCGGGTGAGCACGAAGGCGATCGCGAAGTAGATCAGCAGCACGTACGTGTAGATCTCCGCGCTCTGCTGCAGCGCGAGCCGCACCAGGTTGGCGCTGAACGTCAGATCGCCCATGCCCATGACCGACACCAGCGCGGTGCCCTTGAGCAGCTCGATCAGCAGGTTGCAGAACGACGGGATCATCTCCGGCACCGCCTGCGGGAGGGTGATCAGCCGCAGCCGCTGCCAGGGCGTGAAGCTGAGCGCGATGCCGCCCTCCTTCTGCGCCGGGTCGACCGCGTTCAGCGCGCCGCGCACGATCTCCGAGCCGTACGCGCCGTACGTCAGCCCGAGCGCCAGCGTGCCCGCCCACATCGGCACGAGCTGCCAGCCGAAGGCGACGGGCAGCACGAAGAACACCCAGAAGATCATCACGAGGGCCGACGTACCGCGGAACACCTCGGTGTAGAAGCCGGCGAGGAAGCGCACGATCCCCAGCCGGTGGGTGCGCGCGATGCCGACGACGAAGGACACCGCCGTGGCCAGCAGCGCGCTGAACACCAGTAGCTGGACGGTGGTCCAGATGCCTTTCAGTACCAGATCCCAGAGCCCTGAGGTCATCCGCCGCACAGCTCCTTCGCGGTGAGGTCCGTCATCTCGGCCTTGCTGAAGCCGAAGGGCCGCAGGATGCGGAACAGCTCCCCGCTCCGCTTCAGCTTGCGCAGCTCGACGTTGAAGGCGTCACGCAGCTTCGTTTCGGTCGGCCGGAACGCGAACGCGCCCCCGTCGACATGCGGCTTGCCCTTGACCAGCGGGGCGAACGGCTTGGTCGCCTCCGCCTTGCTCGACTTCTTCACCACCTCTCGGGCGGTGAGCGCCGTACCGGCGAAGACGTCGACCCGCCCGGCCTCCACCGCGTTCAGCCCGGCCACCTGGTCCGGGACGATCAGGATGTCGCTCTCCTTGTAACCGGCCTCCACCGCGTACGCGATCTCGGCGTACCCCGTGCCGGTGGCGAACCTCGCCTTCTTCTCCACCACGTCCCGGTAGGAGTGCAACCCCTTCGGGTTCCCCTTGCGGACGATGAACGAATCCAGCATCTGGTAGTCCGGGTCGGCGAAGATCACCTGCTCGCAGCGCTCGGGATTGACGTACATCCCGGCGGCGACGACGTCGAACTGCTGGGAGTTCAGACCGGGGATCAATGAGCCGAACTCCGTCGGCACCGGCTGCACCCGGTCCACTCCGAGCCGCTTGAAGATCGCCTTCGCCAGCTCGGGCGCCTCACCGGTGAGATGACCGTCCCGGTCGATGTACCCGAAGGGGATCTCACCGGCGATCCCGAGCCGTACGACGCCCTGCGCCCGCAGCCGGTCGAGCAGTTCGCCGCCGTTCTCGTCCGACGCCGAGGCCACTCGCGTGCAGCCCGTGGCGCCGAGCGCGCCCACCGCGCCGATCGCCGCGACGCCCGCGAGCAGCGAGCGCCTGCTGTGTCTGTGTTCCGACCGGAATATGTGCGATTCGTTCCCAATTGGTGGAGCCATGGCGGCGCGGCTACCCAGACGCATCCGTCCTATGCACCCTTGGTTCATGGCCGAACGATTCGTCACAGTCTCACTGGAACGACGCGACGTGCACTGCACAGCACGCCTGCTGGACGACCGCGCGCCCCTGACCTGCACGGCCGTGTGGGAGGCACTGCCATTGGCGGGTGACGTCTACCACGCCAAGTACGCGCGCAACGAGATCTACGCCCTCTTCCCGCCCTTCGCCTCCACCGAACCCCCACTGGAGAACCCCACGGTCACCCCGATCCCCGGTGACCTGTGTTACTTCTCCTTCGCCGGGGCCGAACTGGGCACCCGGGCCTACGGCTACGACCGCGAGGTCCGCCCCGGCACCGCCCTGGTCGACCTGGCCCTGTTCTACGAGCGCAACAACCTGCTGCTCAACGGCGACGTGGGCTGGGTGCCCGGGATCGTCTGGGGCCAGGTGGTGGACGGCCTCGACCGGATGGCCGAGGCCTGCAACGACCTGTGGCGGACCGGGGCGGCGGGGGAGACGCTCAGCTTCCGCCGAGCGTGAGCTCCGCCCCGTACAGGGCATGGGCCGCGCGCAGCACGAGGTCGTCGCGGTGCCGCGCGGCCACGATCTGCAGGCCCACCGGCAGCCCGTCGTCGTCCGTGCCGACCGGGACGGTGGCGGCGGGCTGCTGGGTGAGGTTGAACGGGTAGGTGAACGGCGTCCATCCGGTCCAGCGCCGCAGACCCGAGCCCGGCGGCACCTCCCGGCCCGCCTCGAACGCCGTCAGCGGCATGGCCGGGGTGAGCAGCAGGTCGTACCGCTCGTGGAACAGGCCCATCCGGCGGCCCAGATCCATGCGGACGTCCACCGCGGCCAGGTAGTCCAGCGCGCTCGCCCGCGCGCCCGGGACGCAGATCTCCCGCAGACCGGGGTCGAGCAGCTTCCGCAGGTGCGGCGGCAGGTGCCCGGTGACCCGGGCCGCGCCGGCGAACCACAGGGTGTGGAAGGCCTCCACCGGGTCGCTGAAGTCCGGGTCGGCCTCCTCGACGTACGCGCCGAGGTCCGCGAGCCCGGCCACCGCCCGCCGTACCGCCGCGGCGACCGCCGGCTGGACGGCCACCTGCCCGCCGAGGGTGGGCGAGTACGCCATCCGCAGTCCGTGCACTCCGCCGTCCAGCGCCGCCCGGAAGGACCGCGTCGGCGCGGGCAGCGCCGACCAGTCGCGCGGGTCGGGCACGCCGATGACGTCCAGCATCAGCGCCGCGTCCGCCGCGTCGCGGGTCATCGGGCCGACGTGCGCGAGCGTGCCGAACGCGCTCGCCGGATACAGCGGCACCCTGCCGTACGTCGGCTTCAGCCCGAAGATCCCGCAGAACGCGGCCGGGATACGGATGCTCCCGCCGCCGTCGGTGCCCAGCGACAGCGGGCCGGCGCCCAGCGCGACGGCCGCCGCGCTGCCGCCGCTGGAACCGCCCGCGGTGCGGGAGGGGGCGTGCGGATTGCGGGTCACGCCGGACAGCGGGGAGTCCGTGACGCCCTTCCAGCCGTACTCCGGGGTCGTCGTCTTGCCGATGAACACCGCCCCGTGCTCGCGCAGCCGGGCGACCGAGGGCGCGTCCTCGTCCCAGCGCCCCCGCTCGGACACGGCCTTCGAGCCACGCAGGGTCGGATGGCCGCGCAGCAGCAGGATGTCCTTCACCGTCACCGGCACCCCGTCCAGCAGCCCGGCCGGCTCACCGCGCCGCCAGCGCTCCTCGGACTCCCGGGCCCGCGCGTACGCCTCCTCCTCCAGGAGCCGTACGAACGCGTTCACCTCCGGCTGGATCCGCCGCGCCCGCTCCAGCGCCTGCCCGGTCGCCTCCACGGGCCCGAACTCGCCCTTGCGGTAGCCGTCGAGGAGCTGTATGGCGGTCAGGTCGGTGAGCTGCATGGACCCTCCTGGTGGGTCAGTGACCGGGCACGTATCCGCGCTTCTTGTCGACCACGTTCAGCAGTGACCTGCCCGCCGCCCACCGCTCGTACAACTCCACGAACTGAGCGCCCAGTTCGTCCCGCCAGCCGACCGTGTCGCCACTCATGTGCGGGGAGACGACCAGCCCCGGAAGACCCCACAGCGGACTGTCCCCGGGCAGCGGCTCGGCGGCGAACACGTCCAGCGCGGCGCCCGCGATCCAGCGCCTGCGCAGCGCCTCCGCGAGGGCGTCCTCGTCGACGAGCTGCCCGCGGCCGACGTTCACGAAGACCGCCGAGGGCTGCATCACGCCGAACCGGCGCGCGTCGAACATGCCGTACGTCTGCTCGGTCAGCGGTGCGGCGGCGATCACCCAGTCGGCGCGGGCGATCAGCCGGTCGAGATCGCCGGGCCCGTGGATGCCGGTGCGCGGCACCCGGCCGACCAGGGCCGTGGTCACGTCCAGTGCCTTGAGGGTGCGCGCGATCGCCCGGCCGATCGGCCCGGAACCGACCACGCACGCGCGGGTGCCCGCCACCCGGCGGGTCTCCCGGTGCCGCCAGGTCCGCTCCCGCTGCAGTTCCAGGGTGCGCGGCAGATCCTTGGCGACCGCCAGCACCAGCGCGGCCACGTACTCGGCGATCGGCTGGTCGAAGACGCCGCGCGCGTTGGTCACCACGGTGTCGGACGCGGCCAGCTCCGGGCACATCAGATGGTCCACCCCGGCGCTCGCCGTGTGCACCCAGCGCGGCCGCGGCCCCTCGCCGGGCCAGGCCTCGCGCACCGCGTGCGAGGTGAAGTCCCACACCAGCAGCACGTCCGCACCCGGCAGCCGGCCGGCCAGGCCCGCCGCGTCCGTGTGCTCGATCCGGGCGCGGCCGGTCAGCCGGCCGAGCCGGGGCGGCGGGTCGGCGTCCAGCACGAGGAGGGTGGGGAGAGTCGACGTCATACGGGGCGGCTCCGAGCGTCTGACATGCGCGGATTGACCACGCTCGCACCCGAATCTACCTTCGTCAACACGGGCGTATCCAGCGACCGTTGCCCTCGTCTCCCAACGTGAGGCAGGTGTGCCTTGGACGTCTCCTTTCTCGGCGGCCCCCACCCACAGCGCGGGGTCGGGGTCGTGGCCCCCTTCGACTTCGCCCTGGACCGCGAGCTGTGGCGCTGGGTGCCGGACGAGGTGTCGCTGCACCTGACCCGGACCCCGTTCGTGCCGGTCGAGGTGAGCCTGGACCTCGCCCGGCTGGTCAGCGAGCACCAGACCCTCGGCGAGGCGGTGCGCGCGCTGAACGCCGTCGCCCCCGAGGTCGTGGCCTACGCCTGCACCTCGGGCAGCTTCGTCGGCGGCAGGTCGGGGGAGCGGGCGATGTGCGCGGCGATGAGCCGGTCCGGCGAGCTGCCCTCGGTGACGACCTCCGGGGCGCTCCTGGAGGCGCTCGGCGAGCTGGGGATACGGCGGGTCGCGCTGGTCACCCCGTACACGCTGTCCGTCACCCGGGCCCTGGAAGCGTTCGTCGCCGAGGCCGGCGTACAGGTCACCGGCTGTGCCTTCATGGGGCTGACCAGGCACATCTGGCGGGTGCCGTACCGGGACGTGGTCGCGATGGCCCGGCGCGCGGTCCGCCCCGGCTCCGCCGACGCGCTGTTCATCTCCTGCACCAACCTCCCGACGTACGACGTGATCCCCCAGCTCGAGGCCGAACTGCGCATCCCCGTGCTCTCGGCCAACCAGGTCACGATGTGGGCGGCGCTGCGCCGACTGGGTACCCGAGCCGTGGGGCCCTATCAGGCGCTGCTCGACGAGACCGCGCGTGACTGGCCCGCACTGCCGGAAGAAACACAGGAACACGGAGAAGGGCTGACATGACAGCACTCGGATTCCTCTACCCGGGCCACTCCGGAGAGGACGACTACCCGCGCATCGAGCAGCTCCTGGGCAGCGACATCCGGGTGGACCTGGTGCACACGGACATCGGGGAGGACGCCCACCGCGTCGACGCGCTGCGCGAGATGGGATCGCCCGAGCGGCTCGCCGACGGCATGGAGCGGCTGCGGCTGTCCGGCGCCGAGACGGTGGTGTGGGCGTGCACCAGCGGCAGCTTCGTGCACGGCTGGGAGGGCGCCCAGGACCAGGTGCGGTCGCTGGCCCTGATGGCCGGAATGCCCGCCTCCTCGACGTCCTTCGCCTTCGTGCACGCGGCCCGCGAGATCGGCGTGCGGCGGGTGGCCGTGGGCGCGACGTACCCGGAGGAGGTGGCCGCGCTGTTCGCGGACTTCCTGCGGGCCGGGGGACTGGAGGTGGTCGCGACCCGGTCGTCCGGGATCGTCACGGCGGCCGAGGTCGGCACCTGGGGCGAGGAGGAGGTGCTGACGCTGGCCCGGGCCGCGGACGTCGCCGACGCGCAGGCCGTCCTGCTGCCGGACACCGCGCTGCGCACGGCCGCCCACCTCGGCCTGCTGGAGAAGGCCCTGTCCAAGCCGGTGCTCACCGCCAACCAGGTGACCGTGTGGGAGGCGCTGCGCCTCGCCGACCGGCGGGTCAACGCCCCCGAGCTGGGCGCGTTGTTCACCCGCGAGCCGATCGTCCAGGTCTGACCGGGGACGGGGAGGGGACGGGGGCCGGCAGCGAGGGCCGGGAACGGGCCGCGGAATAAACGGGGACAGCCTCCTGTTGGCCCACGCTGGACAGCTCATGGCCAGAAACAGGAGGCACCCACCGTGTCGGCAGACGAGATCCGGGGCACGACGCACGGCACCGCCCCCGTCCCCCTCTCCGTACTGGACCTGGTGACCGTGGGCGCGGGCAGCACCGCCACCGAGGCGCTGCGCACCAGCGTGGAGCTGTCGCGGTTCGCGGAGTCCCGGGGCTTCCACCGGTACTGGGTGGCGGAGCACCACTCCATGCCCGGCGTCGCCTCCTCCTCGCCCGCGGTGATCCTCGCCCACCTCGCCGCCCACACCGACCGCATCCGGCTCGGCTCGGGGGGCGTCATGCTGCCCAACCACGCGCCCCTGGTGATCGCCGAGCAGTTCGGCACGCTGGAGGCGATGGCCCCCGGGCGGATCGACCTGGGTCTCGGCCGCGCCCCCGGCACGGACGGCGCCACCGCCGCCGCGCTGCGCCGCACCGACGGCCTGAACGAGGGCGCCGACGACTTCCCGCAGCAGCTCTCCGAACTCATCCGCTTCCTGGACGACGACTTCCCCGACGGGCACCCCTACCGGCGCATCCACGCGATCCCCGGCCCCGTCCAGGGCAGCACCCCCGGCGGCGTGCAGTCCGCGCACCGGCCGCCCGTCTGGCTGCTCGGCTCCTCCGGCTTCAGCGCCCGCCTCGCCGGGATGCTCGGACTGCCCTTCGCCTTCGCGCACCACTTCTCCGCGCAGAACACCATCCCGGCGCTCGACCTCTACCGGCAGACCTTCCGGCCCTCCGGGACCCTCGACCGGCCGTACGCCCTCATCGGCGTCTCCGCGCTCGCCGCCGACGACGAGCGGGAGGCCCGCCGGCAGGTGCGGGCGACCGCGCTGAACATGATCCGGCTGCGCACCGGCCGGCCTGGTCTCTTCCCCGACCCCGACGAGGCCGAGAAGTACGAGTTCAGCCCGATGGAGGAGGACTTCGTGGCCTCCTGGGGCGGCAACATCGTGCACGGCACGGCCGACGAGGTCCGCACCGGTCTCGACGACCTGCGCAAGCGCACCGGCGCCGACGAGCTGATGCTCACCACGCACGCCCACCGCGGTGAACTGCGGCTGCGCTCCTACGAACTGATCGCCGACGCCTACGGCTTGCCCACCGCGTAGTCCTTCGTCCCCAGCAGCTCGGAGATACGATCCGGCGGCACCGGACGGGAGTACAGCCAGCCCTGCCCGGTGTCGCAGCCGATCCGGCGCAGCCGGGTGGCCTGCGCCGAGGTCTCCACGCACTCGGCGGTGACGGTCAGGCCGAGCCGGTGGGCGAGCTGGATCATCGCCTCCACGATCACCTCGTCGGCCGGGTTGGGCGGTACCTGCGATGCGCCCTTGGCCGACTCCTCGTACTGGAAGCCGCGCACGAAGGAGCCGTCCAGCTTCAGGACCTTCACCGGCAGCCGGCTCAGATACGCCAGGTTCGAGTAGCCGGTGCCGAAGTCGTCGATGGCGATGCGCACGCCCATGTCGCTGAGCGCCTGCAGGGCCTGCAGGGGCCGGCCTGCGGAGCCCATCACGGCCGACTCGGTCAGCTCCAGCTGGAGCAGATGCGGGGCGAGCCCGGTCTCCGCGAGGGTCTGCGCCACGTCCGCCACCAGGTCGGAGTCCCACACCTGGCGCACGGCCACGTTCACACTGACGAAGATCGGCGGCTCGTCCGGGTGGTCCAGCTGCCAGCGGCGGGCCTGCCGGCAGGCGGTCGCCAGCGCCCACCGGCCGAGCTGCACGATCGAACCGTCCTCCTCGGCCAGTGCGATGAACCGATTCGGCGTCAGCGTGCCGAACTGGGGGTGGTGCCAGCGGACCAACGCCTCGACGCCGCTCAGCCGCCCGTCCTCCATGCCCACCAACGGCTGGTACTCGAGAGCGAATTCACCGCGCTCGATGGCGGGGCGCAGGGTGGAGGAGAGGGCCTGGCGGGTCATGCGGTGCGCGTTGCGCTCGGGGTCGAACAGGGTCCAGCGGCCCTTGCCGTCCGCCTTCGCCCAGTACAGCGTCGTGTCGGCCGCCTGCATCAGACCGGTCGCGGTCGTGCCGGCCGCGTGCCGCTCGACGACGCCGATGGAGGCGGTCAGCGACAGCCGCTGCCCGGCCAGGTCGAACGGCTCCTCCAGGGCCTTCAGCGCGGACTCGGCGAGATCGGCGACCTGCTCGGTGCCGGTGGAGTCCTCGACCAGCAGGGCGAATTCGTCCCCGCCGAGCCGTGCCACCAGCGGGGTGCCGGCGCGGGCGTTGCCGGCCTCGTCGGCGACCCGGGTCAGGCGTTCGGCGACCGCCGCGAGCAGCCGGTCGCCGACCCGGTGGCCGAGGGTGTCGTTGACGGCCTTGAAGCCGTCGATGTCCAGGTAGCACAGGCCGATCCGGCCGGTGCCGCTGTGCTCGTAGGACTCCGCCTCGAGCACGGCCGTCAGGCGTTCGAAGAACAGGGTGCGGTTGGGCAGCCGGGTCACCGGGTCGTGCATCTGCAAGTGCCGCAGACGGGACTGGAGTTCGCGGCGGGCACTGATGTCGGTGGCCGAGACCAGTACCCCCGGCCCGCCGTCCGCCAGTGGGGTCACGGTGACCTGCACCCACACCGAGTGGCCCTCGGGGTGCTTGATCCGGCGGGTGCAGCGCAGCTTCGCCTGCCGGCCGCGCAGGACCTCGCGGTAGGCGTGCCAGGTGCGGGTGTCCGAGGCCAGGTCCACCAGATCGGCGGCGGCCCGCCCGGTCAGCGTCCGCGGGTCGGCGCCGAGGAGTTCGCCGAGGGCGGCGTTGGCGCTGACGACGAGTCCCTCGGGGTCGACGACGGCCATGGACAGCGGGGCGGCCGCGAAGACACGGTGGTAGATGGTGTGATCACTGTCTGTGACGGCTGACCGGTCGAGGTCTGCCGCGGGCGTCGGCCCTTCGGACGTTCCGCTCACCGCTCGCTCCCGCAGTGCACTCGATCTCTGTCCGTGCCGGAAAGTGTGCCGATCATAGAGGCTGGCCCTTGGGCCTTCCAGTCACTTGCCAGTCTCCCGGACAGACCACAGGTTCTGACAGATCGTTTCTGCCCGCACCTGGACGGGTTCTTCGGGCCCCCGACCAGTTGTGACGTTCCGTGAGTGTTTCGGGGTGTCGACCGCCGGTGCGCGCGCCGCGCAAACGGGCGCACTCACCCTTCTGGTTCAGGCAAACAGGACGAATCGTAATAAACCCCCACACTCTGGATTCGGTGTCCCGCGAACCGCCTCCGGAGGTCCTTTCGTGCCCAAGCTGCGCAGCACCGCCGCCGTGGTCACCACGATGTCGGCGCTCGCCGCCACCTCGATCCTGACCGGCCCGTCGGTCGCCGAGCCCTTCTCGACGGCCCCCTGCGCACTGCACCGGACCGAGGCCCACCACTCGGAGGGCGTGGACACCTGGAACAGCGCCTACCCCCGGCCGGCCGGGACGCTCGACGCCGTCATGATCTTCCTGTCCTTCCCGGACGCCCGCCCGGACGCCACGCCCGAGGAACTGGCCGCCGACCACTTCCCCGCCACCAGCCGCTTCTACGAACAGGCCTCCTACGGCAGGTTCACCCTGCGCCCGCACCCGCTGAAGCACTGGCTGCGGATGCCACGGCCGTCGACCGCGTACGCCATAAGGCGTGACTGGAGCGCCGCCGACCGGGCCGCCTACCTGCGCGACGCCTTCGCCGCGGCCGACGGGGAGGTGGACTTCTCCCGTTACGACGTGGTCTATCTCGTCGCCGACCCGGACGCGCCCGGTGTCGACTCGGACGCGACGAAGGTGGTCAACCTGCAGACTCCGATGCGGGTCGACGGCACCGACGTCCGCCGGGTCGTCACCGTGTTCGAGAAGCATCCGCCGGACCGCCTGGTGCTGGCCCATGAGACCGGGCATGCCTTCGACCTCCCCGACCTCTACCATCGCCCGGTCGACGGCAAGGGCGACTGGGACACCTACGTAGGCGACTGGGACCTGATGGGCAGCCAGTTCGGTCTCGCCCCGGATCTGTTCGCCTGGCACAAATGGAAGCTGGGCTGGCTGGACCCCCGCCAGGTGGCGTGCGTACGGGGTACGGGGCCGACCCGGCTGACCCTGGAGCCGCTGACCGCCGGGCCCGGGGCGGCCGGATCCGGGACCGGCGTGCCGGGCACCGCGGGCGCCCCGGCGTTCGGCCTCGGCCACGGCACCAAGCTGGCGGTGGTGCGCACCGGCCCGGACAGCGTGCTCGCGTTCGAGGCACGCGGCCCGGCCGGGAACGACCGGGCGGCCTGCCGGCAGGGGGTACTGGTGTACCGCGTGCGCAGCGGTGAGGCGTCCGGCGGCGGGCCGATCGAGGTGGTGGACGCCCACCCGGACACCGAGGCCTGCTGGGAGAACTCGGTCTACCCGCCCCTGGCCGATGCCCCCGTCGCCCTGGGCGAGAGCTTCACGGTGCCGGGCGAGGGCGTGAAGGTCGAGGTGGAGGAGCGGACCGCGTCCGGGGCCTGGACGGTGAAGATCACACCGGGGCTGGTCGGCTGACGTCGCGGGAAACGCTGCCGCGGCCGGCCTCACGGGGGTGTGGGTGGCGGGGCCCCACGACGCGCGGCGAAGCCGCGCAAAAACAGAGATGGCGAGGACGTTCGCGCTTTACGCGAACATGCCTCGCCATCGTCATCGTGCGCCGCCAGGGACTCGAACCCCGGACCCGCTGATTAAGAGTCAGCTGCTCTAACCAACTGAGCTAGCGGCGCCTGCTGA
>Ga0308176_10000595_pt1 | contig 22860 bp, 22 predicted proteins | sample PhyCR2_3_FD_203890 | JGI IMG/M metagenome (GOLD analysis project Ga0308176, IMG submission 203890) | Soil microbial communities from UC Gill Tract Community Farm, Albany, California, United States - DLSLS.C.R2 | ecosystem: Environmental > Terrestrial > Soil > Agricultural land | place: USA... | reverse complement strand
GCACAATAGGGAGTCGACCATGGCGCTCGGAGACATGATCATCGGTCAGAAGGTGTTCAAGACGGGGTTGAACCTCAAGAACTGGTACGACACCGGCTGGGACGCGACCAAGGAGTACTGCATCCCCACGGCGGAGGAGCGCGACGCCATGGCCAGGTGCGCAGCCGCCGGGGCCGCCGGGCCCGGCAAGCAGTTTCCGTACGGTCTCCCGGAGGGCGCGCCGAAGTACACCTCGCGGTTCTCGACGCGGCCGACGCTGCGCGGCCTCAAGAGCTCGGAGAACGGGCGTTACCCGCGCTACGAAGACGTGAAGGCGGTCATCAAGCAGTTCGTGATCCACCACGACGGCTGCGCCTCGGCGGAGATGTGCTTCAACGTCGTGCAGAACGAGCGCGGGCTGTCGGTGCACTTCCTGCTCGACAACGACGGGACCATCTACCAGACGATCGACCTCGGCCTCATGGCCTATCACGCGGCGGACTGGAACCTGTACTCGATCGGCATCGAGCTGTGCAATTACGGCGACGCGAAGCAGCGACCGAGCTACTACGACCACGTCTCGATCGCCGATCAGAAGCGGGTGAAGGAGGTCGTCAAGATCAACAGGAACCCGCTGCTCGCGTTCACCTACAACAAGGCCCAGATGGAGTCGCTGGCGGCGCTGTCGCGCGAGCTCCTGAAGCTCCTGCCGAACCTGCCCGCCGAGTATCCGCAGTCGTCGCCGGGCCAGCAGAGCTGGGACACGATGCCGGACGCGAACCAGCAGCGCGAGCGCTACGCGGGCTACGTCGGGCACTACCACCTGACGGCGCAGAAGTGGGATCCGGGGCCGTTCGACTTCAAGCAGTTCTGCACGGGGCTGCGCGGCGGCAAGTTCTGCTTTCCGATCTTCCCCAAGGGCGAGCCGAAGAAGCTCAAGGAGGGGATCGAGACCCGGCCCGAGATCCCGTCGGACCGCAGCGAACTGGATCAGGACACGAAGGACCTCTACAAGCTGAACGAGCAGCGCGCGGACGGCGGGTTCTTCCCGGTCGGGCCGTGGGGCGAAGCACGCCTGTGGCACGGCGGCGTGCACCTCGCGGCCAAGGAGGGCGCGCCGGTGTTTGCGCCGTTCGCGGGCCGGCTCGTCGCGGCGCGCATGGGGGCGCCGTCGCCGATCGGCTCGGTGAACTTCGTGCTGCTGCGCCATGACGTCGCGCTCGGCGGCCAGCGCGTGCAGTTCTATTCGCTGTACATGCACCTCTTGAACGAGGTGACGGCGAAGCCCGCGGACAAGCCCGTCGGCTGGCTCGAGTCGGAGACCTGGAAGAAGGACGGAAAGGCCGGCGTGGTCACGCTGCTCGACGAGCCGATCAGCGCCGGCGCGGTGATCGGCCACGTCGGGACGGCCGGGCCCGAGGCGCTGGCGCGCGGGCAGGTCCACGTCGAGTTCTTCTCGGTGGGCCAGCTGTTCGACGGCAAGGACCCCTGGGTGCTGGTCGACGGCTCGGCGAGCGGGCGGTTCTGCGACTCACCGCTCATCACCGCGGCCATCGATACCAACAAGGACAAGATCCTCCAGCGCGAGGAGCTCCGCGACTTCTACGCGGGCGGCTCGCAAGAGGACATGCGCTACCTGGTGACGCTGCACGTCTCGGAGTGGACGGCGGAGCCTAGCTGGGTCGACGAGCTGGCGGTGCCGAAGGACTATAAGAAGCTGAAGCGCAGCGAGCTCGAGGCCCTCGTCGCCGAGCAGATCACGCCGGGCCTGTGGTGGGACGCGCGTGTGGCCAAGCACTGCCGCCTGCCGATCGAGGGGGTCGTGTATCATTATCATCCGGTGTTCTTCGTGAAGTGGTTCAACCAGCAGCTGATCGAGGCGCAGGAGAAGGCGCCGACCAAGAAGCTGGATGAGTCCGACGCCAGGGCCATCCCGAAGGGCATCACCGACGACCTCGGTGACAAGGCCGGCACGTCGATGCGCTCGGCGGCCGAAGGGACGGACGACGCGTGCAACGAGAAGCTGACGCTGCAGGAGCTCGTGAAGGGCTTCGACGCACCGGAGTGTGGGCCGTGAAGCGCGCGGTCGAATCGCCCGCGGCGCGGCGTACGCCGTGGTCCCCTCCGACGAGGCGCGCCTTCATGGCGATGCTCGGCGCGGCGGCCACCGCCCTCGCGGTCCGGACGCGTCCGACCATCCCGGACCCCGAGCCGCCGCAGCGGCCATGGACCGGCACGACCCGCTGGATCGGCCACTGCTAGCGACGGCCGGCCCGGCCGGTTGGCTGCCGGTGCGGCCGCGGCTGCACGCTCAGCGCGGCGCCTTGGCGAGCCAGGCGAGGAGCTTGGGGCCGAGCAGCGCCTTCGCGGCGACGCACTGATCGAAGCGCTCGAGGCCCTGCGCGATCACGCGCGCGCCACCGGTGAGCTTGCCGAAGTGCTCGAGGACGAAGGCCTGCGCGGCGTCGCGCCCGGCGGCGTCGCAGCCGCGCAGGAACGTGCCGGCGAGCCCGGCGGCGGCCCCGCTGCCGTTGTCGGGGAACCGCGCGAGGAGCTCGGGCAGGTGCTCGCGGAAGTAGGCCTCGACGACCCGAAATTGCGTGACGTGGCGGCCGGCGAAGATCAGGGCACGCGCCTCGCGCGGCTCGATCCGCTTGTCGAACACGAGCGCCAGGACCGAGCGCAGCCGGGCCGCGTCCGAGACGTCCGCCAGCGCGCGCAGGAGGTCGTTGCGCAGCTCGGGGCTGGGCTCGGCGGCCACCGCGGCGAGCAGGTGATCGAAGGTGGCGGGGTCGGCGTCGGCGGCGACCGCGAGGAGCTGGCTGCGGCTCGCCGAGCCGAGGTTGCGCCAGTTCCTGGCGAGCGCGACCGCGGCGGCGCGCAGCGGCGCATCACCGCTCCACGCCACGAGCGAGACCAGCGCGGTCCGCGAGCGCTCGGCGTCGAGGTCATCGTGCGGACGCGGCTGCCACGACAGGGCGCGCGCGGCGGGCCCGAAGGTCTTGCGCACCCACGCGTCGAACCGGGGCAGCTGGTCCGCGGGGACCGAGCGGCGGGCCGATCCGGCGGCGTCTACCGCGGCGTTGATCGCGACGCGATGGTGCTCGGCGAGGAGCTTGGGCACGAACGACAGCTCGAGGCCGATGTCGACCTCACCGGTCGCCGCGAACGCCGCGACATCGCCGAACGCGACCATGCGCTCGGCGGGCGTGAGCTGGGGCCAGCCGTGGTCGCGCAGCGCGACGATGCCGGCCTCGGCCTGCGACGTGCGGTAATAGCCGTGCCCACCGGCGTTGGCGAACACCCACGCGGGGCAGGTCTTGGTGTCGAGCGCAAGCTCGGTGCTCGCGGAGGTCAGCTCGGTGCAGGCCTCGCCGCGCCCGTGGCCATGGCCATGGCCACGATCGAACGCGACGCAGACCGGTATCCGCCACGGCGTGCCCTCCGGTGCGGCGGGCGAGCCGGGGCGTACGTAGCGGTGCTGGCTGATCGCCAGCGTGGGCGGTTGGCCGGCGGTGCAGCGCAGCTCGGTGTGCACGACCGGCGCGCCGGCCTGATCGAGGAACGAGCTGAACGCCGGCGCGACGTCGTGGCCGGCGACCTCGGAGATCGCCGCGACGAAGTCGGCCGACGTGGCGTTGCCGAACCGATGCTTGGTGAGGTACGCGCGCACGCCGTCGCGGAACTTCTCGGGGCCGATCGCGTGCTCGAACATCGCCAGGATGCTGGCGCCCTTCTGGTAGGTGATGCCGTCGAACGCCTGGAAGATGTCGCCGGGGTTCGTGATCGGCTGGCGCACGCGCCGCGCGCTGACCACGCTGTCGGCGGAAAGCGCGGTCTCTCGCACGGAGGTATCGAGCAGATCGCCCCGCCACGCCGGATCGAACTGGGCGACGGTCTTGCCGCCGAGCCAGGTCGCGAAGCCCTCGTTGAGCCAGATGTCGTCCCACCACGCCGTGGTGACCAGGTCTCCGAACCACTGGTGCGCGAGCTCGTGCGCCGCGACGTCGACCCACGAGAACCGCTCGCCGGCGGTGGCCTGCGCCGGATCGCGGAGGATGAGCCGCTCGCCGTAGGTGATGAGCCCGGCGTTCTCCATCGCGCCGCCGAGCAGCGTCGGGCGGGACATCTGGTCGAGCTTGTCGTAGGGGTACGGGATCCCGAAGTAGTCCTCGAGGAGCTGCACGATGTGCGCCGAGGTCTCGGCCGCCCAGCGCGCCTCGCCGGCGCGCCCCTTGAGCGCGATGACCCGGATCGGCGTGCCGGACCGCGTCTTGCCGGCGTCGACGAGCTCGTACGGGCCGACGCCGAACGCGATCAGGTAGCTCGGCAGCGGCTTGGTCGGCGCGAACACGACGCGCTTCATGCCGGTGCCCTGCGCGGTCTCGCTGACCGCCGCCGTGTTCGCCACCGCGACGAGGTGCGCGGGGACGTCGAGCGTGAGCTGCCACGGCACCTTGCTGTCGGGTTCGTCGATGCACGGGAACACGCGGCGCGCGAAGATCGACTCGAACTGGGTCGAGATGTACGGGACGTTGTCGAAGGTCTTCTTGTAGGCCCCCGTGCCTTCGACGAGATCGAACGCCCCGCGGTAGTCGAGCGCGATGGTGTAGCGGCCCGGATCGAGCGGCTCGGCCGGATGGATCGACAGGAGGTCGTCGCCCGCCGCGGCCACGTCGAGGCGCACCGACCGGCCGGGCTGGGTGATCTTGCCGGCGGTCACCTCGAGCTTGCGGCCGTGGAGCCAGAGCCCCCTGGATCGCTCGCGGAGGTCGCCGTCGATCTCGATCGAGCCGGTGAAGCCGTCGCTCGCGGGATCGAGCGCCAGGCGCGCGCGGATCGCCGTGGGCGCGAAGTTGCGCGGCAGCCGCAAGGTCGGCTGCGGCGGATCGAGGGCGGGCGCGACCGGCGTGGCGGTGGCGGGCGCCGTGGCGGCGCTCGGCGGCGGCGCGGCCGGCGTGGCGGCGAGGTCGGGGCCGGGCTTGGCCGTCGAACCACACGCGGTGGCCAGCCCGATCACGAGGAACGTCATACGAGGCAACATGCGCGCAGCCTACGCCCGGTGGGGCGACCGGCGCACCTTGTTGATCTGGCGATATGCGCGCGAGGCGTTCACCACGGGAGCCTGGCGATCGCAGCCCCCGTCGCGGTCACAGCGCGATCGGCCACGCGAGGTGGCGCTCGAGGATCATCTTGCGGTGGGCCACGAGCTCGGCGGGGACGAGCTCGCCGAGCTCGTCGTGTGCGCTGCCGAACGCGAGGCGCAGCACGGGCTCGAGCTGCGGGCAGTCCTCCCCGGGGATCTCGGAGAGCGGGGTGAGGAACGTCGCGAGGTAGATGTCGAGGGCGGAGATCCGCGCGCCGCCGAGGTAGGCATGGCCCTGCGCGCGCTGGGCGAGCAGCCGATCGCGCACCAGGTGGAGCTGGCGCTCGATGCGCTCGCGGAGGCGCGCGGCGATCTCGGGCGTGTAGCCGTAGCGCTTCGCGAGGTACTGGCCGACCGGGAGCGGGAAGCCGCGCTTGCCGCCGCTCGTGACGGTCGCGTCGATCATCGCGAGCCGCGCGTTCCAGCCGATGCCACCTTCGCCGGCGATCTCGTGGAGCAGGCCCATCGCCTCGGCGCGCGCGCCGACGTCATCGGGGATCAGCACGCCGGGGCCGGCGAGCCGCGCGGCGAGCGTGGTGATCGCGGCCCAGTTGGTGCGCGCCGGTTCGTCGTCGTGAAACACGACCGGGACGTTGTCGACGCCGGTCCACGCGGTGATCTCAGCCGCGTCGCGCAGCCTGCGAACGGCGAGCACCGGGATGTTCGCGACCCGGAACAGGCCCTTGGTGGCTTCGGACCATGGGCTCGGCACGACCCCGGAGACGACGATCCGCACGCCCGGTGCCTTGCGCGCGGTCTCCACATCGACGAACTCGATCGCGGTCATGCCGCGAAGGTACCCTAGAAGATCGAGTAGATGAACGGGGCGACGTAGGACAGGCCGCCGGTGGCGAGGAGCAAGACGCCGGCGCACAGCAGCACGAGCAGGAGGGGCACGAGGAACCAGCGCTGGCGGCTGGCGAAGTGGCGCAGGATCCGGCCGATCGTGCGCAGGCGGTTGCCGAGCCGGCTCATGCGGCACCTCGCGTGATCACGAGCTCGCCGACGACGAGGGCGTCGATCGGGTGGCTCATCAGGAAGCCGAGGGCGTCGATCTCGTTGGCGATGATCGGCTCGCCCGCGCCGTTGAACGACGTGTTGAGCGCGATCGGCAGGCCGATCGTGCGATCGAGCGCGGCGAGCACGGCGGCGAGCTCGGGGGCGGTGGCTGGCTCGACGGTCTGCACGCGCGCGCTGCCGTCGACGTGGCGCACCGAGGCGAGGCGCTCGCGATACGCGGCGGTGATCGGGCACACCGTGGTCATGAACGGGGTCAGATCGTCCGGCGCGCCTTCGAAGTAGGTCGCGGCGCGGTCGCGCAGGACCACCGGCGCGAACGGGCGGAATGGCTCGCGACGCTTGATCGCACGGTTGAGGCGCTCGCGGCTGTCGGGATCGGCCGGGTTCGCGAGGATCGAGCGCTGGCCGAGCGCGCGCGGCCCCCACTCGAAGCGGCCCTGGCAGAACGCGACGATCTTGCCGGTCGCGACGAGCTGGGCGACCTCGCCGGCGACATCGCCCGCGGTGCGTACGCCGAGGCCGAGCTCGCGCGCGAGCTGGCAGGCCGCGCCCGGATCGATCGGTAGGCCCAGCGCGGCGCTGGTCAGGGCGGACGGGCGGGGATCGCCGAGCTCGATCGCCCCGAGGATCGCCGCGCCGAGGGCGCCGCCGGCATCGCCCGCCGCGGGGTGCACGAACACGCGGTCGAACCCCGATTCGCGTGCGAGCCGCGCGTTGGCCACGGCGTTGAGCGCGACGCCACCGGCGAGGCACAGGGCAAAGGAGCCGGTGCGCCGGCGGGCCTCGCGGGCCAGGCCGAGCAGGGCTTCCTCGGTGACCTGCTGCAGGGTCGCGGCGATGTCGGCGTAGCGTCGATCGTCGGCGCTGTGCTCGAGATCCCACGGCCGATGCGGGGGCCGGCGGGGGCCGAGCAGCGCTTCCATGGCGGGCCCGAAGCCGAGGTCGGCGTCGGCGAGGTACGCGAAGTACGGGAGGCCGAGCTCGAAGGTGCCGTCGTCGTGGAGCCGGATCAGCCTGGCGAACTCGTCACGCAGGCGCGGCTGGCCGTACGCGGCGAGCCCCATCACCTTGTACTCACCCTCGTTGACCTCGAAGCCGAGGTACGCCGTGAGCCCCGCGTAGAGGAGGCCCAGCGAGTGCGGGTACTCGATGCGGCCGAGCTCGCGCAGCTGGGTGCCGTCGCCGTGCGTGCCGTGCCACAATGCCGTCGAGGTCGCCTCGCCGACGCCGTCGACCGTGAGCACCGCGGCGCGCGGGTAGGGGCTCGTGAAGAACGCGCTCGCGGCGTGGGCGCGGTGGTGCTCGGTCGAGCTCACCCGATCGCGGGCGACGCCGAGCGCCTCGGCGATCCGATCGATCACCCAGACCTTGCCGCCGAGCTGCGTGCCGAGGGCGCGCGGGAACTGCCGGAGCGCGCGCGGGAACGTGCGCAGGGTCGAGACCAGCACGCGCTCGAGCTTCTCGATCGGATCTTCGTAGAACACGACGCGATCGAGGTCGCCGGCGGCGAGCCCCGCGTGGGCCAGGCAGGCGCGGGCGGCGTGGAGCGGCAGCCGGGCGTCGTTCTTGATCCGCGACAGCCGCTCCTCCTGCACAGCGGCGACGATGACGCCGTCGACGACGAGCGCCGCGGCGGCGTCGTGGTACTCGCCGGAGATGCCGAGCACGGCCGCCATCAGCGACCCGCCTCGCGCGCCGGTTTCGGGAGCTCGGCGCGCACGTGGGGTAGCGGGGGCTGGGGCACCGGTAATTTCTGGGACATCGTGGGCTTCTGGGGCACCGTCGGCTCGGGCGCCGGGGATGCCGACAGCTGCCATGTCGCCGGCCGCTTCGCCGCGCGCAGCCCGAGCGCCGCGACCGGTCCGGTGACAAGGTAGATCCCCATCATCGCGATCGTGTAGATCGCGCCCGCCACCGCGCGGCCCGCGCGCCGCCACATCCGCCAGGCCTCCCACAGCGCGGCCCGCCGTAGCTCGGCGCGCGCGGCGCCCTCACCGCCGGCGAGCTCGACGAGGAGCGCGCGCGTGTAGCTCTCGTGGCGCTGCTCGTCGACGAGGATCGCCTGGAACAGCGCCTCTGTGCGGCCATCGCCGCGCTTGCCGAAGTGGCGAGCGTAGAGCTCGAACTGCGCGCGGCCGCGCTGCTCGCCGCGATGGACGAACGCCAGGAAGCGCCGCTCGCCGAGCCGCTCGAATAGATCTTCGGTATCGGCGATCGGCGGCGTGAACGGCGCACGCTGCTCGTCCAGGCGCAGCTCGGTCGAGCGCCGCCAGAACATCGCCGCGTGGCGGGTCTCGTCGAGGGCGTGCCGCAGGTACGCCGCGCGCCGCGCCAGCGACGGGGTGCGCTGCGCCGCCAGCAACAGGTCGATCCGGCTGGCCTGCTCGGCGCGCGCAAAGCCGTACAGCTTGCGCCCGCCATGGCCGGGGACGCGCCAGACCACGGGGGTCACGAGGGCGGCCAGCGCGTGGCGCAGCGTCATCGTGGTCCCAGAGCTACGGGGTAGCCAAGCGTGACTGGTTCCTGGTCGTGCATGTCGTGCATGTCGGGCGCTGGAGGTAACGCCTTGCCGGGGGCGCCTGTTCCGGCCTCTCGCATCGCCCGGCGGACAGCCAAGCGAATCGCGAGCTTGGTCACGGCTTGGCGGGCGTGATCCGCTCGACCCGGGTCTCGCCGGTGATCTCGATGCGGTCGTCGTCGGGGGCGGCGTCGGTCACCAGCACGTCGCCGCGGTCGGCCGTGTCGAAGCTGCGGTTAGCGGTGGCGCGGTGGCGCCGGAGCAGGCGGAGCGGCAGGCGTCCGGCGGCGCTGCAGCCGATGACCTCGAGCTTGCCCTTGGCCGGCATCGGCGCGCTGACGACCCGCCAGGCCGACGCGGCCGGAACGAGCGCCAGCGGCTGCCGGCGCAGGACGAGGTACGAGAACTTCATCCCGCTGTCGCGCAGGTGGGTGAGCCGCGCGAGCTCGGCCGTCCGCGGTGGCAGGCGGAGCGGGCGATCTTCGTGGCACCAGTCGCGCGGATCGGCGAGCGCGGGGCACGGCGCGAGCGTGCGGGTGCATGGCGCGAAGACATGGCCTCGGCCCCCGCGGAGGATCGTATCGCGCAGCTCGTGGAGCGCGCGCGTGGTGTCACGCAGCGCGGGTTCGATGATGATCACCGCGCCGTCGTCGCCTATCGCGGTGAGCGCCCGCAGGGTGAGCTCGATCCGCGCCCCGGCGGGGAGCTCGTTGAGCAGGGTGCCGATCACGACGAGATCGGCCGCCGGGAGCTTCGCGTGGTGGACGTCGTCGTCGCGGGTGGTGATGGTCGCGGCGACGCCGCGCCGGGCCGCGAGCTCGCGGAGGGCGGTGCGGGCGATCGCGAGCGCGAGCCCGTCGCGATCGATCGCGAGGATGTCGACCTGAGGGCCGCCGCCGGCCCGGAGCTCGGTGAACCCGGTGTGCTCGGTGAACGCGGTGAGCGCGGTGAGCGCGCCCAGGCTCATCGCCCCGCATCCGGCGCCGAGATCGATGATCCGCAGGGGCCGTGCCGCGGGCAGGGCGCCGCGGTGCGCCAGCTCGCCGAGCGGGATCGCGATCTTCATCGCATCCGCGATCGTGAAGAACATCGCGCGCGCCGCGAGGTCGCCGGTCAGATCCGCCGCAGGTCGGTCACGCTCGCTCGTGTAGCGCCGCGATCGATCGATGACCGCCTTGATCAACGCCGCGGTGGCGAGCGGCGCCTCGCCGAGCGCCGCGCGCGTGGCCGCATGGACGACGTCTTCGAGCTCGTCGGGGACGGTCCACACCATGCGCCGCTTCCCGCGCTAGCCGGCGTCTTTGTCGTGGCCGGGACCGTTCTTTCGCCCGGGTCCGGCCGGCTCACCATCGGCCGGGTTCGCGGGGGTGGGCGGGGGTGCGGCTTGGCCGGTGGGCTTGCCCTCCCCCGCGGGCACGTGCTTGCCGTCGGCACCATCGGAGCCGTCAGGCTCAGGCGTGGCGTTGGCCTCGGGGGCGGCGGCGGGCTTGGCGTTGCGCTTGGCCTCGGCGCCTCCGGGCTTGGCCTCGACGTCGAGGTCGAGCGTTCGCTCCGATTCGAGCAGGGCGTCGACCGCCGGCCTGAGAGCGGGGTCGAGCTTCAGCGCGTCCTCGCCGGGGAGGGTATCGGCGGAGCTGATGTGGTCGTCTTCGACGATCCGCATCGGCTGGGTCGCCTTGAGCTCCGAAGGCGCGGCCCCCACGAGGCTGGCGGCCCTGGACGACGCCAGGTCGAGCACGGCCGTCTCGGTCGGCTCGTCGGACAGGAACGGGTTGGGGCCCGACACCTCGACGGGGTGGGTCAGGTCGACGTCGAGCGGCGCGGGGATCGCCTCGAGGACATCGGTCACCTCCACGGCGATCCCGGTGATGTTGTCGTGGCCGCCGCGGGTCTTGGCGAGCTCGACCATGTCCTTGAGCGCGTCGCCGGGCGCGTCGGCCGACAGCTTCTGCGCGATCTCTTCCTCGGCCGGGAAGTAGTCGTGGAGGCCATCGGAGCACAGGAGCAGGCGATCGCCGCGCCTCAGCGTGACGTGCGCCATCTCGACGCCCACGTCCGCGGAGACCCCGATCGCGTTGACGAGGATCGTGCGCAGCGGCGAGTGCTGCGCCTCTTCGATCGTGAGCTTGCCCTCGATCACCAGGACCTCGGCGACCGTGTGATCGGTGGTGATCTGCGACGATCGGCCGTCGCGCACCAGGTAGGTCCGGCTATCCCCGACGTGGGCGACGAAGGCTTCGGGGCCGGCGATCAACACGACGTCGAGGGTCGTGCCCATGCCCGCCTTGTCGGCTTCATGCTGGCCACGCTGGAACACGGCCTGGTGCGCGGACAGGACGGCGCTCTGGAGCAGCTGGACGATGCTGCGCCGGCCGGCGTCGGTCGGCGCCCGCTTGAACGTATCGATCTCGCTGTGCGCCCCTTCGAGCGTCTTGCGGACGGTCTCGACGGCCATCGCCGAAGCGACCTCGCCGGCGGCGTGGCCACCCATGCCGTCCGCGACGATGAAGAACCCGTCGCTCGACGCCATGTACGCCGAGTCTTCGTTGTGCTCGCGCACGACCCCGACGTCGGTAACGAGCCAGGCTTCGAGCGCCACGCGCGAGGCTTCGTCTAGAGGAGCGGCCGCCATCAGTCTTGAGCCCGGAAATTCTCGCCCGGCAGGTCCGCAGCGGCAAGCGCTCGGGCCCAAATGCGTCCTACCGTCGACGTTTGTTGCCTCGATCGACCTGGAGCGGCGCCGGGGGCGTGCCCTGCAAGGCCAGCTGGCGCCCCTGTCGTGTCAGCCGCGCACAGCAGACGTCGATCGCGGCCGGTTCGCGGTCCACGGTGAGGAAGCCCCGGCCAAGCCGCTGGGCGACGGCCGCCGTCGTCCCGGAGCCGGCAAACCAGTCGGCGACGCGGTTGCCCGGGACGGTGACCGCCTGGAGGATTCGCTCGACGAGCCGCTCGGGCTTCTGCGACGGCCAGCCGGTGCGCTCGCGGTCCGAATGATTCAGGGTTTCGACGTCGCACCACCAGTCCTCCGGCACTTTGCCTGTTGCGACCGGGTAACGGTAGATCCGGCCGGTCTTACGATCGGTTTTTTCCTGTACACCGTCCACCACGCGCATGTGAGAGCCGCCTCTTCGGGGCACGCGCACAGCATCCGGGTAGAACGCCCAGTCGAGGCTTCGTGCGTACCACAAGATTGTATCGTGCTTGCGACCAAAACCGCGCCGTCCCTTGCCGCCGACAGCGTAGCACCATACGATTTCATTGACGAATTGGTCGCGGCCAAACAGGCGGTCGAGGGCGATCTTGACGTAATGGACCGCGCGATAGTCGAGGTGCACGAACAGCGAGCCGGTGCGGGTGAGGACGCGGCGGCTGTGCTCGAGGTACGGCCCCAGCCAGGTGACGAAGGCGTCGGGATCGTCGGCCCGGTCGGCGTACACATGGCCGCGGCCGTGCCGGACGACGCCGGTACCGAACGGTGGATCGATGTAGATCGCGTCGATCAGGCCGTCGCCCAGCGAGGTGAGCTCGCCGAGCGCGTCTCCGCAGACCAGGCGATCGGGGGTCCCGGTGCGGCCGAAATCAACGACCTCGAGGGCCTCGGCGTCCCCAGGGCCCCCAGCGCCCCGCCCCTCAGGCCCCTCAGGCGCCTCAGGCGCCTCAGGCCCCTCAGGCCCCTCAGGCCCCTCAGGATCGACCGTCAGGGCGGCGGGGACAGCTTCATGGACCCCGCTGGCTACGTGGGCTCGGGAGGCCGGGGGCCCGGGACCTTGCGCGACCAGCCGGGCTTCGAAGGCTTCCAGGGCCTCGAAGGTCCGCCGTGCGGAGCGTCCGCTCGACATGCGGTCACACTACTATATGGAGGTATGCGGTTCGGTCCGTGGTACCCGCTTGCCGATGCCCGGGATCTCGCTCCCTCTGGCGAAGGGGTGTGGCAGCTGCGGCTGGCCAGGGGCTTGCTGGACTATCCCCGGGGCAAGAGCGCGATGGTGCACTACGAGCATGCCCCCGACGTGCGCACGGCGGCGACCGCATGGGCCGCGGCGCATGGCTGCGAGGGCATCTTGTGCCGCCACCTGATCGAGATCGATCCCGAGGGGGATCTGGCGGCATTCTGTGCCAAGTTGTCCGATGAGTTCGTGCGCCGGTTCGGCGCGTCACCTCGGTTCGAACGATGAAGCTCGTCGAAGCAGAGTCCACCGGCCCCGTGGAGGGCGACGACGCCCTGGTGACGCCGCCTCGCTTGCCGCATCGCCGGGTTTCGGTCTCGCTGTTGTTCACGCTGACCGTGCTGGTCGGGACGGTCGTCACGATCTACATGATGTTCCCGGCGCGCCACAACGTCCTCATGACCGAGGCGATCGCGTACCACCGCGAGGCCAACCCGACGTGGGACCTGGCGGCCCCGAACCCGGCGGAGCTGCGGGCCTGGGTGATCGGCGTCGTCGGCAAAGATGTCCCGCTGCCCGGCGAGGGTACCCCGGCGACCGTGACGATCCTCGGCGCCCGGCGGCTCGGCATCCTGAATCGCGCCGCGGCGGTGATCCGGGTCCGGATCGGCAGCGATGTGGTCACCTACCTGATACAGCACGCGCGGGGCATTGCCCCGGACCGCTCGGAGCGGCAGGACGGCACGCTGCGCGCGGTGGCCTGGCGCAAGGGGACGCTCACGTTCGTCGCGGTCGGCGACGATGCGACGGCGGCGAGCTGGCGCGCGGCGTTTCGCGAGAAGTAGCCGGCCGGCCGCGCTGATGAAACGGCGCCGAGGCGCGTCGCGCTGCCATGTGCGCGTTGCGGCGCCGACGGTGCTGGTCAGGCCTTGGCGGCCTGGTGCAGCTCGATGATGCGCTCGATCGTCTGGTCGGCGCCGACGACCAGGAGACGCACCTGCGGCTGATCTTTGCCCTGGCACGCAACGGTCACCAGGCGCAACGGCAGCGGGGCGTAGGCAGCCGTGCTGCCGTGCGGGCGGGCCTCGATCGTGTACGCCCGGTGCCCGGGCTTCTCGGCCAGGAGGGACAGCTTCATGTCGCTGTCCGCGACGGCCATCTTGGTACAGATGGTGGGATCCCCGAACTTGTCCAGCCCGCAGGCGTTCGGATCGATGTGGAAGCTGCCTTCGGTCTCGGGGTGGCTGCGGTTCCAGGTCAGCGTGATCTGGTGGAAGCCAGGCCCCGTGGGCAAGGTGACTCCCGGGACAAGATAGTCAGACGTATATTCGACAGTATGGTTGTGCATGATTTTCTCCAAAAATCGCGACGGTGGTCAGGTCCTCTCGCGACCATCCGCGCGGGTCGCCCCGCATTCGGGCGGGAAGACTGCAAGTGAAGTACCAAGTGGTCAGTCGAACGAAATCGCTTCGTTGTGCCGAGGTCGGCCACCTCGCTGCGAACAGCGCATGCCTGATGCCCGCGCCATCGAGGTGTGCACATGTGCAACTGGTTTACCGGCGCACGGCCGTGTGCGTATGCGCCACAGGTGGCGTTGCCGTGCGGTAGATAGTCGACAACCCCGGCAAGGTTTGTCACCCCCGGGGCCGTCATGCAGTGGTTCATCATCGACATCAAGCGTCGCGGTCGTTCACCCGGCTTGATCACGGTGCGACGAGCCGTTGATACGCAGCGGTCACGGTGCGCCCGTCCGCGGTGTTGCCGTTCTCGGTGAACCTATAGCGGTAGCCCGCCATCACGAGGCCATCCGGGGTGAACAGGTCCTGGGTACACTCTTCGATCTGGACCGCGCTCAACCCCGATGTCGTCCAGTCGACCTCCGCGATGTTCCCGACCGTGGTCATGTTGAGCATTGTCTCGGTCAGGCTCGGGCAGGGCGCCACGAAGCAGGCCAGGCCGTTGTCCTTGACCCTGACGAACTGGCCATCGGACAGCGCGTCGCCTTCGGCGACCCACGCTTCGCTGAGCACGAACCGGCCCAGCTTTCGACTCGGCGTACTGTTGGTGCGCGCGAACTTGCCGCGTACGATCGCATAGACGCCCGTGGACAACGCGCTCTTGTTGCACGCATCGAGCAGCCTGGCCTTCTGGGCGTCCACGAGGTTGACCTGCGACCAGTCGAGCACGGGAGTGTAACACGACGTGGCCCACTGGCCGTCATGGCACTGCGTGGTCGGTTGATTGAGCCGGCTCAAGAACCAGCCTCCACACATCGGAGAAGCGCACTTGCGAAGGTCCGCGGTGATCTTGAAGTACGTATATGCGTCATCCACAGGGGTGGCTTTGTCGACCAGCGCGACGTCGCTCACTGCTTCACTCGTGATCTCGTCCGAGGTGTCCGCCGAGGACGCGCAGCCCGCGAGCGTGAAGATCAAAGCAGATGATAGTGTTGCGAATCCAACTAGTGACTTCATGGCAAACCTCCTGTCATTGACGCCAATGGGTCAGAGCAAGCGGTGGGCCGCGATAAACCGAGGTAATCCGTGGAAAACTACGAACGGCTTTCGTGAACGAGGCTCAGGGGTGCAGCACGTGCGCAAAACCAGGACGCACGCTCAGGAGGCAGCCCCGTCCGCCACCTGCGTGCGAGCCCCGACGGCCGAAGCCAAGGTGCGCATGGCCGCTACCGGCTGGAACGGTGACCCAGGGCCTTGCAGGCGGCGCGTGGGGGAGACGACGCTCGAGCGAGGTGTGAACGACGCGCAGACGAGGCGCAAACGGCACCGGAGCACTGCGGAACCGCCCGCGGCGCTCGGGAGGCGTGCCAGGGCTCGACACGGTCAGCCGGATCCGTTATAACGGATCCCCCCATGACCGCTGCGCAACTCCGGAGAATCTTTGCGCCGACCCCACAGCTGTCCGGGTCGACATTCATCTGCGAGGCTCCGAGGCAGCTTGCGCTCGAGCATGGCTTTGCGTTTCATCACGGGCAGCGGATCGCGCCGTTCACGATCGTCTACGAGACCTTCGGAGAGCTCGCCGCCGATGGAAGCAACGCGATCCTGGTCTGCCATGCGCTGTCTGCGGGGGCGCACGCCGGGGGAAAGTATTCGCCGAGCGATCCGACCGCGGGATGGTGGGATGGCCTGATCGGCTACGGCAAGGGCATCGATCTCGCGAATCACTTCGTGGTGTGCGTGAACTTCCCCGGCTCGCCGTGGGGGACCACCGGACCGGCGACGCCCGACCCCGAGCGCGGGGTGCCGTATGGCTCGCGCTACCCGTGGGTGACCGTGGAGGACATGGTCGAGTCTCAGCGCCTGGTCGCCGATCACCTCCGGATCGCTCGCTGGAAGGCGGTGATCGGTGGCTCGCTCGGCGGGATGCAGGCGTTGATGTGGGCGGCGCTTCATCCCGATCGTGTGGGGGCGCTCGTCTGCATGGCCGCGGCGGCCGCGGTGCCGGTCGGCAGCGTGGCGTGGCACCTGATCGGCCGCAAGCTCATCCAGAGCGATCCGGCGTTTCGCGGGGGTGACTACTACGGCGCGGGCGAGGTCCAGCGCGGCTTGCAGCTCGCCCGCATGGTCGGGCACATGACGTACCTGTCCGATGCCGCGCTCGAGCGGAAGTTCGGCCGGCGGCGGCGCGGTGAGACCCGGCAGTTCGAGGTCGACTCCTACCTCGAGTACCAGGCCTCGAAGTTCGCGGTCGCCTACGACGCGAACTCCTACATCCGCGTGCAGGCCGCGATGGATGAGATGGATCTCGAGGAGAAGTTCGGCTCGCTCACCGCGGCGTTCCAGGCGTTCTGCGCCCCGGCGCTGCTGGTCTCGTTCGACACCGACTGGTTGTTTCCGAGCGCCGAGCTGCGCCGGGTTCGAGCGGCGATGCACAAGGCGGGGGTCGCCGTGGAGCACGTCGAGGTCGCGACGCCGAACGGGCACGACGCGTTCCTGATCGATTACCCGATGATCACGCCGCTGGTCGGCGATTTCCTCGCCTCCCTGTGATCGCCGGGCCCGCTTCGCGCCAGATCACCGCGCGCTGGGCGCCAGATCGAGCGGCATGCACGCCGGCACGCCGGTACGACCCTCCGATGGCACGAACACCAGATCGTTCTGGTAGAGGCCGTTGATCATCAAGTTCAGCTGGACGCTGTGGCCGGGGACGCCATCGAAGTCGACGCCGTCGATCCCGCTCGACGTGATCGTGTCGAACTCGAGCCGCGTCTGGCTGCCGTCCGGCATCGTGGTCAGGATGTCCTCGTTCTCGCACTGAAAGCACGTCGCCCCGGCGCCGGCCGCCGGCGGGTCGACGAAGATCGTGCCCGTGAAGTTACAGCCCGCGGCCGACAGCTTGGATGCAGGGTCAGACGGCGAGGTGAACCCGATGATGACCATGAAGACCTTCGTGATGAAGCGGATCGGCGAGGTTGGCTTCCTCGAGGCGGCCGGATCCTCGGGCCTCGGTTTTCCACTGTTTGTGTTTCGCTGATCCCTTTGCTGGGGATGAGCGCGTAGGGGTTAGTGCCGGTCGCGACCGGGCAGGTAGGGGCACGGTCGTCAGGCAGCCTTGCGCGTATGCCCCGCGGGTATCGGATGCGCGCGCTTCGCGACAAGCCGGCGGGCCCGCAAGATCTCGTCGACCGTCACCTGCGTCGCGACGGCGGCAAGTTGCTCGTCACGATAGTGACGCTCATACTTCGAGTACACCTCCGCGATCAACTGGCCGATGGTGGTCATGACGGTTGTGGCTTGCATTCCGCGTTCCAGGTCGCGAGGGGGCCTTGCGAACTTCTCGGAGGCCGAGCACAGGTGCACGAAGGCGCCAGCGATCGGCAGGTCCCCCGATCGGAAGAAACTGCCCTTGGCCTGGATCGCTGATTGCTTCGATCCAGGCATGCCCCCATCTACACATGAACCAGATCACCAGCGGCGCCGGTGGGCGTGGCGGCTCGGCGGCATCGCCGGGATCTCGATCTACGTCCACGCCACCTTCGTGCTGCTCCTCGCGTGGATCGCGATGGTCCACCTCACCGCTGGGCATGACCTCGCGCTGATGACGCAGGGGCTCTTGCTCGTGGCGTGTGTCTTCACCGTCGTGGTCCTCCACGAGCTCGGCCACGCGCTGGTCGCACGCCGGTTCGGCATCGCGACCCGCGACATCACGCTGTACCCGATCGGCGGTATCGCGCGGCTCGAGCGCATGCCCGAGCGGCCGGCGCAGGAGCTGCTGGTCGCGATTGCCGGTCCCGCCGTCAATGGGGTCCTCGCGCTCGCGATCTACGTGGGTCTGCGGTTGGTAGGAGTAGGTGCCGGCGACGATCCCCTGACGATCGGGGCGTCGTTCATGGTGCAGCTCATGTGGATCAACCTCTCGCTCGGGATCTTCAACCTCGTCCCGGCCTTCCCGATGGACGGCGGGCGGATCTTGCGCGCGGTACTCGCCTTCTGGGTAGATCGGCCACGCGCCACGGTGGTGGCGGCGTACGTGGGTCGCGGGATCGCGGTCGTGATGGGAATCGTGGGCCTTGTGTGGAACCCGATGCTTGCCGTGATCGCGGTGTTCGTGTGGATGGCGGCGGGACAACAAGCGACGATGGAGGAGCTCAAGACGCGCCTGCACGGGGCGTCGGTGGAGGACGCGATGGTGGGCGGGGTGCAAGCGCTGCCGCCCGAGACGTCGTTGTCCTACGCGGCGTCACGGCTCGCCGCCGGCTTCCAGCACGACTTTCCGGTCATCGATGACGGCCGCGTCGTCGGGGTGCTCACCCGGGACGACGTCCTCCGTGGCCTCGCGACGCGACGTCCCGACACGGCGGTCGCGGAGCTCATGCACCGCAGCTTCCCGACCGCGGGGCCGAGCGAGCGCCTCGATGCCGTGCTCGATCGACTGCCTCCCGATGGCGGCCCCGTGGTCGTCGTTCGCGACGATGCGCTCGTCGGCCTGCTCGATCCCGAACACGTCGGGGCGGTGGTCGCGATGCGCGGCGGGACGTGGAACGCCAGCCGATCGTGAACCGCACGGCCACTCGCCTTGGGCCGAGCAAGGCGGCCGCGACGGCAGATCAGCGCGGTGCCAGGGTGGCGGCGCCGCGGCACCCTCTTCGCGCTCTGATCGGCAGCGCACCCGACCTCACGGCCTCGTTCACGGTTACAGCGATCGCCGCAGCCTGGCGATCTCGGCGGGCGCGCCACCTTCGAACACGCGAGGAACGCGCGAACCAACGCCGGTCAGGGAATCCCGATCACGGCGACCGCACCGATCAGGACCGCGAGGAGCGCGGATCGTTCGCGCATGCGGATCAGCTCTGGGATGAGATCGATGATCGCGATGTAGACGAACGTGCCGCATGCGATCGACAAGATGACTCCCTCGGCATGCGCGATCTGCGATGACGCGAGCAGCGTGGCGGCAGCACCGACGCCCGCGGTGAGCTGGACGACGGCCAGCGCGGCGAGCGCGCGGCGCTTGGTCATGCCGGTGATCCGCAGGAGCGCGTAGTCCGCGATCTCCTCGGGAACCTCATGGACGATCACGGCCGCGGACGTCATGACTCCGAGGCGTGGTGAAACGAGAAACGCCGCGGCGATCGCCATGCCATCGCTGATGTTGTGCAGCGCGTCCGATCCGAGCAACGCCAGGGGAACCACCGGGCGATCTCGGTGATGTCCACGGCGCTTGGAGGCCCACTCGACCCCGCCGAGCACCGCCATCGCACCGAGCACCCAGGCGATGGTCCGGGCACCGCTGCGTGCCACGGCATCGGGCAGGATCTCGACGAGCCCCGAGGCGAGCAGGGCCCCGGCCGCGAAGCCGAGCATCGGGGCGCGGTAGCGTTCGAGCCACCGCTCCGGCAACAACGCACCGGTGAGCCCGGCGGCGCCGTCCAGCACCACTGCGATCGCGACCCACAGCCAGATCATCTCTCTCTAGGTACCCCAGGAACCTGCGAGGTTCCATCCGCCTGGGCCCGTAGATCGCCACCGCGCGAAAAGCCGGCTCGGCGGAAACGTCACGGCTCTCGTGCTCTGCGCGAGTCACCTCGGAATTGCTTGCTCGGCGCCGAGCTGCTCGACCAGCAAGCGCCACCACGGTCGGGGCCAGGCCACGTGCGTCCGCGGCACATACCCCAGCGCCGCGCGGGCGCGCGCGCCATCGAGCACGCCGATGAAATGAAACCGCTGGATGTTCATGTCGTAGCGAAACTCGAAGCCCGTGGTCGAGTGCCGCAACCCGTAGAGCGGCGCCAGCAAGGGGCCGGGAACCGGGACGTCGGCCCGCCGGCTCTCCGCGATCGCGCGGGATAGCGGCAGCGTGTCGCATCCGGGGATGTTGAACACGCCGGTCGCCGAGCCCCGGAGCGCCGCGGCGAACGCGGCCACGGCGTCGTCGAGGCTGAGCACGTTCACCATCGGATCGAACCCGAGCGGCCGCAGGCAGATCCGCGATTGCAGGTAGTCCCACAGCTGGCTGCCCGCATCGGGCGCGAAGATCTCGGCGCAGCGCAGCACGGCGATCGACAGCGCGCCGCCGAGGTGAGCACAGACCGTGAGGTCCGCCTCGACGCGGTCGCGCACCCATTGCGTCGAGCGTGGATCGAAGTCGAGCGGGGCTTCCTCATCGAGGATGCTCGACGTGCCGTGATGCACGGCGTAGATCTCGGCGAAGCTCCGGTACACGAGGCGGCGAATCGTCGGGTGCGCGGTACAGGCGAGCACGAGCTCGCGCGTCACCTCGACGTTCTGCGCGTGGATCGGCGCGCCCTGGTCGTGGACGCGCCGGTGCTGGATCCCGTGGACGACGACCTCCACGCCGAGGGTGCGCGCCTCGCCCCACACGAGAGCGTGAAGCGCGCGCCGCCGGGTCAGGTCGACCGTTCGATAGCGGAGGCGTGGATCCGAGGGCAACGTCGGGTCGCATTCGCGCCCGACCGCGAGGACTAGCTCGACGCCGGCTGTGCCGAGCAGCGCCTGGACGAGGGCGGTGCCGAGCGGGGCCGTCGCGCCGGTCACCATCACCCTCATCGAAACACCCCGCGGCGCTCCCGGCGCGCGTCATCGATGAGGCGCTCGAGCGCTCGCCGGACCTCGAGCGCTGCCGAGGCGACGAGGTCGGGGTCGTTGGCGTCGTTGGCGTCGCGGCCGAGCACGTGCGGCATGCCGTACCGGAGGTGATAGTGCGTGGGCAACGGGATCGGTGACGCGGGGATCGGCAGGTATGGTGAACCGAACACGTGGGTGCCGCGCAGCTTGGTCAGGAGCGGCCAGCTCTCCTCCGCGCCGATGATCGCGACCGGCACGACCGGCGCGCGGTACCGGATCGCCAGCTCGGCGAAGCCGACCCGCCAGCACTGGATGCGGTAGCGATCGGCGAACCGCTTGGCCGGACCGGTGACGCCCTCCGGCCAGATGGCGATCAGCTCGCCGCGCTCGAGCAGACATCGGACGTTGGCCGGGGTCCCGTTGACGACCCCCAGCCGCGCGAACAGCGTGCTGACGAGCGGCAGCCGCGGGACGAAGTGGTCGGCGATCGCGCGGGGGATGCGCGCCGGCTCGGTGCGGCGGAGGACGTCGACGCAGAGCATCGCGCTGTCGACCGGCAACACGCCGGCATGGTTGGCGACGAGGATCGCGGGGCCCTCGCGCGGGATCGCTCCGGCGCCCACCGAATCGACCCGGAAGTAGGACTCGTAGATCGGTCGTGCGGCGGCGACGCTCGCCGCGAGCGAGCGCGGGTGCAGCCCGAACACGTCGAAGCCGTAGCCTTCATCGAAGAACGGCGCTTCATGAACGATCCGCTTGAACGTGGTCGACGCCATCTAGGCAATGCTCTAGCAAGCGACGTGCACGCATATTTCGCCAGGTTCGCGCATCGCTTGCGTGGCCCCGAATTCGCCGGCAATCGATGCGCGGTCGTCCGCTTGCTGGGCAGTCCTGGTCCGGAACATTCCCTGCACCGTCTCCGGGCATGACCACCCCGAGATGGCGGGATCCGATGCGAGGCCTGGCGGTCCTGGCGCTTGGCCTGTTCACCTGTCAGCCCACGACCTCGCTCGAGGCACCGCAGCCGAGATCTCCGGACTCCGTGCGGTTCGAGCACGACATGATGGTGCGGTTCCACATGCACGAGAACTTCGATCTGCTGCGCGCGATCGAGAAGCTCCTGGTGCGCGGCAAGCTCGATGAGGTGCGGCACCTCGCACGCGGGATCGCCGAGGCGCCGGATGAACCGGGCATGGCGGCGTGGGCCAAGCAGGCCACGCTGGTCCGCGAACGTGCCGCCGCGCTGGCCACCGCGTCCGATGCTGCCGAAGCCTGTCGGCGCGAGGCCCAGCTCGCCGTCGCGTGCGCCGGCTGCCACGTCGATGCGGGCGCGGCGCCGGAGTTCCAGTCGCCGGGCCAGGTGCCACCGGATCTGCCCACGATCGAAGCGCGGATGAGGCGGCACCTGTGGGCCACCGATCGGCTCTGGGAGGGCATCGTCGGTGCCGCGGACGATGCGTGGCGGCAAGGGCTCGACGTGCTCGCCGCGACGCCGCTGTCGTCGGTCCAGGACGTGGACGGCGGGTTCGCGCGCCGGCTCCAGCAGCTCGCCGATCGCGCGCGCGTGCAGCAGGCGACCGCGACCGCGACCGATCGCGCGCATAGCTACGGCGAGATCCTGACGACGTGCACCGGATGCCATACCGCCAGGCCGAAGGCCCCGTAGAGCGCTCCGGAGGTACGACAGCCTGGCAGGGGCGCCGCTGCGTTGGTGCAAGATTATGGAGCCAAAAATAATGTCTGCGCCTATAATATTCAGGCGGCGTCGTGCTCGAGCCCGACGCAGCGATACGTAGGATCATCGCGCGCTGGCGCGGCCGTGGAGGTCCGCGAGGGTGACGATGTGCACGGAGGCGACGAGCTTGGGTGCGGGCCCGACGACCGTCGGGACGAACAGGGCCCGAACGATCTCTCGCGCCTGGAGCCCCGTGGGGAGCGGGCGGTTGGCGAGCCGTTCGGCTTCGCGGGCCAGCACCGCCGCGGTCGCGGGCCGTGCCGAGAACCAGGCTTCGCCTACGAGCACGCGCTTACCCTCGATCGCATCGGCGACGAGATCCCACTCGGGCTCCGTGCCGTGCCAGTAGCGACTCGGTGGCCGCCACGGTCCTAGACGCGCAAGCGCTCCACGGATCGTGGGCACGCCGCGCCGGCACAGCTCTTCCCAGGCCTCACCCTTCAACGCTCGCCAGAACTGACCCGGCTCTGCTCGTGAAAGATGGCCCAGGCTGCTGTTCCGGATCGCGATCGTGATCGCTGAACACCGTA
>Ga0308176_10000594_pt1 | contig 22913 bp, 17 predicted proteins | sample PhyCR2_3_FD_203890 | JGI IMG/M metagenome (GOLD analysis project Ga0308176, IMG submission 203890) | Soil microbial communities from UC Gill Tract Community Farm, Albany, California, United States - DLSLS.C.R2 | ecosystem: Environmental > Terrestrial > Soil > Agricultural land | place: USA... | reverse complement strand
TCGGCGGCTACGGCAAGGCGTGCAGCCGCGTGCTGCCGGACGGCACGCCGTATCCGCTGATCAACGGCGCCGTCGGTCCCGGCAACGTCGCCAACGTCAACGAGGAGGGGTGGTTCGACGACGCCGGAGACGGGCCCGTTGCGGCCACCCTGGTGTTCGAGGATGGCGGCGTGCAACCGGTCCACGGTGCCTGGGCCGTGGTGGCGGACCCATCCTTCGCGCCGCAGATCCTCAACGTGGTCACCCTGTGGGATCAGATCTACGACACCTGGGTGCGGGAGCTCGATCTCTGCCCCGAGATCCATGGGCACCGCTTCCGCGACGCTTATAAACCTTTCTTCGACGACGACCTCTTTCCGATCTTCCGCGCGGCCTCCTTGCAGCGGTGGACCACGAACCTGCCCGAGCGGGCGATCCAGGCGCACGACGCCGTGGGCCGCATCCGCGCGGAGGACGATCCGGGCGACACGATCCTCACCGGCCTCGCCTACATCCGCGATCCGAACAATCCCCGGATGTCCAGCATCGGTGCCCCTTTCATGCCGCTGTCGACGGGCGATTCCGGCCGGGCGTTTCTCTCCGTCACGCTGACGCAATATTTCTTTCTGAGCCAATGGAACAAGGGGCGGTTCCACCGCGAGCCGGCGCCGCGGCCCGGCCCGGGCGAGCTGCTGGACCAGGCGGTCCTGGTCAACTGTGTGGGCGGCGACTTCGGCCCCGGTCTCGAAATGACGTTCATCGTCAAGGACCCCGAGCTCTACCGGCAGGATTGGCGGGAGTCCGGAGCCGGGCCTTTCCGCATCCGCGCCGCGGTGCTCGACTACAACCAGGCGCAGGCCAGCCAGCCGTTCCTGACCATGGGCTACGTGCCGTTCCACCCCGCTCCCGGCGGCGTCGAGGCGGCGCCGCTCGAGCCGGGCGACATCTCGAAATTCATGGCCGTCCCCTGGCACACGGATTTCAACGCGTGCGCCACCCACAACCCGGACCCGAACCCGCGCAACCTCAAGACGCTCTACTGGGCCTGGCCCGCCCAGCGGCCCGTCGACGTCCACGTCGCCCGGGAGGTCCGCGACGGCAGGCTGGGACCGGTGCGGTACTCCATCCGCGGCCCCGGCACGTATTCGGACGATCCCAGCCAGGCGGGCCGGTTCGCGGATCAGATCGACATCGTGCTGAGCTGGCACCGGATCGGCTTCGTGATCCAGGGGAGCGCCATCGACGGCGGCGCGGCCTTCAGCCCCGAGCTGTTCCTGGAGGTCGAGAGCCTGCTGGACGAGCCCCTGATCACACCCTGGCCCATGTACTCCGAGAATCTTGACAGTTAGCGCGCTCGCGGCACCGGTCTATCAGGCCGTGGTCCTCGGCGGAGGGCCCGCGGGATGCGCCACGGCCCTGGCGCTGCGGCGGCGCGGAATCCCGGAGGTGCTGCTCGTCGAGGCCGGAGACTATGCGGCCGTCCGCGTCGGCGAGAGCATCCCTCCGGAGTGCCGCCTCCTGCTGGAAAGACTGGGGGTCTGGCAGGATTTCCTCACCGAGGGGCACGAGCCCTGCCTGGGCAGTTGCTCGGTCTGGGGTGGCGACGCACCCGGTTATAACGATTTTTTGCTCAATCCTCACGGCACCGGGTGGCACCTGGACCGGCGCCGCTTCGACGCCTTCCTCGCGCGGAAGGCGGTGGAGGGAGGCGTCGAGCTCTGGGACCGCACCCGGTTCAACACCGTCGAGCCCCGCGGCGAGGAAGGTTTCACAGTACGGTTGACGGCCGCCGGGGGACCGCGGACGGTGAGCGCGCGATTCGTGGTCGACGCCACCGGCAGCCGCTCCCAGCTCGCCCGGTCGCTGGGCGCGGCCCGGCGGCTCCACGACCGGCTCAGCTACGTGGCGGCGTTCCTGGAGCTCCCCGGCTCCGCCCCCCTGTCGCGTCTCACCCTGCTGGAAGCCGTCGAATATGGCTGGTGGTATGCCGCGCGGCTGCCGGAGCGGCGCGTGGCCGTCGCCGTCGCCAGCGATCCCGAGATCGTCAAGCACGACGCGCTGCACCGGAAGGACGTCTGGCTCGCCCGCCTGCGGGAGACCCGGCATCTGTGGGGCGAGCTCGCGGGGTGCGATCCCCCGCACGGCGGCCTGCTGGCGCGCACCGCGCTCTCCTTCCGGCTCGACCGCGTCCGCGGGCCCGGCTGGCTGGCGGTGGGAGACGCGGCCTCCTCCTACGATCCCATCGCCTCCCAGGGGATCTACAAGGCGCTGCTCGACGGCCTGGAGGCGGCGGAGGGCATCGCCGCCTGGCTGGATGGAGAGGCGGGCGCGCTCGACGGCTACGATGCGGCCATCGCCGAGCGCTTCGAGGACTATCTGATCAATCGCGACTATTTCTACGCGCGCGAGCGGCGATGGCCGTCCGCGCCCTTCTGGGAACACCGGACGCGCCGCCGCTCGTGGGCTACCCCGACGTCTTCGCGGCTTCCTTCCTCGTATTGAGCGGCAGGTGGCAGTTGTTGCACGCCTTGGGGAAGGCGCCGGGGACGATCGGTTGTCCCTGGCAGGCCGCCGGCAGGGTGAACGTGCCCGCGGGAGCCACGGAGCCGGGGCCCCACTCGTAGTAGTCGGCCAGATTGAGCCCGGTGCCCGCCGTGGGGCTGGAGTTCGACTGCATGAAGACCACCGGCGTGCCGGTGTCGGAATACCAGGTCCAGAACACCTGGCGCGCCTTGAGATCCGTCGGGCACCAGAGGATCTTGGTCGGCACGTCCGTCGGGTTCAGCACCGTGTGCGGCGCGATCTGGGCGCGGCACTCGCAATGGTCGACCTCTTTCCAATTGGGGACCGGAGGACCGGGGAGGACCTGCTGGCAGCTCGTGACGCCGCCGCCCTCCGCCTGGTACGAGATATAGCCGGTATTCCCCGTGAGCCACGCCGTCTGCGAGTAATCCTTGGGCGTCGGCGGATAGTAGTAGAGCGTGGTGTTCTGGGCCTTCTGGGTCCAGTCGTAGTAGATGCGCGTCGGGAACGGATTCGGCGTGAAGCTCACGGCCGTCATGAAGGCGGTCATCTGCAACTGGTCCGGCCAGACCGGAGGCAGGGAGCCCTTGGAGGAGCACTCGGAGATCCCGGGAATCCACGTCTGGATCTGAGACATCAGCCGGGCGTCGGTCTTCGGATAGACGCTCTTCCTCTTGAGCAGAGGCTCGATGGAGGGGCGGGAGAATTCCTGGGTGGCCACCTCTTTCTTGGCGGTGCTCTGGCACATCTGGACGAGCTGCGCCAGGTTCGTCGAGGGCACCGGCGCGAAGGCCGGGAAATAATTGAACGTGAAGTATTCGTAGATCGGCACCGGATTGCTCGGCTTGGCGTCCGCGTAGTACATGCTGCGGAAGGGGAGCTTGCTCTTGGTGTTGTACCAGAACCAGTTGGCGCCCACGGAGCCGGCGGGGTTCTTCCACCACTGCTGGTCCTGCTTGAGGAGCGGCGCCTCGCCGACGCACACCGCCTGGTCGTTCAGCCACTCCCGGGTGGGCACCGTATAGGGAGACTTGGACGTCAGGAGCGCGCAGGATTTGGGCTGATCTCCGCCGCCTTCGAGGAGATAGAGCTTGCCGTCCGTCGTGGTCAGGAGGTCGAAGTCGATGCCGTGCTGGTCGGCCAGGGAGAAGCGGAAGGCATTGGCGCTCTCGTCGTAGACGAATTTGCCGAACCAGACCGTATTGAGGAAGAAGTCCTGCATCAATGCCGTGGCCGCCCATTTGGCGGGCAGCACCGGATGGGTGGTCGTGGCGCAAGGCTTGAATTCGGGAAGGGGCAGGACGCCGCCCGAGGCGGCCGTGGACTTCGCCGGCACGGCCGGAGTCGCCGGAGCCGCCGTGGACGCCGCGGGCTTCGCGGCCTCTCCCTGTCCCTCGGAGGCCGGCGTCGAGCTGCGCGAGCAGGCCACGAGGATCGAGATCATCGCCACTACGCTTGAGACGAGAAGCCTTGCGGCCCAAGGGCTCTTCGGGGTCATCGCGATCTCCCTGAGCTTGAGCCCATACAGGCGCCCCGCACACCGCGCGGCCCCGCACAAGCTCGCTCTGATTGATTACTGCTTACGTAGGAAAAACTAAGCTTTTTCTCCGGCAACGTCAAGGGAGGCCACCGCCTCCTCCACCCCCCGCACCTCCACGGTCGAGTAGCCCTGGCGCTTGGTCACGATGATCTGCTGGGCGAACTCGTCCCGCAGCTCCGGGATGTGGGTGATGATGCCGACCATCCGGCCCCCCACCCGCAGACTCTGGAGGGTCTCGGAGACCAGCGCGAGCGTGTCGGGATCGAGGGTGCCGAAACCCTCGTCGATGAACAGGCTGTCGAGGTTCACCGCGCCGACCGCGCGCTGAACCTGATCGCTGAGCTCCAGGGCGAGGGCCAGCGAGGTCAGAAAGGTTTCTCCGCCGCTGAGCGTATCGCTGATCCGCGTCTCGTCCGCGTTGTCGTGATCGACGACCCTGATCTCGTCGTCCTTGAATTGCAGGGAGTACCGCTCGCCGGTCAGCATCATCAGCCGGGCCGAGGCGCCCTGCACGAGCTCGGTGAACACCTCGTGCAGGACGTACGACTGGAACTTGTCGCTTCGCAGGTCGCCGGCCAGGAGGTCGTACACGCGCAGAGCCGCCTCCCCGGCCGCCAGCTTCTCGCGGATCTCCTGGGAGCGTTCGAGCCGCTGCCGCAGGCGGCCGATCTGCTCTTCGAGCCTCTTCTCCTGGCCGAGCGCGGTCTCCGCTTCGGTGGTGACGTCCGCCGCGAGCTTCTCGACGGCCGCCAACTGCTCGTCCGACACCCGCTCCTCCCCCAGCTCGGCCCGGAGCGTGGTTGCCCGCTCCTGGGCGACGTGGTTGTCCTGCACGTGCCTGTAGACCTGCACCTTGAGCCGGGCCGCGGTGGCCTCGTCGAGGAGGGCCTCGCGGACGGCGGCCTCGCCGTCGAAGCCGGCGCGAGCGACTCCCAAGTCCCGGCTCTCCGCTCTCTGGGCGGCGTCCCGCAGCGCCGCTGCCGCGGCTTCGGCGGTGAGCCGTTGCGCCTCCCTCGCGGTCATCAGCAGGCCCTGGGAGGTCGACGCCTCCTCGGACGCCGTCTTGAGACCGGCCTCCAGCCGGCGGATCCGCTCCTCCAGGTCCGCGGCCTCGGCGGCCGGGTCGGCGGATTCGGTGACCGCGTGGATCTCGGCCTGCAACGCCGCGAGCCGTTCGCGGCTGGCGGCGCGTTCCTCCTCCAGCCGCTGTCGCGAGGTCTCCCTCTCGCCAATCCGTTCCCGCGCGGTGGCCTCGTCGGCCCTGGCCCTCTCCAGGAGCCGTTCCGCCGCCGCCAGCCGCGCCTTCGCCTCTTCGTTCGCTTTGCGGCTCGTGGCGAGCGATGCGATCCGTGCCTCGATCCATCCCTCGATCACGGCCTCTCCTTCCGGAGCGCGGCCGCCGAGAGCTCGACGAACCCCCTCCTCGCCGGTGGTTACGCGGGCTCGGAGCTCGGCGCAACGCGACTCCAGATCCGATAAATTCTGCCGGGCGGCCTGGAGCCTCGCCTGTTCGCCCGTGAGCGCGGCCTCGTTCTTTCTGGCGAGCTCTTCGGTCTCTCTTCGCCTCTCTCCCGCGGCTTGGAGCGCGGCTTTGGCGGCCTCGAGCTCGGGATTCAGATCGGCGGGAGGGGGTGTGGCCACGAGCTGCTCGCACACCGGGCAGGGCTGGCCGGGCATCAACCCTTCGCGGAGGTGGTTGGCCTCATCCAGACGGTGCGCGCGATGCAACGCCTCCTCCGCCGCCTCGAAGCCGCGCCGCGCCTCCTCCGCGGACCTCCTGGCGGATTCGGCCCTCTCCTTCAGCCGCTCGACCTCCCCGGCCTGCGCCTCCACCTCCTGACGCTTCCGGGCGAGCTCGAAGCCACGCTCCTCCGCGCTCCTGCGCGCCGCGCCCAGCTCGACGGCGCGGTCGCGGATGCTCTGCAGCAGCTCGTCCAGCTCGGGGTCATAGCCGGAAGCCTCCGCGGCCTGCCGGGCGGCGTCGACGGCCGTCTGTTGCCGCGCCTGCGCGTCCTTCGCCGATTGGGCCTTCGCGGCGAGCGCGGACAGCTCACCCTCCAGATCGCTCAAGCCCCGCGTCTGCCGCTCGATGGCCGCCTCGAGCTGCTCCCGTTCGGGAAGCCGTCCGATCACCTGGTGGAGGCGGGCCACCTGCTCCCGCATCCTCGGGATCGCCTTGGCGGCCTTCTCCGCCGATTTCAAGGCGCCGGCCTTCTCCTTCGACTCTTTCTGCGCGGAGCCCTGGCGGGCCTTGGCTTCGTCGGCCGCCTTCGCCGCCGTCCTGGCGGAGCTGGAGGCCCGGGCCGCTTCGTCGAGCAGGGGCAACAGGGGCACCGCGCGAGCCGCCGCCTCGATCCTCGCTCTCAAAAGGTTTATTTCGTCGGCCTGCTCCCGCAGAGCGGCCCGCCTCTCCTCGACCTGCCGCAGCTCCTGCGTCTTCGCGTGCAGGCCGCGCAGCCGGGTGAGCGTGGCCTGGGACTCGTCCCGCCTCTTCCGCGAGGCCGCGAGCGACTTGACGACCCGGGCGTGCTCGAGCTCCAGACTGGCGACGGCCGCCTCGTCGACCCCCGCGTACTCGTCCGCCAGGAGCTTCTGAAGCGAGTCGACAACAACCTTTTTCGCCGCCGCCAGACGTTGAGCCTGCTCCCGCATCCGCTCGTAGACGTCGAGCCGGAGGAGCGTGCGGAGCATGCTTCGCCGGTCTCTCGGCTGCGCCTTGAGAAACCGGGCGAACTCGCCTTGCGGCAGGATCACGGCCTGCATGAACGCGGGCGCGCCAAGCCCCAGGATCTGCGCCACCCGGTCGGCCGCGGCGCGGACCTGGTCCGCCAGACTCTTGAAGGAGCCGCTCTCGTCGAGCTCCTCCAAGCGAACCATCTGATTTCCATTCCGCCGGAGAGTCCGCGCGATGCGGTAGCGCCCCTCGCCGACGTCGAAGTCCAGCACCACGCTGACCCGGTCCCGGGCCGCCGAGATCATCTCGGTCCGGTTGTAGGTATTGACCCGGGGGATCTCGCCATAGAGCGCGAAGATGATCGCGTCCAGCAGAGTCGACTTGCCGGCGCCCGTCGGCCCCGAGATGGCGAAGAGCTCGAGATCGCTGAAGTCGATCTCCTGCCTGTCCCGGAAGCACGCGAGGCCCTCGATGGTGAGATGGATGGGGCGCAACGCTCAATCCTCCCCGGACGCCTGGTCGTCATAGAGATCCTGAAACGTATCCAGGACCGCCAGCTCCGCCGCCTGGCTGTGCTCGCGGAGATGATAGGCGGCGTAGTGCCGCACCGGCGGGACTCCGGTCTCCAACCGGATCTCCGGCGGCTCCTCGGCCTCGGGGAGCTCGGCGCGCACGACGAGCGCGTTGGGGAGCAGCTCGCGGACCTTTCGATTGAGATCGGGATCCCTCTCGGTCAGGGGGACGGTCACGCGCAACCAGCCCTTGCGGTGCTGGTCCGCGGTCTCCTCCAGCTCCGCCAGCGAGGCCCGAAGGTCGACGAGCGGCAGCCCCCCCTCGTAGGGAACATGCTCCACGGTGGCGCGCTTGCCGGGGGACGCCGTGACGAAGTTAAAGGTTTTTTCCTCCCCGGCCTCGCCGAAGTCCATCTGGAGGAGCGAACCGGCGTAGTAGGCGGGCGCCGGCCCGTCGATCCTCTGCGGCCTGTGGATGTGCCCGAGGGCGATGTAGCTCGCCTTGGACGGCAGAGCCTTGGGCGAGGCGGCCCAGTCCTCTCCGATGTGCACGCGGCGCTCCGATTCGCCGAAGAGGGCCCCCTCGATGTGCGTATGCGCCATGAGGAGGTTGACGGCGTCCTTCCGGAAGCCGGCGCAGAGATCCCGGACCGCGAGCTCGAACATGCGAGCATATTGGCTCCGGGCGCGCGCCTCCTCGCCGGCAAGGTCCAGCGCCGACACCCAGGCGCCCGGGGACGCGAACGGCAGCGCCGCGACCACCGCCTTCTCTCCACCACGGGTCTGGATGATCCGGGTCCCTCCCCGGGAGGCGGGGCGTGGGCGGCCGAGGATCTGAACGTCGACCAGCTCCGTGAGCAGCGAACGGGCGTCCAACCGGAGCGGATCGTCGTGGTTGCCGGCGATGACGAGCATCCGCGCGCCGCTCCGCCCCACGCGGACCAGGAACCGGTTCACAAGCTGCTCCGCCTCGGCGGACGGGTTCCGGCTCTCGAAGACGTCCCCGCTGTGGAGGACGAGATCGATGGACTGCTCCTCGATGAAGGCCGCGAGATGGTCGAGCACCGCCTCGAGCTCGTCGAGGCGCTGAATCCCCTTCCATCGGCGGCCGATGTGCCAGTCGCTGGTGTGGACGATCTTCATGGCCGGCGTCTTCCAGGTGAGAGCGCCGCCCTGGTGCGGACGAGGCGGCGCTTCTGGCGGGGTGAGTCTATAGGATCTATCCCGCCAACCGCCGCCAGAGGTCGGTCAACGGTTGCCTTGCGACGTCCGTCTATTTGCCGTACACTTACCAGCATGGCGGGTCGCACGCAGTCCAAGAAAGCCCCGGCAAGGCCGCGCGGCGAACGGCTGGAGGCGCGTATCTCCAGCAAACAGAAAGCGCTTTTCCAGCGTGCGGCCGAGTTGCAGGGCCGGACGCTCACGACTTCGTGATCCCCGCCTCACCGACCGGCAGCCGCTGGGAAAGAGCGGCCTGCGGGTCGGCCCGACCTGCCTGGGCGCCGTGCCGGGACCTGAGACCGTGCTCGCGGCTTTCGACGCCGGCATCAACTTCTTCTTCCTCTCGGTCGACATGCACTGGCCGCTCTGCGAGGGGATGCGGCGCGGCCTGGAGGCCCTCCTCGCCCGCGGTGGCGGCGTGCGCGACGAGATCGTCGGCGGCGTCGTCTCCTATCTGGAGCAGCCTCTGTTCCAGGCCTTCCGGGTCCACGAGGTGATCGACGCCGCCCCCTGTTTCGGAGTGCTCAAGGCTTGCCTGTGGCTGAAGCTACGGCTACGGCCACTCTACGGCGCAGTCACCGTCAGCATCTCGTAGGCAATCTCGACGGACTCGACCGCCACCTCGTTGCCGTCGCCCTTGGGGTCGGGGCCGGTGATCTTGGTCGGCCGAGCGTCGTTGAGCGTCCACGTGCGCTTCGGTTTGCTGGCCTCGTCGAGCAGGCGGATCACCACGGTGCGGCGCGCGACGGTGTCCAGCTTGACCTCATTGAGCCAGTCCCAGAGCTTGGAGCCCTTGACGACGATCCCCTTGCGTATCGTCACGTTGCCGACCCTGCCGAGCCCCGGCATCTTGATGGGATAAAAGACGGGGCTGTTGCCGTGCCGGTACTCGGTACCCTGGGGCTCGCTGTCGAGGCCTTCCACCTCCTGGAAGCTGGCTGCGGCGCCGTCCTCGAGCTCGACGGAGAAGTAAAACCTGGGTAACGGCCCTGCGTTGTCCTGGGCTTCGCTTGCCATAAACTCCTCCCTCCCTTGAGATGCCACTCGTTGATCATGATCACCAAAAGGCACCTGATCAGTATCTCACCAACAAAAAACCATCACTCTGTCATCCGGCCCCTCGCGCACGCGCTTCCTTCACGGCAGAGACGATTTCCTCAGCAGAGAGCCCCAAGTCGACACCCTGAACGTCCAGAGGAGATGCCTGGGAACGAACGGGGGCAATCTCGAATTCGCTCCCATCTCGCCGCTTGATCCGGCAACCCGCGCCGGCGTCCCCAACCCGCAGCCGAGGTCCAGAACCTTCATGTCCTCGCTAAGGGTGCCGGCGGGAAGGCCTGCTGGCTCATCTCCTCCAGCATACTCCCGAGCGCCAGCGGGTTCATACCCCAGCGATAGAAGCCGAAATGCATGTTGAAGTTGCGGCTCCAGGTACGGTAGTCCATGCCCGCCTCGGTGTAGTAGGTCACGAGGTCGACAGGCACCGGAGCCGCCGCCCCCTGTTTCGGAGTGCTCAAGGCTTGCCATGGCTGAGGTTGTCCGGCGCGATTCTGACGCTATGGGTGTAGATCTTAAGCTTTCCAGGGATCGCCCATAAAGCGGGAGAGGAGTCAAGGGAGGGGGGGCTTGAACCAATCGAGCTCAAATTCGTAAAGCCATACCCGGGAGAGGCCGACGGATGTCTCGCGAGAGTAGTATTCCGCGAAGGGAAAAATGATACTCGCAGGTCCGCCCGCCCATTCACAGAGATAGTATAGAGCGAACCCGAGCGTTTGCGCCTTCGTTGCAAGAGGGCTTAGATAAACATTTCCAATACGACTCGCCTTACGCTCCTCCTGGAGGCGGTCGTGCAGCTCCTGGGCCGTCGCAAAGGGATCGTTGGCAGGCGCGAAAAGCAGGGACCGGCTCGGGAGTTGCCCCAGAGCCTCTTCGGCTCGCGCCGCGCGCAGTCGGTTCTCCTCATACATGTGGGGCATCAAGCTGGGAAGCCCAAACATCTCAAGCTTCCTGGCAGCTCGTTTGTTCTCCGCAACCCTCCGAATCAGTTCATCGTCATAGCCTGCTCCGATAACGAGAAGGTCCTCATCTCTCCGGTCAGGCTGATGCACCCCCTCAAAGCCTCGAACTTGGCGGACTTCCGTGACTGCGCCCTTGGTGAAGGGAGTCTTTTCTCCCGCCTCGTACGCCTTGGGGTCAGCATACAGTGCGTACAGACGGGAGAAACCCAGATCTCGCAGCCTCCGGAGAAAGAGCATCAGATGTGGGCGCATGAATCCCGTGCTGTCGATACAGATGCGAGTATCGCGCGGCCAGCTCTCGACCCCGGCGCTCATAAAATAGTGCCGCCAGAATTCCGCTTCGTCCCTCTCCTGCAGGACATGCAAATTCCCCGTTCCGGGCAGCTCTTCTCTGGAGAAGTCATACTCAGGGTGGACGAGCCATTCTTTACGGCCTGCCTTCACTGCATCAAAAACCGCATTGACTCGCTCCGACTTGTTGTAGGCTGAGAGAAAGATATCCCACGCCGGCAACTCGGCGAGTCTTCTCGAGGAAACCACCTCACGGCGAAGAAGGCTATAGTCCATCGCCTATTCAAACAACTTGCCCTGTGAGGACGCGCTCTCCAGCCGAAACGGCGCGCACATCCGCGCCAGCAGATTCTCCTTGATCGCGCCGAGAGCAGAGTCACTCACGCCAGGGTCGAAGATCGCATTCATCTCGGTAGCCGAGAAGCCCGCTTGGCCTCTTCGAGCGAGAGATAAATCAAAAAGCGGAGCGAGCATCGGATTGAGCTGATACTTATGCTGCAAGGTACCTGTGTTCTTTTCGCGCCGTCCGTTGGGTACCTCGAGAATCAAGCTGTGCATGATGGCTGCGTCGAGCACGAGCGCCGCTGAGCGGGTAAGTCCCTGCCGATCTGTGGTCAAAGTCGAACAGCCCACCTCGACAGGCTTGTCGGAAAACCGCATGTCGCGAAACAAACCGCCCAACCTTCGAATGGCGCGCTGTGTATCGTCACCGACTTGCCCCAGCCCTTTAGCCTCGCTGAAAAACCATGCACTCGCCTCGCGTACTCCCTCGTGCTGCGCCTTTAGCGAGATCCCTTCGCCAGCGAATGGCTGCTCCCCAAGGAACAACGACCAGCGCGTGATCTGTTTCAGCAGGACGATCAGATTTCGCGGAAGGAATCCGGACATGAGAACGAAGTCGTCGAAGCCAAAGTACTCTTGAGGAAGCCCAAGACTCTTCAGAATCTGCGCGTAGAGATCCTTCCTCTGGTGCTTGTAGGCCGTCGATATCTTCTCGGAGCTATTGCTGTCGCCGGTGCTGCCCTCCAAAAGCAGCTCGACTTCGTGCCGGTTCTCCGCAGCCTCCCTGCGCAAGTCCTTACCATCCGCCCAAGACCTATACAACAGAAGGATCGCAAACTTCTCGTGCAGCGGGCTCCCGGGAAACCGCACCTGTTCGAGCAGCTCTGGCGCGTCCGTGCCAAAACCAGAATCTTGAAGCTGTTTTTGGAGCTGTTCCAGCCATGGCGGCTGTGCCCCCGCAGCGAGCTTTTCCCTTGTATGGAGTGCGGCGCGCTCTTCCAAAGAGCCGACAGGCTCTTGAAAATACGCCTCAAGGTTCCACGATGATTGGCCACCATGCCTCGATTCACGTTCGAGGCGTTTCTTTACGATGTTTGCGCAGAACGTCTTGTAGTCATGTACTTCTGACCGGTAAGTGCTTTCCAGGACTACAAGGTCGTATTCGCTTCCCTGTCGGTTCCTCTCTCCGGCGCTCAATGTCTCGTGGGTCCGTAGGCCATAGAGGCGGCTGCCCACAAGAAACGTGGTCGGCCGCCGTTTTTCACGAATCAGAGTATTGACGTAATGCTGCTGTTCGATGGTCAGGTTTTCATACTCGTCGAGCAGATAGGCGAAGACGACTCCGGAAAACGTCGACAGGTTCCGTGCTGCGGCCGCTGGAACGCCGAATACAAGGCGCCCAGGGCTTGCACCAATTTTTATATCCAGTTCGTGGGTAAGAGCGGCATTGTTGATCGCGAGATCCAATTGGCGCTGAGTTGAATGAAAATATTTTGAAAGAGCTAGAAGGCCGTTCCGTTCTTCGGGCGGAAAGACCACTGGTACGTCAAAGAGCTCGGCTACTGCGTTGACGAACGACTCAACCTCAGCGCTCTTCACATCGAGCGCAGCCTCCTCGAAGAGTTCTTCAATAAAATTGACGGTCAACCGACCAAACCAGATCTCGGTGTAGTAGGAGAATATGGCTTCCCAGGTATCTGCACTCTGACCCTTCTTTGCGAAACGGGAAGAATTCAGTCCGCCACACAAGAAGTAAAGGCCGACATAGCCTTCTTTCTGAATTGCCGCAAGCAGGTTTCCATTGTGACGAAGTCGCTGCAGGGGGTGCGAGAAATACCGCAGCAGGTGTGTTCGGCCACCACCCTTGCCTCCAACAAGAAACCTCGGCATGGGTGACCGTGGATCAGCCAGGTGGGAAAACCCACCGCCAGGAAGATCTACCCAGGTCGCCGCAATCTGGGCATCCGTAAAGTCGACCGCCTTGGTCACCTCAAAGGGGTTGTTGACCATTATTCCTCAATCTATCTTTGGATGCCTAGGGAAGATCGCCGCCCACGTAGGCTCTCCCTCGTCAAACCAGAGGATCGGCAAAGAGTTGTCAGGGATGTTGTGATGGAAGGCGAGGAGCAGTTGGTTGTCCTCAAACCCCAGTGGCCAACGCGGAAAAAGCTCGCGGCCATAGTGAAAAGCAAGGTACTTCGAGGTCGCGGCCGCGATTGCGCCGGGAGGCCGCCTAAAGATGCGCGAATCCGCACCGAAGGTCTGGTCCGTGGAGTCAAGAGTACTCACAGCATCCACCACGTCGAACTCGGATTCTGAGCGCGCGTGAGCCAATCCGTCTTCCGTCCCAAAAAGGACGAAGTAGGAATACGTGACTTCGCTACCTCGCTTCTTCGCGACGTCATCGAGGACGCGCAGTACTTTGCGGCTGTAGCGCACCGATTGCTCACCGCTTCCGCAGAAGTCATCAATGAATACGATCCTCTTGAGGTTCGGCGGTGAGAAATCTGCATCAGGATCGTTCGCGGCCGACGTCAGGAGCTCGTGCTGATGAACAAACAGTGATTTGGGGAGGCGATTCTCTTGGCGGAAGTAGTACAGCAAATGGGTCCCACTTTCCGCCGGGTTCCCCATTCCGACGAAGCGGGTGGATTGAAGCTCCTCAGAGAAGCGGCGGCCGATCTCCTCCGTGTCGGTGGTGCCACCGAGATCCCTCCGGAGCTTTTGAACGATCGGGTAACGGAAGAGGTCCCGGTACATCGCCCGGAGCAACACCCGGATCTCGGGCAAACCGAAATAGGAAACGTGCGCCAGGAGATGGAGCGCGTGTAGGCGCTCCTTCTCAGAGTCACCGCCGCAGTGCCGGCCATCGAAGTTGTTGAGCCAAGCGTCAATGTCCGGTCTCTTGCACCGCCCCTCCCACAGGCGCTCCGAGAGCATCTTCAGGCGGCGGATCAGATCCTCGCGCGTTTCGTCTACGGTCATTGAAGTGTCTTGCGCAGAACGTGAACCGTCTCCGCCTTAAGGGGCGCATCCGCACTAGCCCGTTTCGTCAGCAGGACCCTGCCGCGTATGGCATCCCGCAATTCAAGGACCGGTGCCATCCCATAAGCGACGGCGAGATCCTTCAGGTGGCGATGGGTTTGAATTTCCTCTCCGGCGACCGAGTTGCTCCCGGCAACCATGACGAACGCGCCACCGGGGGCGAGCAGGGAGACGAGGTTTTCGATCACGCCCCCCATAGCCCGGAAATAGTGGGCGTAGATCGCCGCCCGAACCTTGTCGCGCCGGGCAAGGTGGTCGATCTCATTTCCGATGCTGGGGAGCGGCGTGTCTAGGGAGAGAAACTCGCTCCGGCGAAGATGCTCCCGGCCGATGAGCTTTCGCTCCAGCGCTGCGAGGTCGGAAGACATTGCAAGTCCTGTCCACCCGAGAGCGAGGCTGCTGCTACGGATGTACTTCTGGGCGGCCCCATAGGGTGGGCTGGTCAGGATAACCGCCGGCCGTTGGAGCCTGTCCTTTAGCCGGTCTTGGAAAACCGCGTGTGCTTTCGCCGCATCATCGCCTTCCACGACCGTCGTGATCCCTGGCGGTATGGGGACCGTCGCCAAGCGTGCCGCGACAGAGCTTGAAACGGCCGCGAACGTCTGCCAGACGTCGATCGATCCTTGAGCCGCCGCAACAGTCTTCCAGTCGTGGCGGCGGACGGGGACGGGAATCCGTGAGTCGCGGAGGCTGCAACGCTCAGCGGTCAGGGCTAAAGCGACGAGAAGGAATCGCTGGAGGTCGGCCGAAACGTCAGACTCCAGGATCGCCCGGCGAAGGCGCCCGAGGGCTTGTTGGACCGGTCGGTTGAACCAGACATCGACGTTGACAACGTCGGGGATCGTGGCGGAGCGGAAGGCTTGCGCCTGCCTCAAGAGGTCGCTGGCCGCCTGCTGCGCCCGCCCAGCATCGAGCGGAGTGGTCTTGACCTCGGAGAGCAGCCTGGCGAGGGGATTCGAATCGATCCCCCAAGATGCCAAGTGAGCTGCGCGGGCCTCCACCAGAACTGTCCCGGAGCCGCAGAAGGGATCGAGCACGACATCGCCCCGGGACACGATCTGCCGGCAGTGTAAGAAGAACCTGGGAATTTGCCGGAGCAGGCGGGCCGGGTAAGGATAGATGGAATGGCTAAGATTGTTGACCGGAATCGGGCCGACCAGTTGGCGGAAGCTGACATCGATCGGCCCCGCGCTCACCTTGGACCGGTCAATTAAGGCTTGCAGTGTCTCGGTGGCTCGCCGCGTTTGAGCACTATCCGGCGCAACCTCAAACCGGGGCTCCTCGTGTCGAACCGGCCGGCCGGCCGTGGCTGCCGTTAGGCGTGCTGCTGACAAAGCAACTCCCGAAAGACAGGCACGGCCGCGCCTTCGAGTTTCCACATGACCCAGATCATATACTCACACATCCACTCTGCGAAGCAGGAGAGAGGCAGGCCGGGAACAGGTGCCACCCTACCCGACATAGAAGAGCCTCGATAAGCGCCTCTCCTCCGCTCTCCCCCTCTCTGAGAGCCATCCTGGTGCTTACCTGGTCGCATTATTCTCCCGTCGCCCTTTGCGAGGGACCTCAGTCCGATTCCGAGGCCGGGTCGAAGATGACGAGCCCTTCCACGGCCGCGGCTTCCAGAAGATTACGGTCGGAGCAGGCGAAGACGACCTCGAGCCCTTCCTCTCGTAAGAGCAGGGCGCTCGCGAGGTGGACAGCGTCGGCGCCCCGGAGAGGATGTCGCTCACAAAGCCCGGGCACAAGCCTGAGCACTGCCTCTCCGACTGGTATCTGAGTGAGCCTTTCCCAGTCGTCGCCGAAGCCGCTCCGGATCTGCTCGAGCTCGGCGGGCAGCAGAAGCTCCTCCCGTCTTCGGCGAGCAAAGGTAGCATGCATCTCGGCGAAGGCTAGGACCGAGGCAACCTTCGGGTCGCCTTGAGAGACAACCGCGCGCATTCTCTCCGAGCCCGGCTCGGAAATGTAGATCTTGACCAGAGCGCTGGTGTCTAGAACGAGAATCAACGTCGATCTTCGCTGACCATCTCAGAGGCCAGCTTGCCCCGGTTTGGAAAGGCGGTGCCTTTGAACCCAGGTTCCGTCCGCCGGGGCAAGGTCACCAGACCGCGGGACTCGAGCTCGGCCAGGCGCTGCTGCTCGGTCCCCTCTTGGAGCTGCGATAACGGGATCAACGCAGCCACCGGCCGGCCGTCTCGCAAGACGACGATCCGCTCGCCACGCTCGGCCCGCTGCAAGTAGCTCGAGAGTTGATCCTTCAGGACTCGGGTGCTCACGGTGGACATTAATGCCTCCCGTGGCCATTGTAGCCGCACCTCAGCGGCCGGGACAAGGCGTACCCACCACTGGGGACTTCCAGGGATAATTGCCAGAGATAAGTGCAGGGACTTCCGCCAAGCGCCTGCCCGGCCTCCGGAGTAAGGAGGGCCAGAGGGAACGGCCCCGCTCCCGTTCCCTCTGGTACATCGTTTGTCAAAGAACCCCCGCCGTCTGTCCGAAATCCCGCGCCACGGGCTCGACGCCTTCGGTGACGGCGGAGCCCCGCGATCCGTAAGAACCCCTGAACCCTCTCGCGGTGGCATCGAGCCTCGCGATCGGGCCTCTGGACAGACCACTATGATGTGCATACAATAATGACTACGAAGTGGGTTGTCAACCCCTTTCAGAGAATTGCGCCAAGCCGCCTCAGACCGGCCCGGCGGGAATTTCGGGACGTCCGAAGCGCTTTGGGTGGAGCATTCACCAGAGATCGGACGGCTTTCCCCGGAGAGGATGAGACACGAAGGGCGGGGAATGGCTCATTCCCCGGAGATCGCGGGACATTCCCCAGGGATCGGGCCTCGTTTCTTGCAATGTGCATGATCCGAAGAGCCTTTCGAGCTCCATTCCCTGCCCTTCGGACGGCTCGCCAGGCGGGGAATGAGCCGTTCCCCGGCCTTCGCGAGATGCGAGGAGCAGGGAATGCGGCGCGGTGGAGGGCTCGCGCCGTCCGGACGGGAGGGAAAGGGGCGCTGAGGACAGGGAACGAGGCGCGAAGCAGTTTTGGCGGGCTTCGAGATGCGGGGAACGCGGCTCGAAGAACTCGTCGAAAGCAGCAAAGTCCCCTCCGGATGGGAGGGGGACGGGGGAATGAGGCTCGCCGGCCTCGACGCGCGGCCTCACCCCCAGGCGGAGGACGCCGCGTCCACCCAACTCTTCACCGCCGTAGCGAGGAGGATCACCGCCGCCCCCGCGATCGACCAAACTCCCGGCCTTTCGCCGTGGACCAGCCAGGACCAGATCGGGTTCAGCACCGGCTCCAGCAGCAGGAGGAGCGAGGCCTCGAAGGCGCGCACCCGGACCAGCCCGCGGATGAGGAAGAGATAGGCGACGGCGATCTGGAAGACGCCCAGGAAGGCGACCAGCCCCCAATCCGTGGGGCGGGCCGGCGCGAGCGGCAGCGCCAGAGGGATGCAGAGGAGCGCCGCGAAGACGTTCCCCCAGAAGGCCGAGGCCGGTCCCAACGCCTCGCCCCCCTTGCCGAGGGCCCGCAATCCCATGACCGTCAGCGCCCAGGTTAACCCTGAGGCGGTCGCCAGGATGTCGCCGAGCTTCGGGTTCGGCGCCGTGGCCGAGGCCGGATCGAACCCCACGAAGAAGAGGCCGAGGCCCGCCGCCAGCACCACCATGAAGGCTACGTCGCGCCCCCGGATCTTCTCGTGCAGCAGCCAGGGGCTGAGCAGCAGCACATAGAGCGGCGCCGTGGACTGGAGGTAGATGGCGCTCGCGGAGGTGGTGAGCTTGTTCGACAACACGAAGAGGATCATCGTCGCCGCGTAGGTGATCCCCACCCCGAGCACCTTCAGGTTGGGACGGCGCCGTACCTCCCGCAGCAGCGCGAAGAGAGCGACCGCCGCCACGGCCGAGCGGAAGCCCGCCACCTGCCATCCCGCGAGGTGGATCGCCTTGATGACCGCGCCTCCCGACGAGAAGAGCGCCGCGGCTCCCAGCACCTCCAGACGGGCGCCGAGGGGGGTGGCTTGAGGTTGGGTCTCCATGAGCGGGGAGATCTTAGTGCAAACCCTCACCCCCAGCCCCTCTTCCGTCCCCTCCCACCCTCCCTCACCGGGAGAGGGGAGCAGGACCGTTTCGAGCTGGCCTTGGTTCTCTCCCTCTTCTCCCGGTGTGGGAGGGGGGAGGGGACGGGAGAAGAGGGCTGGGGTGATGAGGGGCCCCAGTTGGCGAAATCCTCCCACCTGAGCTAGCCTGTCTCCAACGCCCACGAAAGGACCTCAAGCGACATCCCCATGCCCGAGCCGCAACGCAAGATCTTCGTCCTGGACACGTCGGTCATCCTCCACGACTTCAACGCTCTCCAGAACTTCCAGGAGCACGACGTCGCGATCCCCATCACGGTGCTCGAGGAGCTGGACCAGTTCAAGAAGGGGAACTCGGTCCTGAACCTCCAGGCCCGCGAGTTCATCCGCCAGCTCGACAAGCTCTCGGACCACAACATGCTGCACGAGTGGATCCCGCTCGACGGACCATCGCGCGGCAACTTCCGCGTGCTCACCGACGAGAACGGGGGGATCGACGCCAGCGAGATCTTCGGCGCCCGCAAGGCGGACCACCGCATCCTCAACACCGTGCTCAGCCTCTCCCGCTCGCAGCCGGACCGGCCGGTGATCCTGGTCAGCAAGGACATCAACCTCCGGCTCAAGGCGCGGGCCCTCAACCTGCCGGCGGAGGACTACGACGCGGTCAAGATCAAGGATCTCTCCCACCTCCCCCGGGGGAAGGACGAGCTCGAGGTGGCGGACCCGGGCGCCATCGACCGCCTCTATCAGGAGGAGTCGCTGCCGTTCGAGGCGATCCTGCCGGAGCGCCCGCCGTCGAACCACTACTACATCCTGCGCGGCGGCTCGAAGTCGGCCCTCGCCTACTACAACCCGCGCACCGACCGCGTCGAGCGGGTGGTCAAGCCGCTCGCCTACGGCATCTCGCCGCGCAACGCCGAGCAGACCTTCGCGCTGCACGCCGTGCTCAATCCGGACGTCCTGCTGGTCACCCTCTCCGGCGCCGCGGGCACGGGCAAGACCCTGCTGGCGCTCGCCGGCGCCATGGAGCAGCGGCGGCACTTCCGGCAGATCTATCTGGCGCGGCCGATCGTGCCGCTCTCGAACCGCGACATCGGCTTCCTGCCGGGGGACATCCAGTCGAAGATCAACCCCTTCATGCAGCCGCTGTGGGACAACCTGGGGATCATCAAGAACCAGTTCGACGAGAAGGAGCGGGAGTACCGCAAGGTGGACGAGATGGTGGAGACCGAGAAGCTCCACATCGTGCCGCTCGCCTACATCCGCGGCCGCAGCCTCTCGAACGTCATCTTCATCGTGGACGAGGCGCAGAACCTGACGCCCCACGAGGTGAAGACGATCATCACCCGCGCCGGCGAGCGGACCAAGATCATCCTCACCGGGGACATCTTCCAGATCGACACCCCCTACCTGGACGCCAGCAGCAACGGCCTCTCCTACCTGATCGACCGCGTGCGGGGGAACCCGCTCTACGCGCACGTCAACCTGGAGAAGGGGGAGCGCTCGGCGCTGGCGAATCTGGCGAGCCAGATGCTGTAGGGGCCATCCGCTTCGGCGGAGCTCGCGTCCCCGGCCGGGTGGCCCTCACTCTCCCAACCCTCTCTCTCCCCGCCTCCCCCCCACCCTGACGGGAGAGAGAGGGCTCTGTAGGGGCGCCCCTATGTGGGCGCCCTGTTTTCGTTGCCGGCAAGTTGCAGGGCGGCCACATCGGGCCGCCCCTACGAACCCTCCCGCGGCCGGTCTCCCTCTTCTCCCGTCAGGACGGGGGGGAGGCGGGGAGAAGAGGGCCGGGGTGATGAGGGCCAACCGGCCGGGTACGCTGAAGCCTCCGGAGCAGCCCTACCCCGCCTTCCGGACCCCCTCCACCTCCCTGGGGTCCGCTTTTTGCACGCCCTCCTCGCCGAGGTACCGGCTGGGAGTAGGCTGCCAGACCAGACCGAGATCGCTCGTGGCGGCGCTCAGGATGCGCTCCATGGCCTCGTCGACCGAGTCGGTGAAGAGGAGCCGGTCGCAGTCGGCGGGGAGGATCGTCTTCTCGGGGACCATGCGATGACAGAGGAAGTCCTTCAGCGGCTGCCAGTAGTCGGTGCCCATCAGGACGAGGGGGAAGTCCTTGATCTTCCCCGTCTGGATGAGGGTCGCGCACTCGAAGATCTCGTCCATGGTGCCGAAGCCTCCCGGCAGCACCACGAAGGCGTAGGAGTACTTGACGAGCATCACCTTGCGGACGAAGAAGTAGCGGAACTCCAGCCAGCGGTCGAGGTAGGGGTTGGGTTTCTGCTCCGTCGGCAGGATGATGTTGCAGCCGATGGACGGCGCCTTGACGTCGCGGGCGCCGCGGTTGGCGGCCTCCATGATGCCGGGGCCGCCGCCGGTCAGGACCGTGAAGCCGGCGCGGCCGAGCCGGCGACCCATCTCGCGGGCGAGGGCGTAATAGCGATGATCTTCCGTGAACCGGGCCGAGCCGAAGACGGTGACGCAGGGCCCCACGAAGTGCAGGCCGCGGAAGCCGCGGATGAAGTCCGCGCCGATGCGCAGCAGGCGCCGGAATTCGGACGCGCGGGTGTGCGGCCCCTCGAGGAACTTGCCGTCCTCGGGGAGCTCCGTCCCCTTGCCCCACCGCGGCGGCTCGCCGCTCCGCGCCGCCGCCTCCACCTCGGTGGAGGAGACCGGGCCGGGCGACTTCTCGGGTCGAGTCTCTTTCATGCCGGTGAGCTTAGCAAAGGGCGCGCCGCCCTCCCGAACCCTCACCCCCAGCCCCTCTCCCGTCCCCTCCCACCCTCCCTCACCGGGAGAGGGGAGAAAAACGCCGCGAAGTGTGATCGTAGGAAAAGCCACAATCCAGCTCCCCCTCTCCCGGTGAGAGAGGGTGGGAGGGGACGGGAGAGGGGGCCAGGGGGTGAGGGTTCGGGAAGGGGAGCGTTCCTTCTCCTCCTGCTGTTGCTCGCCGCCCCCGCTCTCCCCCGCCAGGCCGAGCACGCGGCGGCCCAGCGCTTCCCCAACGTGGTGATCCTCACCGTCGACACGCTGCGGGCCGATCACGTCTCCGCCTACGGCTACCGCCGGCCGACCACGCCCAACATCGACCGCCTGCTCGCGAGCGGCGTCCGCTTCACCGAGGCGCGCACGGTCGAGCCGCTCACCAATCCGGCGCTCGCTTCGATGCTCACCTCGCTCTACCCCCATGAGCACGGAGCCACCCGCAACGGCCTCAAGATGCGGCCGGGCCTGCCGTCCGTGGCGCGGGTGCTCACCCGCCGGGGCTACGAGAGCGCCGCCTTCGTGAGCAACTGGCCGCTCAAGGACCGGATCTCGGGGCTCGCCGAGCATTTCGGCCGCTACGACGAGGTGTTCACCCGCAAGCGCTGGCTCGGCCTGTTCAAGGACGAGGCGACCGCCGCGGACCTCACCGACGCCGCTCTCGCCTGGCTCGCGGAGGCGCGGAAGGGGCGCCGGCCGTTCCTGCTCTGGGTGCATTATGTGGAGCCGCATGCTCCGTACCGGCTGCACGAGGAGCTCGTCGGGCCGCTCGGCATCCCCCGGCACGGCGAGGTCTCCCGGCCGGACCGCTACGACACCGAGATCGCCTTCGCCGATTCCCATCTGGGCCGGCTGCTCGCGGCCTTCGACCGCGACCCCGAGCTCAAGGCGAACACCCTCTTCGTCTTCGCCGGCGATCACGGCGAGAGCCTGGGGGAGCACGGCTATTGGGGGCACGGCCGCAATCTCTACGAGCCGACGCTGCGCATACCCCTTGGAATGGCCTGGGCCGGGAAGATCCGGCCCGGCACCACGATCGACGCTCCGGCCCTGAATCTCGACGTCGCGCCCACCATCCTGGGCCTCGCCGGCCTGCCCATCCCCGCCAGCTTCGAGGGGCTCGACTGGGCTCCGGTTCTCCAGGGTACCGCACCGCCCCCACGCGACCGGGTCCTCTGGTTCGAGGCGCACAAGGGCGCGGTGCTCTCGTCCCGGGAGGCCTCGGATGCCCGGCGCAAGGGGCTGCTCGAGGTGGGGGTGATGGTGAACGGCCGCAAGCAGATCCTGCGGCTGGCGGAAGGGGCGCTGTCGCTCTTCGATCTGGCGAAAGATCCCCGCGAGGCCCGCGGCCTCCCCGCCGACGCCCAGCTCGCGCGACGGCTCCAGGAATGGACGGGCACCGTCCAGAAGGGGCTCATCGCCTCCGACCGCTTGGGGCCCGCCGAGGTGGGCTCGGAGGACGCGGCGCAGTTGCGGGCGCTGGGGTATCTGCAGTGAGGCTTCTGCTATCTTTCCCCACCTGGAGACCACGACCGTGCCGACCGCCATCAAACCGATCTTCCTGCTCTCCGATAGCCAGCTCCTCTTCTGGCGTGACGAGGAGGGGAACCGTTTCCTCGACCGCGCCCGGACTCTGATCGACGCGGACGAGCCCGGCCGTCCGCTGAAGGGCGCCTATCTCGGGGCCTCGAACGGCGACGCTCCCGAGTTCTACGAGCTGTTCCTGGCCGCCATGGCGGAGATCGGCATCCTCGACTGCCGCCACGTCCCCGCGCGGCCGACGCCCGAGGACCTCGCGTTCCTCGAAGAGGCGGACCTCATCCTGCTCGCCGGGGGGGACACGCGGCGAGGGTGGACGGCGTTCGAGGAGAGCGGCGTCAAGGAGAAGCTCACGGAGCGCTACTACGCGGGCGCCCTGCTGATCGGCATCTCGGCGGGCGCCGTGCAGCTCGGCCTCAAGGGGTGGGACGAGGACGGCCTCTTCGACGCCCT
>Ga0308176_10000593_pt1 | contig 22948 bp, 19 predicted proteins | sample PhyCR2_3_FD_203890 | JGI IMG/M metagenome (GOLD analysis project Ga0308176, IMG submission 203890) | Soil microbial communities from UC Gill Tract Community Farm, Albany, California, United States - DLSLS.C.R2 | ecosystem: Environmental > Terrestrial > Soil > Agricultural land | place: USA... | reverse complement strand
CTTCTGCTTTGCAAACTCCAGACTGCGAGGCTCTAAGCCGTCCGGATCGTAAGAAACGGGCTCGAGGAAGAATGGCAGATCGAGCGCTTCACACTCGTTTCCAATACGCTCAATCAGTGCGCATTTTTCGTCGTTGGCCGCACGAGGATCATCCGGCGAGTAGTGAAGCAGGATCTTGATGCCCTGCGCGCCCAGATCACGCAAGCGCCGCACTGACTGATTCGGCATAAGAGCGAGCATGCGGTTCGGCCGGGGGTTCTCGTAGCCGTCCATCTCATACGCAAACAGGAGCCCGCAATGAGACGAACGCTTTTGGGAAGCTTCGAGGCCGTACTCAGGATCGAGCAGGATGGCGCTGGTTTCTTCCGAGAGCACCTGCGTAACAGCGGACTTGAACTCCGCCAGGCGCTCATCCGGTATTTCGGTGACATCGCTGCCGGCTGCTTCCGAGATCATGCGTCGCAAGCTCTTACGCTGATCCATGGCAAGAGCTTCGATGACACCTGCCGACGTGGATAGCGATTCGAGGCGCTCGCGCTTGCCTTTAGAGAGGGTCAGTAAGGACATGTATCGTGCGATGGCGGCGCACAAGCATTCCGCAGCACCGTTTGGCGGTTACTCGTAACGCTAAGATACCCGGCAGAGCGCCCCCGGTACTCGCCTTTTGTAGTCATACCATACAAAATCTGCTCTGTCCATGTACCAGGATGACGTTAGTAAGGCATGTCATAAATGTAGAGTGCAAGAAGCACTCGATACGTCTGCGACTCCCCCCTCCGCGCAAGCAAACATCAGCGCAGTGGTCAAGCTCGAAGAAGAAGCTCAACAGCAGCGCACGCTATCCGACCGGCTCTCCGATGCGATTGCGAATTTCGTCGGGAGCATCCCGTTTGTCCTTCTTCATCTATGCTGGTTCGGGATCTGGGTTGCCCTAAATACGACGGACCTCTTCCGTCCCTTGAGGTTCGATCCCTACCCGTTCGCTTTGCTCTGCATGTTGGTCTCACTCGAGGGAGTTTTGTTATCAACATTTGTGCTGATCAAGCAGAATCGGATGAGCCATCGGGCGGATGAGCGCAGCCATCTCGACCTCCAGGTCAATCTGCTTTCGGAGAAGGAGTTGACCAAGATTCTGCAGCTTCAGAAGCTCATCTGCAGCAAGCTTGACATCAAAGAAGCGGAGACGGACTTCGAAGTGAACGAACTCAGCAATATCACAGCCGTAGATAACATCGCGCATGAGTTAAACCGCCAGCTTCCCAAAATTTCTTGAACCGTAGGACTTCACAAGCCCGGCAAGCACGCACGCAGCCGCGACCTCCTGGGCTGACGCTCATACCGCCGGCCAGTAATTATGCATAGGGTCTTGATTTTCGCTGTTTTCCTCTGGGCCCTTCCCTTATCGGCAAGCGACCACTCGTTCGACGTTGTCGTTTACGGGGGAACTGCGGGAGGGGCAATGGCCGCCATCGCCGCCGCGCAGCACGGATTGAAGGTCGCGCTACTCGAACCGGGCAGGCACGTCGGCGGAATGGTCTCTGGCGGATTGAGCAACAGCGACGTGGACCGGCAGGAAGCACTCGTGGGTGGATTGACCCGAGAGTTCTTCGCGGCTGTGGGCCGGCATTACAGGAAGCCGGTCGCCTGGGCTTTCGAACCTCACATCGCAGAACAAACGTTTCGCGAGATGCTCTCGGCAGCTCAGGTCCAGATTTTCTTCGAGTGCAGGCTCGCACGGCTGGTGCGATCCGGCTCACGCATCGAGTCGTTATGGACCGAGAACGGGGAATCGTTTTCAGCCAAGGTGTTTCTTGATTCCGGTATGAGGGCGACCTCATGAAAGCGGCGGGTGTGTCTTACACCGTCGGCCGGGAGGGGATCGACAACTACAACGAATCGTTGGCAGGGCGGCAGGACTTGTTGCCTGGACGGCACCAGTTTGTCTACGCTGTATCAGCCGAAGGAGCGAACTCGCCGCTTCCGTACGTAGTGCCCCAGGAGAAGGTTGCCCGGACGGGCACGGGCGACGGTCACTTCCAGTCGTATTGTTTTCGACTTTGCCTGACAGAGGTTCCGGACAACAGCTTACCGATCGAGCAACCCGCCGGCTATAACCCGTCTCGATTCGAGCTGGTTCGGCGGTACCTGGAGAGCGGGAAGGGCTCTTTAAGCCTCCGCGACTTTCTGGGAATCGTGAAAATCCCGAACGGTAAAGCCGATATCAACAGCACCGGCCCTGTCTCAACGGGTCTGCTGGGTGCGAGTTGGGAGTATCCGGACGCGTCGTACGAGCGCCGACGCCAGATCTGGAATGAACATCTTACATGGGCGCACGGCTTGATGTATTTCCTCGGGAACGATCCGAGCATTCCGGAACCCCTTCGCACTGAAGCTCGTCACTGGAAACTCCCGAAAAGACGAGTTCCCCGATACCGGGCACTGGCCCAACCAGCTGTACATCCGCGAAGGCCGGCAGATGCTGGGGGAATACGTTTCAACCCAACACGATCTTCAGGAGTATCGGCAGAAGTATGACGCGGTCGGAATGGCCGGATACAACATCGACATTCGCGAAGTGCAATGGGTGAGCCACAAGGTTTATCACTTTCCAAATGTTGCTGCTCAAGTCTTCACTGAAGGTTACCTGAGCATGCCGGTCGAGCCTTGGCAGATTCCCTATCGAGCTCTCCTTCCGCGTCAGGAGCAGTGCTCGAATCTCCTGGTTACGACAACGATTTCGGCATCAACAATCGCGTACGCTTCGTTTCGCATGGAGGCGAACTACATGATCGCGGGGGAAAGCGCTGGCGTTGCAGCGGCCCTCGCACTGAAGACCAACCGCCCCGTTCACCAGATCGATATAGCCGCACTCCAGCGAGAGCTGCGAGACCGGAAGCAGATTCTCTCCTCGCCGAAGTCCCGGGATTGACGACGAAGCGCGCTCGGAACCAACCCGACCGCGGCAGAGCCGATGACAAGGTGTGCTCAGGCGCGGGTTGCAACCACCTGCAAATATTCGCTTGCGATGAAGGTGGTGCCATCCTTTGCTTCGTTCCGTTCTTCCCAGATTCTCTCGAGGTCGTGCGTATAGGCGGACTGGTCTGCTTCGTCTAGCTTCGAGAAGGCCACTTGTGTGGGTCCGAAGTATTTGCGAAAGAACTGCACGGCATCGCGCGGCGGGAACGGGAATTTCATGGCGAAAGGCTGGCGCTCGGTCCGAATGCTGGAGACCCCGTGCCCGAATCGTTCGCGAGCGATCGCTTCGTCTCCCCACAAAACCGGCGGAAGTACACCTGCCGGAGGTTTGACATAGCGCGCGGTGAGGGCAAAAAGTTTTCCAGCGAACCCATCTGGCGTCCAATTCGCCATGGCAATAATGCCTCCCGTGCGGCAGACACGAAGAAGCTCGGACGCAACACGGTCCGGGCGCGGAGCAAACATCGCGCCGAACATACTCATCACCAGATCAAATTGGCCGTCCCGATACGGCAGTTGCTCCGCATCGCCCTCTTCGAATGTTGCGTTAACGCCTTCGGCCTTCGCTCTTTCCCTCGCTTGCTCCAGAAGATTGGTAGCGATGTCGACACCGGTGACTTCCGCACCCCGGCGCGCCGCCGGAATGGCAAGATTGCCGGTCCCACAGGCGACGTCGAGTACTCGCATGCCGGATTGTATTGGAAGTCGCTCGACGAAAGCCTCGGCCTCCGGTGCCGAATACCGGGCGATTTGTCCGAAGTCGCCGGCCATCCAGGTGCTGCGCATTGTTGATTTCAGGGTGTCGATTCCGCCCGCGGGAGATTGCATGAGAAAGCTCGAGTAGTCAGCATTCTATTACTTTCTTCGCTCGTTCGGTTGGAGGCACCCCCCGGAGCTATCTGAGCACTATCGTGAGCGTATATTCCGCATTGCCGCGGGTTCCACCGACTTCGATCGCGAAGTCGCCAGAGGCTGAAAGCATGGCCTTCCAATGAGTCGCATCGTCCTCGTCACCGGCCCCTTTCATAAATGCTCCCGAAGGGTCAGCGATGGAAAACACCGCATTTTGTTCAACAGAGCTGATACTCACCGTCATCAACTGTCCGGCACGTGCAGCGACCAGATAACGGTCGCGCGTTCCCCGAACAACGGCGCCCTTATAAGTTGCGGATGTGTGGCCTTCCGCAAAACGGACGCGCTGTGCCCCACCACTCTGTCCCGTACATCCCTGCGTGCACACCAGTATCAGGATTAAGACTGGAAGACACAGGAGTCGCATCAGGCGTTCAAGCTCAGAGTACACTGTGATTGCGCTATCAGGTGCATCTAGCGAGCTATGTGCATTTCGCAGTCCGTCGGAACGAACGCAGTGAACGGCCAGTCTGACGTCAGAACGATTCAGTACCTTCTCAATTTCAACATCAAGCGCCTCCCTCCACTCGCGCCGCTGAAGACGGACGGCTGCATCGGAGCGGCCACCATTCAGGCCATTAAACAATTCCAGAAGACCGTAGCCGGGCAGACGAATCCGAGCGGAAGAATCGATCCAGCCGATTCGATACTCAAGGAACTTCGCAGGGCCTTACCCGCCGTGATTTCTGCCCCGGTTCTGCAGGCACTAATGCCGGATGCAACCAGCGACGCGATTACCCGATATTTCCATGCCCTTATGGAAGGGCTGACAGCTAATCAGATCAACACGCCGTTACGGCAGGCACACTTCATCGCGCAAGTAGGTCACGAGAGTTGCGATCTGCGTTATTCGGAGGAAATTGCGAGTGGGACGGCATACGAAGCACGCAAAGATCTGGGCAACACTGCTGCAGGCGACGGTCCAAGGTTTAAGGGGCGAGGGCTCATCCAGATTACCGGCCGCGCCAATTACAACGCTTACGGCAAGCACAAGGGGCGTGACTTCCTGACCCCACCCAACTATGACCTGATTGCGAGCGATCCAGAGCTTGCGGTGGACGTTGCCTGCTGGTTCTGGACCGAGCATGGACTGAACGCGTTAGCCGATGCGGACGATATCCGAGCCGTAACCAAGGTCATCAATGGCGGATATAACGGTCTGGCAGATCGTCAGGCCAGGCTGGCTCGCGCTAAGTGCTTTTTGATTCTGCCGGGTTAGTTTCGGGCATAGCAACCAGGAAGAGAATCATTCCGACGATCGCGACGGCTGCGAGTCCATAGCAAGTTGCCCAGAAATGCTCCGATGCCCAAGCCGGATTGCATCATTCCGCCGAGAGCGTTGAAACGCCCGGTTCCCTTTGCCAAATCGGCAACCACCAGCACTGTAATCACGCCGGAGATCCCCGTTCCGATCCCATCGAGTGTCTCGACAGCAACGATGAAATTCGGGTTTGCTGAGAGGGCGAACAGAGCAGCGCGCAACGTGAGCGCACCGAACGCGACAGTAAAGATCACCTTACGACCGAGCCGATTCGCACTCCAACCGGTTAGCCACGAGACCGGAATCATCACAAGTTGAGGCAAGACAATGCAAGCGGTCAGATAGAGCGAAGCCACCTTCCCCTTATCTCGAGCAATCTCCTCACCGGCGAGTGGTAACAGCGCCGAATTGGTGAAGTGAAAGAGGGTAACCACGACCGCGAAAATCAGAACCGCAGGACTCGTCAAGAGCGCCGTCGCGCTTCCGGCAGTTCGGTCGCCAGCGTGTTCAGGATCCGGGGCTTCGCGGGCGGCCGCATGGTCGATGTCAGACTCTCGAATGGCAAGCGCAGCGAGTGAACAAGCGATACCTAGAGCGGCAGAAGAATAAAAGATCCATTCCTGGCTGATCCGGAAACCGGCGTAGCCGGCCAGCGATGCGGTTAACATGTTGCCCGCATGGCTGAATGCTCCGTTTCTGCCCATTCGCCGGCTGAGCGCCTTGCGACCAACAAGACCCAGAGACAATGCAGACACAGTGAGTGTTGCGATCGAAGTAGCGGCCCCGATGCCGATCTGATTGAGCGACTGAGAAAACACGCCGGGTGACCAGACCACAAACACCGATCCCACACTGATCGCCAGAGCGACACCCGCCATAATCCAACGCTTGAGCGTCGTGCGATCGATGAGCCAGCCCGCGGATGCCTGGGTCAATACGGACGCAATCTTTTGCGCCGCTATTATTATTCCGATTTGTTGAGGATCCCAGTGCCGGACGCCCGTCAAATAACCGGCCATGAATGGCCCAACCCCTGTCTCGACGTCGGACAGGAAGAAGACGACCCAGTCAAGCGCTCGTTGGCTTCGTCGGTTTTCCAAGCTCCAGGGTGCCATGGCGAGCCGATGATCCCTGAACGCGGCCAGCTCTGATGAAGTAAAATCCGGGAATCGCGGGAATGATATGCCATGAGTGTGGAGCAAAACGAGAAAGGCGCTCGTTTTCGCGTCCTGCACGACAGACCTGGCGCGTTCGTCATTCCGAATCCTTGGGACGTCGCTTCGAGCCGCATTCTTGCCGGTTCTGGATTTGAGGCGCTAGCCACATCGAGTGCTGCTTCCGCATGTGCCCTGGGCAAGAAAGACGGATCGTTCAGACGAGATGAGGCGCTTACGCATACACGCACGATTGTGAATGCGACGGATTTGCCCGTATCCGCGGATCTGGAGAGAGGATTCGGTGAAACACCGGAGATCGTCGCTGAAATCATTCGCCTCGCTGCCAATGTCGGGCTGGTGGGATGTACGATCGAAGATACAACCGGGGATCCAGATAAGCCGATCTATGATTTCGGCCTTGTTGTTGAGCGCATCGCGGCCGCTTCGGAGGCTGCCCGCGGGCTAAGCTTCCCTTTTCTCCTGACGGCGCGAGCACATAAGCTTATGTATTCCAATCCGAGTCTGGATGGCACCATTGAACGCCTACATGCTTTCGAGCAAGCCGGAGCGGACGTGCTATTCGCACCGGGACTTCCTGATCTGAACGCGGTCCGCGCCGTCTGTACCGCTCTATCGAAACCCGTTGATTTCATGGCGGGCATCAAAGGCAAATCTTTCTCCGTGACCGAATTGGCAGCAGCAGGAGTCAAGCGGATCAGCCTTGCTACCTCGCTCTATCGCGCAGCAATGACCGGGTTTCTAGATGCCGTAAACGAGGTGACGAGCTCAGGACGATTCCTTTTTCTTGATCGGTGCGTGAGTACGCAGGGACCTGCTTCGTATCATGCAGATGTAACTCCCTTCCGGAAGCCGGGAGACGCACAAACACCGTGTCATCCGTTCGCGCTGTCTCGATTACGTGAGGCCCAACAGACTCAAAGAACGACTCACTTGATCTCTCTGACCCGGGCAGGTAATCGTGCAACTCGATGGCTATGCATTCGACTTGCCCGGCCATTCCGTATTCGTGCGAAAGATCTCGCATTCCGCGCCTTCAGCATCTATTTTCAGCGCCGATGCGGCTGGAACCAGACATCCCCGCCTGAGCTAGCGCGGTCGGCACATCAACACCGCGGACGGTACCTGCTTCACCCCCGTCGGAGTGGGCGAATCTGGACACCGGCCTCGGCACCCACTTCCCGAGTACCAGCGTCGAAGGTCAACCAGGTGTTTTCTGACCAGAGGGCTGCCTCGAGGACAACGGCGCGATCTCCGAACGGTGCTAAATTTCTCGCGCATAAACTGGCATTGCCGGGGTCGGGCTCGATTGCAATGACTCGCGAATTTGGAATCTCACGCAAAAGAAAAAGTGAGGCCGCTCCGATGTTCGCACCAAGATCAAGAATCACGACCGGTTTCGATTGGTCCACCATACGGACGAGTTCCGAATACTCGCGTCGAATCAGGATTGAGTACGCAATATGGATGTCGGAGCCGGGCCACCGCACTTCAAACTTCTGAGACGTGCCGTCGATTGCCATATGAACGGTTCTCACTTTGGGCATCATCAGAGATGCAAGCGCAGGCAGGCCCGTATACCTGCGAACTACGTTCGGGCTTTTACATGGATCTGAGGGCCTGCTCATCACGGAGGGTGACCGTTTTCCTCCTGTGCATGGATGATCTGAGGCAAAGCGGCTTTGTACCCTGAGAGTCCGAAGCTCGTGGCGATTCGAGCCTGTCAGTGGTGTCGAGAAACACGTGGCGCAAAAGGAGGGACACTGGTCGAAGCAACGCAACGATCGGAGCCTTCTTCATCTCGCAGAGACGTTAACACCTGACCTCAAGCCCAGCATCGCCAAGATTGGACAGCAAGTCAGCCCGCGACATCTAGGTGCTCGAAGCATGAGCGCGTCACGTTGTCATCGGGTATTTGAGGGCAGTGTGATCCCAAGGGAGTTAAGGACACCATACGAGCAGATCAAGCTGCAGCAGATTACAGCCGGCCCCTTGGAAGTGATCGCAAGCTTTGGAGGAGAAATTAGTCCCGACTGGACTCGACAAGTGGCACTTTGCTTAGACTGATGAAAGATTCTTGCCAGGGCAATTGCTGGAGTACTGACACGGGGCACCTCTGTGCTGCCCGTTCACCGTATCAGTTCAAGTGTTCCCTTTCGCCTTAGCAGGCTCACTTCCCACAATGCTTCAGCAATCAGGAGCCGCCGGCCTCCAGTGCGCGACCCATTCCTACCGGTGCGGAGCCTGCCTCCACATCGACTGAGACTTGTGCTTGTCAACTTCTGCAACAGCAATTGGGTAAACTGGCCTTTTTTAGCTGGTTCAGATTTGCGCTGATGACCGAGGTTTCGGAGAGCTTCCTTGTTTTCTATTCGGCTGCCCAGGCAGCTTTTCGAGCACTGGTTGCAAGCTCTTGGTGAGGAAGTAGTCCCGACTGGACTCGAACCAGTGACCCTTTGCTTAGAAGGCAAATGCTCTATCCACCTGAGCTACGGGACCGTAATTAATCCAAGTTTAACAACTTGACTGAATCGCCGGACTGTCCGTCGCGCTCTCTTTGAGAGAAGTCTCCATGCCACACTATGTTTCGGACGATGAACTCCTCGGAACCGACGGAGCCGTTTGTCCTCGAAACCAACGAGAGGCACGATGAAAATTCTGTCAACCTGCGCAATCCTGTTTTCCGTAGCGGCCTGCATGAATGCTGCCGATACCAAAGTCGACATCTACACGACCCAAGAGCTGAAAGGTGTCGCCGAGAAGATCTCGAAGAAGGGAGGGCAATTTGTCAGTGAGGAACTGAACCGCTGGGGCAACCACTATACGATGCTCGCCCATCGGGAACAGACCGGCTCGTCGGAGGTGCATCAGCATGAAGCAGATATCTTCGTGGTCGAAGAGGGCGAGGCTTCGATTCTAACCGGCGGAACACTGGTCAACAGCAAAACCGAGAAAGCTGGTGAAATGCGTGGCTCTTCCATTAAGGGTGGCGAACGTCACCCGCTCTCGACGGGCGACATCATTCACATACCTGCCGGTGTGCCGCATCAACTTCTGGTCGAGAAGGGAAAGCCGTTCACGTATTTCGTGATAAAGGTAACCGGCCAGTAGATGCTGATTGCGGCACTTTTGACGCTGCTCGCTTCGGTCGGCGTGGCGATAGGAGTGCTGCTTGGCCGGTCAAGAATACTCTCGGCTCATCTAGGGGCCGCGGGTAGCGGGCTCCTCTGCGGGATCGCGCTGTTTTGGTTATTGCCTGAAACGGCCCAGATCTCCGGCTGGACCGCTGCGTTGGGACTCACGGCTGGATTCGGAGCGGCTCTCGCTTTGCTCGATCACTATTTGATCGACGAGGGCTGGGCGAAACACGAGAACATCGTAAAGCCGCTCCTGATCGCCACAGCCATCCACAGCTTCCTTGACGGATGGAGCGTTCGTGCAGCGGCCATCAATACATTAACGGCTGTTGCGGTTCCGATAGGATTGGCACTGCATAAAGTACCCGAGGGCCTGGCACTGGGATGGATTGTTCGCCGGGCGCTTGGATCGACGGAAAAGGCGTTGATGGCAGGCGTCGCGGTAGAGTTCATCACGCTCGGTGGCGCTTTCCTCGAGCCACGTGCAGATCAAACCGGAATCGAAAAGTTCGGATTCTGGTGGATCGCGGCCGTGCTCGCCGTCATCGGCGGAAGCTTCTTATTCCTGGCATTCCACACCGTCATTCCCGAACGTCGCAAAGTCGGGGTCATCGCAATCTTTCTCACAACTTTGACTCTCGTTGGCGGCGCTGCGGCCCTTAAGCAGTGATCGGCGGTGGGTGTTGTTTATGGAACTCGGTTCGCCGCTGAAACTCTCGCGCAAATGAGATGATGCGGTTCTCTGAGAAAGGCGGACCTACAATCTGCATGCCAATCGGAAGTCCGTTCACCAATCCGCAAGGGACTGTGATGGCGGGAAGTCCGCATAGATTACTGGCTTGAACAAGTCCGAATCCGACTCCACGCTGATCCGGCCGCTTCGGTTGCGTTTCGTCGAAGGGCTGATCGGCGCGATCAGGCAAGTTGAAACGAGTTGGCGCGATCAGCAGATCCAAATCTGTGAAGAGCGTCCGGAAGGCAGTCTGAATCTGCGCCCGGACACGCATAGCTTTCAGATAATCCAATGCCGAGTAGTTCATCGACGCTTTCAAGCCCGCGATCTGGTCCTGGTCGGCCAGTCCGTCGACTTGACCGCTGCGAATGAATACCTCGAAGATTGATGCCGCCTCGGAATCGATGATGGTGCCGATCACCGGGCTATACGGAAAATCAGGAAGGCGTGATTCCACCATCTGCCCGCCCATTGCTTTCACGGTCGTCAGAACGCTTGAGAACGCCGGGCGAATCGCTTCATCGGGCCACTCGGTGAAGTCAATCTGGGCGAATCCAATCTTCAGATCCGAAATCTTCTGATACCAATCGGGCGTGTAGTAGAAGCTTTTCCCCGCAGAGCCAGGATCATCGGCATCCTTGCCGGCAATGACGTGAAGAACCAGCGCACAGTCCTCGGCAGTATGAGCGAAAACGCCGAGCTTGTCCAAGGTCCAGGAGAGAGCCATAGCGCCATGGCGGCTCACCAGACCGTACGTGGGCCGCAATCCTGTCACGCCGCAAAAACAACCCGGCGTGAGTATAGAGCCCGAGGTTTCGGACCCAAGCGCAAACGGCACCAATCCTGCTGCAACGGCAGCTGCGGACCCGCTCGAAGAGCCGCCGGCCCAGTGCTGAAGGTTCCATGGATTCAGGCCTGGTCCTTGCAGCGAGGCCGAAGCGGAACTGTAGCCACCGCCACCAGCCAGTTCGATCATGGACAGCTTTCCGATCAGGATCGCGTCGGCTCCGTCCAAACGGTCTACTACCGTTGCGTCTTTTTCGAAGGTCTGGTTGGCGTAAGGCTTAGCGCCCCAGGTGGTGGGGTACCCAGCGACGGCGATCAAATCTTTCACACCATACGGGATTCCCTGCAGGGGTCCACGGAAGCGCTCGCGCTTGAATTCGTAGTCAACATCTCCCCAAACATCCTTGGCGCGCTTTAAGAGGGAACAAGCGAGAGCATTCAGCGTAGGAGCGATCGTCTCAAGCCGCTTACCGAAGAACCTGGCCAGCTCGCTCGAGGTGATCTCGTGCTGACGAAGAGCTTGCGACAGCTCCGGGATGGTTGCGAAAGGAAGGGTGCTTTCGTCGAGCTTTGAGTGCGGCTTCCCCATGCGCCTAGGGCTTGAACACGAAAGCCGGCTCCGTATCCATCGCCACTTCAAGCTTCGACAGTCGGGCGCTCATTTCGCGAACACCATCATTAGCCTTTTTAAGCTTTTCCTCCGGAGTGGCTCCGGCACGTGGGGCCGCGGGAGTTCCGATCGGCGGGGTATTCTGCGTGACGGGGGGAACGGGAACCTGCGCAGCGAGCGGAGTGGCGCCCAATAGTGCAGCTAGCCTGCGTCGAGTGATTTGCGACCCCGGAGCGGATAGGAAGCGCATGCCGACATTATAGAAGCTGGACGGTAACCCCGAGTAGACGCCAAGGCGTATTAACATCGCATCGGACTCCGGTCCTTGCATTACGGAGACATCAGGAGGACTGAATCAGATGGTTCAACCGGGCACGTCAAGCCGTCTTTATCCGTGTCTCATTGCCGTGCTTGTTGCATTACCCTTCGTGTTTTGCGCGAGCGCACAGGTAGCCCGGAACCCAAGCGCACCAAAACCGAACGAATCCAACGATCCGATGCTGCGCAGCTTCGAGTTTCGCTCGATCGGTCCAGCCGTTATGATGGGCCGCCTTGATGACATCCAGGGGTCGGAGAAAGATCCCATGATCCTGTACATTGGATTCGCCACGGGTGGACTCTGGAAGTCCTCGGACGGAGGCAATCACTGGCACTCTCAGTTCGACAACATGGAGAACGAGTCGATCGGAGCCATCGGCATCGCTCCTTCTGATCCGAACATCGTGTACGTAGGCACCGGCGAAGCCAATAACCGGCAGAGCTCTTCCGTTGGGAATGGCGTGTGGGGTACAACCGATGGCGGAAAAACCTGGACTCATTTGGGCCTTGAGAAGACGCAGTCGATCAATCGCGTTGCGGTAGACCCGGCCAATCCAAAGATCGTCTTCGTGGCCTCGCCCGGGCATCTGTTTGGTCCTAACGAGGAGCGTGGGCTCTTTCGTTCTCAAGATGGTGGGAAGACCTGGAAGAACGTCAAGTACATCGACCCGGATACCGGGTTCAACGATGTTGCCATCGATCCTTTGAATGCAAAGATCATCTATGCCTCTTCGTTTCAACGACGCCGGACCTGGTATGGATATAACGGCGGCGGCACGGGGAGCGCGCTTTGGAAGTCCACAGACGGCGGCAACAACTGGACCAAGCTGGATGGCCCAGGCTGGCCCAAGCCGAAGGACGGTCTCTATGGACGTATCGCGATTGCGATCTTCCGGGCAAATCCGAAGATCATCTATGCGCAAGTAGAAGCGGGCGCCAGCGCGGGAATAGGCGGCGGTACAACGGCGGAAGGAGGACCGGCACGACCCGGCTTCCGCCCGAATGCGGAGGAATCATCCGGACCTGCCGGACAGGCCGGCGCAGGGACAGCGGAGGCCGCTGCTGCGATGGGTAATCGCGGACGCAACACACCATCGCCGAATCCCAACGGCAGCGGCGTTTTCCGCTCCGAAGATGGCGGGAAGACCTGGACGTTTCAAAGTAACCAAAATCAGCGGCCGACCTACTTCAGCCAGATCCGCGTCGACCCGCTGAATGATAAAAAGCTGCTCGTGGGCGGCACGCCGGGCCAGATGTCGCTCGATGGCGGCAAGACATGGAAGGGGCTCACCGGATCGCACACTGACTACCACGCATTCTGGATCAATCCGAAAGATCCGCGCGTAATTGCCGTGGGGCACGACGGCGGACTTGATATCAGCAACGACGGCGGGTTCACGTGGGACTACCACAACGACATCGCAGTAGGGCAGTTTTATCAGGTGTCCGCCGATATGCGACGGCCGTATTGCGTTTGCGGCGGCCTCCAGGACAACAACGCGTGGTGCGGTCCAAGCGCTCTTCGCACGACCGCAGGCCCTGTAAATACCGATTGGTTTACGGTCGCAGGTGGTGATGGATTTTACACGCGCCAGGATCCGACAGACTGGGCCATTGTCTACGCCGAATCGCAGGACGGAAACATGAACCGCCACGACCTTCGCGCCGCGACGCAAAAGAATATCAAGCCGACCGTGGCACAACAAGCACAGGCAATGACACCGCCCGCTTCCAACGTTGCGAATCAAAATCCGACCCCGGCCAACCCGACGGCCACGAACCCGACTGCAGGTTCTGCTCCGGCAGAAGCAGCCCGCGCCGCTCGCTCCGGGCGTTCGGAATCGAGTGTAGAAAGCGCCAGTGGCGGTGGACCATTCAGACGCAATGCTACCCCGAACGTGGTCAACGCGCCCGCAAGCATTGATCCATTCCGCTTTTATTGGAATGCGCCCTTTGAGATCTCACCGCATAACCCGGCTGTGATCTACATGGCCGCGCAATACTTCTTCAAATCGAACAATCGTGGCGACACCTGGACCATGAATACAACTGACCTCACGAAGCACGTGAACCGGTGGAGCACCGACATGCCGATCATGAACCTCACAGGAGATAAACCGATGGTGGCGAAGCACGACGGCTATTCGTCGAGTTCACTCGCCACGCAGATTCGCGAGTCTCCGTCGAAAGCGGGCGTGATCTGGATCGGCACCGACGACGGGAATCTGCAGCTCAGCGAGGATGGTGGAGAAACGTTCACGAACGTGTATGGCAACATCGCTGGCGCGCCGAAGGGATACATACAGGTCTCGCGAATCGAACCGTCTCACTTCGACCCGGCAACTGCCTATGTGGCCCTTGATGCGCATCGGCTCGACGACTGGTCGCCCTACCTTTTCAAGACAACCGATTACGGAAAGACTTGGGCGAACGTGACAAGCGACCTGCCAAAGAGCGGCAACATCAACGCGCAGCGGGAAGATCTGGAGAACCCTGATCTGCTGTTTGCCGGTACCGAGTTCGGTTTGTATGTGACTTTGGACGGGTGCAAGACGTGGAAGAAGTTCATGCCGAATCTACCTAGTGTTCGCGTTGACGATATCCTGATCCATCCACGTGATCGCGATCTAATCATAGGAACACACGGGCGATCGATTTGGATTGCCGATGACATCAGCCCGCTTGAACATCTGAAGGCTACCGAGAAGAACGATGTCACTTTGTTCGAGCCCCGTCCAGCGGTGCTCTGGAAGAACGACGTGCAATCACAGCGGCACGTGGCGAACCGCGAGTTTGTGGCCAAAAATCCGCAAGGTGGAACGGCCATTCACATCCTAGCGAAATCTGACCTAGGCGCGGGAACGCTCGAGTTCCTGCAGAACAACACCGTCGTCAGCACGATGGAAGTATGGATCAAGGCCGGCATGAACAGATTCCAATGGAATATGCGCGGACCTGCGCCGCCGAATGATAATCGAAATCGAGGCACGGGCGAAGGCCGCGGCGGACCTGCTCCAGATCTCGTACCCGACGATCCGGATGCACCCTGGACTCCTCCTGGAACCGCTCGCCCGGAGCGTTCAACCGAAGTTCCCTTCGTCGCTGCACGCGGTGCTGGAGGCGGCGGATTCGGGTCTACTGTTCCGCCACTCGGACCTCTGCTGCAACCAGGCGTCTACATGATCAGGCTCACAGCCGCAGGTCGAACGATGATGTCTTCGGTTCAGATACTCGAAGACACCTGGATGAGACCTCAGTAGCTTAACTGCCGGGCGCCACTGGCGTCGGATTCACCGTCCTCGGCACAAGAACGCGCACGGTTTCATGCCGTGCCAATCGGGATGCAAGTAGCAGAACAGTGCCGCCGATGATGTACACACCAGCTGTAAATCCAAGCGCCGTGCCGAGGCCGACTCGTTGCGATAAGTAGCCGATCGTGACCGGAGCGAGCCCGCCGCCGCAGAGCCAGCCGATCATATTCATGACACCAGCCGCTGTTCCGCGCGCCTCGGCGGGAACTACGTCGAACATGGAGGCGAAGATATTCGCGTCATACAGGCCTTTGCAAAGGCCCCAGGCAATCAACGCAAATGCAAACACGGCCGGCTCGCGCGTTTGTGAACACAACAGAATGAACGGCGCTCCGCAAAACAGCGCAATGGACTGCAGCGCAGCACGCCCCCCCAGTCGCCTGTTCTGCATCTTATCGGCGAGCCAGCCGCCCACGGGAGAGCCGCACATGCTCGCAACCTGTACAAACAAAGTCGCCGAGAGTCCGGCAACGGCAACGCTCAGCCCGAATCGGTCGTACAGAAACTTCGGCATCCAGGAAAGAAGCACCATCGCCACGAAGTTTGCGCAGCAGAACCCGAGTAACAGCAGAAGTGCGGCTGGAGACTTGCTGATATACGAAAGGACTTGAACCAGACCCGGCCGGTCCTGCACGTCGACACCGACGGTGTGTGAGCGGACGGGCTCACGAAGGAAGCGCATCAGCACCAAACCGAGCAGGAGGCCCATGCCGCCGAACGTAAGGAACGACCAGCGCCATCCGTAGCGTTCGCCAATAAGGCCGGCAAAGAAGCCGCCTGCAATCGTACCTACATAGACGCTGGTCTGATGAAGGCCCATCGCACGGGAACGGGTCTCCGGGCCGTGATAGTCGCTGAGCAGTGACATGGACGCCGGGTAGTAGAGGCTCTCGCCCACTCCTTCCGCAGCCATGAAGCTGAAGAGTTGGCCGAATCCGCGAGACAGTGAAGTACAAGCCGCAATGGTGCTCCACGCATACAGACCGCCCAATACCGCCCGCTTACGTGAAATTCGATCCACCAGGTTACCCGCGAAAGGAGCCAACAGACCGTAGGTCCATGCAAACGAGGAAGCGAGCAGACCCAACTGAACTGGCGAAAGATGCATCTCGCGTTCAAGCAGCGGAAACAACGTGAACAAAGCAGCGCGGTCCGCGTAGTTGAAGAACGACACGGTCCAGAGCATGGCGACAACGCGCCACTTGTATTCCCCTGCGGCTCGAAGAGAAAGTGGCATGCGTCAGTACATGGGGCGCGGACCAACCGAGGGCTTCCACTTGTTGAGCGCGCTCAGGTAACGCTCCGCACCCGCGGCCATCAGATTGATCTCGGTTTGCGCCTGGAAGAACGTGAAGCCTTCGTCGACGAATTGCTTGTAATACTGTGCATCCACCAGCGGTCGGCCAACAGCTTTGCCGGCTCTATGCGCGGCTTTCACCACTCTTTGGATGGCGGCGCCGAGTTCGGGAGGATCCTGGCGGCCACGGAAGCCCATTGAAAACGACAGGTCACTCGTTCCGATAAATAGAACATCGATTCCGGGCGTGTCGGCGATGGCGTCCAGGTTGTCCATGGCCGTTGTGTCTTCAATATTCGTGACGACGGCGATGTTCTTGTCGGCAAAATCGTAGTAGCCGCCCGGCGCAGGCCAGCGGAACGTGGCGAGTCCCGCGCCCGAGCCTCGCCCACCATATGGAGGATAACGGCAAGCAGAAGCCGCGAGTTTCGCCTGCTCGGCGGTACTCACGAACGGGAAGATGACGCCCAGTGCACCCATATCCATGACACGCTTGGCGGTCCAGAGTTCAACCACCGGCACACGAATAAAGGGCATTGCGCGAGCGCCGCGCGTCGCGAGGATGATATTGCGCGCCGTCTCAAGCGTGATGGGGGAATGCTCCATCTCGATCCAGAGGAAATCGAAGCCCATATCAGCCGCTTGCGCTGCGATCTCGACGCTCGGCGTGGATAGCGTCATGCCGACCACCGGCTTCTTCTCCCGTAAAGAAGCGAGAACCGGATTTTCCCACGGGACCGCGATGGCTTGTTCTTCCTTCATGAATTCACTTCCTGAGGAGCCAGACCTCGCAGACCTGGCACCCACGGCCGTTGCCTCCAAGCCCCTGCTCACGCGTCCAGCTCAATGTCAACTCGCCGCCTTTGGTTGCCTCTTGAGGAATATCGAATTCGAGCGGCTTCTGTGGCAAAGGCCTTTGAAGAAGTGGATGAACTTCGTACTTCTCATTCGCCACCAGCCGGATCTTTACTTGTTTGCCTTCCGGCGAATACACCACTCGAAGGCGATATTGTGATTCGGGATCAAGCTCTTTGTACTGCATCCGTAACGGCGCATCGAACAGTGACCCACCCCATCGCTTCCACGCAATGGGAGCACTGCTGCCCAACCGATCAGGATAATTGAAGCCGGTCAAAACAGAAGCACGGAACTCCGGATCTTCCTTGTATCCGGGGCCGAGAAGCACATGGGGCCGATTGCTCGGATTGCCGGGCTCATCGTAGAATCCACCCGGACCCGGATCTTGGCGCGCGAGCAATTGACGAATCGCGGTAACTTGCTCGTTTGCCGAGGCGAGTTTGCGGATGCCGGCGATCTGCGCTCGAAGCCAGGACACGTCAGAGATCGGAGATTCGAGAGTCTCGAGATTGGCAGCCCGATTCACGGCTTCACCCGCATACCGATCCACTGCAAGCTGCATGCGGATACTTTGGAACAGGGCTTCGCCGAGTTCCCGCACGCGCGTGCGCAGAGCGGCTCCGGCGGGTTCGGCGAGAACGCGGCTCAAGGCACGATCCGCTTCCTCAAGCAGGACCGTCGGGTCGAGCCCGTTCGCCGGTGCCGCACTCGGCGATTGGCTAATGTCGAGAGGCTCGGGCGCCCATCCGATCTCGGCAGCACGGGCCAGGATGTCGTAGGCTTTCTGAACAGCACTGTTCTCGTCTAACAGCCTGCTTCGTAGAGAAGCGTCGTAATATGCGCGATACAGGCCCTGCTGAAACCGCCAGTTCTGCAGGACCGCAGGAGGCGCCTTCGATTCCATATCGCGGAAGCGCGCGAGGGTTACGGTAACGCTGTCGTTTGTAGCCAGCGGCCCACGCCAGTTACTTTCGAGATCGAGAAGGCCCTGAGCGAATCCTTCAGCAAACGGTTGCCCGAAGAAGTAGCGACTGAAATCACGCAACACGTCTGCGACATGCGCGTCGGGATTCCACCCGAGCGCGCTCCAGACAAACTTGTTGACATCGTCATTGCATCCTTCCGAGTAGCTGATGAAGCCGTTGGTATCAGGTGAGTACCTGCGGAGGATGTTGGCCTGATCCACCGGTCTTGGATTGATGACCTCACGCCCTTCGGTATGAGCGAACGCAATGTCCCAATCGGGCACGGGATATTGGCATTGCACGCTGTGGGTGATGTCCGGGTAAAAACGGATTGGGTAATTCTTCGGCACGCGCTGCCGCAGTTGCGGAAGGCTCATCCGGGATTGTGGCCCAAACACAAGTCCGTCGAGCCACGTAGCCGTGTGGCGGTCTTCAATGATGTGGAAGAAGTCGCTCATCCAGGCTTCGCGGAAACCCTGGGGCGACATCCACATCTGTGCTTTCGGATGGTAGCGGCGCAGGCTCGCCTTTTGTTTCTCGAGGAACGCCAGCATGGCCTGAGGTTCGGTGTGCCCTGGATCGCCGCCTGGGACAAATATCGCGTCGATGCGAGGCAGAATTTGGTAAAAGTGCCCCCATTCCTTCAGCGCCGCTTCCACAGTAGCCGGATTGGCATAATCCGGGTCCATCGCCGGATACCAGATCCAGACATCCAGGCCGTACTCGTCGCAAATACGCGACATTTCGACCATCATTCGTTCGGGCGAAAGCGGGAAATGCGGACTGTCAGGCTCATCGTCTGAACGCGGTGGAAGCAGCTCGATCGCATTTGTGCCGAACATCGCCAGGTCACGAATGTACTGATCCCATATGGGAACGTCCCAGGCATCGTAGGCGTTGGTCTTCGGCCGGTAGCCAAGCTGATGCCCTCGCAGCGGATACTTCGGAGATGTCGAGCCTCCTACATGCTCAACATTCACGCTTGCGGTTCCCCGTCCGAAGACCGAAGCGCGCAGCACTTTCCCGACTCCAAACATCAATCCACGCTCGTCCGCGCCGAGTATGCTCAGCCAGCGCCCGCTCCCATCCTGACCGGAACTGATGGCGTAGCCTTCGGGCGAGAGCGAGGAGGCACCGGACATCGCAGATGCAAACCGATTCCCCATAGTGCGTGCTGATTGATGTGTGCCCGCATAAATGACGAACTCGGAAGAGCGCGCCCCTTTGGCCGTTTGGACAGGCGGCCGCACTTGCGAGCGTTTTTCAATCTCCTCGCTCAAAACCGCAAGCGCCTTCTTCTCTCGCGCCGTTGCACCATCAGCGCCAACGATGACGCACGTGCTCAGGTCGAAGTCGCCGGCCGTAGCGCCAGAGCTCAAGAACGGAGAGACGGCCCAGGCTGCGCCGGCTCCCTGCAAAAAAGTTCGTCTATTCATCGAAATAGGTGGATGATCTACTGTTTCCCCGGAAGGATGAGGGCCGGGTCCCAGATTGTGGCGCCGATGAAGCGCTCCGCGTCTTTCCGGTCGTTGAAATAATAAACCGTTACCACTTTGCCGTCCGGTCGCACGGCGCTCCGCGTGTACCCGAGGTCCCAGGTGCCGCCATCCTGGCGCAGGGTGATCGGCTCGCTCCAGGTTTTTCCTTCGTCGCTACTAATGACTGTGCGAATACCGAATGGCTCAGAGCGGAATCCGTACGTTATGGCGAGCCGCCCATCTTTTAGACGCAATAGATAGGGAGGATTCCCGCTGTGCACGCCTGTGTTCGGAACAGGGCGGCCCAGCGACCGCCAGTTCAGCCCGTCGTCATCGGAACGGTACAGTTCAATCGAAGCTTTGTGTCGAACCGCTGTGAGGATCGCGCTGCGAGAAAGCCGCACGGACGAGGGCATGATCGCGAAATCGTTCTCGGCCGGCTCGGGTCCAATGAAGCCCAGCATCTTCCAGCTCTTGCCGCCGTCCACGGTCCGAACGCAGATCACTCGACCTTCCTGTCCATTCGATTTGGCGGCCGTGAGCATCGCGGTCATGTCATGCGTTCCGTTTACGAGGTAGTCGGTGCGAGCGGCAATGCCCTTCTGACCATAGTCGGGCAGCCGAAAAGGCCCGTGCCAGCTTTTCGCTCGATCGTAGGAGTAGTAGAAACGGGATGGCCCGACGTTCACGTCTTCGAGCCGCAGCGTGAAAGCAAACTCGGGATTGGTGAAATCAATGAAACCCGGGCAGTCCGTTACTTCCCTACCGCCGGGCTCTGTGTGAACCTTCGCAACCATCGCATTCGGGGGCGGCTTCAGGCTTTCGGGATGCTCGATACTCCAGGTTTCCCCTCCGTCTTTGCTGCGTGCAAGAAGATGCTGCGCCGGGCGATCCCAATCGATGGAATGCCGCGTTTCGCTGTAGTGGAAGTAGCCTGACTCGAAGCCAACAACGATTTCATTCCCCCACGACCAGATACCGTGGTTCGCCGGCCAGCCGGCATAGCGCCCGGATTCACGATACACGATCACGTTCTTCACGCCATTCGCGGCGTGCAGATCCGGTTGAAAGGTTACGCCAAGCAACAGGGACGCGAGGGCGAGGCGTTGAGGATAAGACACGGACAATCCTTAGAAGTGGAAGCGCAGCGCAAACTGAATCTGCCTCGCGTTCGTGATAACCGAGGTGATTGTGCCTTGTGCCGCAGATCCGATGCTGTTATTGGGTAAACCGAAGTTCGCCCGGTTCAACACATTGAAGAACTCGGAACGAAATTGGACGCCAGCCTTTTCAGTGAACAGAAAGTCCTTACTGGCTCCCAAGTCCCAGGTTGCGAGTCCGGGCCCGACGAGGATGTTGCGCCCCGCATTGCCAAATGTGTATTGCGCCGGCGCCTTGAAGCACGAAACGTTGTAGAACGCGTTCAATCTTTGCTGATCCGTCGGCAAGTTGCCATCGCAGACACGGTCGGGTCTTGTAAATGTACCGGTATTGGCGGTGGGAGTAGACAGAGAAACGGAGAACGGAGCACCTGATTGGATCGTCGCGATGCTGGTGAGTTGCCAGCCGCCGACCAATGCGTTTTCGAAACCTCGCGCATTGCCGAGGAATTTGCGGCCATGGCCAAAGGGCAGCTCAACGACGGTGCTCAATGTAAAGCGCTGTTTATAGTTGAAGTTCGAAGGACCATAATCGGCCGAAAGATTGCGCGGATTCTGGATGTTGTTGCGAGACTCGCCCGAAGATGAATTCCCACCGGCGCCTTCATCGAGGCTCTTGCTATATGTGTAGGCCGCCAGAAGAGAAATGCCCTGGCTGAGCCGCTTCTGCGCTGAAGCCTGAAGCCCGTTATAACTCGAGGGACCGCGCGGCTCCCACGAAGAGATCGTGGCGTAATTGGGATAGGGCCGCCGAGCCGGGACGGATCCCGGTCCGGGAAAGGCAACGTTCTCGTCAAGAGCAATATTCAGATGCGTGCCGCGCGTACCCACGTACGCTGTGCTGAAGACCCAGGACGATCCGACCTGGCGCTCTACCGTGAGGTTCCACTGTTGCATATTCGGCGTCAGGTTATTGGTCGGCATGTAGACCACATTCGGCAAATTGCTCGATGACAACGTGTTGGGAATTCCGGTGGAGGTGCTTAAACAAGGGGCAGTAGCACTACAGCTAACAGCGTATTGAGCGGCGAATGGATAGTTGATGAACAGTCTGGCTGACCCGCCTGTTCCTACTTCATTGAAGTAAAACAATCCATAGGCCGCGCGCACGACAGTCCGGTCGTTCACTCGATAAGCAAGCCCCACGCGGGGACTGATGTTGTGTTTCTGGGTATCGAGAATGCTCGCCGAATATCCATTCTGACCGGCTAAGACGAGTGTGCCGCTGCCCAGGAGAAAGTCAGACTGCCGGTTATAGCGTTCCGTGAGAGGCGTGAACACGTCGTATCGCATGCCCAGATTTACGGTCAGCTTCGGGGTCGCCCGCCAGGTATCCTGCGCGAATGCGCCGTACTCCGTATAGCGCTCGTAGGGAACGCCGCTCGGGGCGGCCGATTTCGACGAACTCACCGGCAGACCAAGCAGAAAATCCGCGAAGCCGTTGCCTCCGGCCGAATTCGCGGGATTGTTTGTGTATGTTCCAGTGAAGCTGAGCGAGCCTGAAGGCGCACCCAGTTGGAAGAAGCCAAAGCGGTTGTGAATGATGCTCCCTCCGAATCGGAAGGAATGCGCACCCTTTGTGTACGAGACGGTGTCGCTTAGTTGGTAGGTATTCTGCGGGACCACTTCGGGCAGATTGCTGGCGCTGTAACTCTGATAACCGGAGATACCTAGTGATGCCATGGAACTGGCATTTGGATCCGTATTCGCCCCCTGCAATCCGAGCCGCTGAGCGATATTGAACCCGAAATCGAGCGGCGTCACCTGTAGCGCAAATCGCGTGAACCCGAGCGCAAGCTGATTGACCAGAGATGGCGTAAATTGATGTATTTCCTGGATGGTTGCCTGGTCGCTCGGAGCGTGATTGAGCCGTAAGGATCCGGCCGTTCCCGCACCCTGAGCAAAAGCCAGCGGATTCAGCGCTCCATTGAGCAACACCGGAGTAGTCGGAAAAGTGAGATCAGCGTCGCC